>Ga0209631_10002439_pt1 | contig 22322 bp, 19 predicted proteins | sample COG_08_FD_184752 | JGI IMG/M metagenome (GOLD analysis project Ga0209631, IMG submission 184752) | Pelagic Microbial community sample from North Sea - COGITO 998_met_08 (SPAdes) (version 2) | ecosystem: Environmental > Aquatic > Marine > Neritic zone/Coastal water | place: Helgoland, sampling... | reverse complement strand
TCAAGCCCCATTAAATTCTGGACGCTCCAATAACGCCTCTGCAATTTGCAGACTATTCAGCGCTGCACCCTTGCGAATATTGTCCGAAACAATCCAAAGATGAAGCCCCAAAGGATTCATGGTGTCGTTACGAATGCGCCCCACAAAAACGGGATCCTCCCCTGCAGCATCCGTAACCGCGGTCGGATAGCCGCCGCGCTCACGGGTATCGATCACTTTGATGCCAGGCGCTCCGCTCAAAAGCACTCGAACAGCATCCGCATCGATTTGGCTTTTTGTTTCGACATAGACTGCCTCTGAATGCCCGTAAAACGCGGGGATGCGGACGCATGTCGGACTCACCTGAACATCGTCGTTTTCGAATATTTTGTGCGTCTCCCAGATCATTTTCATCTCTTCTTTGGTGAACCCATTGTCCTGGAAATCATCGATATGGGGCACTGCGTTGAACGCGATCTGCTTTCCAAAAACCTCAGGCTCGATATCCTGGGCATTCAATAACTTTGCAGATTGTCCTGCCAACTCCTCGATCCCTGATTTTCCGGCACCTGAAACAGCCTGATAGGTCGCGACATTGATTCGCGATAGACCTGCCGCATCCATGATGGGTTTAAGGGCAACGAGCATCTGGATGGTTGAACAATTCGGATTGGCGATAATATTTCGCGCTTTATAGCCGTCCAAAGCGTGCAAATTGACTTCGGGAATGATCAGAGGAATGTCCTCGTCACGACGAAAGTGCGAGGTATTATCAATCACGACGCAGCCTGCGGCTGCCGCTTTCGGCGCATAGTCTGCTGACACGTCTCCGCCAGCGGAAAACATGGCAATATCAATGCCGGTAAAGTCGAACTGCGCTAGATCTTTAACGGTGAGACTCTTTTCCTTAAAAGGAAGCCGGGTCCCCGCCGACCGCTCGCTGGCCAATAAAGTCAACTCACCAACTGGAAAGTCTCTGGATGCCAGTAGTTCTAACATGGCCTCCCCCACCGCCCCGGTGGCCCCGACAATGGCAATGTTTTTCACGAATCTCTCTCCTTATTGGCTTCGTCGAGCCGTTCAATCCTGTGAGCCCTAGGCTAGGATTGACCGCCCTCTTTGAGTACTACGTCGTAATGCGCTTTCGTTCAGACACTACAATCACCGACGCATCGATCGGTCCCACAGACCGTCTCAATCGTCAAAACGGCCCTGGTTTTAGGAGGCTGCTCAGAGCCGTCCTGTCTGCCCTCTCTGCCGAAGGGCATGATCCATCACCACCAACGCCAACATCGCCTCGGCAATCGGCGTCGCTCGGACACCAACGCAGGGATCGTGCCGACCCTTGGTCACTATTTCCGTCTCGACGCCAGAGGTCGTAATGGTTCTTGCAGGCTGGGTAATACTCGACGTCGGCTTCAACGCTAAGCTCACGAGAAGATCTTGACCGGAACTAATGCCGCCAAGGACGCCGCCGGCATGGTTTGACGCAAACCCATCAGCAAGAATCTCATCTCTGTGCTCAGAGCCACGCTGCTCAACCACATCAAAACCATCGCCGATCTCTACGCCCTTTACTGCATTGATACTCATCATGGCTGCAGCAATATCGGCATCCAACCGATGAAAAACAGGCTCACCCAGGCCAGGCATAACACCTTCTGCGACCACATTGATTCTAGCCCCCACAGAATCCCCATCCCGTCGCAGCTGATCGATCAAGGCCGCCATGTCGTCGACCAGCGACGCGTCTGGGCTAAAAAATGGGTTCTCATTCACCGCGGACCAGTCAAAATCCCTGATTTGCAAATCTCCCATTTGAGCGAGATAACCGCGTATCTGGATACCAAATTCTACATTCAGGTACTTTTTAGCGATGGCGCCCGCCGCGACCCGCATTGCCGTTTCTCTCGCCGATGAGCGTCCACCACCCCGATAATCTCGAACGCCGTATTTCTTCTGGTAAGTAAAATCGGCATGAGCTGGCCGATAGAGATCTTTGATGGCGCTGTAGTCCTTGGATTTTTGATCCTCGTTCTCGATCATTAGACCGATACTCGTACCCGTAGTCACCCCCTCGAAAACACCTGAGAGTATTTTAACTTGATCCGCTTCTTGTCTTTGCGTCGCGTATTTAGAAGTGCCTGGCCGCCTCCGGTCCAAATCCACCTGCAAATCAGCTTCGCAAAGCGCAAGCCCTGGGGGACAGCCATCAATGACGCAACCCAAAGCAGGACCGTGGCTTTCGCCAAAGGTCGACACCCGAAACATTTCTCCAATGCTGCTTCCTGGCATGCTGTCTTGCCTCAAAATCAGTTATTATAGACCAACGGCGCCTAGGATCCTCGAGATTTTGCGACGGGGGTAAAAGTCATCAAGGAGAACAGCATGGAGCAGGCCTTTAAAACCATTTTGGAGCAGATTGGAGAGGACCCCTCTAGAGAGGGACTACTCGATACTCCGAGCCGCGCCTCCAAGGCCATGGCTTTTCTGACCAAGGGTTATGCTGAAACCCTCGATGAAATCGTCAACGATGCCCTCTTCCCCTCCGACACCAGCGAAATGATCATCGTGCAAGATATCGAGCTCTACTCAATGTGCGAGCACCATATGCTGCCGTTCATTGGCAAATGCCATGTCGCCTACATTCCAACTGGGCGGGTTGTTGGCCTCAGCAAGGTGGCACGGATCGTGGACATGTATGCCCGGCGCCTACAAATCCAAGAAAATCTAACCCTAGAAATTGCGGAAGCGATTCAGGCCGTCACCGGCGCCGCAGGGGCTGGCGTGATTATCGAGGCGCAACACATGTGCATGATGATGCGCGGAGTGGAGAAACAAAACTCCATGATGAAAACCTCAATGATGCTGGGCCAGTTTCAGAAAGACCAGAGCACTCGCATGGAATTTTTATCGATCCTGCAGCTTCAACGTTAATCTCACTCTAGAGCCCGATAGGGCCCCTGGACGATTAGATCTATCCGTGAACCTGTCCATCCCTCAATCGGCGCGAGCGATCCCAGTCCATGAGCCGTATATTGGCAACCGCTACGAGCATCTTGCAGCGTCGATGCCAGGTTTTCTGCGATTTTTTGGGATGCACGCAAGTTCCTTTGAGGAGAAATCCCACGCTCATCGTCACTGACGGCAACCGCGATCAATGTTAGCTTGTGCGCTTGACACCAAATGTTCAGCGCTTCTTTAAGGCTGACAAGATCGCTCTGGGCCTCTTTCAGACCGAACCTCACAAAACCCTGTTGTTCAAAACCTTGCTCGATCTTTTCGCCCCAATTAGCCTGACCTGCCTCGAACCATTCCACTCGATAATGCACAGGTTTGTTAGAGCGCTTAGAGATGTAAACTAACCAATAATCCGAGGTCTGACGGTTCTGACCGACCCAGTAGTACTGAGACTGCTCAAGCCCATAGAGCTTTGGCTCGTCGAAAACAGCATTCGCCCATTCATTACTGCTCCCGCAATCCCGTCCTTGACAGACAAATCGCGTTGTATAGTCCGAAGCCACAGCCGATTTTAGCGCCGTCATCGCTTCATCGAGAGAGACGCCTGATGCCGCCCTAAACGTCTCATAGTGACGTATCCCTTGCACCAATTGTTCCGATTTGGGATCCAAATTGTTGCTGATCTTTTTGAGCCTTCCGAGCACGATTTTATGGCGCGCGGCGCGCTCCTCGATCATCGTCTCCAATCGCTCGCTTTCAAGGTCGAGTTCAATGGCTTGCGCTGGATCCCAAAATAACAAAAGACCCAACCCCACCCCAAACAGCAACCACTGCTTACAAGTGACTAACAATTTCAATCTGATCACAGCCTCCACTCTACTTCAAAATTTATCTCTTGCGCCTCATCGCACCTTCTCCTCAGAGCATAAACGCTCGCAGTCTGAGGATAAACCCGGACACCCGTCAACATCATGATCACCTCTGCAAGGATCGGTTGGTGAAAGACCCAAAAGACAGAATTTTCCTCACGGACCAACTGATCCACTAAGTCAGCGGGATCGGCATCGGGCACCAAGGTGTGAGAGATGGGTAATAGGGGTAATCGAAGTCGCTCAGCGATCAAGTCAGCGGACTCCCGAGCGCGCAGGAAAGGGCTCGACACAATGCCTGGTGCTTGAAGACTGCGCCCGGCCAATGCCTCAGCAACCAAACGCACCGCTTCCCGGCCTCGACGAGTCAACGGGCGATCCGCATCGGGCACACCCAAGGCCGCATCGCCATGTCGCATCAAGACCGTTTGCGTGGAATAAATCGCCGGACTTTGCCTTTGCTCGGTCACTACTGGGTGGTCAAATCCAGTAATAGCTGATTCAAGCGCTGTACATAACTTGCAGGGTCAGAAAGCTGGCTTCCCTCAGCGAGCAACGCCTGGTCAAATAGAACTCGAGTCAGGCTTTTAAAGCGATCCATATCCTGCTCTTCATCTAAACGAAGTACCAGCGGATGCGTCGCATTAATCTCAAAGATTCGTTTAGCTTCGGGAACTGCCTGGCCAGCTTGCTCCAAAATTCTCCGCATTTGCATACCCATCTCATCCTCTTCCACCACCAGACAGGCTGGTGATTCAGTCAGCCGTTGACTGACTTTCACCGAGGTGACCGCATCATCGAGCTCTTCCTTGATCCGTTCTAAAAGACCCGCCATGGCTTGTTCCGATTTTTCGGTTTCGGCTTTCGCGGCTTCATCGCTTGGATCAAGATCCAGACTCCCCTTGGCGACGTCCTGAAGGGACTTGCCATCAAAATCTACTAGATGCCCGACCAACCACTCATCAATGCGATCTGAAAGCAACAGCACTTCGACGCCCTTATCTCGAAACACTTCCAGATGAGGACTTTTAGCGGCGGTTTGGTGGTTATCTGCAGCCACATAATAAATCTTGTCTTGCTCGGGCTTCATCCGTTCGACATAGTCTTTCAGCGATTGATTCTGCGCTTCGTCTCCAGTGTGCGTTGTTGAGAAACGCAATAAGCCTGCGATCTTCTCTTTATTCGCAAAATCCTCAGCCGGCCCCTCTTTGAGAACTTGTCCGAATTCGCTCCAAAAGTTCTGATAAGTTTCAGCGTCGTTTTTTGCCAACTTTTCAAGCGTATCGAGCGCTCGCTTGGTCAGTGCCGACTTCATCGATTCAATCGCCGGATCTTTTTGAAGAATCTCCCGAGAGACATTCAGCGACAAATCATTCGAATCAACCACGCCCTTAATAAACCGTAGATATAGAGGAAGAAATTGCTCCGCTTCGTCCATAATAAACACCCGCTGGACATACAGTTTCAAGCCCTTTGGGGCCTCTCTGTTCCATAAATCGAAGGGCGCCTTAGCGGGCACAAAAATAAGACTGGTGTAATCAAGCTTGCCTTCAACCCGGTTATGACTCCAAGTCAGGGCATCCTGAAAGTCATGCGCAACATGCTTGTAAAACTCTTGATACTCCTCGTCTTTGACGTCTGATCGAGAGCGCGTCCAAAGCGCAGTGGCGCTGTTGACCACTTCCTCGCTCGCAGTTTCGTCTTCGCCTTCAGCGGGTTTTAAAATCGACACTGGAACTGACACATGATCAGCATACTTTTTAATCACGTTTTGTAAGCGCCAATACTCTAAAAACTCCTCGTGCTCAGCACCCAAGTGCAAGGTAATCTCAGTCCCTCGATCCGCTTTTTCGATGGCTTCAATTTCGTAATCCGCCTCTCCCGCCGAGGTCCACTGGACTCCCGCCTCTGGCGGATCACCGGCCCGCCGGGTCGCGACGACCACCCGCTTGGCAACGATAAATGCTGAATAGAACCCGACTCCGAACTGACCAATCAGCTGGGAGTCCTTTTTTTGATCGCCGCTGAGTCCGGCTAGAAACTCAGCAGTGCCCGATTTAGCAATGGTGCCAAGATGGCTGATCACGTCGTCCCGATTCATCCCAATTCCGTTGTCGCTGATCACCAATGTTTTTTGTTCTGCATCGGCGTGAACCTTGATCTCGTAGTCTCCGCTCTCTGCGGTCAGGGCATCATCTGTTAAACTTTGGAACCGTAATTTGTCGATTGCGTCAGAAGCATTCGAGATCAATTCCCTTAGAAATATTTCTTTGTTTGAATACAAAGAATGAATCATCAATTGCAATAACTGCTTTGCTTCGGTCTGAAACCCTAGTGTTTCTTTTTCGCTGGCTTGCGCCATAGCCTTCCTCCTCATACTAGCTCGTCGTGTCTCAAAGACTTTGTTCATCTAAGACAATGATTCTCTGAGACAATACCTCTCAGACTGTCGTTTTCTGCCCCGTCGTTTTTCCTGTTTTGGGGCCGCCTTCTAGTTTTTCAACCCCCGGGCGAGAACCCTCATAAAAAAAGCGGCTGAACGCCGCTTTTCTTCGCTCACCGCTACCCTGTCTCAATTCCAGCCTGTAATTTCCTTTAGGGCATCGCCTATCGCAGCGAGGCTCTTAACCGTCGAGACGCCGGCCGCATTCAAAGCGGCAAACTTATCATCGGCAGTCCCTTTGCCGCCCGCGATAATGGCTCCGGCATGACCCATTCTTTTTCCAGGCGGCGCGGTTACACCGGCGATATAGCTGACCACAGGCTTTGTGACATTCGACTTGATAAAATCAGCGGCTTCTTCTTCTGCATTACCCCCGATTTCTCCAACCATGACAATCGCCTCGGTCCCCGGATCATTCTCAAACAATTCGAGAATGTCGATAAAATTACTACCTGGAATCGGGTCCCCGCCGATACCAACACAAGTGCTTTGACCAAACCCCAGGTCTGTCGTCTGCTTTACAGCTTCATAGGTTAGGGTGCCTGATCGCGATACGATCCCCACCTTCCCCGGCAGGTGGATGTCACCTGGCATAATCCCTATCTTGCACTGCCCAGGAGTGATGACGCCTGGACAATTTGGCCCGATCAACCGCACACCCATTTCATCAACTCGAACCTTCACCGCGAGCATGTCCAGAGTGGGAAGCCCCTCTGTGATACACACGATCAGCTTGATGCCCGCCGCTGCAGCTTCTAGGATTCCGTCTTTGGCAAATGGCGCTGGCACATAAATCACTGAAGCATCAGCACCTGTCTCAGCAACAGCATCAGCGACCGTATCGAACACGGGCAGTCCCAAATGCGATTGGCCGCCCTTTCCTGGCGTTATACCACCGACCACCTGAGTGCCATAAGCCAGTGCTTGCTCTGAATGCAGGGTGCCCTGAGCTCCCGTAAAGCCTTGGCAAATGACCTTTGTATTTTGATCGACTAAAACGCTCATGACGCACCTCCAGCTGCCTTGACCACTTGTTCCACAGCATCCGTCAAACTCGTCGCAGCAATAATCTCAACATCACTGTCCGCCAACGTTTTAACTCCAACCGCCGCGTTATTTCCTTCGAAGCGCACCACCACAGGCACGTTCACCCCCACTTCCTTGACAGCACCGATAATCCCCTCAGCTATAATATCGCAGCGCACAATGCCCCCAAAGATATTGATCAACACCGCCTTGACCGCCGTGTCAGAGAGGATAATTTTAAAGGCCTCACTCACGGCCTCCTTAGTAGCACCACCACCAACGTCCAAAAAGTTAGCGGGCTGACCACCGAATAATTTGACGAGATCCATGGTTCCCATTGCCAAACCGGCGCCGTTGACCATGCAACCGATATTGCCCTCAAGCGCGACATAATTCAGGCCGAATTCTGCGGCTTGCGCCTCGCGCTCATCCTCTTGCGTTGGATCATTCATTGCGGCCAGGGACTTTTGCCGAAATAAGGCATTGCCATCGATCGAAACCTTGGCATCGAGGCAATGAATATCGCCACGGTCGGTAACCACAAGCGGGTTAATCTCGAGTAATGACAAATCTCTTTCAACAAACATTTTTGAAAGTGCCACAAAAACCTGAGCAAACTGATTAACTTGTTTTCCCTCTAGTCCAAGCTTGAAGGCCAATTCTCGACCTTGAAAAGCCTGCCCGCCGAGCGCGGGATCGACCACGGCTTTAAGAATTTTATCCGGCGTCTCCTCGGCCACTTTCTCGATCTCAACGCCACCCTCAGTTGAGGCCATGAAAACGATACGGCGGCTGGAGCGATCGATGACTGCGCCAAGATAAAGCTCACGAGCGATGTCTGTGCACGTCTCAACAAAAATTTTTGAAACAGGCTGTCCATGCTCGTCGGTCTGGAATGTCACCAAACGGGTCCCCATGAGACTGTCTGCAAATGTCTTGATCTCCGAGAGATCCGAAAACAATTTGACACCGCCAGCCTTTCCGCGCCCCCCGGCATGAACCTGCGCTTTAACTACCCATCGGTCGCCGCCGATCTCTTCGGCTGCAGCAACAGCCTCGTCACCCGATTCTACGGCGATGCCTGCTGAGACGGGCAGACCGTACTCCGCAAAGAGCTGTTTTGCCTGATACTCATGAAGATTCATATCCTAGTTTCCTTTATCTTTTTTGACAGTTGTTTTCTAAATTTAGCTTCTGATTTATCGCTCTTGGTTTTCGCTCTTGGCTTTTGGCACTTGGCTTTTGGCACTTGAACATTGGCATTGGCTTCCATCCTGAGTTCATCGTAACCCCGACCTACATGTCTAAGGCACCTATTCACGAACCCTAGGCTCACCGTAAATGCTTCCGATCCCTTTCTAACTCACCCCTACCCTAATCAATCTACCCACCGGGCCCATTTTGTTTCAGCGGCGCTTGCGGTTCGCAATATGAATGGCATGGCCCGAAACTGCAAGTGCAGCCTCATGAAAACCTTCCGAAATCGTTGGATGCGCAAACATTGTCAGCCCAATATCCTCCGCTGAAGCACCAAATTCCATCGCGATCACCGCTTCTGCGATAAGCTCAGAAGCGTGCGCCCCAATCATATGGACCCCAAGTACCCGATCACTTGCAGAATCGGCGATGACCTTCACGAGGCCAGCTGTTTCTTGACTGGCCATTCCACGTCCACTGGCCGCCATTGGAAAAACGCCTACATTGAATTCAATCCCTTTTTGCTTGAGCCCATCTTCAGTCTGTCCTACCCAGGCAATTTCCGGGTGCGTGTAGATAACCATCGGGACGGTGTCATAATTCACCTGAGGTTTTTTGCCTTTGATCCGCTCGGCAACCATCAACCCCTCTTCCATCCCCTTGTGGGCGAGCATCGCACCACGCACCGCATCCCCCACTGCGAACACCCCGGGGGCTCCAGTCTGGCAATGTTCATCAACTTCGATAAAACCTCTCGCGTCCAAGCTAACCCCAGAGTCACTCGCCAGCAGATCAGCGGTTTGAGGCCGCCTGCCAACGGCGACCACGATTCGGTCAAACGTCTCGGACTGGGTGCCCTCTGAATCTTCATATCTGACCACGACCTGAGTGCCACTTTTTTGACTGTCTACCACCTTGGCCCCAAGTCGAATATCAAGCTTTTGGCGTTTAAATTGTTTCAGCGCTTCTTTAGCGACTTGGGTGTCAGCGCCCGGCAAAAATGAATCCATGGCTTCAAGAAGCACAACCTCCGAACCTAGCCGACTCCAAACACTGCCTAGCTCAAGCCCAATCACTCCTGCACCAATAATGCCCAACCGCTTTGGAACACCTTCAAATTCAAGGGCACCGGTTGAATCAACCACGATGTCATCGTCGCACCGGCAGGCTTCGATATCGATGGGACTAGAACCCGGAGCCAGGATGACATGCTCGGCTTGGACTACAACAGGGCTGGCCTGATCAGAGGATACCGTGACTAGTTTGCCTGCACCGAGCTTTGCGTGACCCGACATCACCACAACGCCATTGGATTTCAGCAACCCAGAGACCCCTTGGGTCAGCGACGCAACCACCGACCGCTTATGCTTTTGCATCTGAGCGACATCGATCGCCAACCCTTTAGTCTGGATGCCTAGGGCTGGAAAACCGGATTTTGCTTGCGAATATTTATGCGAGGCATCGAGTAAGGCTTTCGAGGGAATACACCCCACGTTCAAACAAGTTCCGCCGGGCTGAAGCTCGCCTTTCTCGTTCAACCATTGATCAACGCACAAGGTGTTGAATCCAAGCTGGGCCGCACGAATGGCCGCGTGGTATCCCGCAGGGCCTGCCCCAACAACCACGACATCAAACTTCTCACTCATGATCTTTCTCCATTGCCAGCGGCCGCTCCAGTCTCAATAGGACCTTGAAAACACCCAAGGTCATCGCCTGTAACGGGCTATAACGCTTATATATCAAGCAAAATTCTTGCTGGTTCTTCTAAAAATTCTTTGACTGTCACCAGGAACCGCACTGCCTCCTGCCCATCGATCAATCGATGGTCATAAGAAAGGGCCAGATACATCATAGGTCGTATCACGACCTCACCATTGAGAGCGACCGGGCGTTCTTGGATTTTATGCATCCCTAAAATTGCGGTCTGAGGCGGCGTCAAAATAGGCGTCGATAACATTGAGCCAAAGACCCCACCATTGGATATCGTGAAAGTTCCGCCTGCCATCTCATCTAGAGTCAACTTACCCGCTTCAGCTTTTTCACCAAATCGTCGGATTTGCTCCTCAACTTCAGCGAGGGTCAAACTGTCGGTGTCTCGAATAATAGGCACCACTAGACCCCGAGGAGACGATACCGCTACGCCAATATCTTGGTAACCGTGATAAACAATATCGCTTCCGTCGATTGAGGCATTGACCGCCGGGAATCGCTTCAAGGCTTCGGTGCAAGCTCTTACGAAGAACGACATGAACCCCAACCGGGTTCCATTGTGGGCAGCTTGGAATTCGGCCTTAAAACGGCTACGCAAATCCATGATCGCCGACATATCTACTTCGTTGAAAGTGGTGAGCATCGCTGCGGTTTGCTGCGCCTCAACCAAACGCTTTGCAATACTCGCTCTGAGTCGAGTCATCGGCACGCGACGTTCTATCCGCTCTGTACCTTCTGAGGGGTGATCCTCTTGCTCGCTTTGCAAAGCAAGCGGTTTGGCACCAATGTGTTGCGCTTTGGCTACGGCTTGAATCACATCTTCTTTCGTCACTAGGCCGCTTTTTCCTGTCCCTTTGACTCGACTTAAATCAAGTCCGGTTTCCTCTGCTAATTTTCGCGCTGATGGGCTCGAGGCCGGATAGGCGGGTGCCTGCTCGGACCTGACTGGTTTCGGTGATTCATCAATCACCGGCTCGTCAATGACGAGCTCACCAATCCCAGACTCATCAATGTTCGTGCTCTCTGAACCTAAATGGGGCTGATTCACCTCACTCTCCCCTACAGATTCACCGCCGGATTCTCCCGCTTCAAATTCCGCCAGGAGTTCCTCCGACACAACCAGGGCGCCGGTGTTTTTTACAATCTTGGTTAACCGACCGGAAGATGGAGCAACCACTTCCAAGACAACCTTGTCTGTTTCGATATCAACAAGACTTTGATCGCGAGTCACCCAGTCCCCTTCAGCAACATGCCACATTGCGACCTCTCCATCGGCAATGGACTCTGGAAAAACTGGGGCTTTAATCTCCATGATACTTTTCTTCCTGTTTTAGAGAGGATCGAAATCTTCGAAGTCACCTGAGAGCGCGAGCTCAACCAGTGTGTCCTGCTGAGATTGGTGCAATCCCATGTTACCTGCTGCAGGGGCCGCAGATGCAGGACGACCTGCGAATTTAAGGTGCAGATTGTCGTCAATTCTGAGCAAGGTCCTGCGCATATGGTGTTGGCTACTATACCAAGCACCTTGATTCATCGGCTCTTCCTGACACCAAATGACTTCTGAAATCTCGGTATAGGCTCTGACCGCCTCCTCAAGAACCATTTCGGGAAACGGATAGAGCTGCTCAACTCGAATAATCGCGACATGATTGAGATCTTTCCCATCTCTCGCATTCAACAGATCGTAATAGACCTTACCGCTGCATAAAATCACTCGCGTAACCTGCTCCGCCGCTTCTTCACGGCTTTGATCTGCCAACACGGGATCAAACTGACCGTCGGTTAATGCGCTGACCGAAGAAATCGCATCTGGATGTCGCAACAAGCTCTTTGGCGTCAGGACAATCAGCGGTTTCCGACAGGGGCTGATCATTTGTCGCCGTAACAAGTGGAACATCTGTGCGGGTGTTGTTGGCACACACACCTGAATATTGTGCTCGGCAGAGAGTTGGAGATAACGTTCAAGTCGCGCAGATGAATGCTCTGGTCCGGCGCCCTCGTAACCATGAGGCAGCAACAACGTTAAGCCTGATAAGCGTGCCCACTTATGCTCGCCACTGGTAATAAACTGATCAATGACCACCTGAGCACCATTGGCAAAGTCGCCGAACTGAGCTTCCCAGATCACCAAAGTGCCCGGGCTCGTCTGTGAATAGCCGTACTCAAAGGCAAGCACGGCCTCCTCTGAAAGGAGTGAGTCGTAAAGCACAAACCGTCCGTCAGTGCCTAAACGCTGGATCGGAATAACCGCTTCACCGGTCTGCTGGTCATGTAAAACCGCATGACGATGTGCGAATGTACCGCGACCAACATCCTGTCCTGTCAACCGCACGTTAAAACCTTGGTCCAGAAGACTCGCATAGGCCATCATTTCGGCGTATCCCCAGTTGCAGGGTATCTCGCCTTCACTCATCGCTTCCCGATCGGCAATGATTTTCTTAACCTGGCGGTGTAGCGATGTTGATTCTGCTGTCTCTGCCATCGCGCTCGAAAGTGCCTTCAACCGAGATTTGTCAAATCGAGTATCCGAGGGTGCATCCCAGTCATGTCCGAGGTGGGGCGTCCAGTCCACGTAGAGCTTCGTGTTCGGTTCTTGCAAATAATCCCAAGCCACGGCTTTACCCTCATCGAGGGCATCCCGATAAGCAATGATCCGGCGCTCATATTCGGCAAGGTCGATTGCGCCCTCTTGAATCAGTTGCTGAGAAAATTGCGATAACGTGGTGGGGTGCTTGCGAATCGCCTCGTACATCTTCGGTTGCGTAATCGCTGGCTCATCGCCTTCATTATGGCCACGACGGCGATAGCAGACAATATCGATGACCACATCCTTCTTAAAAGTCATTCGATAATCGAGCGCCAATTGCGAAACAAAGAGCACCGCCACCGGATCATCACCATTCACATGAAAGATGGGCGCTTGAACCATTTTTGCAACTTCAGTGCAGTAACGGGTTGATCGTGCATCAGAGGGTTCGCTGATGGTGTAACCAATTTGATTATTGATAATGATGTGAAGCGTGCCGCCGGTATAAAAACCGCGGGTCTGGGACATCTGAAACGTCTCCATGACCACACCCTGCCCAGCAAATGCGGCATCGCCATGTACGTTGATCGCCAAAACCTTGTCCCCAAGGCCGTCTTCACGTCGATCCATTCGCGCTCGAACCGAGCCTGCGATGACCGGCGCAGCGATCTCAAGATGGCTTGGATTAAAACCTAGCGCTAGGTGCATCTCTCCGCCGGGGGTCATTAGGTTAGAGGAAAAACCTTGGTGGTATTTCACATCACCAGAGCCTTCCGAGGGGACATAGCGCCCCTCAAATTCGTCGAACAAAGCCTCAGGATCCTTGCCTAGCAGATTGACCAGAACGTTTAGCCTGCCCCGATGGGCCATACCAATCACGGTTTCAACGACGCCTGAAGCACCCGCGCGATGGATCAGTTCTGCCAGGCAACAGATAAAGGTCTCGGCACCCTCCAGTCCAAACCGCTTCGTCCCGGGATATTTTTTACCCAAATACTGCTCTAACCCCTCCGCGGCCAGGATACGGTCCAGCAATCGACGCTTAGTCCCTTGTCCGTAGTAAGGCTTTGTACGAGACCGTTCCATGCGTTCTTGAACCCAGGTTTGTTCCGTCTGATCCGTGATGTGCATGTATTCCGCACCGATCGAGCCGCAATAAGTTTCTTCTAGCGCTGTGATGATCTCAGACAAGGATGCTTGGGAGCGATCCATCGCTAGATTACCCACTTGAAACAATGTGTCTCTATCCGCAGCAGAGAGACCGTGGTATTCAAGGGTTAGTGACGGAACCGGTTCAGGAGGAGTCAAGCCAAGCGGATCAAGCTTCGCCTTTAGATGGCCTCGACGACGGTAGCCGTTAATGATTTCTCCGACGGAGAATTGTTTGCGCTCATGTTGGCTTGAAACTGAGGCTGCGGACGCTGGCACGACCCTCGACTGGTTTTTTGCCAAAAGCCGAAAATGTTCTTGAACCGTGGAATGAGGCAGGTCTTGCTGATGACCGTCGTCACCTAATGGAGGAAGGCCATCAAAATAAGCCCGCCAAGAGGGCGAGCAGTCGCTAGGGTCTTTTAAGTAGGCCTCATACAAGGCCTCAACGTAAGCTGCGTTCACCCCAGTTATTTCTCCCGAAACGAGGGTTTCGGCTTTGAAGCGGTCTTGCATTAATCCAACCCTGCCTTACAGGCGGGCCATTGTATCCAACCTAGGCGCGCTTCGGTATGCCCTGGGCCATCTTATTGACACTTTTGCGGCGGGTTGCCTAGGCTAAACCGCCCGTTCCATCAGCATATTGCGGATATGGCCGATGGCGCGTGTGGGGTTGAGCCCTTTTGGGCAGACGCTGACACAGTTCATAATGCCGCGGCAACGAAATACACTGAAAGGATCTTCTAAGTCGCTCAGCCGTTCCTCTGTCGCCGTATCACGACTGTCTGCAATAAATCGATAAGCCTGGAGCAGACCGGCTGGCCCAATAAACTTATCTGGGTTCCACCAAAAACTAGGACAGGAAGTGGAACAGCAGGCGCATAAAATACATTCGTACAAACCGTCCAGCTTTTCTCGATCCTCAGGGCTTTGGAGACGCTCCATCTTGGGCGGGAGAGTATCGTTGATCAAATAGGGCTGAACCTTTTTGTAATTCTCATAAAACTGAGTCATATCGACTACGAGGTCCCGGACCACCGGCAGCCCAGGCAGCGGTCGTATTTTTAGTTTATCCCCACGAACGACCTCAGACACTGGGGTGATACAGGCCAGCCCGTTCTTACCGTTCATGTTGACTCCGTCGGAACCACAAACCCCCTCTCTGCAAGAGCGTCGATAGGTCACCGAGGGGTCCTGCTCCTTGATCAAAGCCATGACATCTAGAACCATCAAATCCTTACCCTTGGGTAGATCGATGGCATAGTCCTCCATGTAAGGCCGGTCGTCTGTCTCAGGGTTAAACCGATAAACACTGACTTGCATAACAAAGATCCTTTTCTAACTTCCTAAACGCTTCTTAAAAACTTCTGATTTAACAGGTTTTTTTGTCAAAGCTTTCTATCACCGAGCTGTCTCGGCTGCTCTTAAATGTTGCTCATGCTCACCCGATTCAACCCCCGATCCGAGGTTCGGCTGCCTAATAGCTTCTGATCTTGGGTTCAAAAGTCTCAACGGTTTTAGGCGTAAAATTAACCGACCGCTGGCTTAAAGCTTTTGCCTTTGGATCATAGATCGAGTGGGCCAGCCACTGCTCATCGTCTCGCTCAGTGTAATCGTCTCTTGCATGGGCTCCCCGACTTTCTTTTCTTCCCTCGGCACTGAATGCTGTGGCTTCTGCGATCTCTAGCAGATTATCAAGCTCGAGAGCTTCCAGTCTCGCCGTATTAAACGCCCCCGATTTATCGGCAAGATACGCGCTTTCGATTCTTTCGCGGAGATCGCTCAGCTTTTTGATCCCTTCCTGCATGGGCGCTTCCTTTCGGAAGACACCGAAATTCAGCTGCATGCACTCTTGTAGCTCGCGCTTGAGCTGCGCAGGCGACTCGCCTGAGTCTGTGGATTGATTCCAACGATCAAGACGCCCCATGGCTTGCTCAACATCCGATTCGCTTGACGACTGTAGGCTAATGCCGTTAGTCAACGCTTCATTGATGTAGATCCCGGCCGCCCGCCCGAACACCACCAAATCAAGCAGCGAATTGCCACCGAGACGATTAGCCCCGTGGACCGACACACAGGCTGCCTCTCCAACCGCATACAAGCCATCTACAATCTGGTCTTGGCCAGTGGGGTCGACAGTAATGGCTTGACCATGGATATTCGTAGGCAGCCCCCCCATCATATAATGGCAGGTGGGGACCACTGGGATGGGCTCCTTAACGGGGTCAACGTGGGCAAACGTCTTCGATAGCTCAACAATGCCTGGCAGCCTTGAATGCAGAATATCCTCGCCCAAGTGATCGAGTTTTAACAAAACATGATCGCCTTGCTCGCCAGCTCCGCGGCCTTCGAGGATCTCTAACACCATGCTTCGAGCGACGACATCTCTGCCCGCCAAGTCCTTCGCGTTGGGCGCATAGCGCTCCATGAACCGCTCACCATCTTTATTGACCAGATAGCCGCCTTCGCCCCGACAGCCTTCGGTCACTAGGGTTCCCGCACCGGCAATGCCCGTCGGATGAAACTGCCACATTTCCATATCTTGCTGCACGAATCCGGCACGAAGTGCCATACCGGTACCGTCACCCGTATTCATTAACGCATTGGTCGTCGAAGCATAGATTCGCCCAGCACCGCCGGTCGCCAGCACCGTGGCTTTCGACTTAATGTAAGATACTTCGCCGGTTTCCATGCAGATCGCAATGACGCCCGTGACGGCACCCGCTGCATTTTTCACAAGGTCCACGGCAAACCACTCACTAAAAATAGTCGAACCTGCGGCCAAATTACCCTGGTAGAGCGTATGCAAGAGCGCGTGGCCTGTACGATCGGCTGCAGCACAGGTTCGCGCCGCTTGCCCGCCCTTGCCGAAATCCTTACTTTGCCCACCGAAAGGCCGTTGATAGATGCGACCATTGTCTTTGCGCGAAAAAGGCAAACCCATATGCTCTAGTTCAAAGACTGCCTCCGGCCCAACACTGCACATATACTCAATCGCATCCTGGTCACCGATGTAATCTGAGCCTTTGACCGTGTCATACATGTGCCACCGCCAGTCGTCATCCGGATCCTCACTGGCGATCGCACACGTGATACCGCCCTGGGCCGACACCGTGTGAGATCGGGTCGGGAACACTTTTGAAACTACAGCCGTCTTATGTCCGCCTTGCGACAGCTGAAGCGCAGTCCGTAGACCCGAGCCACCGCCGCCAACAATAATCGCGTCAAATTCAAGCGTCGCAATGTCACCCATCTTTAATTTCCCCACAGTATTTTTACGCCCCAAAGGACATAGGCCAACAGAGCCAAAACACAGACCGACTGGTAGACCGAACGGAGACGGTCTCCCTTGGGGCCCATGGTTCTACTCTGCAAATAATCGGTTCCGATGGTCCACATCCCGATCCACGCGTGGGCACAGGTGGCGATCAGCGTCAGAAGCGTTGCAACCTGCATCCAAGTCTGGCTGAAAAGGTCAGACCAAACGGCGAACGTCACCTCTTCTGCCAGCAAAATTAAGCCCAACAGCAAAACCAAGTAGACGCCCATCACGACGGATGATGCACGCTGGATATACCAATCGCTCACTCCGTTTTTAGACAACCCGGTAACTTGTGTAACCATACTTACCTCTCCAAAGATTTACGACCAACCGGTTCGATTAGATGACCCACAGCGCCGCAAGCACCATTAAAATTCCAGATACAATCCAAGTTGTGATTGCGGCACGAGTGCCAGCTTCAAGGGACTCAGAGTCACTGCCGTCCATCACCAAATGCTTAACACCCGCTACAAAGTGATACGCCAGTGCAGCAAGAATTAGCCAAGTCACTAGTTTTCCAATCGGGGAGGTCAATAGTCCTTCGAGCCGATTAAACGCGTCCTCTGAAGCCAGCGACTGTTCGAGTGCGAACAGCATAAATCCAACCGCTACGAACAGAACGACGCCCGCTACTCGGTGGGAAATCGAGGTCAGGGCCGTAATCGGCCAGCGAAATTGCAGCAAATCGCTGAAACCAACATTAATTGGACGTTTTGGTTGAGCCATACTTTTTTCTCCAGAAATCGGATCGAACCTCAATGGTTCTTGGTAGCGCCTAGGATACTACGTTTGCTCGGTTAAACCGCCCCTAAAGGCCGAATATTCACAGCAATGATATGTCCTCAAGAGCAAGGACACCCCCCCATCGAACCCGCTTGCCCCTACATAAAAGGAACCTTCGAGCGCCGGCCATGATAAAAGGTCGGCCTTTAAGTTTCAATGCGATCAAGGGTCCGAAGGCCCAAGCAGGCTTTACAACCGAGGACCAGTTTGATTACATGTATCCCCGCTTTGCCGGCGGCATATAATCGGAATTTCTTTGACTCAAACCGATCCAAACAGATCCAAAACCTTAAAACCCTCTACGAGTAACACTATGAAACACACCGTTCAAATGATTATTGATGGTCAAACGATTGACCTTCCAGTTTTGGAGGCTACCCAAGGGCTCGACGTTGTGGATGTTCGGAGTTTGATCAGTCAAGGCGTCTATACTTTTGACCCTGGGTTTCTCTCGACTGCTGCCTGCGACTCTGCGATCACTTACATCGACGGAGATGCCGGCATTCTGACCTATCGCGGCTATCCCATCGAACAACTTGCTGAACATTCTGAGCACCTTGAAGTGTGCTATCTGCTCTTGCACGGCGAACTGCCCAATGCTGAGGAACTCGCAGCTTTTAAACGCGGAATCAATGACCGCATGCCGATCGATGAACATTTTACGCACATTTTTGACGGTTTCACTTCGTCGTCTCACCCGATGTCGATGCTCTGTGCAGCAGTAGCGGGTCTTGCCGCACAATTTCACGACGGCCTTGATATTTATAACTCGGAACATCGAACCGAATCTGCCATGCAGCTGATCGCAAAAATTCCAACCCTTGCTGCGATGAGCTATAGAAAATCTATTGACGCCGCGTTCGTCGCGCCGGATCCGAGCTTGGGCTATGCCGAAAATTTCCTCAACATGTGTTTCGGAGAACCGGGACAGCCGGCCAAGGTCAGTCCAACTTTGGCTAAAGCGCTCGATAAGATTTTTATTCTGCATGCCGACCACGAACAGAATGCGTCAACCTCAACGGTTCGGCTGGCCGGATCGACCGAAGCAAACCCCTATGCTGCCATCGCGGCCGGAATAGCTGCCCTCTGGGGCCCTTCCCATGGGGGAGCCAATGAGGCGGTATTGGACATGCTCAATGAAATCGGCGATATCGGCCGTGTAGCCGATTTTGTCAACAAAGCCAAAGACAAAAACGATCCTTTCAAACTCATGGGCTTTGGACACCGGGTTTATAAAAACTTCGATCCTCGGGCCACCGTGATGCAAGCGAGCTGCCACGCGGTTTTAGAGGAACAGGGCGCCGAAGACGAGCCTCTTCTGGTGGTGGCTACTGCCTTGGAAAAAATTGCTAGAGAGGAAACCTATTTTATCGAGCGAAAGCTGTATCCTAATATCGATTTTTACTCCGGGGTTACCTTCAAAGCCATGGGCATTCCCACGCCCATGTATACCGTTTTGTTCACCCTTGGACGCATGCCCGGTTGGATTGCACATTGGTCAGAAATGCTCAGCGCACCATTTAAAATTGGCCGTCCAAGACAGCTCTACCAAGGCCCCACCCAGCGGGACTATCAAGCGATTAACGAGCGATAATTGTTCTCGCCCCCCCGTTTTTGCCAACTACGATTTAAGAAGGATTGACTATGACCCTCACCGTTACCATGGCCACCTCTAAAGGGCCGATCTGCATTGAGCTGTTCGCGGAGCAAACCCCCATTACCTGTGCCAACTTTATCAACCTAGCCCAGCGAGGCTATTACAACGGCCTGTCGTTTCATCGGGTCATCGGCGATTTTATGATCCAGGGTGGCTGTCCCCACGGCACCGGTACTGGCAATCCAGGTTACCGTTTTGAGGACGAGTTTGTGGATACGCTCAAGCACGACCGTCCAGGGATTTTATCCATGGCCAACGCTGGCCCAGGCACCAATGGCAGTCAGTTTTTCATCACCCATGTACCAACGCCCCATCTCAATGGCGGCCATACTGTTTTCGGTGTTGTTTGCAGCGATGAAGATCAAGAAGTCGTCAACCAGATTCGCCAGGGAGATACTATAGATACTGTGACCATTGACGGCGATACGGATGCTTTACTGAGCAGCCAGGCTGATCGAGTCGAAGCGTGGAATGCTGCCATCTCGGAGGCTTTTCCTGAATAAGCGATCTAAAAAACTGTGAAAGGAATCATTCTCGATGCTGACAGTTTAGGTAGGGATCTAGATCTCGGTCCCGTTCTCGATCTCCTGGATGATTGGCAGGTTAATGATACGACACGTCCAGAAGACGTGGAGACAGACGTCGCCGATGCGGACGTCGTGTTGTCCAACAAAATAGAACTCCCGCGTGACCTGCTTCTGAAAAATAGCTCGATCAAGCTGATCAGTGTGATGGCGACGGGTGTCAATAATGTTGATCTCACTACCGCGGCAGAGAAAAATATCGTTGTTTCAAACGCGGTAGGCTATGCCACAGCATCAGTCGCCCAGCACACCATCGCCCTAATGCTCAACCTGGTAACCAGCCAACCCAACTATTTCATTGAAACTCAAAAGGGTCGTTGGCAAAAAAGTAACGTGTTTTGTCGGCTCGATCATCCCATTTCCGAGCTCAGCGGAAAAACATTAGGTATTGTTGGACTCGGAACCTTGGGCAGGGCTGTTGCCAATGTGAGCATGGCGCTCGGGATGTGCGTGATCGCTGCAGAATCTTTGACAGGTGCCTCGGCCCAAGAACCTGATCGCCGAATTCCACGGGTTGCGCTCGACACGTTGTTAGCCTCGGCCGATGTTATCTCACTTCATTGCCCGCTCACGCCGCTCACCGACGGTTTAATGAACCCAGAAAGGTTCGGGCTCATGAAATCAACGGCTTTCCTGATTAACACGGCTCGAGGAGCCTTGATTGATACTGAAGCTTTATTGCAAGCTATCAGGTCAAAATCGATTGCAGGCGCGGCCATTGATGTGCTCGTTTCCGAGCCTCCAACGTCTGATGAACCACTGCTCCGAGAGCAGCATCAAAACCTGCTTGTTACGCCGCACAATGCTTGGGGCGCCATTGAATCTCGCCAGCGTCTGATCCAGCAAATGCGGGAGAACATTGAAGCCTTCATCAAGGGTAATCCAATCCGCCAGGTTAACTAGGGCTGTCAAAAAGCAAACCTTCACAACTAATCGCCTATCCCCGACCCTATTGGCGGCCCTTCTTGCCCTGTGAATCTGCTTGCGCAGCTGTTTCCTTGCAGAACGCCGCCATTTTTTCGGAGCTTCACCCGGATGGCGCCTCGACGGCGTTGCATTTCCCCACTCATATCAAGTAGCGACGCGAGTGCTATACTGAAAACATGCAATCGACCATTCAAGATCAGCTCAGCGAAGGAACAGTACAGATGGCGCTGGCTAACCTCACGCGCTTGCTCGGTAAGCCGATTTCTGTAGAGGCTCTATTCGCCGGTATCGCGATTGAGGAAGACCGAGTTTCGCTTGAAGTTGCCGCCAGAGCCGCGGAACGGGCTGGCTTTAAAACCAACATCCAGTCAGGTCCAGTGAAAAACATCAACCCTCGGGATTTCCCTTGCCTGCTCAATTTAGGATCAGGGAGAGCGATTATCGTTGTTGGCTGTGAGGATGGGATGCTTGAATATCTCGGAGCAGACTTTGTGCAGCGATTCAGCATTGCCGTCGACAAGATGGACCTAGTGGAAAGAGAGGAGTATCTACTTTTAAAGATAGCGGACGAGCAAGCCGCAGCTCCCGCGGACCAATCTCACTGGTTCTGGGCCGTGCTACAGCAATCCAAAAAATTGTATACAGAAGTCTTAGTCGCCTCGCTACTTACTAATCTCTTTGCATTGGCATCGCCACTTTTCATCATGAATGTCTATGACAGGGTCGTCCCAAATCAGGCGCTCAACACCCTCTGGGTGCTTGCCTCAGGTGTCGCGTTGGTGTTGGTTTTTGATCTGATCATGAAATCACTGCGGGGCTATTTTTTAGACATCGCAGGAAAGCGAGCGGACATTATGTTGTCTTCGGCGACATTTGAACAAGTGCTCAACATGCGTATGCAAGAGCATCCAGCCAGGGTGGGTAGCTTTGCGAGCCAGCTGCAGGAATTTGACCAGTTCAGAGAATTTTTTACCTCAACAACCATGATGACCATCATCGATCTGCCATTCATTCTCTTGTTCATTGCTCTAATTTTTACTATCTCTGGCCCGCTAGGTCTTATACCACTGCTTATGCTCCCTTTGGTATTTGTCGTGAGTTACTTAGCTCAGCGTCAATTGTCCCCTGTGATCGGCGACATTTTTTCAGAATCTGCTCGAAAGACTGCGATGCTCATCGAAACACTGA
>Ga0209631_10002435_pt1 | contig 22338 bp, 19 predicted proteins | sample COG_08_FD_184752 | JGI IMG/M metagenome (GOLD analysis project Ga0209631, IMG submission 184752) | Pelagic Microbial community sample from North Sea - COGITO 998_met_08 (SPAdes) (version 2) | ecosystem: Environmental > Aquatic > Marine > Neritic zone/Coastal water | place: Helgoland, sampling... | reverse complement strand
CTTGGTGGGGTAAAGTGCCGGCAAAACCATCAAAGTTTTTTTATGTATTACTATTTATTAAGTTGTATTAATTTTTCTTTTTCTTCTCGTGCTATCTTTTTATACAAATCACTTTTCACAAACTCTTTTCATATCATTTTTTATGTTCTTTATATCCTAGAGTCATAAGGATAGTTTCTATTAACTTCCTAGAAATTGTTATTGTTTTTACAAAGTTTAACACCGTTATTTATATGAATCAGATAAACACTTATAGGCAATATAAGTGGAATCTGTTTTGAAGAATTAAATGATATAAAAGGAGTAATAAATCAAAAGAAAAATGAATGCTTATCGATTTGGCGATGAGTAAATAGAATTATTGGATTCGCTTACTGGTTTGGAACGCACAACCAAAACTATGATAATCCAAAAAGCAGTTGTGTACTATTTGGCAGAGAATATAGATAAGTTTGAACAAAGATATTAGAAGATGAAGAAAATGGGTTTATGGGTATAACTGGATAAGCAATATGAAACTTTCATACAAAGATACTTTATTCGAAACATCGTCTAAGCATCGTTCATTAGATAAAATTATCCAAGACATCAAAACTGGTGTGTATAAGGATTTGGTTGATGAGATTAGAGATAGTAAGAATAAAGAGCAAGCAGACAAACTGAAAAAACAACTACCAACATTCTTTGTTGATGTTGTCTTGGATGGTTCAGCAAAATCTGTATCTATCAGTAAGAGTGTTTCATCAACTGGCATCATTCAGTTTGACTTGGATGAATATGATTTAGAAAAATCAAAAAAAACACTACAAAAAATCAATAAGTATCCATCAACTTTATATTCTTTTCTTTCACCAAAAGGTGGTATCAAGTTTGGTGTGATGACTGATTTTGATTGTAATGATAAAGATACTATCGGGCATAAACATAAACTTGCATACACTATAGTAAAGGATGAGGTGGCAGATTTGCTGAAAGGTTATGAAATAGATGAGGCAACAAGCAGTGTCTCTCAAACCTGCTTATTATCTTATGACAATAATGCATATCTCAATAAATCAGCAGAGAAACTGACAGTAAATAGTCAGGTAGATAAGAACTATAAAAAAGCACAAGCAGAAGAAAGAGAACGTCAAAAATTATATTCCAAATATAAAAAGACCACAGACGACGATGAGGTATTGGAAGCACTCAATAATATTCCAAGAAACTTACGTTATGACGATAGAACAGACATAAACTTTTCGGTCATAGACCATTTTGGTAATGGAGCAAAAGCAATACTACTAGAGCACTGGATAAAACAAGACAGGAAGAAGTTAGAGGGACAGATTGATAGTCAAATCAAATCTCACGCAAAACGTATTGGAAATAAAATAACGATTGGCACATTAATTAACGAAGCAAATAAATATGGATATATAGGCAAGAAAATAATAGCAAAGCAGACCGCAGAAGAACCAACTTACCACGCAGAGAAATACTGCACACCAGATGAAGCAACCAGACGATTAGAAGAAATAATCCATAAAGACTTTTTCCAGGAAAAGAAAGACAAGATGGTAATGGTGGAATGTGGTTCTGGCATGACAAGAACTATGTATAAAACTATATCCAAGTTCTTACTAAACAATCCAAGTGAAAAGGTGGCAATCTTTCTAAAAACACACGAAATGATGGAGCAGTTCATTGATGATATGAACGCAAGCATAAAAGAGTATAACGAACAAAAGGTGAAGGATAGTAGTGGTGTAGCAGGAATGAAAAATCAGTATCCATTTACTCATAAGCCACATCGCATAAAAGGAATGGATGAGAGTTGTAGAGAACTTGATAGGGTAGGTTCGGGTATTACCAGAAATAATATAGATGTTATTGGAACAAGTAAATGCGATGGATGTTTTCACAGGATTGAGGGTTGCGAATACTGGGAGCAGTACGAGGAATACTTTGGAAAAATCAGTAATGTGAGAGTTTATACACACAATAGATTATTCCAAAAACCAAAGGCAGATAGAAATGTTTATTTGGATGATGTAGATGTTCCGCCATCTGTGCAAAAAATTATTGAGGAAAATGATTTGCTAGTACCACCAACGCAATATGAGAAGAGATACAAAGAGTGGAAAGCAGATTATGTAATCGTTGATGAAGATATAGTTTCTATGATGACAAATCTAGAGGAAACAATACTGGGTTTTAGTAAAACCAAGCATAAATCACTTGTTACCATTATGGATAATCTTTGCAAGGGGCAAGAACTCATAGAAGCAACAGCATCTATCGGCGCAGAGATACATAATGATTATGTTGATTTGGGGAAGTTGTTAGAGAAACACAAACAAGACAGGTCAAACATTCATAAGCAGTATCAATACGCAAAACCATCAAAACCATTACCAAACAATATGGTGGAAAAATATAGAAGGTTACGTGAAGAGATTGACAGAGCAGAAAAAGAGATGTGTTTGTTTGGGGAACTACTACAAATCTCAAATGGCACTAAACTTCAATCAAAGTATGTATGGAAACATCATAGGTTTGATAAGAACACAGGAGAGTTAGAACCGCCAAAACTAAGATATGGAAAAGCAAAAGAGATACTTGGTGAATATAAAGATGTTCCAATCTTGTATTTGGATGCAACAGGAGAGCAAGTTGTAATAGATGCTTTGTTTGATAAACTTTTTGAGATAGAGAACATTAGAGTTCAGCCACAAGGTAATGTCAAAGTTTATCAGTTCATAAACAACGCATCTTTTTCACGCAAGGCATTTGAGAATAACTCAAAGATACTTGACGATATATGCAAGTGGGTAGATACATTAGAAACAGAAAAACTTGGTCTTATTAGATATAAACGTGTAAAAAATGATGAAAGATTTTTCCAGCAACTTGATGAAAAAGTAAATTGTATAAATGGTGGTGATAAGAATGTTATTGGATGGTTCGGTAATGTTTGTGGAATAAATAGGTTTGAGGAATGTGACACTCTGGTTGTATTGGGTAGGCAGAAGGTGTCTAACCACGCAATCTATAATCTTTCACAACTTATATTCAGACAAGACATATACGATGAGAATAACTCAAAGTTTGAAGAGAAAGCATATAAAGAGTATTTGGCAGAAGGTGTCATGAATAAAGTATTTCGTATGAAGAGTGGCAATCATCAAAGTATCGGCATTATGGAATACAAGACACCAGAATGTTTCTATACATCAAATCATTTTGACAAAGCAGAAACATACCAAGCATTACATCGTTTGAGATTGATACATGGCACAGACAATAAGAATGTCTTTCTTATTACAGATTGTGTGGTTGATGTCTCAATAGACGAACTTGTAGATAGACACAAAGAATTTGGAGATAAAAGCATAGCAGTCATCAAGCATATCAAAGATCAACACTTTATCTTAGATACGAATGAAGCATTTAGTGAGAAGTTTGGATGGAAGGAAGCAGAAGCAAAGGATTTTAGGTTAACAAGAACGTATGGTGATTGGATGAAAAACCATCGTTCATTAGCATATTGGAAGTATCACACCAAAGATAGGAAAACTGGCAAAGCATATTCTTGGAATAATCAAACGAAAGATGATGTGGAAAAGTGGTTGGCAAGCAACCATTCATTAAATATAAAGAAGGTTGAGATGATTTAGATACAACATAATTGGTATGTCTCTAATGGTTATATTAGGAACTTATCACTTATGTTGTAAGTTCCAGCAGTTCAGCAGACTCCTCCATACAACGAATAAGAGTATTACACCATAAACACCACCACCCACTCCAAAACTATCTATTCGTATGGTATTCTCACCATATGAAAACCCCACTCACATTCTTACTCTCACTTGCCTTTCTGTTTTTGTTTGGTGGTTGGTCAACTTGAAATAAGAATCTTTTTTGACTGCGGCATGAATGTAAGGATTGGGTCTTAATCTTGTAATTAATCAGTCCCTCATCAGTTTGTGGTGTTATAGGTTAACCTTGTTAAAAGTGTTTTTTATTATTGCAGTTTTATTGACTTGATATTTTAGGAGGTAGTAGAAACTGATGAATTCAACGATTAGTCCTCTAATGAAATGTGTTAATCAAATACCCTTTTTTGATGGATTTTCTAACGCAGAAAAAGAAATGCTTATTAAAAGAAGTGGAATTTTCAAAAAATATGAAAAAATAGGGTCCACCCTATTTTCCGATGGGGGCAAAGGTGACTCTATGTTCGTAATTTTGGAAGGGGTTGTTGATATTACAAGGACAAATTTCAAAGGCGATATAGAGAAACCATTTGTCCTCGCACAACTAAAAAAAGGATCTGTTTTCGGAGAAATTTCATTGCTAGGTAATCAGACAAGAACAACTGGTGCGAGTACCGCATCATCCCCAGTTATTGTCATGGAAATTGACAAAAAAACATTAGAAAGTTTTGAATTAGGTATTCAAAATTTATTTCATAAAGAAATGATTTTGATCCTGATCCGTAGGTTGGATGAAATGAACAAAAAGTTAATTAACTTAAAAGGTTAGTACAGGAAAACGTATTATATGTTTCCCGTCAGCTGAATGCGCGTAATGATAAAGTATTATTTTTACTGACATTACGTTCTTTATTATTTCGCGGGGGAGAAGGAAAACCCAAAAGTATCCTTCCACCGTATGTTCTGATATATGCCCCCATATCTTTTCTATTTACTGTCCTTTTACCAGATATCAATATTTCACCAGTATCCTTACCAGAATGCCGTGAAATCCGTTTTAATGAGTTTTTAGACTATCATCCAGATAGCAAGGGTCAAATATAGACGATTTCAGAGAGTCAAAAAATTGCTATAACCCGCCTAAAATCAGCATTGTCGGGCAATAATGTTTACAAATAGACATAAGAAATAACTAATCCATAAGGTGCAATAAAACAATAGTTTATGGGGTTCAATTTTTCTTGTGTAAAAATAAAGCATATGCTTATATTATCAAAAGTAAATACTATTGCTAGGGCGAATGAGGGTCATAAAATGAAGAAAGAAAAGGGTAAGGCAAAGATACTTACCAATAGTGAATGGAATCGTGTTTTGAAGTATCAGAGCAATAAATCGTTATCCAGACACGGTCTAAGGAATACCCTGCTATTGCACCTTTCTTTTTATCTAGGTCTAAGGTCTAAAGAAATGGCATCACTCCTTGTAAGTGATTTAGTGGATGTTAATGGGGATTTAAAAGAAGAAGTCAAACTAACAAGAGATCAAACCAAAGCTAGGAAGCAAAGACGGTTCTATCTTACAAATAAGAACTTATTAAAAGTGCTGAATAAATACTTGGATACAAGAAGAACTAAGGATGGTGAATTACATCTCAATCAAGTTTTAATTACAAATCAAATGTCAGGGAAATTCTCACCAAATTCTCTACAGCAGTTATTTCACCGTATATACAAGTCAGTAGGAATCATTGGTGCAAGCAGTCATTCGGGTCGCAGACACTATGCTACGAAAATGGCAGAAAGTGGAGTTTCTATTACAAACTTACAAACCTTGATGGGACATCAAAATATTAGCACCACTTCTTTATACATTGATGAAAATCCCAAGGCTCTAGGAAAGATAACTGCTGAGTATTCTGTTTAAGGTATGTTGAGATGTTTTAGATACAAGATAAGTGGGATGTTTCTATTGGTTATATTAGGAACTTACCACTTATCTTATAAGTTCCGGCAGTTCAGCAGAAGAACACAACAACTCTTTAAGTATTTTTCTATCTAACTTAACCAGAGGTGAATTATGAAAAGGTCTCTATTCGGTTTAGGGGCAATGTTAGTTGGGGCAGGTTTGACGTTTGCACTTACTCATACAGAAGTGAGTGCGGAAAGTGAAGGGAGTAAACCAGAACCATTTGCATGCTCAAGAAAATATATTGGTGATTATGACATACAACATTGTAAAACTGGTTACTTAGATTGTGCTGTAACTTCAAGTGGAGTTTCTTGCGTTAAGAGAAAGTAAAACACTTGTGTCTCAGTATTATTGGGTTTTATTATTTAACAATTAGGATGAATTTTATTGATGAAAAATAATGATTCAGGTTCAATCTGGTTTCATATACCAGTTATCTTGATAAAGATAGTTAGGGTTTTGACAAAGAAACCATCAGGGCAACCAAAAAACTTAGAACTTGAAATCTGGGGTAGGTCAATAAAAGTTGCAACTGCGCCCGAATTAGGAAGGGTTAGATTGGAAATTATAACTTTGCCGTTATCTAGTATTGAAGATAAAAAGTCTAAATCAGAAGAAGATTATCAACCTACATTGGATTTGGGTGAATAGTTTAAGAAGTGGGGAATAAAAATCCTCTAAGTTTAACTAGTAACGAAAAGTGTTTAGAGGTTGAGACCTTTCCAAGGGAAAGAGTCGTTGATTTCGCATTTTAATCTTTGCGTGGAAATATTTTTCCTAGTGGTGCTTCAGGTGACCTTCGTCTTTGGTAAATCCAATATCTAACCTCATTAAATACCTCATGTTCATCGTATTCATTCTCAAATTGAGGTTTTCTACTATTACATTTTGATTTTGGTTTGGGACACATCTTTGTCATTCTGCTTGTTTTCACTCTGCTTGTGAGGGAACTTAGAATTGCCTGTGTACATATTGTGTACAGATTGATTGTTTAGCACCCCTCTAGAATACAATAAAATGCAGTTGTGTGCAGATGTGTGCAGAAAATTTAAGGGTAAAATGAAAAAAGGACACTCACAAAAAGTCTGTAAGTGTCCATTTTTTTAAAGCTTTATGGTGGTGGGACGGGACGGAATCGAACCGCCGACACGAGGATTTTCAGTCCTCTGCTCTACCGACTGAGCTACCGTCCCAGTAATGGATTTGTCGATAAAAGAGCGAAATCTATCATAGTCCCCAACCGCTGTCAATTTCGTTTGCGGCTATAAATTATTATTTATTCAGAACTTTTTTGCTATAATGTCTCGTGTATACTCTTTTGAACCTTGCCCCACGCTCTCAGGAATGGATTCCGCCCTATGCTGGTTCTTACCCGAAAAATTGGCGAAAGCATCAAAATTAATGAAGATGTCAAAATAACCGTTATAGATGTAAAGGGCAAGAACATTCGCCTGGGAATAGAAGCCCCCCGTGAAACTAAAATTTACCGGGAAGAGGTTTTTCTCCGCATCAAAGAGGAAAATAAATCGGCAGCTACGTCCCAGCAATTTGATCTTGGTAAAGTTTCACAATTGATGAAGGACAAGTTAAAATAATGAAGGTTGAAACCACTCGCTTCGGCACACTCGATATTTCAGACGAAGAAATTGTCCGGTTCCCGGAAGGTTTATATGGATTTGAGAAGGAAACGGAATTCATCCTGCTTCCCTTCAATCCGAATGTAGAAAGTCCGATGGAATGGATGCAGTCGTTGACGTCAACGCATCTGGCATTTGTCGTCACCGACCCTTATCTATATGCGCCCGATTATAAATTAAAACTTTCTGAAGAAGATAGGAAGCGAATAGAGTTGGAAGGGGACGACCTTTATCTGACCCGTGCTATCGTCACCATACCGAAAAATTATTCAGAAATGACAGCAAACCTCATTGCCCCTTTAGTGATTAATAAAGACAAAGGTGTCGCCAAACAATTTGTACTCACCAATATGGACTACGATACCCGTCATTACCTTCTGCCCGAAGAAGTGCGTAACGCTCCTCCTGCGACAGTCCACTAAAGGTGAACCGCCTTAGATGACAGGTCTTTACCGTAAAGCAAACATACACCATCAAGTCTTTCATTATAAGTTCGCTAGCCTACATATTTGATGCATATTGCATAAAACAAATCCTAGGCCACTTAACCCAAACTATCTTTCGCGTCATCGCGAGTGACTAAAAGGAGCGCGGAGATCCAGACTGTGGTAAAAAAGGTTTTGAAAGGCTGGCTGGATAGAGGCCTATTCCTTTTTACTAGTTGTTGAGTTTAAAATGAACGATACCATAGCGGCTTTGGCAACACCCCTCGGAGAAGGAGGGATAAGCGTCATTCGCATCAGCGGCGAAAATGCTCTCTCTATTGCCACGGGTTTGTTTCATTCAGCGTCTAGTCTCTTGCCACCACCTCCTCAAAAAGTTTTATTCGGTGAGGTACGCGAGCCAGAGTCAGGTAAAGTGATTGATGAAGTTCTTCTAACCTATTTTAAAAAGCCCAACAGTTATACCGGTGAACATATCGTAGAAATCAGCGGTCACGGTGGTACTTTGGTGTCAACCACTTTGCTGCAATTGATTTTGAAACAAGGGGCAAGGTTGGCAGAGCCCGGCGAATTTACACGTCGTGCTTTCATCCATGGCCGTCTTGATTTGACTCAGGCTGAAGCCGTGGCGGATCTCATAGACGCTGCATCCACAAAAGCGTTGAACGCTGCCGTCTCACAACTCAAAGGTGAACTTTCCCGGCGAATTAATAAATTATTTGAACAACTATTAGCGGTGCAGGCGCAGTTAGAAGCGGCGATCGACTTTTCTGAAGAAGGGCTAACTTTTCAATCCCGAGAAACCACGGGCCGGCAAATTGAAGATGTGAAAAAGGAAATGCTTTTACTGGTGCAATCATTTCGTCAAGGTAAAATAATTCGCGAAGGCATGCGCGTTACCCTGGTCGGTAAACCCAATGTGGGAAAGTCCAGTCTACTAAACGCACTCATGCAGGAAGACCGGGCAATCGTCACCGATATACCAGGAACCACTCGCGATACCCTTGAAGAACGGGTGCGTATCAAAGATATTCATATTATTATCATAGACTCGGCGGGCCTACGCGACAATCCTGAAATGATAGAAGAAGAAGGCATCCGAAGAACCCGTAACGCGTTAGCGCAAGCCGATCTTGCGTTGGTGTTATTTGATCCATCTCAATCTCTAGATGGCAATGATGAATTGTTGATGAACGAAGTGAGTGATCAACCTCGATGTGTTCTGTTTAATAAATCAGATCTTGAACAGAAATGGACGAAGGAAAAAATTGAAAACTTTCTGCAAGGTGAAAAACCGATTTCACTTTCTGCGAAATTAGGGACTGGACTGGAAGATTTAAAAGAAGCGATTTACAACCATGCCATTAGAGGTGAGAGGGTGGGAGAATCCATTGCGATAACCCGTGAACGCCACCGGGACCATTTACAACAGGCGGCAGAAGCTCTAGCCACTGCCAGCAGTAGCATGGTTTCTGGTTGCTCTGAAGAACTCATCGCGGTTGATGTCACTCTGGCGATGGAGCATCTTGGCTCCATACTCGGAAAAACTTTCGCCGAAGACTTATTGGATAAAATTTTTGGTCAATTCTGTATCGGAAAATAGTCCAGCAACTGCCAGGCCTCAGTATCGCTTTAGGAGTGACCCTAGAAGGAGAAAAGGTTATCCTGGGATTCATCGAATCAAGTACTGAGAGCGGTCGTGTGTGCCGTGATTTTATGAATGAACTCATCAATCGAGGGTTGAACACAGATAATTAAATCCTGTTTTTCATAGACGGAGCCAAGTGGATTTATAAAGGAATCAAGAATGCTATTTCCGAGAAGGCTGTAATTCAGCGTTGCGAATAGCACAAACTGGAGAACATCTTAAAATATCTGGATAAAAAACATAAGTCGAACTTCCGCCGAAAACTTCAGTTGGCTTATGAACAGCCCACTTATGAAGCGGCGAAGAAGAAGCTGAACTTGATAAAAAGAGAACTGGCAATCCTCAATCAATCTGCTGTTCGTAGCCTGGAAGAAGTTATGGAAGAAACATTAACCCTTCACCATCTGGGTATGTTTCCAAAGCTCGGTGTCAGCTTCAAGACTACCAACTGTATCGAGAATATCATGCGTCAGGTGGGGATTTACACCGATCGGGTGAGTTACTGGAAAAACAGTGATCAGAGGCAACGATGGGTTGGGATGGCTCTGCAAGAAATTGAGACAAAGTTAAGTGCTGTAAGTGGGTACCGCCATCTCAGAGAACTCAGAGAGGCTATGAAGGACTTGAATTTTAAAGAAAATATTATTAAAGTGGGGTGAGTCATTGTTCAAAGGGAATCCTTACCAACGATAGAGGCCGACCCTATTCAAATGCGGCAGTTGTTACAAAACCTGATCAGTAAAGCTATCAAATTTAAAAAGAAAGAGAAGGCTCCGAAATTTGAATTGGCCCCTAAGCAGTATGAAAATGGTTTCTGGGATATTTCTGTAAAGGATAATGGTATCGGTTTCGACTCTCAACACGTTGACAGTATCTTCCAACCGTATTTCCGTTTGAATGGTTGAAATCAATACGAAGGTAGCGGAATAGGTCGTGCCATTTGCAAAAAAATTGTTGATCGACATCACGGAAAGATAAAAGCTATCAGTTCGCAAAACGAAGGTTCCATTTTTGAAATGATTCTTCCGATAAAGCAGGTTTCCTGATTTTCTCTTTTTCTCTCCGCTGATTTTATTTAGTTCTTAGGGTGAGTCCATGTCAGAAAATCAGATAAAAAATAGCCTGTTTTGTTTTGGCCTGGGCTTTGCCGCGCAAGCTTTGGCGAAAAGAATGCACTCTCAGGGATGGACTGTTTCTGGTACTTCTCGGGCAATAGATAAAAAGGATGCGTTGGAAGAGATATCTGTGTTCCCGTTCGATGGAACCCATGCTACTGAAGAAATCCACAATGCCATTTCCAAAGCAACCCATTTATTGGTTTCTATTCCGCCACAACCTTCAGGCGATGTGGTGTTGCAAAATTTTTTTTCGAAACTCGTGGAATGTAAAAACTTTGAATGGATTGGCTATATCTCATCAACGGGAGTTTATGGTGACACCCAGGGGGAATGGGTTGATGAATCTTCACCTTTGCAACCAGTAACAGAACTTAATGAAAGACGTGTGGAGGCTGAAAATCGCTGGTTAAAAATAGAGCCAGTTATGATTTTTAGATGTGCGGCGATTTATGGTCCTAGTAGAAATCTTCTTGTTTCGGTTAAGCAGGGGCGAGCCAGGCGAATTGAAAAACCGGGACTGGTTTTTTCCCGCACCCATGTGGAAGATCTAGCGCAAACTCTGGAAGCATCCATGCGAAATCCGAAATCGGGAGAAATATATAATATCAGTGATGATCACCCGGCTCCACCAACCGAGGCTGTTGATTACGCCTGTAAACTTTTACAGGTTAAGCCGCCTCCATTGATCCCGTTCGAATCTGCAGAGTTATCGGAAATAGCACGCGGGTTTTATTTGACCTGTAAACGGGTGGGCAATAAAAAAATAAAAAAAGAGTTGGGAGTAAAACTCCAGTACCCTGATTATCGAAGTGGGTTGGACGCGATTTTTAAAACAATGTGAACGCTGGGCAACGCCCCGTGGAAATAGTTCGATACACGTCAGGCTAATGCTTATTGTTACGCCTTTAACTTGGATTTCGCTTGCATTTTTTTGAACCGGTAGTCTTGCTAGTTAGTGAGCTAAAGCCCAGTGGGGTAGTGTAGAAACTCGCTGTCGATATCGAATTTTTCCTTAAGATGTTTCCCGACGGATTTCACGCCTCCCGTTTCTGTGGCGTAATGCCCGGCAAAAATCAGTATGCAGTTTCCTTCGGTAGCTTCGTGGAAATGGTGATTGGCCCCCTCACCAGTGATGTAGCAGTCGAGTCCTTCCTGTATCGCTTGCCGGACTATGTCGGCGGCACCTCCGGTGACCAGCCCGACGGTTTTAACATCTCCTTTGCCTATTACTTTTACTTGAGAGTCGAGTTTTTGTTCAAGCACTTGGCCCAGTTTTTCCGAAGATATTGCGGGGAGTGAACCTTTGAATCCGATTTTTATACCGTCGTATTCACCGAAAGATTCGAGATTTTCGAGTCCGATCAAATCAGCGAGTGCTCGATTATTTCCATAGGCTGGGTGCAGGTCCAAAGGAATATGTGCGGAGTAAAGCCCGATATTCGCCTGCATCATAGCTGATAGTTTTTCGTAATGTTTGCCGCGTATCGGTTGCAGTCCCGACCAAAACGCGCCATGATGAACGAAAAGCATCTGGCATTGTTTTTCAACGGCAAGTTCTATGGTTGCTTGGCATAAATCAACGGCCAGGCCGATTTTTTTTATTTCACCCTGATTTTGAATTTGCAATCCATTCAGAGCGTGCGGTGCATCGCGAATGGAATTAATTTCCAGAAGGTTGTCGAGATAGTGGCTGAGTTGTAGAATATCCATGTTTGCAAGTATAACTTTTTACGAGCGGTCGAGGCAATAGTGGTCAATTTTATTTTGCGCAATATCTGGCAGCGGATCATCCTGCTGATATTTATTTCTATCATTTCTCATGCGATCGTTCATCTGGCACCAGGTGAGCCGGCACTGGTGGATCCATCTAATCCCCGCATGAAAGCCGAAGACATTCAACGCATCCGTGCCGCCTTCCATCTAGATGAACCTCTACATGTGCAGTACGTTTATTGGGTGAAAGATCTGTTTACCGGTGAGCTGAAATCGTTCAAAGACAATCAACCGGTCATGGGAAAAATCTGGGAACGTTTCCTTAATTCTTTACCGCTATTTGTCATTGCAACTTTTATCACCTGGTGCTTGGCGTTTCCTGTAGGCATTCGTGCGGCGGTTCACCGCGACTCGACTTTTGACAGATCCAGTACTTTTATATCTTATGCTTTGATTTCCATTCCCGGATTTTTTCTTTCCTATCTCGTAATCATTTTTATGGTGAAAACCTTCAACGTTCCGGTTCTGGGTATGAGGACGTTCGGACTGGAAGATGCATCGTTTTTATTTCAGTCGATGGATCGTGTATGGCATTTGACTATTCCCGCGTTGATGTCGGCGATTGCGGGCACGGCTGTTCTGTCGCGTTATGTTCGATCTCAAATGTCGGAAGTATTGCATCAGGATTATATGCGTACCGCTCGCGCAAAAGGGTTGCCAGAGGATCAGGTAATTTACCGTCATGGATTACGCAATGCTTTACTACCTTTTATCACGATGTTTGGTTTGACCATTCCGGCTCTCATTGGCGGTTCTGTTATTTTTGAACAGATTTTTTCCTGGCCGGGAATGGGCCGGCTCGGGTATGAAGCGATATTGGCCAGAGATTTTCCGATCATTTTGACGCTCAATTTTATGACAGCAGTCCTGGTTCTGGTGGGTACGTTGGTGTCCGACATTCTTTATGCTGTGGTCGACCCACGTATAAAATTCTAACGGTAATGGAATGAGTGAATCAATAACGACATTCGAAATGGAAGCACCTCCTTCTAAAGGACTTTTTCAGGAGCGCTGGGATATTCTCAAGCGAAACACAATGGCCTATGGTAGCTTTTGGTTTCTTATGTTTTTATTGGCACTAGCATTTTTCGGAAAAATTTTGACTCGATATATTGTGATCTTTGACCCTAAAGTAGTCCGCTTATCTGAAAAGTTTTTGCCGCCCTTAACTGTGTTTAAAAGTTCTATAACTCCTCTAGAAGATGCTCCTACCTTTGGCATTTATCTGTTTGGCACCGATGAGCTGGGACGGGATGTATTTGCACGAATGCTCGAAGGCACTTCAGTGTCGTTAAGTGTAGGATTTGTTGCTGTGGGAATTATGTTAACAGTGGGAATATTTTTTGGCGGCATCGCAGGTTATTACGGCCGGGTGAAGTTGGGGTTCATCACAGTAGATACTATCATCATGCGGTTTGTAGATATCATGCTTTGTTTTCCCACATTCTTTTTAATTCTCACCGTTGTGGCGTTATTGCCACCCAGTATCTACAACATCATGATCGTGATTGGGTTGACCAGTTGGATGGGTACTGCGCGTTTTGTGCGTGCTGAGTTTTTAGCTCTTCGCGATCAGGATTTTGTTGCCGCCGCCCGCAGTCAAGCTATACCGGAGTGGCGCATTATTTTTATTCATATGGTTCCCAACGCCATTGCTCCAGTGTTAGTCTCTGCAACTCTGGGTGTAGCATCGGCCATTCTTACCGAGTCGGCTCTTAGCTTTCTTGGCTTCGGTGTTCAACCTCCCGATGCAACTTGGGGTAATATTCTTTCGGATGGGAAAAACTTTTTGTTCGATGCACCTTGGCTGACTTTCATCCCAGGTTTTACGATTCTGTTGGTCGTGCTGGCATTTAATTTATGCGGTGAAGGTTTGCGCGAAGCGTTTAATCCGAAACTGAAAACAACGTCTTGAAAAATTTAACTGTTCAGTGGATGAATGAAACGTTCGATAGACAGCAGGAAGAGCAAACAAGGTTAAGAGCTTCGAAAAAAGGATGCCGTCAATAACTACAGTTGTGATAGGGCGTTGAACCTCCGCTCCTTTTCCCGTTACCAACGCCATGGCGATGAATCCCAGTGAGGCTACCAGAGCCGTCATGAGTGCAGGCCGTAAACTACTGATGTAGGGGTAGCTTAAAAATGGATAGACCTATTTACCCAGAGGAACCCTGTGATATTTGTTGAGAAGTTGAATAAACAGTTTGGCTCGAAAAATATTTTTCGGGATGTGAGTTTTCATTTACGGCCCAAGGAAAAGGTGGGTTTAGTGGGAGAAAACGGCACCGGTAAGACCACGCTTTTTAAAGTCATCATTGGTAGGGAGCCTCTGGATTCGGGACAGGTGACACTGAGAAAAGGATTGCGATACGGTCTGCTGGAGCAGGATCAGGAGGGAGGTGGAGAGTCCGCTTTGGAAAGAGTGGTGCTTGGCGACCCTCATTTTTTACAGGTGAAAACAGAACTGGAAAAACTGGAAGCGGACGAGAAGTTCGAAGATCGTTACGGCGAATTACAGCACGAATTTGAACGGCTCGGCGGTTATGACCGCGATGCGCGGTCAAAAATTATTTTGCAGGGATTAGGATTCAAGCCCGGTCAATGGGACAAGCCTTTGGATCAGTTGTCCGGTGGTTGGCGAATGCGGGTAGAACTATCGCGAATCTTACTTCAGCGTCCCGATGTCCTGCTTCTGGATGAGCCTTCGAATCATCTCGATTTGCAGTCGGTGGTCTGGCTGGAATCTTTTCTGAAGTCTTATGAAGGCAGTGTTCTCTTGATTTCGCATGATAGAAAATTTCTCAACACTCTTGCCACACGTATTTTTGAACTGGATCGCTCGACCTTAACGATTTATTCCGGTAATTACGATGACTATGAAAGACTGAAAGAAGACAAACAAACACAACTCGAGTCTCAGGCGGCGAACCAAAACCGTCGCATTGCTGAAGTGGAACGGTTTATAGAAAGGTTCCGTGCTAAAAACACGAAAGCCACGCAGGTGCAAAGCAGAATCAAAATGTTGGATAAGATAGAGCGGGTACAAACTAGCGAAAGCAGTAAGGCGATCCATTTCCGGTTTCCACAACCTGTTAGAACAGGAAAAAATGTTTTAGAAATGGAAAACGTGACTAAGAGTTACGGGGCATTGAAAGTGTACGATAACTTTTCGGTAACGCTTGAGCGAGGATGCAAAGTAGCTTTGGCAGGTAAGAATGGAGCGGGGAAATCAACCTTGTTAAAAATGTTAGCAGGCGTGTTATTGCCCGATAGCGGAGAGGTGAAGGAAGGGGTTAAAGTATCGCGATCCTATTTCGCACAGCATCAGGGAGAGACGCTGAATTTTAAACATACGGTGCTGGAATCGTTGCAGGAGTCTGCTCCCGGACTTCTTCGCACCCAACAAAGAAATATTCTAGGGGCGTTTTTGTTTTCGGGAGACGATGTAGAGAAAAAGGTTTCGGTGTTGTCGGGTGGAGAAAAATCGCGTTTGGCTCTGGCCCGAATGCTTTGCGGTAATGCCGCCTCTGACACTAATGCACCGCCTTCCTGTATTTTGCTCGATGAGCCGACCAATCACCTCGATATGCGCTCTCGCGAGCATCTTGCTGCTGTGCTGTCGGATTATGAAGGAAGTCTTGTTATTATTTCGCATGACCGGTTTTTTCTAGATGGTTTTGTCAATTGTGTATGGGAAGTAGCTGATGGTCATGCGCGCGAATACAATGGCAACTATAGTGAATATGAACGGGCGAAATTAAAAGAAGAGCCAATAGAGCAAGAAGCCAAGGCTTCAGAGAGAAGTGTTGGTACTTCAATAGAAAAAGAGAGGAAGCGCCAGGAAGCGGAAGAACGCAATCTGCGTTACAAAAAATTAAAACCACTGGAGAAACGTTTAGTTGAAGTAGAAAGTCGTTTGGAAATTTTGATGGCAGAGAACGAACTGCTTCAGTCAGAGCTTGCGGATTCCAATATTTATGAGGCCGATCAAAAAGATTGCCTGATGAAAACCATGGAACAGCAAAGAAATGTTAAAGATGAAGAGCGGGGTTTAATGGAGGAGTGGGATGACTTGACTCTGTCTATTGAGCAGATTCTAAAGACTTAATCAGCAGGGAAATTTAAAAAACCTCTCGATTGCAGCCATTGCAGTTTTGTATCACTATTGCGTAAAGATAATAGCTTTTTGTTTAATGCAGTAATTTCTTTTTGGTACTTGATCAATTCGTCCAAAGTATATTTTAGCGTTGTTTGAGATGGATGTGCCGTGTCATTTCGACTCGGGTTATGAGCCTTTTGTTCGTAGCTATCGAGGTGTTCCATTTCCATTTCTCGTAAATTTTTTTGGATTTGTTGTAAGTGCGAAGTAATTTACCTTAAAGTGGAATAAGACTGTTCATATTTTTCAATATGCCATCCCTCTCCCCCAAAAACCCTTTGTTTATTTTGGTTTTAATGATTTAAATTTTACAGGTACTTAGATATGGAGTGGACCTTTTTCTTGTTGGCGGGTTTGATTGTTTTAGCAGGTATGGTGGTGTTACCCATTTTTTTCGGTGCGCCTTGGCATCCTCTTATGCCTCATACCATTCGTCGCATTCTAAATTTTGTCGACATAAGACCAGGGGAAACGATTTGTGATTTGGGTTGTGGGGACGGCCGTGTATTGATGACTGCGGCGAAAAAGTATTCCGCTAAGGGGGTAGGTGTTGAAATAGACCCGATCAAGGTTGGGTTGGCGCGGTTGCTTGTTAAATTAAAAAAGGTTGATGAGCGGGTAAGTATTATCCGTGGAAATATTTTTGACTTTGATCCTTCAGATGCGGACGTTGTTTATCTTTATCTAACGCATCAGGCGATGGATAAACTGTTTCCCGAGATATTAAAAAAACTAAAACCAACGGTGCGGATTGTTTCCTATCGATTTTGTATCCGCGGTATGACTCCTGAAAAAGTCAGTGCTGACAAAACCCTCTTCCTCTACCAACTTACCAAAGGCACGGAGATTAACAATTATACTTAGGGATGGATGGACACTTCTTACTTGTTTTTCATGTTAGTGGGGCGAACTTCTGCCCATTGGACAACGCCTTCCCATACATAGGCGGAGCGATTGCCGCGTTTGACCATGAGCCAGTTTTTGTTGTTGAGTTTGATATTGGTGCGGCGGACGAATTCCAGTTCAGCTCCCTTTTTCAGTTTTATGATTTTTGGGAAAACAGTTCCTGGTCCTTTACGCAGAGAGACCCCATCTACTACCACTTTTAAAATCTTTTGAGGGTCTACTGGTGGACGAACGCTTTTTGGAGACGATTTTGCCATGACTTCAGCGGGTACGACAGGTGGTGTTAGGGGAGGAACCACAGGTGGATCGAGAACGGGAGTGCTGATTTCCGGTATTTCAATTTTTGGTGCAGGATTCGGCTCAGGTGTTACCATCGTTTTCGCTCCTGAAATTGCTGGTGCAGAGGCAGGGGCCATTGCCGGGCTTTGCGGCATAGATGGTTTTGGAGCAACAGGGATTCTTACGGGTCGCGCGGGTGTTTTTTGTTCGGTTGGTGGCGGTAAAGATGCCACGACATCCCCTGGCGTATCTGAAAATTTTACGAAAATAGGATTGGACACAAGGTTATCCATGGAGTTGACGGATGCCTTAATACGGTAATATGCTCGGCCTTCCTGATCGTTGCCGACATCTCTCCATGTCAACTCATAGGGTAAGGATACGTTTTCCTGTTTTACCAGTACACCGTTGCGGATGACTTGGATTCGTGCTGTTTTGTTTCCGCCTTTTATTGAGCGCAGTTTTATTTTTACCGCAGGGAAATCGGTTGAGGTCAACTCTTGCCCGAGTGTCGCCTGTTGCCCGGTTTTTTGGTCTTCGACGATAAACTCATCGAGAGAAAGACGATTCTCATCGACTTGCCGGACGGAATACATCCGGCCTTTTCTTATGGCATCTAAAAGAGTATCGCGATTTTTTTCGCGGACAAGAACTATAGTGCGAACCGATCCCAGTCGGTCGCCATTCTGTTCTTCACAAAGATAGTTGTTGCCGCCGTAACCCCACACGGGTTGTTCGCGTTGACCTTGTAAATACTCCATCAACGCCTGATCCCATTGCTGCCCTGCTTCTGCTTGTTGGATCGGGTGGTCGCCGACGACTTGGAATCCAGTATAGTTTTTTGTTTTCAGTAAATCATCAGGATAGGGAACTGTCGCCAGACTCGTAGTCCCATGTTTGCGGATACTGGAAATAGGTTCCATGTGATTCCAGAACACCATCGCACCGTTCGAGTTAGCATAGTCGATCATGTTTTGATAGGGTTGCATTCCCTGGTCGCCATGGTAGGCATCGAAGGGTGAGCTTCGAAAGGGATGATTATTAATAGTCAATAAAAGCAATAGAACCATCAATGGGACAGTGAGTATCCGAGCGTAGCCCTTGTATACTGCGCCAACACTTACCATAAACAAGAACGCTAGGATGGCGAACTGTTTCAGCAAGGGGTCGGTATATTTTGAAGAAAGATTGCTGTTCTGAAGAGGCAACTGCTCATATTCCTGAGCTGTAGGCAAGCCTATAACCATGAGGTGCTTGTCCCAGTTATGGGCTGTCAGGTTTTTATCGTAATTACTTCCGGACCAGAAATAAAAGGGAATGGTTTCCACTCCGGGAATCAGAATAGTTTCCTTTATCTGTCGATCGTTGTCGTTGACCTCAGAGATGAAGCCAGAAGCACCACGCCCAAGCACAGAAGGGCCTTCGGTCGCATTTTTGAATATGCGTTCAAAAGGTTTGGCCCCGAACTCAATAGAGTTTCTTGCATAGTCACCAAAAATAACGGCATCAATTCCCAGTCTTTCGGACTGATTGCCTATATCTTTTATGGAGGCGCAACCCTCACTGAAATTGGTTTTAACGTCGGCGACGGTGTCAAGCTGGATGTAAATGGCAAAAGAAGAGGAAGGGAAAGCCAGAACCAACCAGAAAACAAATAATGCGCCCCAGCGAAAAAATTTGGAATGTCTATGCAGATAAGAAAGCATCAAAGCCCGGGTTTCTCCAAAACAACGAAAATTTTGAACAATCAAACACACCCAAAAAATAATCGATTTAATTTCCTAGTCTTAAATCTTATAATGTCGTCAGGAAATATGATATACTTAAATGGTTGAGATTGCACCCCTTAGCTGTTTAAATGTTGTGGCTGAGGGGAAGAAAAAATCGGTATGTTTTTAATCTTCCTGTAATGCTTTTGCAATCTCCCGTTATTATCCACTTAACGTGGCTCGCCAATTTAAAATCTACATGGATAGAATTTTATGACAATTAGAATTCTTGTCGCTGACGACAGTATTACAATTCAGAAAATTGTTGCAATGGCTTTTGAAAACGAGGATGCCGAGGTTGAAGGCATTGGTGATGGGCAGGAAGCCTTTGACAAAGTTCCAGGTTTTAAGCCCGATATCGTTCTGGCAGATGTTGATATGCCCGGTCTTGATGGGTTTGAATTGTGCCAGAAAATTAAAGGGAATTCTGAGCTTGCGAATATAAAGGTCTTGCTTCTGGCTAGCGATTTTGAAGATTTTGACGAAGGCCGTTTTAAGGAAAGCCAGGCTGAAAACCATATTTCAAAGCCCTTCAAATCCGATGATATCGTTCAAATGGTGACACAGGTTATGAAAGGGGAGAGTGCTTTAGAAACGGCTGTATTGCCAGATAGTGTAGAAGAAAAAGATGACGAGCCCAGCCTTGAAGAATTACTGGCGTCAGTTGAAAGGCTGTCCACCGATTCCATGGAAATGGCGGATGATCCAATAGAGGATGTTTCTCCACCCGTCGAACTTGTGGAATCTGTAAAAGAAGAGGCGGTGCCCCCGTTTGAAGAACATGAAGAAATTATAGAAGAGCCGTCTATGGCCATCGATGACGATATATTGAGTCAGATGATGCAGGATGTGGAAAGCGAAATCAGCAGTGATCCTGCTCCTATAGCTTCCAGCGATGATGATGTGTTAGGAGAGATGATTCAAGAGGTGGAAACCCAATTAGAGGAAGGGATTCCTGAACCCGAACTTGCGCCTGAAGAGCCCGTTCTGGAAGATGAAGAAAATTTTGAGGAAGACTTTGAGATTTATGCAGAAGTGCGATCACAAAAAATGGAAAGCCTCGACGATCTTGATTCTGCGTTCAAAGAAATTGTTTCAGGTGATACAAAACAGCCTGTTGAAATGAAAGAAGCAGGGATGTCTGTTTTGGGAGGTATTGTACCTGAGCCAGAGGATCTTCTGGAAAAAATGGCACCGGGAGCTTTTTCGGGAGCCGAAAGACTACCTCGCAGTTCTGAAGAAATCCGGGAACACCTTAATGCGGATACATCCTCATCAGAGTCCACGCGTTATCAGAACTCTCCAAACTATGAGAATAGTGATGACCGTTTCATTCAGGTTGCTGGTGAGCAGGTTCGGCAAATATTAGAAAGGTCGCTGGATAGTTCCCTACAAAAAGAAATGTCTGGCTTGTCTGATATTCTCGTGAAAACGATCCGCGAAGTGGTTCGAGAAATCACTCCAGAAATCGCCAGGTCGATCATTCGAGAAGAGATAGAAAAAATCAAAAAGATATGAGCAGCTCAGTTTTCAGGATTTAATATCTTTCTTTATTTGTTATTCTTTGGTAAAAAGCCCTCTCCCGTTTTAAATAAAGTGATGCTTGTTTCAGATAGCTCAAATATATTTCCATAGAACCCGAATGGATCGATAGGACCCCAGTTTTTATGCTGCAAGTAATTTTTGAATGATTCAACTAGATAAACAATACGAACCCGGTGAAGTTGAAAAACGCTGGGGACAATTTTGGCAGGAAAAGAATTTTTTCCACGCAGATGAAACCAAGGAGTCCCCTGCATATTCAATAGTCATCCCGCCGCCCAACATCACCGGCCGACTGCATATCGGTCACGCCTTCAATAATACCCTGCAAGATATTCTGGCCCGTTGGAAAAGAATGCAGGGCTATAACACACTTTGGCAGCCTGGTACGGATCATGCGGGAATCGCTACTCAGAATGTAGTCGAGAAACAATTGCATGCAGAGGGAAGCAACCGGCAAGAGTTAGGTCGGGAAGCTTTTGTTGAACGTGTCTGGAAATGGCGTAATGAATCGGGTGGCACCATCACCGGTCAATTGAAAAAACTCGGTTGTTCCCTAGACTGGGAGCGAGATCGCTTTACTATGGATGAGGGGTTGTCGAAAGCGGTCCGCGAAGTTTTTGTTACGCTTTATGAAGAAGGTCTCATCTATAAGGGCGACTACATCATCAACTGGTGTCCGCGTTGCCTTACGGCTCTTTCTGATCTTGAGGTTGAACATCAGGATGCGCAGGGGCATTTATATCATCTCAAATATCCTTTTAACGACGGCGAAGGCTCTTTAATCATTGCGACGACGCGACCCGAAACCATGCTGGGGGATACGGCGGTTGCTGTTAATCCTGATGATGAACGCTACCATGAGCACAAAGGTAAAAGCCTTGTCCTTCCTATAATGAACCGTGAGATACCCTTAATTGAAGATGGATATGTCGACACTTCTTTTGGTACGGGTGCGTTAAAAGTAACCCCGGCTCATGATCCCAACGATTTTGAATTGGGACGGCGGCACCAACTGGAAACTATAAATGTTATGAATCCAGATGGGACGATGAATTCCCTCGCCGGTTCTAATTATGAGGGGCTAGACCGTTTCGAATGTCGAAAGAAATTGGTCGAAGATTTAAGAGAATCTGGGGTGTTGGTTAAGATTGAAGATTTAAACCATTCAGTCGGTCATTGTTATCGTTGTCGGACGGTGGTGGAACCTTATTTGTCGAAGCAATGGTTTGTAAAAGCCAAGCCGCTTGCCGAGCCTGCTATGAAGGCTGTGCGAGACGGCACTATAAAAATTGTTCCCAAGTTTTGGGAAAATACTTATTTCGAATGGATGGAAAATATCCGTGACTGGTGTATCTCGCGACAGATATGGTGGGGACATCAGATTCCTGCGTG
>Ga0209631_10002434_pt1 | contig 22343 bp, 30 predicted proteins | sample COG_08_FD_184752 | JGI IMG/M metagenome (GOLD analysis project Ga0209631, IMG submission 184752) | Pelagic Microbial community sample from North Sea - COGITO 998_met_08 (SPAdes) (version 2) | ecosystem: Environmental > Aquatic > Marine > Neritic zone/Coastal water | place: Helgoland, sampling... | reverse complement strand
CTATCTCCGTAATCGTGTCTGTAAATATCGTATGTTGTACCAGTTGTCCAGTTTCTTCTAGGTGCTACGAAAGCAATGTCTGTGCTTGAAATTCTTTTAGCCGCCAATAAATCGTCATATGATATTGACATAGTATTATTGTTATCTGCTGGAGTTAATGGTATTACATCTGTACCTAGGTTATCTGTACGACCATCTGCTCTAGTAGCAGTATTGAATGGTGATGGTCTACCAATACCAAGATAGTAATTATTACCTGCAGCTTCAGAGAAAGACTCTTTAAACTGCTCGGAGTTGTGAATTCTAAACTTATTTGTTATAATTGCTGGCATATTTTCTTTTCCTTAATCAATATTTATAATACTTTTCACTATGTTATATTAATTGTTCCGTTCATTGAACCGTGGGCTGTACATTGGTAATAAAGAGTTGCTGGAGTATCCATAGATACGTGAAATATGATTGCTCCTGAAGAGCCTGCATTATTGGTAACTCCTGTATTATACGCTGTACCACCTGTACCTGTTGTTGATTGTATTCTAAATGGGTGTGAACCACCAGAGTTATTAATAAAATAGTAAGTTTGACCTTTTTTCAAGTGTAATGCTGGATTATCACCTGAAGTTGAAGGGAAACCTGCACCTGTAAATAAGTATGCACTTGAACCATTTGCTGTGACTAGTAATTGTGAAACTGGTGTTGTTGCTTGTACCCAATTTGTACCATTATAAACTAATGACATACCTGCTGTTGGCGAACTATTTACTACATCTGATAAATCGTTTAATGCACCTGCACCACCTGATATAGTAATTGTTTTTGTTGCACCTGTTCCTGAAGCGGTTACACCAGAACCTACGAAATCTAATTTAGTAGCAGCAGTTGATAAATCACCACCTTCATCTGCAACCGTTAATGATGAACCACCACCTGAATTTGCTTGTGCTTCAAAACGACCATTTGCTGATACCCATTTTAAAATATATCCATCTGCAATACCAGTTGTAAATACGTCAGCGTGTCTTGATACTGAATCATTCTCTGTTAAGATATTAATATAACCTGATTGTGTAGCAACATAAGGTTTTAATTGTGTTTCATCTAAAGCAAATAAACCAGAGTATGTCGTTGCTGTAGGGAATGAAGCCTGATTAGAATAGTTACCTCTAACTTTAGAACCTGAACCAGTTGTATCAACGGTACCTGAACCTGAAAGTGAAGATGTGCCTGTTAAATTAAAATTACCTGCACTTGCTAAAGTACCACCTAAATTAACTGAACTATTACCAATTGTTACCGAAGAGTTGGCTAAGTTTGCATTTGTGATACCTGCACTACCTGATAAGTCAGAGTTAGATAAGTTTGATACGTTTAGAGTTACCGTATTACCTGTGACTGCACTTGATACTGAACCTGTACCTAAAATAGATAATGTTTCTCCTAAATTTACAAAATCTGTTGTAGAAGTATTATCTCTAATTGTAATTCCAGGATTTGCAAGACCTGTATTTGGTATTGCTGTAAATGTGTTGTCTGCACCACTCATAGACTTATTAGTTAAAGTTTGTGATTGGTCAGTTGAAGCAAAGTCTGTTCCAGATATTGCTGTATTAAATTCTGTTAATGTACCTGTGATTGTATTGTTAGTTAGAGATATTGACTTATTAGTTAATGTAGCAGAAGCTGTTGCTGTCAATACTGAAGCATTAACTTTAATTTGAAATTTTCCACCTGTTACCAGAGTGTCAATACCTAGACCACCTTCAATTGTTATAGCGTCACCAATATTTTTTCTTAACGTTGATGAAGTATCATCAGCGAAATCAATGTAAGGTGTTAAAACGGTTCCGTTACCTACTGAACTATATAATTCATTAAAGTTATTGTTTATACCAACTGCACCGGTACGTAGGTTATCACCTAAACCGTCATTTGGACTTAAACCTGTATTAATTGTAAATTTTGCCATATCTATTTCTCTCTACTATTTATAATCATTCCTATGGTGTTGTATCATCAAACGTTGCTGCCGTTGAACTAAAGTTAGTAACCGTGTTTGAAAAGTCATTTTTATTTGACGCAAACTCACTAGGTATTGAAAAATTAGTCTTTAAATTCTGACCATCAGGATGTGATGTTGCAATAAAAGTTGCTGGTTGACCATCTAGTCCTGTTCTAGTACCAATAATCTTAATATCATTAAAGGCTTCAACCGTAAATCCAGGACCTTTGAATATTGTTTGAATATTTTTATTTAAAAATGCATATCTTGGTCCTGCGTATGCGTGACCTTGTCTAACGTTATAAGTTTTTGTGTTATCAGGAATATCTCTTCTAACTCTACTTAAATAATCTAGGTTTGTATCTGACCTTAAAGTTAAATCTCTAGTATTAGCTGTAAAGTGTTCACTTGTTCTTGCGTCTGAATCAACTGCACCGGCTAAACGAGCATTTGGTCTCAATGAAGTACCATCACTAATTGTTCCTAATCTTCTACCAAATATTGTAGAGAATAAAGTATTAAGAACTTGTAAGAATGGTGTCTCACTAACACCTGAAACTGCACCATCAACTGGCGCTCTCATTTTAGCATTTAGTCTAGTTGCAATATTAACTTGACCTGTAAAATAAAAACCTGCTGTGTGCATAGTCTTTTTAAAACTATCTCGCCAAGCATTAATAGATTGACCAACTTTAATTACATATGAAAAATCTTGATAGTATAAACTATCTTGTACTTTCATTGTACTTTCTGAAAGTTTACCGTCTTCATTAATAAAAGCACCATCTGTATCAATAATAGGAACAACATCAATGGTTGCAGCTGCTAAATTAATTTTTGCAACGGTAGCTGTACCTCCTGATGAAGTTGTTAACGTTTCGTTTTCAGTAATTGCACCTGATACATTTTTTAATTTTAAAATATTTCTAGCACTATCTAATTTAACAATTATTCCTGTAGCACCACCAGAAAACGATACCGATAATCCGTCTGAAAAAGAACCTGTAATAGATTTTAATAATACATTATTGATGAAACTTAAAGTTGGTGCTGGTGGTGTTTCATAACTTTTACCAAACTCAACCGTTCTTAATGCATTAATTTTTCCTATACCATTACCATAAGCTCTAATAACACCATTAGTACCACCTGAACTTGTTATTGATAAAACAGGAGTTGTTTTGTATCCGTTACCACTATCTGATAAAAATACTTTTGTTATTTCGCCGATTGTAGTATCAGCTGAATTAAGAAAACCTATAACATTAGGAGATGTTGTCGTACTTTCTTGAACTATATCATTACCTTGATATGCGTCACCAGAACAAGTTTCATCTTCTAAAATTATTTTAGCTTCAGTACCGTCAGGTGGAGCAATTGTACCATTTTGGTCAACTATACTACCTTGAACAACACTAACGAAACCGGCCGCATTTGCACCGAATGTTCCTGTATTATCAAAATTAATTTTATCACCAATTGCATAACCTGAACCTACGTTATCAATAATTAATTCTTCTACTGAACCTGAACCAACATCTGAAATTTGAAATAATGCACCAACACCACCGGCAGTTACCGTCACGTTATCATTTAAATCATATAAAGCGCCAGCATTTGTAATTGTTTTTGTTCCAGGAATACCTGTAATATCTGCCTTAATAAAATAGTCATCTGTTTCAGAAGCAGTACCAGAAACTTCTTCACCTACTTGAAAAGTACCAACAACACTATCTTGGTTTAGAATTAACTCTGTAACCGTTTCATCACCAATTTGAAAACGTGATAAGTTTTCAATAACAGCAGTTGCTTTTGAATCTTTACCTGTAATTGTTCTACTAATTAATCCTTCGGTGTTTCCAACTTTTTCAATAATTCTTAAAATCTTTAAAGAGTCATATTGACCATCTGAAGTTTTTAATAGTTGTTCTCTAGGATAAATTGTTTCTGATTTTTCATTAAATAATAATCTAAAAAATAATTCGTGACCTGCAGCCGTACCTTTAGCACGGTACATATTTTTAACGTTCTTAATTAAATTTCTTTTATTAACTTCACTATCTAATACTTCTGGTAAAGTTGCTAAGAATTCATTTCTAAAATTATTTAAGAAAGATTCAATTGCTCTATCGGGGTCTCTAAAGTTTACAAGGTCAGAAATATTATTTACTGGATTAGGTCTGTAATCTGTAATAGTAGCAGAAGCTTTTGATGTTTGTCCTTCAACAATTTCATCTGTAAGAAACTTATCGTTAGAAGATATGAATAATCTACTTTGACCTAAATCTTCAGATAATACTTTTGCCTCTGCACCTGAAGTTAAACCTTTTACGGTTTCACCTACGGTAAATTTACCGTGAGTTGTTTCTTCTAATAATATTTTATCGCCTTCATCAATATTAGTTATTGCACTACCTATTCTAGTAGCGTCATATACTAAATTGTTTTCTTGGCCTGTTTCTGTTTCAATTAAAACACCAACGGTAGTTTCAACATCTTTAACTTTTAATTCTGCTGATTCTAATAATTGATAATAAGATTTTAAGAAGTCTGCAAACTTCGGATGGTCTGCAACTATAAACTCTGGTAATTGTGCGTTGAGTATTGTTGATATTTTTTCATTAAACTTTGCCATTAGTCATTAATAACTTGATGATGATGTATAACCTACACCTGCCTCGGCAGAACCACCAACAAAACTATCCTCTTCTACGGTAATTAATGAGTTTGCAACATCAATCTCTACAATTTGGTCTCTTACAGGAATAACATCATTTGAATTTGGTTGTACCGTAATTTCAATTATTGTAGAAGCTTGACCTCTAATATTTGATATTGAAGCAACATTTAAAGAATTTAATGTGACTTGACCTGTTGTGTAATCAATTGTTCCTTGCGTGTTGTTTGCATAAGTTTTAACACCACTAACTAGATAATATCTTCTAACATTACCATTACCATCTTCATCTAAAAACATTTCAAAATTACTTCCTGTTACCTTGAAACCTGTTGAACTTAAAATACCACCACCTGACATATTATGGCCTGTGTGAGGATTATATAATGAGTTTCTAAAGTAAATGTTATATGCAGCTGAGCCACCTAAAGTTGGTGTGAAACTTTTTCTAATTTTTATGGTTGTTATGTTAGATAAAATACTTGCGTCTGTATTATCAATTAATCCTGTTAATTTAGAAAATCTAAACACACTATCAAATTTTTGTAATGTGCCTGTATTGTAATTTGTAATTGTAGATATAATATCTGATTTTAAAGTTGTTGCTGATTTAGTGGTTGACTTTGCGTCAAACTTTACGTTTGATGTTATTAAAACTGAAGTTGTTTCAGGATCCACAATTTCTGGTTTTACTGAAGCAACGTTATATGGTTTTAAACCATTTACAATATCTAATTTTGTTTGGTCAGTTAAAGTAGAACCTGAAGCTGCCTTAATTGCAATCTTCACAATACCATATCTTGGCGTTTCATCATCTTCACCACCCCAAGAACTAACTGATAATGCATTTGGATAAATTTGTTTTACAAGTGTTTCATAATCTGTTGTTGTTACCGCTCTATCTTGAGCTGCAAAGTTTAAAGGCGCATTAAATTTAATTGAATCATTTGCTTCTGATTCAGAACCACCTTGAGAACTTGAATTAGTTGTTATAGAAACATCTGTAAAACCACCAACACTTCCTTGTAATTCAAAAGTTTTTGCACCGTTTGAATCACCTTTGTTGGTTACAATGTAATCTAGTATTACAATATTACCATCTGCTAATTTATTACCGGTAACACCATCACCAAAATAAATTTCATATTTGCCGTCTCTACCCTCTTGTATAAAATAAACTTTTGTAGTAGATTCAACACCTGTATAACCACCTGCTAAAGTATAATTTGTAAGTGTTGTATCATCAGCAGAATTTTGTACAGATATTTTTAAAGTTGATGTATCTGCGTTTGCACTTGGTATTGTAAATTTTTGGTCAACGTCTGTTGAATCAACCGTATATTTAAATCTTACTAAAGTACCTTCAAATAAAGATACATTTGAAAAAGTAAAAACACCGTCAGCAGGTGTAGCTGTAATATCTTCATTTGTAATATATTGATAAGAAGTACCGTTTACGCTTGATGTGTAAGTAGTACCTTTTGCCATTGTGATAGAAGTACCTGAACCGTCATTTACTACAACGTTAACTGAAGCTCTTGGTGCTCTTGGCGAGTTAGGAGTATATCCTAACATTTTTGCTAGTGATACAATATTGTTTCTAATATCGGCACTATCAAGGTATAATTCGTTTGTTGACATATTGGCCAAGTAGGCCATATAGTGAGTGTTGTAAGATAAAACATCTATAAGAACTGATAGACCAGAACCTTCAAAATCATAATCTTGAAATGCTGTTTGACTTTGTAAAAAAGTTTTTAAATTACTTTTAATATTAATAAAGTCTAATTCTGATACTGATAATTTATTAGTCGCCATTTTATCTTAGCCTTTGTAAAAACGTTTGTACTTGTTGAGGACCTGGAACACCTATAACATAAAAGTAAATATCAACAACTAATCTATTATTATCTTGGTCATCATCTACACGAACACTATTTAAATTAATTCTAGGCTCGTAGTTATTTAAAACTTCTTCTATTTTCTTTTGCAAAAAAACTTTAGTCATTGGTGTAAAGTTTTCAAACAACAATTCTCTAATTCCACAACCCAATTCTGGTTGAAATGGTCTCTCGTAAAAACCTGTTTGAAGTAAGTTTTTTACAGACCTTTTTACAGCAACAACATCTTCAACAGATACAACATCAGAGGTAACTTGATTTCTAGTAAAGTCTAGGTCAATATCGCTAAACTTTCTTGAATTTCTATTTGAGTTGCTTACTATTGCTGAATCATATCTTGCCATAACGGTAATATTTATATACTTTTATTAGCCGTTTGCAAAAACATTTGGTGAACCACTAGTCATAGCACCTGCGTCTGCACTATCACCAATTCTACCAACTTTAATACCTGAAACATACACGTTTGGCGAACCAGCATTAACATTTGCTACGTGATTAGGACAAGGTGGTAAGGGTGGGTTAGGATGTGATACCGTTGGGTCACCAATTCTTGCAATTAGTATACCATTTGCAAATACTCTATCTTGAGCTGGTGTATTTAATGTTGTTGTTCCTACACAAGCGTGTCCTGTTGATAAACTATCGCCTTTTCTACTAACTGCTGGCATTATTACTTTCCTTGTGAGTTATAATATTTTAAACTTCGTTTTCTTGATTTGTTCATTGAACTTAATTTAACACCTTTTCTTTTTCCTTGTGATGTCTTTTTTGGCATTCTTTCGTGTGGTACGTAAGACTTACTCAATTTGGCCATAAATTACCTTTGTTGTTTTGCCTTTAATGCGGCTCTTTTCTTTTCTGTTGCTATTGCTTGTCTAACTTTTCTGCCCCAAGGTAATTCTATCGTTGTTGACATTTCTTTACCTTTTTTTGACGTATATTCTACGCCGATAAATTGGTCTTTGAAATCTCCTTGTACAGATTTAACTGCTTTTGTTAAAGACATTTGTTCCGTCTCTTTTTCTTGGCCTTTTTCATTCCAAAAAAAGAATTTTCTCATTTTTTTCATAATTTTTTCGCTTTTTGTTAATTTTTTAGTTTTGTTTATATTTATATTAGAAATTGCAACGTGCTTTTGCTTGTATTTTTTCAATTTGAACTATTCCGTCAAGTGATTCGCTAAGTGATTCGCTTTTTAAATCAAAATCCGGCGAATATTCGCAATTTTCAACGCTTTTTGAGCAGGAAATCGTAAAAAAGAACGAAAGTAGAACAAAAAAAATTAAAAAGTGTTGATTTATAAGGGTTTTTTTATGCATTTTTTTGAAAATAGTGCTTGCTTTTCATATTTATCTGTGGTAGGATGGTTATATAAAATGAGAAAGGACACAAACACTATGAATACAATGTTAAATGAAGATATTAAAAAACACGCTAATTTAATCAATAAAGTTGATTCTAAACTTGCTGAGATTAACTCTTTAACAAAAGAAGTTTATCCTAACAAAAATTTAGATGACGTTTTAGAGAAAGTTTTAGATAAAATCGAGTCTAATAATAATCAATAAAGAAAGAGAGAGTAAACACTATGAAAACAACTATTTCTGCAATATTAATTACATTAGGTCTTATTATGATGGCTGGCGCTGCTGGCGATTGTGATGGTAAATGTATAGAAAATTCAAATTCATTAGGAACTATGATATTTCTTGCCTTAACAGGTTTGATTACATTTGTTTCTGGTGGTTTAGTAGCAATTAAACAATAACTAAAAAGGACAATACACTATGATAAAAGTTGAAAAAACTGCAAAGACACTAGACGAAGGAATTAAAAACTTAATGGCTGGTGCTAAATCAGACTATGTACAATGGTCAACACTTGGTGGCAAAGAGCTAACAGGTTATTCTAAAGAACAAGTTGATAATTGGGATAATAAAACAAAAGTTAAAAACGGTAAAAAGTACATTAAGATTGTACAAGATACTGGTGTTTTTTGTTTTATTGTAAAAGAAGACTTTAAACATTTTAAAAAAGGTGATGTATTGAAAGCCGCTGGTTATAATGCACCTGCTTTAAACTCTGCAAGAGGTAATGTTCTTGCTGGTAATTACCCAATACAATGGACTGGTCCATTATACTTAAAATAACAAAAGGAGAACTACACTATGTCAAAACTTAAATTTAATGATTTGCCTAAAATACTAGATTGGATAAAAGAACCTAGTCATTCTGGCCATCTTTTTATAGTTGAACAAGCTTTAAAAAGTGTTCAACAAGAACAATACAAACTTGGTACTAAAGTTACCTTTGGCAGACCTAATGGTAAAAAACATTTAGGTGTTGTTGTTAAACTTGGACCAAAGAAAGCTGTTGTTGATTGTAATGGTGCTAAATGGAGAGTACCTTATGATTTAATGAAAGTTGTAGAAGAATAAGGAAACACTATGATTAAAACACCTAGAGATAGACGAAGAAGAGTTTTTGAGAGGGTAGTTAACCCTCTCTTAATAAAGTATTTGGTAAACCCTCATACGTATAACGGCACTTGCATAGCTGCAAATATTCCAATAAAGTATTTAAAATATTTTAAAGAAGTATCTGCTTCAAGAAGAGCAAAACGTGTCAGATATAGATATAGAGGTATTTCTAAACCAAACTATTCAAGACCTCAATCTTTTTGTCATATGAATTACGCTGATACTTTTTCAGTTTATTACAGATAAGACTTGACAATCAATTAAAACACCTGCATAATACACAAACTGCTCGTAGCTCAGCTGGATTAGAGCAACAGCCTTCTAAGCTGTGGGTCGTAGGTTCGAGTCCTACCGAGCAGGCCAACCTTATATACCTTGCATACGTGGGTCAGTAGAAAAAAGATTTTTCTTCGCCTTTGGTCTAGCAATACTATCTTTACTTCGTTTTCTTAATTGAGCTTTAGTAGAGATTTCTTTACTTTTCTCTTTTCTTAAAGCTCGTAGGTCTTTTAACAAGTCCATACATACTCCTTTAATTAAAGAGCGTTTCTTCAACCATAGGTGGTTTACTTCCGTCCGTTTCAGGATAAACGATTATAATTATTTATACGCTAAATGATGTACCACAACCACACGAACTTGTAGCTTTTGGATTATTAAATTTAAACATAGATTCAAAATCATCATAGTTATAATCCAATTCTAAACCCATAAGATATAATTCGTAGTCTCTACTAACTAGTAGTACATCATCTACTATAGCGTCATTTCTTTGTTCTTCATCTGCAAAAGACCATTCGTAATTAAACCCAGCACAACCGCCGCCTTTGACATCAAGACGTACAAACTTTTTATTATGTTTGTTTCTTAATTCGTTTAATCTTTTATATGCGTTGTCTGATAATTTAATCATATGTTACCTACGTGTAAAATGGTCTTAATAAAGTTGCAACTAAATGAACTCTATCTATTTCACTACCATTAAAGAAGTTATGATATTTTGTATTATCGGTAATATAAGCACTACCATTTGCCGGCATATGAAAAGATTCGTCTTCAATAACCATTTTACATCCTTCATTTGTAATTATAGGTACGTGAATACGTGGCTCTGGATCCCTATGCCAAGATAAACAACTTCTTGGTGGTTTCATTAATAGTCTAACTCTACCGATTTTACCGAAATTACTCTTTAGTATATTATATACTTCTTCAAAGTAAGTATCCTTAAATTCAGGACAAATTTCAGTATAAGCGGCTTCGTCTACCGGCTCTAGTCGTTTCTGTTCAAAATTATCTGTATCAGGTTTAGTCCAATATAGACCTCTTATATTTCCACCTGTTATAGAATCTTCATCACCTGGTTTTCTGTTAACACAAATAGCATTGAAATCAATCTTGCTTTTATCATCCGTGTTATACGATAAGTGTTTGCGTATATCAAAGTAAGCTTTGCCTAACTTATCAATATCTATGCCTAAAGCATATTCGTAATAGTGTATAAAGTTTGTCATACACATATTTAGGCATTGACATTGAGCCTATATAATGATAGTATATGAAGAAAAATATGTTTAGTTGGCCTGAAAGAATATTAGGTTATTGTTTACTAGGCTATATGTGTTATGTAATAGTCTGTATGATATTAGGAACTTTTGATATAATATAATGGAAAATTTTATAAAAGTATATGATGATGTATTAGACCCTCAAATTTGTAAACAGATAATTGAAAAGTTTGAAGTCAATACTGACCAACAAGAAGACACAATCTTAAAAGGTCACCGTTCATTTAAAGAAATACAACTCAATAAACATAAAGATTGGAAACCCATAGTTGATGGTCTTTATACTACCTTTAAATCAAAAATTGGCACATATGCAAAAGAAGTAGGAATAACACCTACACAATGGCCGAGTCAATATGGCTTTGAAGCAATACGTATGAAACGTTATATGCCTAATGATATTGATGAGTTTAAAGAACACGTTGATGTAGGCGATTATAATTCTGCAAGGAGATTTTTAGTATTCTTTTTATATTTGGATGAAAACAAAGAAGGGGCCACTTCGTTCTCTAACTTTGATGTTTCTATCAAACCTAAAGTAGGAAGACTATTAATGTTTCCGCCTATGTGGACCTATTTACATACTGGACATAAACCTATTCACAAACCAAAATATATAATAGGCTCATATCTTCATTACGTTTAATCTAATCCCATTCGTTTCCGAAATTCAGTCAAAGCGTTAGGCTCATCTGGCTCTTTAAGTTTTTCCGAGTCCGAAGAATCCGACGCTATACGTATAACAATAATAGTAATTACCAATATAATAAAAGTAATTAATAATAGGCCGATATTAACCGACATAGAATATATTTAGAGTTTAAGAATACGCCAAATACGTTAGAAATAAGACAACGCCGCCAATTGAACACATTAAGAGTATTACTAAACCGGCCTCTATACATTGGTTTTTAAATTCACGTCTGCGATAGATTTCGTCTTCACGTTGCTTTTTTAATCGCCGTCTTAATTCAATCATTTCATTATAGATATTAGGACCATACGTATAAGTTATAAGAGTCCGTAATTCTTTTTCTTGTTCTAATATCTTTTGTTTATTGACGGTAATATCAAGAGCCATCTTTTCTATACTACCTTTCATTAATAGTTTAGAAATACCGCCTTTTGAATTTACTTCCTTTTCTGCGTAATTAAAATCAGAAACGGCACCATACCAACGAGAAAGAGAATTAGTCATACTTTCTAAATCGTTACCGAAAGCAATGCCTTTTTTAATTAGATTAAATGCTGAGGTGGCCGTCGCCACCGCTGTGATAGGGTCTAACATTGAAAGTCCTTATAGAAGAAATGTAGTGTCTCCTATATAGTAAACTTCCAATTGTATTTTTATATCCTGGGAATTTTTTTTGTAAAAACGGACCTAGGTTACCTGGAGCTGGTTTCCTGAAGTTTCAACACCACTATGTATAATAAAGAAGTCCTTGAGCAAACATATATGATAGTAGTAACCAGAGTAGGCCTTTGATAAGAAAGAACCAAAAGGAATACTTTAATATCTTCTTTATCTTATTCTTAATACTTTGTGAACAAACCATTTTAAAAATCTCTTAATGTAGCCGTTGACCCATTTATTCATACACCAACGGAATATACGTACAACTATAAGTATGGGACTTGATAATACATCAAACGCAATAAGTCCTACATCAACTGAAAAGTCAATGATATTGTCTGTATTGCAAGCCTTCTTCCAACGAGTTTTTATATCCGAGGATTTTTCCTTTAAACTTTTTAACAACATTTGTAAGTCTCCTATATGTCTGCTGGATGTTATTGCATTTATAGTTTAGAGAATCACTTTACTTTTACAATAGCGATTTTCTGCTGGTGGTTTTATTTAGTTAAGGTCTATTCTATTGGCCACTACTTTAAAGGTACTTCCTCTGTGAGTGACACTCTGCGTTGTATTAGATGTCTTTGTACCTGATATGGTCTCTGTTAGATTGCCTCTTACGTCTAGGTTATAATTACCGCCAACCTTGACATTGTAATCACCTGATACATTACTATTTAACGAGCCATCTTTTACAACTAGGTTTAAATTACCTTTATCTACTTGTATGTTAATGTTGGCGTTTGGCCCTACTTGTATATCGTAATGATTATCTACTGCGCCGTCTTTGTTAATGTATAGTTTATGTCGGCCACCTATGGTCAAATCTGATTTGCCTTCAATAAGTGCTTGACTTTTGCCGTAGGTTATGTTATAATGGTCGCCTTTAATTATATCGGTTTTGGTGCCGTCTGGACTAATCTCATAAGACGTGCCTGTTCTATGCGCCTCGTATATTCTCTCTGACCCCTTTGTGTCATCATATTCTTTTATATGGCCACTTTCTGATTCGTAAACGTGATTGTAAGGATAACTTGCATTGTAAGGAATAGTTGGCTGACTCCAAGTATCGCCATCACTTGCCTCTATGTCGGATCCCACGTGGTCTTGTACAGATACCAAATCAAAGTCGGCAGTTGGGACGCCAGTTATACGACTTAACTTACGCAACTCTAACGATAGATGAGGATTAACCCCATTTACGGCCAATCTATTAGTGTCCGTCTCATCCTTGTATTTCGGGTATATACCGTTAGGGTCATAAAAACCTTTATTCTTATCCGCCAACTCTGCCGGCACTCCTGGTAAAGTCCCTATTATCATTGGCTCTTGACAATCACCACCATCACGGAAGTAACCAAACACCCACGTACCTTCTACTAAAAAGGCCGGCGATTGTCCTAATCCTGAAATGCCTGCACTAGTGACAGGTAATATAACCTGCGACCAAGGTAAGTCCGTAGTAGGTAATATGGCCTTGTCTTGCGTATGAAGTCCCACGCAACGCACTCGCACTCTGCCTAGTTTCTGTGGGTCTTGTCGGTCTTCAACTACGCCGTTAAACCAGAGAAAGCCGTTGTACCCTAAAAAATTGCCGTCTGTAATCATATTTTTTTCCGATATTGCTCGCCTTTTAATACGCTAGCCATACGCATTTAATTGCCATTTCTTTTATCCTTACGCACTCCGCTTAAATAACGAGGTGACTTTGCGTATCTCTTTTCCACCTTGTCTCGTAGATTGCGTAAGCAACCATTAAGGCGCCCTCTGATACCCATAAAGGGCAGTTTCTTCATAAAGTCAGTAATACTTGTCTTTTCGTATGGAGGCGACTTAAAGAACCTCTGATACTTGTCATATGTCTCTTTGTTGTCGGCCGCTGAGGACATATCCTGTTGGTACTCTCTGATAATTGTATATAGTTTATCTAACATACTATTCTACTTGCCTTTCACGTTATTTGTGTTATATATAGTGTTTTCCTCTCGGTCAATGTCGGTCTCTTCTTCAAGTCTTCTTTGTTCTTGTTCTTCTTTAAAACCTTCCATTAGTACCTCTGATAATGTCTTTTCTCTTCGTTCTTCTTTATTGGCAATACTCTGTTTCATAGATATGGCCGTTATATGTTCTTCTTTTGGCCATTCTTTATCAAAGTACCTTTTAGGCGTCGGACTCTCGGATTCTCTGAATGGTTTAGAAGTCACCTGAAACATCTCCGTAAAACTCTTCGTATTGTTTATCGTATAGATTATAATTAGAAGTATCGCCCTTACCCACGTTGGATAATGCGTCCTCCTCTGTCGGATACGCTGTCCTAACGCTATCCTTGAAGCACTTTAAGACCATTTCGTGTGTCTGTGCCTCTATATTGACTATGTGTTTTAACGCCATAATGACATAACGACCACTCATATATTCATTATTAATTACACGTTCACCTGCACCCATTGGCACCATTGCCGGACACGTAAAGGTTACAATATCACCTGCTGTTATTAATGTATTACCATATACTAACATTGATAGATTGTGTTGTCTCATTATTTGTTTTTTTGATATTCTTGCACCTAGACCACTTGTTAAACCTGTGTCTTCGTAATCATTGTGTATCTTGGATGTGGCACTCTTAACCATCAACTTACTATCAAAGTGTTGGTTTAATGGTTTTCTGGTATCTGCGTATTCAACGCCTTCAGGATATAATAGACCTGCCTCTGCTCTCATTTCTGTATGTGGTTGTTTCTTACCCTTTTCAATCATATCATACGTTGTAGTGGTAATTGTCTTGTTAAAGGCATCGTGGCTCACCAATTTGTTGGCGTACATACCATTAAAGATATTGTCTAGCATATCAACTGGTTTATCATACTCATATTTAATTACACTTGACATTCTTCTTTCTATGTCTTTAATCTCTGGTTGTTTTCTGTTTTCAGTAATACTAGAAATCAATGACGCAAACTTCCACTTTGGTGTGATTTGTGCTCCTATACTTCCAATCGCCATCATACTTGCAATACTTCTAAAATGATAACCCTCACTTGTTTCATAAAAAACATAACCTGCATTTTGAGGATAGTTTCTAGGTATCGCACTCTTGGCCATTAATCTTATTGCTTGATATGGATTTAAATTTGGTATTACAATCTTGGCATTAGTAGCAGTCGGCTCAAAGTAAAATGGTTTTTCTGATTTAAGGTAATTACGTACTATATCTTTAACGCCTTCCTCTATGGGACCTGCATATGCCTTACTAATTTTGGTAATTGAATTACGATACATTTCAGGAGAACAAAAGAATATTTGATAGAATTGAGCACCATCTACATTAGGGTCTCTTCTTACTTTGTCAACCTTATACACTTGACACGGTACACCTGACCTCTCTGTATAGTCATAACCTGGTGTGCCTGGCGTATTAAACTTAAATGCTATTCTTTCTAATCCTGTGATTGGTAATAATGACCTAATATCTTGTCTATCATATACAATAACTGAGCCAACTACATTGTTGGTCATAATGTCTTCAGCAAGTTCAAAGTTATACATTATACCTTTGATGTCTATTATTCTAGGGAGTGATTCTTCTTTTTCAAACTGATATGAAATCAATTCTAAATCTGTTAATGAATATTGACCAACTTTGTCAAGTTTATCGCCTGTAATTGTACGAACCATTATCTATGCCTTTATCAAGTTTTTAAATTCTTCTATAAAATTATTTAAATAGCCAGGATTTAAAAGTTTAATTTGTCTCTTTTTGTCTTGTTCTCTTCTTTCGTATTCTATATTTGATACTGCCTCTGCACCTGCTGTGTCAGAGTTTACTTCTATCTTATGTGAGTAATCACTAGGACCTTGACCCTTTTGTGAACCACTTGATTGTGTTTTCTCATAATGATGTATGCCTTCTACATTGTCATACTTATCGGCAACAAATTGTTGAAAGTTATACTCATCTAACGGCCAATCATAAAATCTATTTTGTACATTGTTTAACAAACACACAACCCAAAAATAATCTGTACTACCATATACTTTGTATGCAATTGTTTCAGGTGAATCACCCTCTGGCACATCAAAACTATCGTAAAGAGCAAGATTGTTTGCTATCTTACTTCTTACTTTTACTTTTCTCCATATATCGGTAACGTCTTTATTATCACCAACTACACCTGATAAATTGTATTGAATAGTAGGGAATAGGTCAAAGTAATTCATTATGCTCCCTCTTCTATATCTTCTTTAGTTAATACTCTGTCTTCCTTAAATGATACGGTCAAGTTTGTGTGTACTGGTTGACCATCAGGAAAGAAACTAGGTTGACCATCTGGCGTATAGTTAACTTCAACACCTGTACAATAACAAGCAGATATTAAATTTAGTTTATCATTTACTTCGCCTTTGTACATATAACTAATTTTAAAATAGTTTGGTATTTCAAATAATGCACCTGCATTGTCTTTAAAACCTGGTGCTGAATTGTATTTAAATATTGTTATGATGTCTCTTACTGCGTCTGCCTCTTTCATATTTCTTGGCCAAAAGTCAAACGTATATGTAAAGTCTCTCATACCAGGACCCTCATAAAATAATTCGTTTCTAGGATTGATTGCTGTACCTGCTCTTTTCATCATAAATTTAATTGGGTCACCAAGACCAACTAATTGTACTGCCTCACCTAATAATTGTTTACCTTTTTTAATTGCTGTATTTGTACCTGCACTTAAAAATGCCTTAATCTGGTCTGCACTCTCACCACCACTTGCGTTTCTCATTAATGCACCCTCAATATCACCTGATATACCTGTTTCTTCAGCACCATAATCTTGCGAATAACTTGCCTTGATTGAGCTAGGCATATACAATGCAATGGCAGAATTCATAATAGATTTATTAGGTACTTTAGACGTAACCTTTTTACCTTTTTTCTTACCTGAATTAAACATACCACCTTGTTGTGGACTATATCCTATAAAACCTGATTCAAATATGATATAGTGACCAAGTTCATTAGAACCAAGGTCTAGTGGATATTGTACAGGACTAAATGATAGTGGATTCTCAATTAATTTTTGACTAGGCGCACTATCTATATTAAATGGTGACTTGTCTTTTAATTTAGCTGCAACTTTACCAGCCGCTTGAGCAGAACCACCAGACATAAAATTGTTTATTGCATTAGCAGCAAACGGTGTCGCCAGGTTTGATATGTGATTTTTTAACTTTGTAAATGCCATTTATAAATACCTTTATCAATATTTATATAGATTAGAGGTATATTATGGCAAAGAGTTATAAAGGTTTATACAGACCAACCAATCCGAAGAAATACGTAGGAGACGCCAAAAAGATAGTGTATCGGTCACTATTAGAAAGACGTTTTATGCGTTATTGTGACCTTAATGAAGATATTACATTTTGGGCAAGTGAAGAATTGCCAATCAGATACTATAACCCTATCACTAGTAAATTTCACCGATACTTTCCAGACTTTGTTGTAAAGACAACCAAAAATCAAAAGTATATGATAGAGATTAAACCTTATCGTCAATGCGATAAACCTAAAATGCCAAAGAAGAAAACAAAATCTTATATGCGTGAGAGTTTAGAGTATATTAAGAACAAGGCAAAATGGTCAGCAGCCAAAGCTTATTGTGATGATAATGGTCTTACATTCAAACTAATTACAGAAAAAGATTTGGGTAAGTATTAAGCCATTGCATTGGCATAGGCGTGTCTATCGTGGTAACTATCTATACCTACATCTAAACTACCTGCGTGTGTTGATGTTGACGCCACGGTTGTTTGTGTTTTTGTGCCGTTATCAATAACATTATTATTAATTACAGGTGCTGTATCTTTAGGTAAAGGACCAACATTCTTCATACCAAATTTAGGTTCCGATTTTGATATTTCTGTGCCAGTAAAATCAACACCACCATCAGGACTTTCAATAGTTTTAAATGTACTTTCACCTAATGGTGTATCTTGTTTTACAACTACATATTTTTTATTATTTTCGTCATATGCCACTTTTACTGCGTCACCTATTTCTTCAGCAACTGATTTAGCAAAACCAGGACCTATTGTTTCAAAATTTTTATCATTCTGTTGTAATACACCATCTTTAAATTTATATTTACCAGCAATTGTTTCCATACCATTTGCTTCATCTTTTGCAATCTTTTCAGCAATGTTGGCGTCACCTGTATTTGCTGTATCTAATACTGATGGTGCTGGCTCTGAAGTTTCAAACTTCATTTTATCTTTTACAAATTGAGGTAATGGTAATGCTTGAATAATACCATTTATTGCCTCTTTAATTTTATTTCCTACCATTGTAAAGAATTCTCCTATTGGTCTGAAAAAGTTTTTAACAGCATTCTCAATATTAGTCCGTATACCAGTTAAATATTCCCTAACAGCAACATCTATATTATCAAGTGTATCTCCTATCGCACCAAAAAAACCAAAAACTGCGTCAACGCCAGCAAAAAACTTTGCTTTAACATTTGCCCATACTTCACCAATAGACCCTAATAAATCTTCAACACCAAATATTTCACCTATACTTTGTATAGTGTTCATAACTGCACCTATTACCGTTGCTAAAAACTTCTCACCTATTTCATAAAAACTTCCCCATAGATTTGAAAATGCGTCTTTTAATCTATCAAAGTCTAATGTTATTATACTCATCAAAACTTCATTTACAAATTCTAAACTTGCCATAAACATTTTAAATGAAGCTTCAATACCAGCAATCAAAATTGTTAATGATTGACCAATACCTACTATTGCTGTCTTGGCAAGAACATCAACAACGACCATAATTGCGTCAAAAAGAGGTTTCATTGCAACGCCTAAATCTTTTAATCCATCTAATACAGGTGCTAATGCTTTTACAATATCATCCATATATCTAATAATAAAACCAACTGCTAGTGTTAAACCTGCAAGAGGACCAAATCTACCAAATATTTTAAACAATGCACCACTCTTACCAAAGAACGCCATAATCGGAGCAAACAATTTTCTTAATTTTGCAACACCTGGTAACCCCATCATAAATGCTGATAGAGCTGCTAGTTTACCACCTGCGCCTTCACCTTTTTCTTCGCCCTCACCACCAGGTACTTCTATACCAGCAGAGCCAGTAGGTAAATCTTTTTCTTCTTTTGCAAGCTCTGTACTTTGTTCTCTTAATTTACGTGCTTCATCTTTTTCAAACGATAACAATTCACCTAGTCTAGTAGCAACATCTTTTATTCCTCTAACTGATTTAATAGTCAAGTCTCTTAATTGTTCTAATATACCAGTTTGGCTATCTGTCTTTTCAGATAGTATAGCTGCACCACCACCGACTAGAGCACCACCAATAACTTTCTGTTGTGATTCTACAACTGCTAGAGCTGTGCTTTGTATTGCTTCGTTTGTATCTTTATCCATTACTCTGTTTCTTTACATCTACATTTTTTACATTCGCATAGACCACAATACTCATCAACGTGTTCTGCTTCAACACAATGACAATTATGGTTACAATCTCTACACTTACGCATTATTTTTGTATCTTACTTGATTTGCCGTTAACATATAAACCAAACCAGGCAGCGCCAGCACCAACAACTACTGATACAAAACCAGCCTGTGCGTTATTTGGGGCTTCTAATGCCATAAACCAAGTCATAGTTTCATAGAATACTAGACCATATAGTACCATCATAAGTCTCGGTACGGTTCTCCAGTTTGATAAAAATTGTGGTAGTTCTTCTTTTAAAAACCACCATAACCATTTGATTTTGTCAACAACAGATTTTTTAGCTTCTTCTATCATTTTTGTTTCTTCCTCTTTTCATTTTCCTCTTTAATGTGTTGCATTAAGAGACCAATGTATATTTCCCTCTCCCAAGGCACCATATTATTTAATTCTGTTAAAGAATATTTATGATGTTGCATTAAAGCAAAATTAACTTGAAAATGGTTTTCAAGTGTGTCGTGTGAGAGGGCTATCCGAAAAAATCGGTCAGTCCTTGCAACGTTATTTTACTTTTCACCTTTGTTTTAGGATTCTCTACCTCTAATTCGTGTCTTAATTTAGGCATAGTCTCATAAAACTTTTGTATTTGTTTAAATGCACCACTAGGTATACTCTCTATGAATTTATCTAGTTCCTCTTTGGTGTAATCAGTTGCCATATGCACCTTTTCACCTTCAGAAATTTGGTATATACCCTTACCAATCATTTCAAACAATACTTTTGTATCAGCACCTTTTGAATAATCTTTTGTCGGGTCAATAGAAGCAATAGTTGGGTATTTCATAATAATACTAATGTTCTTTGCTTCGTCTACCATAATTTTATTTGTATGTTGGTCGTCAACGTGTACTTCCACTTCCGAAATATCAATGCTAACGTTAGCATAAGTTGATTTGTCGTCTGGACACAAAACTTTTAAATTTGCAATCTCTCCAACTGATTTAGACCTAATCTGTAAAAATACATATTCTAAATCAAATGTAGCTAACTCATCAACATTTAATTGACCAAATGTACAAACACTAATAATATCTTTTAATGCTTGAACAATTTGTTTTTGCTTTTGCGACTCTAAAGCCTGAAGCAAAACCTTTTCCTCTTTTACCTGGAATGGTCTAAACTTAACTTGTACATCACTTGATGGTAATGTCAACTCAAATGTCGCTGTTTCTAATATAGGCAATGCCATAATATTATCTCCTTGTTAATTATAAAAATGGTGGAAATACTCTTCCACCTGTAACCTTACCAATTGGTAAGTTTCTTCTTGTAGTATTTAATAAGTCTCTTCCTGCTCTTCTTAATTCAGGAGGAAGTTTGGATAAAATACCACCAAATAGTCCAAATGATTTACCTGGTTTTATTGTAGGCACATCACCAAATGAAGCACCAATTGTACCAGCGCCAATTTGGTCTAATGTTAAATTAGTCCATCTTCTAAAGTTTAGTGTAATAGGTAATTCTATAACTTTATCATTATCGCCATAACTATAATCAATTGATGATATAGTTTGTGGATAAACTTCGTGTAGTCTCACACCATAAGTCACTCTGTCTTTATCGTTAGAAGCTTCAAATTGTCCTAATTGTAAAATGTCCATACTACCGATATATGTATCATAGTAATTTATATTGTGTGTGACCATATCAAATATTTTTTTCTGCCAGTTTTCAAAAAACATTCTTTGTCTTAAAAACTTATCACCATAAAATGTACATTCTACCGTACCTGGAAAACTATATGCATAAGGCATTTCTCTTTTTGGTCCGTATGTCATAGCAGTTGCTGTGTTAATATCTCTTGACGGCATAGTAACCTTACTACACATCATTGCTACATTTCTAGTCATCTGTATTGATTCTAAATCATTCGGTCCACCAGCAGAACCACCACCGTGTTCACTAGCTAATAATTCTTCGTGTGTTAAATCTTTTCTAGCAGGCGGGTTGATAATAACCAAATATCTATTTGGTCTTGATAGGCCTTCGCCCTCATTTACGTTTGCAATAAATCTATTAATTGTTGACTCTGGATTGCCTCCAGGTTTACGTCTTAATCTTTCATCAGCATTTACGTTATCAAGGGACCTATCTCTAGGTAAACCTATTCTTATATCGTAATTACCGATTCTTCTCCCGCCTCGTAAGATTGCCATATTACTTCTCTTCTATTAATTTGCAATTCTCTTTATTTGCTTCTAAACCATTGTTCTTGTTGTACAGCCAAACATATGAATATACTACATTCTCGTTTTTCTCTACACACTTTTTACCAAATGCCAATCTTGGCTCTTTTGGTATAGAACAAGCAGTCATTAATGAAAGCGCAAATAACATTGCGATTAAAATTAAATAATTTTTCATTATATTTTCCTTCTGCTGTCTGCAAATACTTTTCCAATACTTGCTTTTTGAAATCTTGCTACTGGTAAGTATATTGCAATCGCCATTTCATCAACATCAACTCTTAAAAAATTACTTCTTACATATCTAAAAAGGTATTTCTTAATAGCCGGCTTAATTAAACCTATATTCTTTACTGCGTCATACGTAACCTGTAACCTAGTTGATTGGTCAAATTTAGAGTTCGTACTGAATTGCTGTAATCGTTCTAATAATTTAAATCGTAAACCGTAAGGTAGATAGTGAAAGTTTAAACCTATAAAACCACCTCTAAATGTATCTATCGGTAACACTAGTGGAAATGTATCATAGAAAGGCAGTTTTGCCTTTGTTTTTGGGTCATATACAAACATAGACATTCTACCAGCACTTGGTTGTCCTAATAATTTGCCGTCTCTCATTAATTTAGCAG
>Ga0209631_10002432_pt1 | contig 22345 bp, 37 predicted proteins | sample COG_08_FD_184752 | JGI IMG/M metagenome (GOLD analysis project Ga0209631, IMG submission 184752) | Pelagic Microbial community sample from North Sea - COGITO 998_met_08 (SPAdes) (version 2) | ecosystem: Environmental > Aquatic > Marine > Neritic zone/Coastal water | place: Helgoland, sampling... | reverse complement strand
ACTTACGATCCGTCTGACAGCGACTTCATTGCATACGCTGATGTAACTGAGGCGCAAGCTCAAGCATGGGTATGGGAAAACGTATCACAAGAAGATACAGAGGCATCTATCGCTGCTGCTATCGATAAACAAATCAACCCAACTGAGGCCTCTGGAAATCCTTGGGCTGCTTAACTTAACCGAAAGGAGATCGACATGGCTGAGAAAAAAACAAACATCATTACGATCAACGACAAAGACTATACTGAGGATGAACTAACAGATCAGCAGAAAGTGATGATAAATCACCTTAAAGACCTTGATCGAAAGATAAGCTCTACGCAGTTTAACTTGGATCAACTACATGTTGGCAAGCAAGCTTTTGTAGATATGTTAATTAAATCGACAGAAGCTGAAGCGGAGTAAATCTTATGTCCAGAGACCTGTCTGCAAATACAATAGAAGCCATCAACGAAGATACAGTACATCCGTTTTTCGCTGTAGAGTTACTATTTGATGGTAACAATGTCCTACGTATGTGGACAGGTCAAGGAACCCTTACTCTTGCGAGTGATGGGACTGAGTGGGCTGGGGCTGGTACGCTACTCAACATTTCCACTGTAGAGGAGACCTCTGAGTTAGCCGTTAAAGGTGCTACTATAACCTTGACTGGTATTCCCTCAGAAGTCATCTCCTTGGCTCTCAGTCAGCCTTATCAGGGCCGTGTGTGCAATATATACTTTGGTACATTTACTACGGGTAATGTCCTACAAGAGAATAGCGATTACATTCTGCTACAGGATGGTACTAGAATTGAAGTGCAAAGTACATCTCAAGGGTTCAACAGTATCTTCTCAGGTTATATGGATCAGATGAACATAGCTGAAAACGCTGAGACAGCTAGTATTGAACTTTCTGTAGAGAACAAACTGATTGACCTAGAGAGAGCCAGAGTTGCTCGATTTACTTCTGGTTATCAAAAGTCAATATATCCCGGCGACCTTGGTTTAGACTTTGTTGAGGACTTACAGGATAGGAACATATCTTGGGGCCGTAAGAGTGGTTAAATATCAGCAAGAGTTCCTTCAGCAAGTTGAAGGTGAGGTATCTGAACTACTTAAACGAGATTGGGAAGAAGTACAACACAACAGTGACACAGAAGAACTAGACACAGACTGGGACTTTTACAGGTTACTTGAGGAAAGGAAAGCCCTACTTATTTTTACTTGTCGTGATGAAGGTAAACTTGTTGGCTACTTCAGCGTGTTCATTAGTCCTAACCTACACTCCAAAGGTAAAGTCCTTCTTAGTAATGATACCATATTCCTAGATAAGCCTTATCGCAAAGGTTTCGTTGGCATCAAGTTAATTAAGTTTGCTGAGGAATGCTTGAGGCAAGATGGCTACGACAACCTACAGATAACTACAACTGAGCTTAACCCTATAGACAGTCTTATGCTGAGGCTCGGATACACTAAGATTTCTACTTCGTTTAGGAAGGACTTGTGACATGGCTGCTACTCTAATAGCTGGTATAGCTTCTGCGGCAATGGCATATGGCACTGCTGTTGCTACTAGCACTGCTTTTACGTTTTTTACTCTTACTGGTTTTCAAGCTTTTTTAGGCTATGCCTTAGCTTCAACAGCTATGGGTCTCGCTCTAAACGCTTTGGCCCCTAAACCCAGAGTGTCAGGAGCCAACCGTGGTTACCAAGTAAACTCAAAAGGTGCAGCACTAGATCATCAGATCATATACGGTAAGATGAAAACTGGTGGTGCTATACTATACGATGAAGCCACAGGCACTAATAACAAGCACCTTCACAGGATCATTGCTGTCGCTGGACATCAGGTACACTCGTTTGAAGAGTTCTACATAGACGATGAACTTGTGACTGTTAATAGTGATGGTAATGTAACAGCCCCAGAGAAATACGTTAAGACAACAACTACAACCGTACAAACTGGTGTAGATGGCAACGGCAATCCTACCTACGAAACCCAAACTACCACAGACTATTTAGTTAGGATATTACCCTACCTTGGAAGCGCAGATCAACAAGCGTCAACCGAACTTGTGGAAGAGTCTGGTGGTAAATGGACGAGCCAACACAGGCTTCGTGGTATTGCATATATGTACGTTAGACTTAAGTTTAACGCTGATGTTTTCCCTAATGGTGTACCTTCAATAACTGCCGTAGTAAAAGGTAAGAAAGTCTTTAACCCTGCTAATGGAACAACAGATTGGTCTGACAACCCTGCGCTATGCCTACGTGACTACTTAACTTCTAAGTACGGACTTAGTGAAGCTGCTGCTAATATAGACGACGATTTAGTTACCAGTGCTGCTGCTGTGTGTAACCAGACAAACACGATTGCAGGTACGACACGTTATACTTGTAATGGTGCTTTCACTACTGCACTTACACCATATGACCTTCTGTCTGATCTATTGACCTGTATGGGTGGGTCTCTGTGGTATGCTCAGGGTAAGTGGCGTATGAAACCTGCCTACTGGACAGATCCAGTGATGGACTTGACAGATGATGACCTACGCTCTGGTATAAACGTCAGTACACGACATTCCCGTCGTAACAACTTCAATACTGTAAAAGGTACTTTTCGTGGGTCAGAATCTAACTGGCAAGTTACTGACTACCCAGAAGTTACTAACGCAGCTTTTCGCACGGCTGATAATGACCAAGAATCTGTTGCTGACGTAGACTTACCGTTCACTGACAACTCTATTGAGGCTAGGCGTATAGCTCTAATCAGCCTAGAGTCTAACAGACAACAGCTTACTGTTAATGCAGCCTTTGGTCTGAGAGCACTAGAACTACAAGTTGGTGACAACGTAAGGATTACTAACACACGTTTTGGTTGGACTAACAAAGAGTTCCAAGTAATAGCTTGGTCGTTTGGTCTATCAGATGGACTAGACCTACAGATCAACATGACCCTACGTGAGACTGCTGAATCTGTGTTTGATGAAGTTAGTGATGGTATCGTCTACGAAAGAGACAACACTAACCTACCGTCACCTTTTGATGTACCAGAGGTCGGCGTTGCAATATCCGCTGAAGCTAAAGTCAGCAACCAGAAGGTCTCTAATATTGCTGTTGCTACAATAACATCAGGCAGGGCAGAGGCTATTGATTACGTAGAGGTTGAGTACAAACTAGCAAGTGAAGTACTCTTCTCTACATTTGGTCAGGGGCCACTTGGGGAGTTTAAAGTAAGAGACTTAGAAGTAGACTTCTATGACTTTAGAGCTAGGGCTATCAACACCTTTGGGATTAAAGGTCAGTTTACACTACTAGAAAACCAAGAGATTAACGCATTTATTGGTGACCCTTCTGATGTAGGTAGTTTACTTGCAGAGATTTCTGGTGGTACTCTGTTTCTAACTTGGCCCCCTATCCCTGACCCTGACTTAAGCCACTACGAGATTAAACACAACTCAAACACAACTGGTGCTACTTGGGGCAACTCATCTACTATTATTGAAAAGGTCGCTAGACCATCCACTTCTGCATCTGTGCCAGCTAGATCAGGGACATTCTTGATTAGAGCTTACGACAAAGAGGGTAACTTTAGTGAGAATATAACGACGGTTGTAATTACCCCTGCACAAATTCCAGCGTTGGGTCAAACAGACACATTAACAGAGAACCCAAATTTCACTGGCTCTAAAACAAACGTCATCAAGGTTGGCAGTGCAATAGAGATAGACAACACAAGTGCAGCAGAGCCAACTGGTGATTATTTCTTTAGTGCTTATGTTGATACTAACTCTGTTCGTAACGCTAGAATAACAGGAGCACGGACATTTACCAGAAAGTTTGATGGCGGTACTTTGTTGTGGGATAACATCCCTCAGAATTGGGACACTTGGCCTGACAACTGGGATACGTGGACAAATGAAACCGCTGAGTTTGGTGATGTGTCTGCTATAGTGTATGTTTCAGCTACAAACGATGATCCCTCTGGTTCCCCTACATGGGGCGCATATGAATTAGCAAACGGTGGATTCCTTACAGGTCGTGCCTTTAGGTTTAAGGCTGTATTAAGCAGCGAGAACAGCACATATACACCAACCGTCACAGCACTCAGTGTTGACGTAGAGTATTAACACAGAAAGGGCTTAACATGAGCCAACATGATCTTGATATTGCAAACCAGACATCCTCGAATGCAAGAGCCGACATCAATAATGCTCTAAAGGCTCTAGGAAGTCTGTCGTCTGGAACTACAGCACCTAGCACCACATATGCCAATATGCTTTGGTATGATACATCCGCAAACATACTAAAAATGAGAGCCGAAGCTGATGACGCTTGGATCAACATTGGCTACCTAGACCAGAGTGCTGACGCATTTAGAATACTAGATAACACACAGGTCGTTACTACTATTGGAGGTCAAACAGGTCTGTTGGGTGGACAAAGCCAAGGGACTTGGCAAGCTGGTACTGGTACGATACCAAGTCTAGTTAGCCCAGCCGCAGTAAAAGCTGCTATAGACGCAAACGCATCAGCGACACCAGTAAAGGCGTGGGTTAGTTTCGCTGGCTCCAATGGGGCTATAAGAGGCAGTTCTGGCATTTCAAGCGTTACTAGGAATAGTATAGGTGATTACAGCGTAAACTTTACAGGCAGTCTGATGTCAGACGCGAACTACGCATCCATTGCGTTTGGCAGTGAAATGGGTTCACCTCCAATGTGTAACATATCACTTGTATCTCAGACAGCCTCGGCTTGCAGAATTAGGGCAAGAAATGAATACTATGGAAATCCTAACGATCCAGCCATAGTTAATGCATCATTTATGAGATAGACGCAAAGTAAAGGATAAAACATGGATTATAAATTAGGAACACGTAGCCTACAGAACTTATCAGGGGTAAACCCAGACATGGTTGCTGTAGTTAAAAAAGCAATAGAGATAACTGAAGTTGACTTTACAGTCATTGAAGGTATCCGTAATATAAACCGTCAGAGAGAGCTAGTGAAGGCTGGAAAGTCTACTACACTTAACTCCCGTCACCTTACAGGTCATGCTGTAGACATGGTTCCTTACCCTGTTGATTGGGAAGACATCGACCGTTTTGAATTGATGGCTGAGGCTATGAAAGAAGCAGCAGAAGAACTCGACATTCCTATCGTATGGGGTGGTGACTGGAAGAGTTTTTATGACGCTCCCCACTTTGAATTGGACAGAAAGACCTACCCATGACACCTGAGTGGCTCGACAAGTGGCGTATATGGCCTCGTCTAATTATCACCCTGTATGGTCTAGCTTTCTACCAAACAACTAACTGGTTTATGAACCTACCTGACCCCACCAATGCACAGGCTGGTTTTGTTGCTTGCATTGTTGGTGCTGGGGCTGGATTCTTTGGGATATATGTCAATGGTAAGAGTAACATTAGCACTCCTGTCGATACTCCTTCTAAGTAATTGCACCAGTCTTAATCCCCTCAGTCTTCTATCGGGGAAAGGAACTAACGTAGCTGCAAACACTCAGATAGGTAAAACTAACACTCAGACAATCGGTACTACAAAGAACACTGAACAGAAGATAGTGGTAGAGACCTTAACTGGTGAGATTGAACAGTCTAACGATGACAATAAAGTTAGCACTAAATCGGTGGACAACTTAACAATCAACGAAATCCCACCTTGGGTCATCCTACTCCTAGTTCTTGGTTGGATGCTGCCTACTCCTCAAGAGATGGGCAAAGGTCTTTTGAAAATAATAACGCTAGGAAGATACCGTGGAAAATCAAACTGAATGGCACTTGTCTAAATCTGTCCCTCTAACCTTTGTCGTGGCTATCTTCATTCAGACTGTATCGTTAGTATGGTATGTGTCATCAATGGATAACGCTATCAAGAACAACGAGAAAGAACTACTAAGGCAAGATGTACGTGTCAGTACACTAGAAGGTGTAGTACAAGCCCAAGCCCTTACTCTAGCTCGTATAGATGAGAATATAAAGTCTATCAGAGTTATGATGGAGAGAGTGGCCTACAAAGACGAAGCTCGGTAATGGACCCCCTTAGCTGTATAGCAGCCGCCAGTACAGCATATACCGCCCTTAAGAAAGGCTTTGCTGTAGGCAAGGAGCTATCTTCAATGGGTACTCAGCTTCAACAATGGTCTAAAGCTGTGAGTGACCTTGACTTTGTACACGAGAAAGCCTCTAAGCCACCCATGTACAAGATGTTTTCTGACACACAATCTCAGGCACTAGAGGCTTGGTCAGCTAAACAACAAGCAACTCAAATGAGGGAAGAACTCCGTAGCCATATTTCTTTCGTGTACGGACCCTCAGCTTGGGATGAAATAGTACGCACTGAGGCTAGGATGCGTAAGGAACAACGAGAGTTAGTCTACAAGAAGCAAGAGTTTATCGACAACTGTATTAACTGGACGATAGGTATACTCTTGGCCTTGGCAGGTATAGCTGGACTAGCACTTGTATTTTATCTGGTAGGTAAACAACAAGGTAAGTGGTAACTCACCCATAAATAAATACAAAAAGACCCCCAAGGAGCAATCCAAGGGGGTTTTTCTTTGTCTAGGTTTCTTCGGGCCAACGGTAACATAAGTAGCCTTTTACTATGTATCCGTTAGACTCTACGAACTTGAACCCATCAGGCATTGTGCTAAGGCATCTCTCCTCTGAATCTAGTACCTCTGGAAAAGCTACCGACACACAAGTTAGGTTAGCTGTACACGCAAGGATTATTGCTGAAAACATACTATGGGTCTCCTTCCATTTCCCCTATTAGTCGATCTAAATACCACCGTGCTTTCTTTAGGTCTTCTACAGGCTTACTCTTGTACCTGTATCTGTGTAGATACTTCTTGGCGTTACCCTCTAAGTATCCCATGAACATCATGTGATCCATGTTGTCTTTCATGTAGTCGATACATTCGATCTTACCATCCCCGTAGTGTGCAGGTTTGTTTACTACATCCTCTTCTAAAACTTTAGGTCCACCAAAATAGTCATCCTTCTTTATCTCACCCCATTTTGCCATGTAATTTCCTTCTTCGTTTGCTCTTAGGTTAGCGTCCCTCACCCAAACATCTGTCATATACCTTCCTTTAAGAAAGTCCTGACCCACATTGCTGTGATGTCACTACGTATGATGTCGTCTATATCAAACTCAATTATTGGTACAGGTAACATATGCTTCTTAGCCAAGTGAATAACCTTTGTCAAACCATCAGCTTCCTTTAGGTCAGACTGCTGCACATCACCATTAAGCACAATAGTAGTGTTCTCGCCTACTCTTGTCAACAACATCTTTAACTCGTGGGTAGTTATGTTCTGTGTTTCATCCACGATTATAAAGGCATTATCGAAGCTACGGCCCCGCATGAGAGCAAGAGGAGCCATTTCAATGTTTCCATTCTTGATGCCCGTATCGACCGTCCCTTTACCCAAGTGCTTCTCCAGAACATCCAAGACAGGCAAAGCCCAAGGCATAGTCTTCTCATTGAGGTCTCCTTTTAAGAATCCTAGCTCCTTACCTACGGCAACGTGAGGTCTTGTGATGACGATTTTATCGACTTGTTTCGTCGTGTAGAGGTCGGAAGCGTAAGTCGCCGTAACATACGTCTTACCAGTACCCGCAGGGCCAAGAATAAAGATTTGATTGCTTTCTTTAAGCGCATCTATTAGTTCCTTTTGTTTGTTGGTACGAGCATAGAGACCTGATGTCTTCTTGTTACTCGCACCTTTATAGTTAGTCTTACGTCTGGACTTCCTTGGCTTGTCGGGAAAGTCGTCCATTAGATACTACCCTCAAGTTTCCCTACTAGCTCTTTTAATTCTGCACACCCACCTATGTACGTACCATCAGATGAGAACACTTGAGGTACAGTTGTATGACCTGCCTGTTTAAGTAAGGTCAGAACCCACTTAGAACTAGGGGTCTCTATGTTGTACTCTGTGTAGCTTTGTCCTATTCCTTTCAGTAGGACTTTAGCTGTATCACAGAAGTTACATTGATTACGAGTTATTACAGTATACATAGATACCCCTTAAGTTAAGTCTACAATCTCACAACTGTCACCAGAACAAGCTAGTGTCTGACTACCTGCTGTGTTGTCCTCTTGCTCGTACTCTGACAACTTAACCCAATCTATAGAAGTAGGCATCAGTGACTTGAGCATAGTAAAGTCTGTCTTTCCTACCTCTTGATAAGGAGCCTGTTGGTACGTATGTTCATTGTACGGCAAGAACGACACACCAGACATCTCATCGAAGTTCTTGTACACGAATGCACCTACCTCAAACCATTCGTCTTTCTTGACGTTAATTGTCACAGAGGGCTTATGTTCACACCATGATCGTTGATACGCCAGCCACATCTCAAGTTGGTCAATAGCAGACATATCTCCTGTTGTAACAGCACCACTTGGGGCTTCCATAGGAAAGCTAAACACTGTTGTAGCATCAGGCTTCGTAACGTCAGGCTCGTTAGGTATACCTTGATCCACCATGAACTGTGTCAGTGGGTCTTTGTTATCTCCACGTACTGTACGTATGTAGTAACGAGAGTGACGGGCGTGGATGCCTGACGCACTGTCTACCAGTTGTGACACCGTACCTGATGGTTTAACACAGGTAATAGCAGTAGAAACAGGTATGTTAAGACGTTCAGCCCATTCAGCATTAGTGTCTATCGCCACTTGCTTGAGGTGAGCGAGGGTCTTATCTAAACCCTTGTTACTTGTTGTCATTAGTGGGTTGTCCATAATCCCTGTTAGTGAGACCCCAAGCAGACGTTCTTCTTCTGTATTAGTATTCCATACTTTTCTTAAGTAAGGGAACTTGGTGTATGACGACTGGATCGTACCCAAGATGGTAGCGAGACGAACCTTCTTCTCAAGTGTATCTAAAGTGTCTGTAGCACGTACTACGCACTCCGTTAGGTTGCAGAACTGGTATGGGCGTAAAATTATTTCCGAACATGGATTCGTGCCGAACTCGTAGTCAGGATTACGACGACCATTCTTCTTAGCTTGTCGTATAGATGCCTCACGATTGAACACGCCACGTTCACCAGATCCACTTTCTACCAGAGACATCCACTCTCTCATAAATGACACTGCATCGGGTTTCTCAGTGTAGGATACAGAGTTGTTAGCTAAAGCTCGTTGAGGCTCGTTCTCCCACCATTTACCAGACTTAGCGTGACGCATACGATCATCACTTAAGTTAGACAGGGAGATCATAGCTGATCGACGTACACCGCCTACAACAACTACCTCACCAATCTTACACATGATATCGTGACACTCAATAGACGATAGCTTACGTCCCTTAGCGTTAGTAAAGGTACGAACAACAAAGCCAAACAAGTCAACCAATGGTGCAGGTCCACTAGCACGACCACCAAAGGTCTTTAGTTTAGCACCTGCTGGTCGTACTTTAGATACATCCCACTTTGGTATTTCCCCACTGTATAACAGAGCAATGACCTGACGTAGTGCTTTTGCCCAACCCTCTTTGCTATCTTTAACAAGAATTGTCGTACCACTATTAAACATATCGTCTGGTACTTCTGGTAGCTTAGACACGTACTGACGCTCTACAGAGAACCCTACACCTGTACCACACAGCAAGATGAACATAGCCTCATCGAAAGACTTAAGGTCATCTACTGGCAAATAAGAACAGTTGTAGCCAGCAGTATTGTCACGGGAGAGTGCTGGCCCAGCGGTCATTAAGGCTCTCATAGATGGCATGACCTCAAGACTAAGGATGGCTTCCTCAATAGAACGAATGTATGTGTCGTCACCAGCAACAGGCTTTACAACATTGTCCATGTAACGATTTACTGTCTCTGTCCAATTCTCTCGTCGGCCCTCTTCGTCTAGCCAACGTGCATACCGTGAGGTTGCAATGAAAGTCTGATAATCTGTTGGTAGTAGGTTATTCATCTGTTGTCTCCCGATCCTTTAATCACATTCCGATTTTTACGGCTTGTTAATTTATCTATGTTTAGATTAGCTATCTCTTTAAGTGAGTACCCGATATCATTAGCTGTGTTAGACAGATACCAGAGTACATCTCCTAGCTCTTTTGCTAACTCATAGTTACTAAAAATACCATCTCTAATTTGTTTCTTGACCTTTTCTGCCACTTCCCCTGCTTCCCCACATAAGCCTAAAGTGGGATACAGAATCTTGTGAGTAGGTGGGTACACAGCAAAGGACACTGCTTTCTTTTGGTAGTCATTCAAGTCATTTACAGGTTTGTCTTGTTGAACTTCCCACGCATCTATATCGTCTTGACTAATCATTATCATATGTTCCTTCCGTAGAACTGTGTTTGTTTTTGGTTGTAAGCATCAAATAGATACCAAGCGCAGTTGTCTTTGCCTACACCCTTGCTACCTTCGATCCACTTGACCCTACCTACACTCACTACCTTAGTGCAGTAGCTCATGTAAAGGGCTGATTGCTTAGTGTGCATCCAGTCTGCATCAAAGAGTAACCATGTAGGACACCTTTGCATCCAGTGTTCAATGAAGGGGTGCAAGAACTTCCTGTCCCAAGGTGGGTTGGTAATACAAAAGTCAACGACATTGTACCCACCTAAGTCAAGAGAAAGCCCATCGTGTAGTATAACTCGTGGGTCTCTTGGGTCAATATCACAGGCATACAAGCATTCCCCATGACCTTCCGTAAGATAGCTAATGTGATCCATTAGTCGTCCATCTCCAGCACAAGGCTCTACGTAGTCAAACGTATAAGGCAAGTGCTGAATCAGAGGCTCAACAGCAGGTAGTGGTGTATAGTAAGCGTCCCTCTCTCGCCTTACATACTCTGACCTTTTTCCCAAAGTGTTCCCCCTTTCGTTTCACCACGTAGTGCAGCTTCAACCTCATTTCCCATATGTCCGTCGTAGTGTCTCAAGACTAACAAACTGAGGCTCGTAGAGTCCATCACAAATATTTCTTTTGATGAGAACACCTTTGAACCACTCCTTGTTTGATTGACCAGCCCAACCTTCTTCAGCACCCTTGTAACAACCGATAACGGCCCCAATAGCACCGTTGCTGCCAACATCGTCCTTAAAATAAAGGTCGCGTTTATGACTGTGACCAACAGTGCAAGAGCGATAGCGCTTTTGTAGTAACCCATAAGCATGATGAACACCACTAATGGCACGACCAAAATTGCCAGCCCCCACATAATGAGCGTAGTCAACACCATCGTAATTATGAATGGTGGGGGCGCTATTAGTGTACTCGTGGTATTCGTCGAACCATCGGTCTGTTTGTAGGTGCTTGAACGAAACCCCATACTTCTCCCCTTCTACCCTTGGGTCGTGCTTAACAGCAGTCTTAATTCTGTTCTCATGGTTACCTTCAAAGCCAACCCAAAACGGTCGTTTATATTTTCGTACACTAGGTTTCTCCCTCAGACGATTCATTGCCTCGTTGTAGTGTTCGATGTCATCCTGATAGGACTGACTTACGATAGCTTCTGGGTAACGAGTGTCGTAAGAGTTTAACGACCGCATATCCGCACCATCGCCTAAGTCTATAACATAGTCAGGTCTAACGTCGTATATCAACTCACCTAACCAATCGAACCTCTCGTTGCTTACGTCTGGGTCTGTGTGACCACAACTAAAAACTACCGCTGTACTACCTACCGTCATTCTAACCACTCCTTCGGGATGAGTTTGTCTGCGTACTGGAATCCATTCTTCTCGCACCACATGGCATAAGTTGTCTTGGAACCTTTGCTTATCTTTGCCCTACTATTACTAAAGACAAAGCGTATGTCTAAGCTAGGGTATTGCTTCTGTACTAATAAGTGTTTCTTTCTATCTGCTGCAACAAACCTTCCTTTGCTTTCGATGATAATTCCGTTGGGAAGTTCAAAGTCAGGTGTGTAAGTTCTAATCTCATGTACCTCATACTTGATCTTGAATTGCTCATACTTAAACGGAACTGACAAGTCTGTAAGTTGTTCAGATATTCGATCCTCTAGTCCTGATCTGTATCCGTACTTGCGACCTCTTTCGGCGGTTCCCATAACTCGTCTTCCAACCGTCTTAGCCAAAGCAATCTCCCATTCTCAATTATGCGGTCAATGTTTCCATCGTAAGCCTTAAGAACGGCTTGCCACAAGTCTTCCTCAGTCTTACAGTCACTCAAGAGTTTCTCCGCTTTCTTAGGGCCAATACCACGTAGACCAACAATGTTATCTGCACGATCTCCTGTCAGTATCTGAGTGTAGAAGAACCGTGTTCCCTCGTAAGGACTTACCTTCTCCCACGTACCTCTACCAAAGTTAAAGTGCCAACAAGGTAGCTGTAGCATATCTTTGTCTATAGAGGCCACTACACAGTTGTAGTTTAGTGCAGCAGCCCCCTTAGCAATAAGATCATCAGCTTCTTCGTTGTCGCTAACAATAGCCCCATACTTGACCTCTAGGTGGTCACGAGTAGCACCAAGGTGGACAGGCTTTTCTGCTGAAGACCTGTTTCCCTTGTAGGGATAAGACTTAGCAATATCGAACCTAAAGTTGGTCTTGCCTGTTAGGTATATTTGGTACTCACTCTCTGTTGGAAAGGGAAGGTCTAGGGTCTCCTCTAAGATGTAGTCTACAAGCTCCTCTACCTTATACCTAGCGTCACTTGAAAGCAGGTCTTGAGTGGCAAAGGCTGCACGATAGGCTATGATGTCTCCATCAATTAAAACTTTGCCTCTGTCCATTAGAACGTGCCAAACGTGACTGAACCATCGTCTAACTCAAAACCTACGTTAACGACATAACTGTACCCGATACTACGGGCAAAGTCTGTAAGTTGTTGAGCGAAAGTCTGAAGGTCGTCTACATCCTCTCGTTGGGACGTAAACATACCCTCAAAACCATCTTCGTCTTTGTTAGCATAAGCTGTGATCTCAATACGCATTGTATTATCCTACCATAAAGATTTCATCGTCTGCTGACGAAGTTTCTTCCCACGCTACATGGTCTGTAACCGCAATAGCAATTAATCGAACACCAGCACCCTTAGAATAGGTCTCAAACTGCACCTTAGCTTTAGTGCCGTTACCTAGTGTTCCATCTCCATCAAAAGACCAGAGAGACTTATTCTCAAGTCCGTTTGTTATGTTGACAACTACTGGTGCGCCACCGAAGTCTACCTCAGTCGGGTTACCTCTCTTGTCCGTAAATGTCATAACGTGATCGTGCATACGTGTCAGTTTGACATACTTACCGATACCGAAGCTATTACCTTCTTTGATACGATCATTACCCATAGGCTTTGGGTCTAGCCCACCTTCAAGTAATTCTGTAATCTGGCCTTCGTCAGTAAAGTATGCGTTTGTCACATACTGACCGTTATGTTTGGCTGCTTTCTTGGCTGCATTATTTTGGTCGCCACCCATATCACGGTTCTCTTCAAACACTTTTGCGTACTCAAGAACCATATCCATTGTGTGTTTAGCCATAGTCGGGTTTCCTCTTGTTTAAGCTGTAGGGTTTACAGCACTATGTTGGTAATATACTATAGGGATATTTTTTAGAATCTTAGACATATTATTTTACTTTTTTTTAATGTATGTCTGCATACGTGTTACCAAATTGAACATCTGTCCCTAATGGTACGTTCAAGTTTATCTCATGGTTCACATTGTTAATACTCATCTGCATTATATTCTCTGCCTTATCTTCATCTCCTTCTTTTGTTAAAACTATGATCTCATCGTGGAACTGACCTATGGTCTCCAGACCCATGCCACGACACTCCTTAACCCAACTGTCAAAGCAGTATACACCTGTGCCTTGGTTGAGTGTACTGAACCGATCCTTATCACTACGTAAGCTATACCAGAAGCCAGACACAGGGTTCTTGAGCCACATAGAACCAAATAGCTCCCGTGTACGTAGTGTGCTTGCCACCTTCTCAATAGCCCAGTTACGTGACCAGAATGCTTCTAGTAGGGTCTTAGCCTCACGTTGGGTCATACCTGTCTCACGGGCCAGCTTAGGCGCTCCTACACCATACGTAGCACTGTAGTTCACCACTTTGTAATTCTTACGTAGTGCTTTCAGTGACCGTTCCCCTGAGTTATGCTTGTCGATGTCATCTTGTGAGATAACACCAGCGTGTAGAGCCAAGTCTAAGTGTGGGTCAAAACCTTCCTTACTCATCTGTTCTACGTACTCAGGGTCCAGTGGCTTCATGTAGTGTCGCTTAGTTGTATCCTCTAGGCTGGTCATGTCAGCACCAGCTAACACATAGCCATCAGGACACGTTAGGCAACCACGGATAACATCACCGTAAGGCTTGTCTACGCTGGGTAGGTTTACCAGTGGGCGAAAGTGCTTGAAGCGAAAGGTGTTAGTGAGACCAGCTACACCAGCCTCTAGCCACCCATCCTTGTGACACTCTAGGAAACTTTTAAGAATACCAGCACGGTGAGTAAGAACTGTGAGACCATCCAGAAGATCAACAGACGGGTCAACCTCTGCAAGCTCTCTGACACTTTGACATAGCTCTCCATTCTTTCGTACCTGTTCAATCTGTCGTTCATCACCTGTCACCTTATCTCTTAGGAATTTATATGTACGAGGCTTCCACCCCAGTGAATACAACCAGTCTTTTACTTGGTCGTTGCTGTTAGGGTTTCCCCTCTCTTCTCCTGTCTTAACGACAAAAGATTGAGTTGTAACGGGCTGCATATACTCTTTACAAAGTAATACCCATTTCTCCCCATGTGACGATAGATCACCGTCCTTTTTGTGCATAACCTTTGGCTGGTTAGCTACACGGGTAAGTGTCTTCTTTGGCATGGCCTCTGCTAGTTGGTCTACCTTCTCTATCTTTAATGCCATGATTTCGTCGTAGGCTACTTGTGCTTTATCTACGTCTAATTTCCATCGCAGGGCTTCTTGTTCTTTTGCACAGTCTAGCTTGAACGACAGATAGTCGATCAGACGTTCTCTCTCAATGGGGTCTTGGTACAACTTGTTCAGCTTCATGCCTAAGTCACGCCATAGACGATTGTTGATCTTAACGTCCTCATCACACCTGTGAGCGTACTCTTGTGGTGTCAGGGTGTTCCAATCCTTAATGACAGGCTTAGGCACTCCATAGTCCTCTCCGTAGCCCTCTAAGCCATGCTTCATGCGGTCATGGTGCAGATACCAAGATAACGCTAGAGTGTCGATCAGACGAGCCTTTATCTCAATGCCTAACACCTTTTCCACTACAGGGATGTCGAAGCGTATAATGTTATGACCAACTAGGGTTTCACTGTTGAGCAATACATAGCGCATCTCATCATAGTCATGGGTATGCTTAACTTCACCCATGTCATTAGACCAAGACAGGACATGAATCTTGGTCAACTCATCTAATAGACCGTCTGTTTCAATGTCGAATACTGTTATCATATTACCTCGCTTAGTATAAATGTATCTGTGTTAAACCGCATCATCCCTGCGTTGCCTTCTTCTGAGCATGGGCGGTTCTTTTCTATGGACAGGTACGTTGTGTTACGCTCCTGTAGGTCTGTAGTTTCTTTATCACGTTTAAGGTCAATGATAACCGAAGCACGTTGTCCGATCATACGACAGTATTTCATCTGACCATCATCATTGGTATGAGCAATGGTTACGATACCTACGTTCAACTCAGCGGATAACTTAGATAGACGGACTGACAAGTCAGCTAGCATTTGCTCTTTGCTCTCATCAGATGATCCTACAAGCACATCTTGGATAGGCTCAAAGAATACAAACTTAACACCACAGGCTACAGCAAAGTAACGTATCTGGTCGATCAGATCGTCAGCACCCTGACCATCACTTAAGTAAAACTGGTAGAAGTTCTCGTCGGCGGTTAGCCTACCGATAGCTTGTACTACCTGATCTTCCGCACCCTTCTCTTCGATCAAGTCCCTACGTGTTAGGTTATCCCCACATTCGTATGACACAAGGCCAAGTAGAGAGCGTAGCTTAGTCTCTTCCAAGTGCCATGCTGCAATAGGAACCTTACGTTGTAACATATTGTACTCAAGGTAACGCATGATCTCTGTCTTGCCGATACCTGTAGGTGCTTTAATCACTGTGAAGTGACCCTGCATGAGACCAAGTATTTTATCGTCTAATGCCTGTATACCCGTTGGTATATACTGATGCTCAGGTGTATCCTTGTACAACGACAAGAAGTCCTGTGTGCTGTTCATCACGTTCTCAGGTGTGAACTTACGTGCGTTCCACCATGCACCTTTGAAGTCAGCAGCCTTACCAGCCTGTAGGAACTCATTGGCATCCTTGTAGGGTCTGTGGTCAACACGATAGACCTTATTAGGGAACAGCTTGGACACACGATCAGCAAGAGCATTACCAGCTTCATCATTGTCAACTGACAGGATAATCTTCTCAAAACTATTGAGCCAGTCAGCACAGTTCTCCCATAGCTTCTTAGACGGTGTAGCAGACGGTAGAGATACTACAGGGTTAGTGTAGCCACTCTTGAGCATCTGAGACACAGATAGGGCGTCTAGTTCACCCTCTGTGATCGTTACCATCTTAGAGCTACCAGCAGTAAACAGGTTCATACCAAAGAGTTCATCACCCTTGAACCCTGCCTTAGCGTAGAAACCTTTCTCCGACAGTTTACGAACCTTAATTCCACCGCTAGGATATACGTACTCTTGACGGTCATCCCAAGTCAGTACGCCGAAGTCTTCCATCGTCTTAGTGTTGATGCCACGCATATTGACATACTCACCGTCTGATACATCTTCGATCAGTTTTGGTGTAAACGACATATAATCGTCCCTTTCTTTTGTTGGGTATTTATCCTTCGCCCACTCAAACATATTTCCATTGGACGGGTAGCTTCTGTTACAGGCGTGACACTTGCCGTAGCCCTCAGTGTTGTAACTGAAGGCATCAGAAGAGCCACACGATTGATATGGGCATGGTTGGTGTGCGTGTTCAGCCATGTGACTCTCCTTTGGTTTACTTAGAGCCTATGAGGTACTTGTAGCCTACCTCTTTGTACAAGTGATTTTTCTTTACTCGCCCTTGACCCTTTTCAATTTCTACATCCCTCTGGGCGAAAAAAGCATCAGCTTCATTATTGAGAAGCCAGCGCATAGGCATCTGACGGTCAAGTTCGTAGGAGTGGAATGTGGTATCTAGGAGCATCTCAATTTCACCTCTGTGGTTATCCCAGACATAAGCTCTGTGCGTGTTAGCGTCTGCTGTAACTACGCTTCTCGCACCTTTTCTTAGAAGGAGTTTTTCGCTCATGGGGATACGTGAATTAAGCCCAAAGAGGTCTAGTGTTTGTTGATAATAGTTCATTGTCGGGTTCCTTAAGTTAGGTTCTGGTTTGCTTTAGTCTCTAACGGTAGTTGGTCACACAGCTCTATCAAGATGTCAGACATCTCATGTAGTGCTGGTATTTTGATATCTACGACATCATCATGTATAGCTGAGTACAGATACATAATAACATCACGCCTATCAAACTTACTAATCAACTGTTCCATAGCAACGACAAGATTAGTCGCTGAGACATCTACGGTACAATGCTCTGTACTTTTGATATGAGCATTTAAGTCAAACACATTTGGTCTACTTTCTATCTCCTTTCGTTTCTCTTCTGAACGATCCCAAGCCTCTTTAGCGGCTTCTACTGGGGTCTTACGTTTCTCTTTAACGTCTTCAAGTATGTCACCATAGTCAGGGTTCTCTTGTACCTTTTTGTACCCTGCTTTAGCTTGCTGTACTTCTTTAACCTTCATAGGTTTATCCGACGACATAATATCTTCGACAAGTTCGTCAGGTACAGATGGTGATGCTAGTTCGTATAGTACTGTCATCGGAATGTGTCCAGCAATATATTGCTTATCAAACCTACGACCAACTTGCATGATATTATATCGGAGCCTTTGTTTAAGATCAGGAAACTCCTGCATACACCAATCGTGGAAGGCGTTATTACTGAGGTGCATATCACGACCCTCTTGTAATGCCTGACCTGCCTTTATGATATTCTCGACAGCACCAGATAAATGCTTACGCACGTCACTAGCGACATCATCAAGACTACGGACCTTTGCTTGCGTAGTAAGATGATTGTAGTATTCACCATCGTCCATACTCACGTTCCTTTCTCATGTGTTATAACTAATAGTAGTAAATACTAAAGTTAATACTTATGTAATCCCTACACCTGCTTATAGGAATATATCTTACAATCTTAGACATCACAAATTGTTACAGTATTGAATTTCGTAACTTAGTAATAGCCGATTCTTCTTTACGAGATACCCACTTTTGGTTAGTCCCTGTTGCATTAGCCACATCATCTTGTGTCATATCATCAAAAAACCTCATCTTAATAACTCCCAACTCTTCTGCTGTTAATTCTTCATGTGCTGCATTTAAGACACACTTTAGTAAGTCTTTAGTCTCATACCTCTCTACATGATCGTTGAGTGACCTACCGTGTTCATCGTTATATTGACCTGTTTTAGACGACAAAATAACCTTTAGCCACTTGTGTCCAGCCTTAGACATATCCCCAACTTCATCGTCGTTTATGTCACGAGTGAGCCTACGGGTAATATTGTGTGCTGGCACTGTAACAGGAAGTGTCTCAACATTGAGATAGTCGTGCATACGCCTTTTAGCCTCACGGTATAGGTGCGCTGGATGGGCATCAGGTTCTTCCTCAAGTATCTCGTAGCACTTTAGGATACCTTCCATCTTCATATCCTCTCTATGTCCTTTGCTGTTGTACTTGTAGGCCAACCTATCACACATCTTTAAAATCTCTTTTTCATTCATGCTCAGGTTCCTGTGATAGTTCTTCCTGTCGCAACCTAATAATATGGATCACATCCTCTGTTGTTACCCGTGGGCATTTCAACATCTCTCGTATGATATCCTGTATTGTAGCCTTATTATTCTCCATTGAAACGACCCCCTGTCATTCTATGAAATATTACCAGTACAGCTTCCCAAGGCCAAAAGAACACAAACACTGTTGCACCATTCCTCTCATCTTCTGCTATTCCCTCGGCCCCATCCACAGCGTCCATCATCAGTATCACCGCCAATAGATAAGTCACTGCTACGCCCCATATAAATCCCATCATCATTCCCCCTGTACCATCAGTGCTTCCCACGACACAGGGAATAAAGGCTCTATGATCTCGTATACTTGCATAGCTACCTCTCTCGTTTCTTGCTGTGCGTCAGACTTTAGACGTAGCCTACACATATCAGCCCAAGCATCCAGACTACCTGACCAGTACCACTCAGTCATCATAGACTGTGGTAGTACCATACGTGCTTGCTCAGGTGCTACGCCAATCTCAAGTAGATCATTGTAGGCTTTTAGACATGCCCAGTTTGCATCTCCCCAGTCACCTACATCTACTATACCCTCGGACCCCTGCTTCTTATCAACACTACATCCACGCCACTCATCAGGTACATAAAACTCTGGTTCATTATCTACATACCTACGACTTATCTCATTCCAACGTAGGAACTTGTGCTTCACCAACTGCCTCGCTACGAACACTGGACTCTTAACATGGACACTGATAAAACAATGTCCGAATGGACTGATGTGACTGTGATCTGCCAGATAGCGTATTAGTTTAGCATCCTTATCTTTCAACTGAGGTGGCCCAAAGGGATCAGACATATCCATCTCAGATTTCTTGCCAAATGATACTCTAGCTGCATTAACTACTGAGAGGTCATTACCCATATGCCCAATGTATGTTGTCTTAATTTGCATCTATCTTTACTCCAATGCACTCTATTGCTTCAGTTTTATCATTTACCATCACACTCGCATCCTTCAAGGCTGTTTGACAGAAGGTCTTATTTTCATGTGTACTCAGATGGTGATACTTTACACCTTGCTCTGGTACTACTTGGAACCATATCAGTAGGAATATCATCATTAGAAGGGAACCTCTCCATTTTCATTACGGGGATCATCGTAAAAGCCTTTAGTCATACGACGACAGTGATCTGTTAGTGCTTGTGACATACTCTCCAGTGCCTGTAATTCCGTTGGTGGTAATATACCTAGCTCAATCAGGTGTCTTTCCATTGATGGAGTCATGTGCCTCTCCTTATTTGTATGGTGTTTCATTAGTATAGAAGTAATGGTTACCAACCCTGCCGTCAAGTTTGTAATGCGTTTTCCAATATGGCATTACTTTATTGCTATGGTAATGCGTACTGGTAATGTTTAACCCATTCCCTTGTAGGGCTTCCTCAGCTACCTGCATAGCTGTCTCACGAGCTTCTACCTCGTACATCTTCTCAGGTTTTCCATCGTGCGTGAAAGAGAACTGCTTAGGTTCCCAAACGACACCACAGACTGTATCAGGGTATCGTGGGTCTTCCACTCGATTTATTACCACTTGTGCCACAGCCCTCTGGCCCATGAGGTCTTCCCCACGGGCTTCAAAGTAAATGGCAGTAGCTAAACATAAGAGAGGGGTCATTTCAAATAGTCCTCTATGAATTGGTCAATGTCTTTATCTTCGTGGCACATCATAAGATGTTTTTGATCCTTAAAAGCAAACTCTCTTAGTTTAGGCTCTGAGAGAGACAAGACTTTTTCGTTCCTTACGCGAATTGCTTTGGCTAGGTTTTCATCCCAGTCTTTGAAATCGTTTTCATCCTCCAAGCAATACTCTTTTAAATGAGCCTTTATTTCGCTAAAGCTCTTAGACTTCACAAGCTCTTTTGCAGCTTTCACTAGCTCTTTATTTCTATAGTAGGTTTGATAAGGGTAGTAGTTCCCATACTCTTCATATGTCATTTGATTTCCCCACCCATTGCAAATATGTGACGGCCCCCAGCTTTTATGGCAATCACACGATCCAAGAAGAAACTTTTGTACTTAGGTTTGTCACCTTCAGCACCCACAAACATTGGGATCAAATTGTGCTTCTTAAGAACATCTGCTGCCTTACGTCCACGTTCGCCACCAACCAGATATTTCTTTACATTAAGGCGTCCGTTATATGTACGTTGCTCACCCTCTTTGGTAAGAAACTTAACTGTCATAAATTCGTTGGCGTTCTCTGCGAGTACCATGCTTACCATGCGTGTATCTAACATTTTTATCTTCCTTTTGTTTCAAGTGTTTGTCTATGATTCGTAGACTAAACTACATTCTACAGTCCGTCAACTACTAATTTAGTTCTATCAGGTTTAAACTTTCTCATGTAGGTCTTTGCCTCATCCTCAAATCTGAACGTCAGGTAGGCAAACAGGAACCCTGTGTCATCTATCATGTTCACTCTGTACATTCGTTTGTCTCCTTTTTCACTGGTGATCCAGTCCATGACTTGATTGTGAACCAATCGTAGTTGTGCCATGTGTTGCCTATGTAGTCAAACGCAGCCCAATACTCACAGGCTGTTCTCGACATCTCATCCCACTCCCATACGCACGGTATGTCTGAGATACGAAAGTTTTCCACATGACCGTTGGCAAACATCATCTCAACATCAGCCGATACTAGTAAATGTGTTTCTCTTATTTTCATCGTAGGGGTCTCCTTCCTAATTTTCACTGTGGGGTGTGGGGGGGTAAACCCCCCGTTTGTTATCGCTTTTCGCCAGCTTCGATAGCTTCGAGCTTCTCTCTAACCTCTCCCCAGAAGGTACTGAACAACTGGTCTGACCAACCTTTAGGCCCAACTTGCGAAACGTGGTATTCGATCCAGTACCCATACCCATCTGGCATATGCTCACGTGTGATCTCAATGCCTAACTTACTTGCGATACGCTTTGCGTGGTAACGGTCCCGTGCGTTTGCCTTACGCTTACCGTCTTTAGCTTTGTTGTTGTTCAACAGCCCGTTTAACATTGCTTCGAGGCTCATCAGTCTTCTCCTTATTTCCACTGCGGGTTTAAACTAGAATCACCTTACAATTTTCCACTGGCAGGGTCAAGCACCATCTTAATTTCCACTGTAGGGGGTCTTAATTTCCACTGTAGGGGGGTCTTAATTTCCACTGTAGGGGGTAGGGGAACAGAAGGGGAACAAAGAACAGAGCGTGAACGACATTTTTGCAACACTTGACAAAACATATTTGCAACAGTGTGACAATCTTGCAACTGATTCGGTAAAAAATACTTTTGTGCTTGACCTATCACAGAATCTGTGAGTGTAACATTATTACAACTGATTCGGTAAAATAGTTTTGGCACAGTTGACTCCATTGCGAATCTGTGAATGCGACATGATGTAACATTATTACAGTGATTCGTTTATTGCGTTGATTCGGTTCTAAGACAAAGTGTTATGTTAC
>Ga0209631_10002419_pt1 | contig 22392 bp, 16 predicted proteins | sample COG_08_FD_184752 | JGI IMG/M metagenome (GOLD analysis project Ga0209631, IMG submission 184752) | Pelagic Microbial community sample from North Sea - COGITO 998_met_08 (SPAdes) (version 2) | ecosystem: Environmental > Aquatic > Marine > Neritic zone/Coastal water | place: Helgoland, sampling... | reverse complement strand
CGTGACCTAGAACCTACCTGTGGATAAACCTCCAATCCTTGAGTGCACGGCGAAAATTCAAGCCTCACGGGCCATAGGAAAAAGCCACGACCGAGGGCACCCCCCGCACTTCACTGCCGCCCCGCGCCGTATCGCCCGTCGACGTCGCCATGGAGACTAGGGGAAGTAAGAAAATCAAAGGATCCGCGGATGTAGACGCCGCCACGCCCGGCTGTCGTGGCTGCGCCGACCTCAAGACTGAGTTGGCTGAGCTCAAGGCTGTTTGCGAGGCCAACGCCCGTGCCTCAGAGGCCAACGCCCGTGCCTTAGAGGCCAACGCCCGCACCTTCGAGGCCAACGCCCGTACCATCAGTGAGCTCACGCAGCAGCTGTCGTGCCGTTTGTCAGAAGGCGACTTTGGTGTGCTGCTGGGCGCGCTGATTCGAGAACTGCCAGAGGTTTTCGAGGCTGAAGTGCTCACAAAGCTTGACTACAAAGACCACTTTTCCCTCGCACTCGTGAACAAAGCCTGCAAGTACTCAATATACAAGGTGGAGCCCATCGCGTACATGAAAAGTTTTGGTGTTAAGCCTCTTACGAAAAAGCTAAAACGTCCGGACGGTACAAGTACCCCAATAACCGATCGCGAATTTAGACTCTTAAGGGCGGCCAACGAGGGTCGTCTCGACGTGTTCAAGTGGCTTTTTGAGAAAGGGTGCCCGATATCTCGCAAACTGTGCGCCTCGGGAGCCGTGAATTCAGGGCATGTTCACATGTTTCAATGGATGAAAGACACCGGGATGACCGATAAGTGGCGTGAACGTCATATGTATTCCGCCGCTTGCAATGGGCACCTTGAGGTGGTTAAATGGCTGCATGTGAACGGGTGCCCATGGGATGAAAAGGCGTGCCTCTTCGCCGGCGCTCGCACACACTGGGACATCTTACAGTATCTGGTCGACAACAAGTGCCCGGGTTGGGAGAAGGCCGCCATTGAGCACGCCGAGCACCTCACGATAACCCCCGGGGACGATGAGTGAGACCTTCCTCTCGTATCATTTCAAATAAGAGTTACGTTCGCGTCTCGACTCTCGTCACTCACGCCGCAGCCATTCTCTCGCGAGCCAACCGTTCGGCGTCAAAGTCCGACAACGACTCCATAAACTCCCCCAAGTTCCTCTCCGCCACCGTCAGCACCGACGCCTCGAACGAATCGTGCCTGAACTTGGCCCTGGTGTGCTCCGCGGCTCGGCGGAACGAATGCGCGAAGTGGTTCCCGCCGGCGGTGTCGTCGTTGTTGGGCTTACCAGTCACGCCAACCACCATCGCCATACCCTTCTCCGCATCCACGCACGGGCCAACCACCACGAGCGGACGCTCGATCTTCTTCACGGTCCGCAGCGCATCCTGCAGGAACAGCGCCAGGCGTAGGAGCGACAGCGGGTGCTTAAAGAAGGGTAGATCCGCGGGGGACCCGTGGTCGAGGAGCGAAAAGTATCGCAAACCGCCGACGGTTCGAATGACAGCCTTGTTCGCGAGGGCCAAGCCGCCCTGCCGCATCAGCGCCCGCTGCGCGCGCATGGCGTGCCCCAACCCCGCGGACATCTCGTCCGAGCGCGTCATGCCCAGCGCGTTGACGGCGCGCCAGAACGCGGCGCCTCCGCCGCCTCCGCCCTCGCCAGACTCGCCCTCGCCGTCCTCGTCCGCGCCCGTCGCGCTCGGCAGCCCCTCGAGCAGCGCGGTCACCCCGTGCACCACGTCGGACGCCGCGAGCTTCACCTTGAAGCCGTGCGAGAACGAGAAGGACCAGAACTTGAGGTCGGTCAGCCCGTGGCTCGGGCCGTGTTCCTCGAGTTTCTCGCTAAGCATCTTCGCGTGCGCGGGGGACATGTGCGTGAACTGCTGCTTGCAAACCTCCAAGGGCAGGCCGATGTGGGTGAGCAGCGAGTTCATGGCTTGCCGCCCGACGTCTCTCCACGTCTGCATGCGGGTCGCCACGTACGGCGAGTGCATCATCGCCTCGTACAAGGACCAGTGCCGGAGCATCGAGAACCGGAATTCCTCGGCGTACTGAATCCTGCGATCTTCAAACGCGCGCACCACGACGCCTTCGTCCAGGACGCGCGACGTCGGCGCGTCCGCGCCGGGGAGGTTGCTCACCTGCGTGGCGAGCTCCATCACCCCCGCGGTGTACGACTCGTGCGACAGCCTCTGATGCACGTACTGGTCCGTCAGCGACACCACGGCGAGCCAGAGCGGGTGATGCTTCTCGAGGGAGTCTTTGTGCGTGTCGTGCGCGATGTCGTACATGAGCAAGCCCGCCGCCCTTCCGTAGAACGAGCCGCGGGAGTAGTACGAGATGCGCTCGTACCGCTTCTGCTCGCGACGTAAGCGCCTGGTCCGCGGGGATGGGATGTTGCGCTGCGCTCGTCGCTCCGCTTTCTCCGCTTTTTTCCTTCGCTTCGCGGCGCGTTCGTCGTCCTCGTCCGCTTCAACTCCTTCGTTCCCCCCGCTGGAGTTCTCCTTGTCGTCGTCGTCGTCCGAGTTGTCATCGTTCTCATCTGCGTCGTCGTCGGATTCGTCCGATGAGTCATCGTCGGAGGAGTCGTCGGATTCGCCGTAGTCGGAGTCGGGCGCCGGGAAATGCTCCTCGCCTTCCTTCTCGTCTCGGAGCACGAGCACGTCGCGGTTGTCCGCGCGGGTGTTCTCGAGGTTCAACGGGCGGTGGCTGTCGAAGACGAACACGCGCGTACCCTCGGGAAGGCCTGTTGACGGTGAATGGGTGGGTTTGGGGGGATGCGCGGGTCAGTCGGGAGGGTGTGGGCGCGTTCAACGGATCGCTATTTTTTGAAATCCCGGCGAAAGATTGGGAAAGGATGGGGTGCCCGAGTCGGGTATGGGACGCACCGAGCAGGGTGACGACGTCCTCGGTGCCTCCGCAGTTGATGAGGACGATGGATCGGTTCTTGCCATCCTTGGGGAGGCGCTCGCCGAGGTTCTGGAGCTCCTGGTAGCCGCTCACGGGGTACGCGCTGAACGGGATCCCGTCAGATCGCATCATGGTCTTCAAGATGGAGAACGCGGCGCACGAGTCCACGTCCGCGGTGGACACGTACACGTGCACGGGGCACTCGCGGCTGTCCTGCCGGAGCTCATCGTACGCGAACCGGAACTTGTCGCGTTCGACCAGCATGGCGCCGTGAAATACAGTCTGCCGCCCTCGCGACCTCGACTCTGCCCGACGCCTCTCCTCTCCGCCGAGAGATGATGAAAGCTCGGATGGATATTTGAATTCTACGCTGGTATCGGCGTCGAAGAATGGGACAAACACGTGTGGCGTCACTTGCATCGTGAGTTGTCGTTAATGTTACAACGAGGCGAATCCCTAAACGAATCCACGTCACCCCCGCGTACTACCCTGCTGGTTCGACAGCCACGCCAGGCACGTCTTCAAGTCCGTCAGCATGATCTTCAACGCGGCGGTCCAACGCTCGTACCGGTTAAACGGAAACGCGATTTTCCGCCCGTCAATCTTATCGCCGTCGATGGCGTACGGCAACTCAAACGGCGGATTCACCCCAGCCGCCACGTCACTCTCGTTGGCGAACGTGCCAAACTCGTGCAGGCAGTGTAAGAACCCCGCCATGGCCCTGTCGTACTTGTGGCTCGATAAGATGTTCACCGGCCCGTAGAGTTCGTACGCGTTGCCTTTCTTGTCTAATACTTTGGAGAAGCTTCCCATGGGCTGTAACGTATACTGCGTGAATTCCAGCTTCACCGCGTTGGCCATGGTGCTCAGGAGCAGGCAGGTCATACCCCACGCGGCGTTGATCTCGTCCCACTCCACCGCGACGTTGGGTAAGCGCCCGAGCCTGAAGCCGTTGACGGTTCCGAACGGCCCGTCGAACCACACGTGAAACGCGTCGTTGAAGACGTTTGTTCTCCGGAGCCTCTCCAGTTGCCGTCCCGTCTGCTCCACGGAGACGACGAGCGAATCGCGTTCGTCCACGTGGCGTTCGAGTGCCAGTTTGAAGTCGTTGAAGTCGTCCCAGTACGCCGACTCCCGCGCGTCCAAGTCGTTGGACTCAGCCTCTAAACCGAGCCGTTCCCCGCGCAAGTCGTCCAGCTCGAGTCGCAAGTCAGCCGCCTTCGTTAGCTCCGCCCGCAGCTCAGCCTCCACCTTCCGAGTCTCCGCCTCCTCCTTCTCGCGTGGCGTGAACGCGCCGCGCTGACGCACAGCTGTGTTCGCGTCGGCACCCCCCTCGGCACCCCCCTCGGCACCCCCCAGCGTCTCGAGGCACCGCGCGTACGTCTCGCACTCCGCCTGCGTTTCCTTTATTCGCAGCTCCAACTCTTCGCGAAGTGACGCCGCGCATTCGAGGCACATGGGAAGGTCGATCTTGGACTCGTCGCTCGCCATGTCGAACATCTTAGCCATCGCGGCGCACCGCGCGTCGAGTCCGTGGCCCCCGACGTCGCGCGGGACCCGGCTCACGGACGAGGGAAGGACCACGAACGACTCGGCCATGTTTCCGCGCGAAGAGGAGGAGAGATTGGGGGCGGCGCCTCCGGGCGGTGACGCGCCGACGACCCCGGGTTTACCCCCGCGTGCACCCTCGGGGAGGACCCACGACTCGTCCACGCCGCCTCCCTGCGACGAACCCGCGTCGCCGTGGCGTCCCGGCGCGGTGCTCCCGTCGGCCCCGTCGGTGACGTCCAAGACTGCCGCGCACGCCTGGCACTTGAAGAGAAGCCGGGCGTGTGCGCCGCTCGGGGCGGCGACCGGCGGTGTGGGTGGCTCCATCGCGACGGATACGCTCCCGTGAGTCCGTGTGACACTCCCGACCCGGCCCCGCGGCTCTCCCGGCGCCCCCACGGTGTGAGACAGCGCCCGTCGCTTCACTCGCAATTTCGGTCGGGGTGCCTGCAGCTCATCACTGGCGAATCTCAGATGCAAATCTCCGGAGTCCAGGTCAGCTCTCTCTCTCGGACACCACGCCACAACAACACGCGCGTCGAGGGCCGCATCGCCACCCGAATTCGCATCCATGTCGACGCTTTCCTTCGTATCGACCGTATGCGTCGCGCGTGTCACCGCGAAGCCCGCGCGCCGCGCCACCCGCGCCCGAACGAACGTCGTCTCCGAGACGCGCACCCGCGATGAGGAGAAATCCAGTTGGCACGAAAACGCAAAACGCGCGATGGCTGCGTCCCTGTGCGCCGCGACCCTCGCCGGAACGCTCGCGCCCACCGCGTCGCTCGCCATCGAGCTCACCATCGTGGACCCCTCCGTCAAGCAGTACATGGACTCGCGAGACGACGCCATGAGGATGAAATGCGAGGGCGGGATGATGGACTGCGACGGCGACCGGAGAGAGTACGCACAGAAACAGGCTGAGAACTTCGTGGCGCGCAACTCAGGCGAGGAACGCATCCTGCCCGAATGCAAGGTGGAGGAGGCGTGCACCGAGAACATCCTGGGCGCGGCGTTCGCGGGGGTGCAGGGGCTCACCACGTCGGAGAAGCTGGAGAAGATGGGACGCGACGGCGACGCCATCAACGGAACGGCGCGGTACTTCGGCCAGTAGACTAAGAGTTATAGTCTTTGGTACGATTCAACACCTAGACGACACGCGCTCACTTACTCTCGTTCTCCCCCTGGGATACATCGTGTCCGTCCTCTTCCGTTCCCCCGTTCTCTTCGCCGCCATCCGATGGATTGACGTCATCATCCGTCGCCGGCGGCGCCATCTCCGCGCGCTTGTCCGCCACCGCCGCCTCGCACTTTGAAAAGTCGAAAGCATCGATCCCAGCAGCCTTGAATTCATCGAGCCATCGCTCCGCGGCGTCGGGCTCGCCCACCCTCGCCGCGGCGATCACCACAGCCTCCGCGATCGCGCCGTCCACGTCCCACCCCTCCTTCTGCCACAGCTCGTACACCCGCAGCACCTGACCCGCGTCCTCGCACAGCTGTGTCAGTTTCACGAGCGCGGGCCGCGTCATGGGCAGCCCGACCGCGTTGTGGTTCTCCGCCGCGTTCATCGCCGCCTCGACGTTCCCACCGCGGTGACACGCGCCGATGAACATCATGAGCGACTGCGGGGTGAGCCCGTGCCTTGAGCGCGGTAGGTTCATGGAGGCGAAGGCGGCGGCGCGGTGGTGGTGGAACCTCGCGAGCGTCGCCGCCGCGAGAGAGGCGTCCTCGGCGGTTGCGACTTTCGCCATGAGTTGTTGGACGTGGCGCTCCGCGGGCAGCTTCTTGGCGGCGTACCTGGCGTCGAGCGCGTCGGAGAGCTGCGCGACGGTCATGTCGGGGTAGCCGTTCTTGCGATCGCCCGTGGACACTGTGTTGAATGGGGTGTGGGGGGGCGCGGGAGGTGAGCGTGGGAGCGCCGATCGCGGGGTTAGGGGTTTGCGAAGGATACGGGGTGGGACCATGCGGGACGACGCTGTGCGAGATGTTTCCTGCCGGATGGAGACGCACCTGGGTAGTACTGCGTGTGGCCCATGACGTCGATCCGCACGATATCGGCCGGCTGCGGCTCGCGACGCGCCGGCCGCGGCTCGTTCGACGCGCCATCATCGCCGTCGTCCGGAGTGAAGAGCGCGGGCGCGGCGGTGAAGCGTCGCGCGAAGGCAGTCAGGGCACCCCCGCGGTGACCGATCGCGCGGAGGCTTCGAAGGGTATCCAACGCGTTAGGCATCGTTCAAGACCCTCCCCACACGAGCGCGCGCCGACGTCGTGGTGTGGCGCGTCCGTCCTTCGCAGTCGTCGAGCACCAACTCGTGAAAATCAGTCACACCGTCACAGAGCAGCTCACCGGAATCAATCACTGACCCATAAACCGTGACGGTGACCATGAAACCGCGATACATAAATGGGCAATACGCGTATAGAGCTTGCCGCCATGATCCTGAGTGGCCTTGGGTGCAGGCTTCAAACCTGTAGGGGCTTAGCGGCCCAGAGGTTCGATTCCTCCTTGGAGGCGCCACTTGACTTTTGCCCCCGTACACGACCACACGCGAACGCGCCGGTTCGTTCACGCACGACTCACACACACGCGAGCCATCCTAAGATCCAATTTAAACAATAAAGCTAGCCCCCGCACACAGCTGTGCGCTCAATCACAGCTCTTTCGCCTGCGTCATCTCCGCCGCCTTCGCCCCCACCTGATACAGGAACCTACCAACCTTGTCCAGCCCCGTCTTCGCCGCGGCATCGACGACGACGTCCCGGACCGTCACGTAGTGCGGCATGACGTGCTTGACGATGAGCGGGGTCAGCGTCGGTCCTAAGTGAGCTTCGTACACTTTCGTGAGAGTCTCCCCGAACATGGCCCAGAAGACGTAGATGGTCAAGCCGAGGATGACGCCGGTGAGGGCGTTGGCGAGTACGGGGTTCTTGTCGACCCAGCGGTCGAGCTTGCCCATCCACAGCTCGAAGGGATCGTGGGAGCGGCGCGAGCGCTTCTTGCCGCGCGCCGTGGGGCGCATGCCCTGCGCGGACGGATAGGAGGATCGAACAGTCAGAGATGGATGAACTCGATCGGGGCGATGATTGGTCCGCTGGGTTTTCGACGACCGGCGGGGGTGAGCGGGGGGTTGGATTTCGGAGGTGCTTTGTCAAGCCCGGCCGTGGGAGGTGGGGCCGGTCAAGAAAGATATGTCCCCCGTTGCTCTCCGCGTCGTTATTTACTGCGCACCTCCCACGTGTGAAGAGAGGGGCAGGGGTAACGCGCGGACTGATACGGACTGTCCCAATCTTCGGGCGAACCGAGGCGAGGGAAAAAGCAAAGCGCGGGACGCGGGCCCGACGCGGCGCGTTTCGACGGCGCCGCGTCCGATGAGAACAGCCCGCGCGATGCGGGAGGGATCCGAGTGAATCGATGTCGCGTAGGGGACGCACCCTAGGGCCGCTGGAAGGCATCTCTCGAGAGGTTCTGGTCACGACCTAAGCGTCGTGCCGAGTGGACGCAAACCGAGTGGTCCGTGGAAAAAGTCTCCGTCAACCTCGATTATTTTAGAGCAAATACAAACTAATTACGGTTTCGGTGTTCACACGCAAACAGTCATGTCCCAAATCCACTTCCCCCAATATCCTCGCCGCTTTTGCTAACCTCGCGCCGTACGAATGTCACAAAATGTCACGAAATCGTCACGAAATCCCCCCGGCTGCGTTTTCGTCGGTTTCGGGGGACCATTGAGACACACATCGAACGGCGTTGGCGCTCTCACGGGATGCGTCAACCGCCCCCTTCGTTCGCGGCGGGTCCGCTGATGGATAAGGAGAACGCGGGCCGTCGCGGGCTGTCACAATCCGCGACGACCATGACGTCGTCGTCGTCGATACACGCGATGTCAGCCAAGCTCGCGGTCGCGACGAAGGAAGGAAACGCGCCGAAGATGGGCCGCGACACCGCGCCGTTGACGCTGCGGCTGGGCAAGGGATCCGAGGACGCGCCGCTGCTACGATTCACGACGACGCGCGTGGGCGGCAGCAAGACGGTGCCGCTGCGCCTCCGCAACGACACGCCGGTGACGCAGCAGGTGCGCTTCGAACGCATCCCGCGCGAAGAGGGGTTCCTCGTGGACCCCGACCGCGCCACCCTGCCGCCGGGCGCGGAGGAGCTCGTGCGAGTATCGTGGCTTCCCGCGCGTCCCAGCGCCGGACCTTACTGCGGCATCATGCACGCGGTGCTCAACGACGGCGTCGGGGGAAGCGCCGCGGCGCTCAAGATACGCCTCCGCGCGCCACCAGTCCCGCAGATCTCGGGAAATGTCGACGCCGCGGGAAGTCACGACGCCGCCGGCGCCATGACAGGGCGGCGCGCGTCCACCGCGTCCAGCGTCGGCTCACACGTTCCCGGCGCACGCCGCGCCTCGGTCACCGCGTACGGCGCACGCCGCGCCTCCGCGCTGCAGCCCCTCAACGGCAACACAGCTGTGCGGCGCCGACGAATGCATCGAGCTTCGCTGGATGCATCCGCCCCGGACATGGCGTCGCCGGGGTTCAAACGATCGCGGAGCGACTGCGACAGGCTCTACGTCGAACGCGCATCCTTCGACATGGGCTGTGAGTCACTTTCGAACACCACGACGTCGTTCACCGCGAGCGAGGCTTCGGCGCAGAGGCGTCGCAAGCTCCCGAAAGTCGCGCCCGTCGCCAGGACGCTCCAGCTCCGACGACTGGGCGAGGGTGCCGACCCGGGTGCCGAGGGTGCCGACACAGCTGTGCGCCGACCCGATTTCGCGTCGTTTCACACCGAGTTTTGGGTACGACAGCAAGAGGTTGCGTTCACGCACTGGCTCAACGCGACGATCGTGCCGCACACCGCCTCGGCGTCGGCGAATTGCGCGGATCGACGAGCCAGGCGCCTCGCGGCCAACGCGGCTCGGACGCGGCTCTGGTCGCTGTACTCCTCCGATTGCGAGGTTCGCGCAGTGATCCTACGCGTGGAGTCTCACATCGACGACGGGTTCCTACGTTTGAGAGGGACGGAGGACGACGGCAGTTTCAAATCGGGGGGATCGTTCCTGGAGGATGTGCGGCTTCGGGACGAGTTCAAGGCGGCGCTCGGGAGCTATTCGCTGTTTTGGCTGCGAGCCGCGGTGGACACGGTGCTGGGTAACCCCGGGGACGTCGTCGAGGACGAGTTCGGTGCGTGTGGTGATCACGGCGTGGGTGTCGGACAAGTGTCGGACAAGAGGAAGTATTCGTCGGAGAAGGCTGAGCGAACCGCGCTGGTGGCGGCGCTCACGCGGGACATCGAGCTCGAGCTCGAGTTCGGCACCGGCTCCACGGGCGCCGCGCCGTTCGCGGACGGGTACCAAGAAGCGCTCGCGGGCACCGTGCTCAAGCGAACTTTGCTTTTGGTCTTTCTGATGGACCGGGCTCGATCCGGTTTACCTCTGGATACCCCCTTACTCTTCCGGAACGACGCGACTACCAAGAGCAGCGCCGACGTCGCGCGGTGCGCGCTGCAGGCGTCCACCTACGGCACCGGCGACGTCCTCAGGCACATCTCGCACATGGGGTACAAACTGTACCACGCGCAGGAGCCCATCCGCGAGTACGACTTTACCGTTCGGAACTTATCGACTGACCTTCGCGACGGAGTCCGGCTGTGCCGGCTGGTGGAGGTGTTGGGCGGGCGGACCGGCGACGATAGCTGCTTGAAGGATGCCAAGTTCCCCGCGGACTCGCGAGCCGCGAGGGTGCATAACGTCCAGCTCGCGTTGGACGCGGCGGCGGCGTGCGGGGTGGAGCTCCCGGGTCGTTGGAAAGCTTTGAGCGCGGGCGACGTCGTGGACGGGCATCTGGGTAACACCCTCGGTTTGCTCTACGCGCTCATGATGCACTTCCAGGCACCTCGGATGTTACCGACGCACGAGATGGACGGTGAGATTGGTGCATGGAGGGAACGCAGGGCGAGGCAGATCGTGGCGGGCCGCGGCGACTTTGCGTTTCACGGCGCCACCCTGGCGCCGGCTCGAATGGACGAAGATGAAAATACGAAGGAGCCGACCCCCGAGGAGGCTGACGCGGAGGAAACGGCGCGGTCCGCGGCGCTGTTCGCGGATGAGCTCGCGGACGCCGCGCTCGCGACGTCGGGTACCGACACGTACTCTTCGTCGGAGCTCAGGCTATTACGCTGGGCGCGGGCTGTGTGCGGGTGCGTCGGAGTTGAGGTTGACGGGTTCAAGTTATCCTTCGCCGACGGTACCGCGCTCTGCGCCCTGATCAACGCGTACGCGCCGAGGCTACTGCCGCTTCGCGCGATTCGCCGACCGCCGACGACGCTGGACGTCCCGGGCGCGCCGGCCTCGTGGCGATCCGTCAGCTACGGGTATTTACTCAGGGAGCGGGTCGGGTCGGACGGAGCGGGCCCGGATGACGAGATCGCGGCTGAAGCGCTGGAGGCGCGGGCGCAGGCGACGGCCGCGTGCAAGGCTAACTTTAAGCTGGCGAGCGACGTGTGCCGCGCGCTCGGCGGGGTTCCTGAGCTCACGTTCGGCCCGAGCGATGTCGCGTCCGCCGGTGGCCCCGACGCCAAGGTCGTCGCGGGTCATCTCCTGTTTCTATGCGCCAGGCTTTTGTGCCACGCTCGGGAGGAATGCGCGGCTCGGCGGATCCAACGCGCGTGGAGGTTCATTCACTGGCGTCCCGGTTGCCTTCGCAGGTGGCAACGCGCGGCGACCGTGGTGGCCAAACACAAGCGCGCGTTGGACGCCAGGCGACTCGCGTTTGACAAGATGTGCGCCGTCGTCCGTTCGCAAGCGACGTGGCGAGGTTTGGTCGCCAGGCGACGGCTTAAAGCCGCCGTCGCCGCGGCGACGTGCATCCAGCGCCACGTCCGCGGTAAGATCGTACGAGACGCGTACGCGGACCTTCAGTTCGCCGCCATGATCACGCAGACGCACGCGAGGCGCTCCATCGCCCGTCGCGCGTACCTCACCCTGCGGCGTCACGCCATTCGGTGCCAGGCGATCCGCCGGGGCAGCGTGGCTAGGGACAAGTACATGGAGATGCTCTGGGAGAACGAGGCGGCGACGACGATCCAGTCCGCGTGGCGCATGGCGACGCAGAGGCGTGTGTTTGAAGGGGTCCGGGAGATGACTGTTTACATCCAGGCGATGGCGAGGGGCGCGACGACTCGACGAAAGTTTGTGCGGTATAGAAACAAAGTCCGCGGGGCGACGAAGATCCAGTCTGCGTTTCGCGGGTACCTCGCGCGCGCTAGCTTCAACTCGCTTCGCACGGCGGCGGTGCGGGCGCAGGCGATACGGAAAGGGACGACGGAGCGGCGCGCGTTCGTGGCGCGAAGGCGCGCGGCGATTCGTATCCAGGCGGCGGTTCGCGGTTGGACGGCTCGGGAGCGCTACAACGACGTTCGTTTCACGGCTTTGTCTTTGCAGGCGCGGGCGAGGGGCGCGTCATGCCGGCGAGCGTACCTCCGGACGCGCGCCGCCGCGCTCACGATCCAACGCGCCTACCGCGCGGTGCGACTTACACGTGAGCGCGAGTGCGCGGCGGTTCGGATCCAGGCGGGTTGGCGCGGGTGGGCGCAGAACCAGCGATACGTCGACACGCGGTTCACGTGCATCGTGCTGCAAGCGAGGTGGCGTGGCGCGAGGGACCGAGCTTCGTTCCTCGCGTTGAGACGCGCCGCCGTCGTGGTGCAAAAATACCGGCGGCGGATCGTCGCGGTCGTCGAGTTCAAGCACGCTCAGCGCGTGGCTAAGAGGGACGCGCTCGAGGCTAAGAGGCGCCGAGCGATGAACGCGGCGACGACGATCCAGGCGGCTTGGCGCGGGAAGCTCGCGCGCGATGCGTACCGCGCCAAGGCGGCCAGGACGTCGCAGAAGCGACGCGTCGCGGCGATCATCATTCAGACCAATTTCAGGGCGTGGGCTGCGCGTTGTGACTTTTTGGCGGCGCGGTGGGCCGCCTCCGTGTTCCGCGGCGCGTGGCTGGCCAAGCGACGAATGGATGACGCTTCTAGACGCTTCCAGACGCTTCGACGCACTGTGATCAGGTGCCAGGCCATGGCGCGCGGCGCCAAGGCCCGGCGCGCGTTCTTACTCCACAGACAGACGCGGGCGACTCGCGTCATCCAAACGCACTGCCGGGGACACGCAGCGAGGGTCCAAGCGGACAAAACGTTTGGACCGAGGATGGCTGAGCTGAGGTCGTTGGTGAAACGATCCCGCGCGAACGCCAAGTCGAACCCGGCGTCGACGCTCGGTGCCCGCGCGAAGGCTGCCGTGGCGACTCTTCACGCGCCGAGGAAACTTCGTGAAGTTCGCGACGCCCTGCGTGACCTCGCGGTGGCCACCCGGTGGTCAAAAAAGTGCCGAGCGCTCGCGTGCGACGAAAAGGCGCTGAAAGCTTTGCTCCGCACCACGCGCAGGTGCGACCGGTCGGCGGCGCACGAGCCGGTGCTCGCCGCGGCGTACGCGCTGTTCGAGAACATGAGCGCGGATGCGACGTGCGCGAGGGCGCTCTTCGACTGCCGCGACTCCGTCAACGTCATCGCCGAGCACATGCAGATGTGCAGGGATCGACCCGAGCTGGTGGCCTCTGCGGTGCGCACCGTGGTGAACCTGTGCGGAGACGCACGGCGAGCCGCGGAGGTTGCGGCGATGGGTAAGATCTTGGGGCGGATCAGGAGCATCGCCGAGATCATGCAGAACAACCTGGACGTCCACCGGCACAGACGGCTGACATACATCGAGCAACGCCGGCCGGACAAGGCGACGGAGGAGGCGGAGTCGATGGCCAAGCTGGAGCGTTCGATTCGCAGCATGAAGGGTCTCATCGCGCACCTCGAGCCGCACAAGCTAACGCACAAGCACGGCGCGGGCAGCGGCTCCAAGAAACCGCCCAGGTCCACGCTCCTGTATCCGAGGTCACGGTCCAGGCTCGGTCGCGTGGGGTCGCCCGCGGTGGTCGCCGCGGCGGGGTCCCCAGCCGCCAAGGGTGAATTTTGTGACAAGGAAAACGCCGCCGCCAACAACGCCGCGGCTGGCAAGGCGTACAACGCCGAGAGGGAGCGCGTTCAACGCGGCGCGCTGGAGAGGGAGCGCATTCACGGGGGCGTGCTGGCGGCAATCTGAGAATAAGCCGCCGCGCGCACATGGGGAAACTAGGGTACTCAACGACGAACACCATTCGTTTTAATTTGATCGATTAATGGAAAACGACGAAGCTCGACTACTACTTAACCCCCCGCGTCTCAGTGTCAGTGTCCCCCCGCGAGCATCTTGAAATCGAGCCCGAGGTACAGTCGCACGAAATCCAGCATGCACAGCACCGCCATCCCGCTGCCCATAGCCTCCCAGAACACGGAGTGATGCGTCATGCGTCCGCCCATAGCCTCCACCGCGCCAGCCGGCAACGCCGCGGCGACAACTTTACTCAATCCCTTGCCGTCGGCGCGGACGTCTTCATCCACCCTGAGGAACATGGGAAACGAGACGAGGAAGTAGATCCCGTAGAAGGCGCTGCCGAGTGTGTACGCCATGTCCCTATCCTCGAATACGTAGTACGGGAACCCGCAGATCGTGAGCGATTCCATAAACGCCGTCGAGTAGCTCATAGCGGCGACTACGCCGCATTGGTAAATGAACCGGCCCGCGTCGGCCTGGTACTTGCCACGGATCTTGCGAAGCACCGCGTTGGACAGGACGTGGTAGAACATGAAGTACGCGTGCGTCATCAGGTACATCGCGATCGGCACGTCGTTGAGCCTGTGCGCCTGGAACGTGTAGTTCGCCTTTAGGACTCCGTAGAAGTAATGGGTGTACCAGTAGTTTCCGATGAAGGAGAAGATGGCGATCCAGAGGTTAGCCTTGAGGATGTACCAGTCCCTCAGTGGCCGCCCGACGTCGCCCTTGAGCGGACGCATCAGCGGGTAGAGCAACGCGGGCGCCGCGCACGTACCGCAGTAGGTCATGTATCCCCACTTACCCCACGACTCGTACGCGGCGGTGGCGATCACGACCCCGACGCTGAGGATCCAACAGACGGAGTACTTCAGGATGAACACCTCGGCGTGGTGCTTCGACGGGTTGGTCTGCGCATCCGCGAGCCACGAGCCGGACGCGTAGATATGCGCGGCGCCCTGCTTCCCCACGGAGGGCGAGCGCTTCGTGATGGACTTCGTGAGGCACGTCTTGGAGAGGAGGAACACGACGGCGAAGATGGCTGTGAAGATCTCAGCCATGGTGACCCAGACGGGGGGCACGCCGAGGGACGCGAGGTACGCTCGATGGGGTGCCGCCGCCGCGGTGAGGAGCGGGCTGAGGCCCGCGAGCGCGGACGCGGCGGGCTTCACAACCTTGGTAGTAGCCTTGGGCATCGCGTGCTAGTGCTAAGTGCTACCTTCTGGGGAACGAACGCTGGGGGACCAACAGACCAACTGCCAAAAAACCAGAAGAGCCACAAAAACCAAAAACTCGATTTGAAAAAAGCGCGTCGGCGGCGTGCAAACTTCAGAGGCACGACGCGCGTCAAGGACGCGGCACGCCGAGGGAGTCAAATCTCCGAGCTCTAGACGACATGTCCGGTGCGTCCCGTCACTCGGCGTTTCCGCACCCGACGCCCTCGCGCGACGGGGAGCGCCCGTCCCCGCCCCAGATCTCGGGTGCCGCCTTTTTTTGGCGCGCGATTGGTTTTTCGTGCTTTTGAACCCCCGCGCTGACCTACGTTCCGCGTCGCCCTTTGAAACAGAAGAGGACAAGCGCGACGACTCCTCCGACGAGGAGGAGGAGAAGAACGTGCCCACGATCGAGGACGACTCCGACGACGACTCCGACGACGAGGAGCCCGCCGCGAAGAAGGCCAAGGTTGAGAAGAAAAAGAAGAAGAAGTCGAAGGGATCGGACGACGACAACGACAGCGTCAACTCCGACGTCGTCGACGACCTCTCCGGCGACGAGGTGGACACCTCGAACATCATCGAGGGCGGGAGGCGATCCAGGAAGGGACGGGCGACCTCCTTCCAGTACACCGCCACCGACCTCGGCGAAGACTCCGACGAGGACTAACTCTTAGCCAGCCAGCCGGAGGCTCGAGCTCGCCGACTCCATTTTTCCAATTCATCGAAGACACACATGAGGAACTCTCTCAACTCGCGTGAGCTTTTCGCGTTTCGCCGCTTGAAGTTCGGCTCTCGCCCCACAGATCCTATCCACGATTTCCGCTGGTTTCCAGACCGAGAAAATATCTGCTTACGTCACCCTCTCACTTCCTGGGTTTTAACTCGACAAAACTGGAGGACCGAAAAAATATCGTGGCGGCGTGGAGTCTCCAGAGAATCCTAAAACAACGCCGCGTTTTGATTGGCGCAATCGTGACAAATATCTCGAATCTTTTTGACACGTCCAACGTTTTGCCTCGGCATTTGAAAGCGAATTTTGACCGGGAGCACGGTCAACGAAACGTCGATCACGCGACCGCGTGAAAGGCGAATTGGTTTTTTGAGTGTTTTTGACCGGCGAGTCCTCGAGGTTAACGTCGCGGGCCATTCGAAGGTCACAACCGAACGCGGCGGCAGCGGAGGAGTCACGCGCGCACGGAAGTTCACGGGCGGAATTCGAGCGAGAGTTCCCCGGGACAGAGAGTCGGCTAAGTAATCAAGAGGCCGAACCGGCCGGCGGAGGAGGCGGGGCGTCGGCGAAGGCGGCGCGCGTCGTTCTCCGGGACCGTTCTCGCGCACCGGGTACCCGCGGTCGTTGCATTAAAGCGACGTTACGCGACCGGTCGAGGGGACGCACGGTCGTTCACGAGCGCGTATCGCACGCGGAGACGTTCGTAGGACCAACCGCGGTTCTTCAGTAGTCCGCGCGTGGGGTTCGTGCGAGCGTGCCGGGTTCGCGCGGGCGTTCGCGGCGGCGTAACCGGAAGCCTCGGAGCGAAGAAAACCTTCGCATTCCCCAAGTGCAACAAGACGAAGGGACGGCCGCGATGAAGCAGCCCGAGAGCAGCAAGGCGCGCAAGCCGTACACGATTACCAAGTCGAGGGAATCGTGGACGGACCAGGAGCATAACCTGTTCCTCGAGGCCATCAACCTGTGAGTGCACGCCCGTTTTCCACCCCCGTTCGACCCGTGGCCCGTGGCACCCCCGCGGGACATAAAAAAAAACAAACAAGATTCCGTCCCGCCCCGACGCGCCTCACGCCTGACGCGCGCCCCCTTCCCGCCCCACCCAACGCAGGTACGACCGCGACTGGAAGAAGATCGGAGACTACGTGGGCTCCAAGACGGTCATCCAGGTGCGTTTCCGACGATTTTCGTCGACGTGTCGGTCCCTGCACCCCCCTAACGCTATTTCCCGAGGGTTGCCGCCAGCGCTGCGTTGTTGACAGCCTGGTGCCCCCCTGTCAATTCACAATTCTCGCCGCGATCGCCCCCACTCCCAACCCACCACTGACGACGACCACATCGACCCCCACGCGTACGTGACGTTACCCACAGATTCGAAGCCACGCGCAGAAGTACTTCCTCAAGGTGCAGAAGAACGGAACCGGCGAGCACATCCCGCCGCCGCGGCCCAAGCGCAAGTCGTCGCAGCCGTACCCGCAAAAGGCGAATTCGTCGGGCACCGTCGGACCCCACGGCGGTGGCTCGTCCAAGGGTGGCGGCGACGTTTCAAAGGCGGCGAAGAAGGGCGGTAAGGGTTCATCCGCGGGGGTCAGTACGGGCGGGATGGGTTCCATGGCGCCGTCGCATGAGGCTAACATGGGCAGGCACGGATCCCCGGGCGTGATGGGCGCTCCGCCGCCGGTTGGTTCCGTGATGCATTCGGGCGGGATGTCGTCGATGGGGATGAACGGTGGCGGGTACCCCATGGCGACGAGCGTTCGACCGTCGTGGGACGCGCCCGGTAACACGATGCGGGGTCCGCACCCCGCGGGCCCCGGGCCGATGTCCTCGATGGGGGGTGACGGGTACGGGATGGGCGGCATGGTGGGCACGGGCGACGGGGGCATTCCGCGGATGATGGGCGGTTCAAACGGAAGCCACGGTTCGGGTTCGATGCGGCGGGAGGGGCAGATGCTGATGGGCGGCGGCATGAACGGGAACGGGATGAACCCGGGCTCCAATCAAATGGGCCAATACAATGCCGTCGGTCCGCTCAAGGGGTTCGTGACGAGCAACGGAGGCGTCAACGGAGGCGGGGGCGGTGGGTACGGTGGCCAGGTTCGCGGCAATCTGACGCCGTCCCCCGCGCACAACCCCGATTTCGTCGTCGTGTACACCTTCCTCGCCGGCCTCTTCGACCCCAAGGTGAAGGACCACGCCGAGGACCTCAACGCGATGTCACACATCGACAGGGAGACCACCACGCTGCTGATGCGCAACCTGAGCTCCAACCTCATGTGCCCGCGCATGTGGGAGGATCAGATTCAGCTCATCGGACGCGGGTGCCCCACGTTCGTCAACGCCACCTACGACGAGAAGGGCGTGGTGAGCGTCAACGTCCCATCGGGCACCGTGTTACACGGCGGCGGCATCGGGCGGAGCGGCGACGACGACGAGGATGGCAGCGGCGACGGAGGCGGATCGGGCACCGGGGTTGACGTCAGCGGCGCTTTAAAGGGCAGCGCGGGTCGCCACGAGGAGATCCAGATCAGGGGCGTCGGCGGAAGCCACGGGAACAACAAACACGGGTACGTGCACGCGCAGTTCACGCAGCTGCAGCCGCACCCGGTGGTGGATGTTGGAACTTGGAGCGACCAGTACGTGGGCAACGGGCCGATGTCGGACGAGTACGACGATGCGCACGATCACGGCGTTAAAGTTTTCGACAAGGGGGGGCGGTCCCGGTCTCACAGCGGGTCCCCGACGGAGGGCACGCCCGAGGATATCTACATCACCGGAGGTGCCTGAGAATCGAAAGACTTACTTTGCGGCGTGTTGGCGAGCGCCTCCCCGCAGCCTGGAAGCCCGGGCATCAAATTTTCCATTTTTTTAGAGTATCAGCGTCGGTTGTTGGTGAAGCTCAGTTTTAAAACTTAGTCGGTTTATCATATGAATGAAGCATTCGAAGCATCGTCACGTCACGCGCGACGTCGCCCGGAACGTCTCCTGTTTGACGTATGCGCGCGGTGTGATCAGGACAGGTACTTGTCCGCCTGCTCGGTGAGGAGCTTGGCCGACGCCTTCGCGTCCAAGAAGAGGTCGCCCACCTCCTCCAGATCCCCGAGGACGATCTCCTCCCGCCCGTTGGTCTTCGCCATCACCGCCGCGGGCGTCAGCAGCTGCACCGCGTGCCTCAGCGACGTCGCGTCGCCAATCTCGCCGAGCCGAGCGAGCGACTCCTCGTCCACCCGCAGTCCCTCGGTGGCGGCGCGAACGGCGAGAATCTTTACCATCTCGTCAGCCGCGTACGGAAGGGTCCGGATGATCACCAGACGGTCCAGAAGGTCGACGGGAACGCCGTGGGGCGCGGACATCTCGGTACCCTTGATCTGGCAGATCCCGCGGTTCGTGGCGAAGATGACGATGGGCGCGAGGGAGGACTCCAGCGCGCGGTTCAGGTACGTGAAGCACTCGATGTCCAGCATGTGAACCTCGTCGATGAAGAGCACGCCCGGGACGAGCTCCGCGACGCCGGTGTCGATGTACCTGTTGACCACCTTGTTGATCTCCGCCCGTAGCTTCTCGGTGATCTCCGTCTTCTTGGTCTTCATCATCGCGCCCATCACGCTCATGATGTCCTGCCCGCCCTGGGGCTTCGCGTTGGCGCTGTCGAGGTCGTGCAGCGTGACGTCTTGCACAATCTCCTTCTTCTTGTGCACGTCACCTTTGGGCAGCGGGACGTACTCCTCAGCCTCGAGGTCGAACTCGGTGGCGTAGGCGTCGCACCGTCCCACGCGCTTGACGCTGCCGGAGTTGGCCTCGATGTAGATGACGTCGCCGGTTTGGACGCCTTCTTTTTGCATGGCGTCGTAGATGGTCGGGTCGAGCTTGAGCTGCTTGGTGCCGCGGACGGTTTTGAGGCCGATGACGACGTGGGAGATGACCTTGCCGTAGCCGCCGGAGGTGCTCTCGGTCTCCTCCGGTGTGAGCTCGGTGACCTCGCCTTCGTACACCTCCTTGTTCTCCTTGATGCGGAGTCCGATGGCGCGCCGGAAGTTCTCCATGAGGATCTCAGTCTTCTTGACCTCGGAGGAGTAGACCTCGCTGCCCACCATGGGGCAGAAGGGTACCTTGGATCCGAGCTCCTGCGCGATGCCGAGCGCGAGCGCGGTCTTGCCGGTACCCGGCGCGCCCGCCATGAGCAGCGCGCGGCCGGCCATCTTCTTTCCGCGGATCATGTCGACCACCACCCCGCACGCCTCGCGCGCCTGCTCCTGGCCCACCCATCCGGCGCTCATGTCGAGCGCCTCGCCGTCATCCTTGAGGCCGAGACCCTGTTCGTACACATTGGTGGGGATGGAACGGAGCGGTCGGAGCGGTCAGCACGTGCACTGACCGGGCGGACGATCAAAAAGGTCAAAGTCAATTAATTCGGGGATCTCGCGGTCGCGATCGCGATCGTCGCTCGACGCACCTTGATGTGGGTGTGCGTGGCCACGCGCTGCTTCTTGGTCGTCGACTGAACCTCCTCGATCTTCATCGTGACGTGTTCGAGTGTGTTCGAGCCCGAGACGCCGCTCGATTCTGTCGTTCACCCTCGGATTTGGGCGCGAGTTGGTCCAGACCGCCGGGAGAACTTTGAAGAAGTCCGATCCGCCGGAGAACTTTGATCGATCGGACTTTGTGCTTGATCGATGCGTTTGAAAGCGTTTTCGAGTTTTCATCTTTCGGAAAATATCCCGTTCGGTTTCAAGTTTCCATCGCTTGAAAGGACGGTGAATCGTGGCCATCCGCGAGCGCAAAAACTTTATCGCTTGAAACGTTGCCGACGTCCGCCGGCCGCCCCGCGTCGTTGCCGGCCACACCGACAGGCACCGTCGAGCGTCCTCACCGTCGCTCGCACGAACCGGAAGCGCCCTCCACGCGCGCACCGTTCGCCTCCTCGCCACACCGTTAAAGTCACCGCGAACGCAGCGCGATGGCGACCTACACCACCCTGGCGGCTGCCGCCCCCGCGGGCGTGTCCCTCGCGTCCCGGTCACGCGCGGGCTCTCCCCTCCGCTCCAAGCTCGCCCCCAAGCACGGTGCGCGATCTTCCTTCCCGCCGTTCCCATCTCCTCGGTTCATCCGCGCGCATGACGCGTCCGCGGGACGAGCACACCCCTTCCCCGCGCGACACACCCACCGTCCCCCACGCGCTCGCCGCGCCCCTTGGATTTACCACAACTGGAAATCGACGAGCCTCGATTCCGAGTCTTACATCTACCCGACGTCACCGGGCGCCTCCACCGTTCCGTGACCTGACCTTCGTTCCCCCGCCCAAAACCACCGATTCGAATGAACCGCAGGCGGCAAGCGCGGTGTCCACCTTCGCGTCGCCGCGGTGTCCACCCCCGCCAAGGAAACCGGCGCGGGACCCAAAGGAGACTTCGACTGGGACAACCTCGGCTTCGGCCTCGTGGAGACTTCCTTCATGTTCCGAACCGAGTGCGCCATCGACGGCGAGTGGACGATGGGCGCCGTCGAGCCCTACGGCAACCTCTCCCTCCACCCCTCCGCCGCGGTGCTCAACTACGGCCAAGGCATCTTCGAGGGCATGAAAGCCTTTCGCACCGAGGGTAGCGACGAGGTGCAAATCTTTCGCCCCGACCAAAACGCCGCTCGCTTCGCGGAGGGCGCCGGTCGCATGTCCATGCCCCCCGTCCCCGCCGACGTCTTCGTGGACGCGGTGAAGAAGTGCGTGAGCGCGAACAGGGAGTGGGTCCCGCCCACGGGCAAAGGTTCGCTCTACCTCCGCCCTTTGCTCATCGGCACGGGCCCGATTTTAGGTTTGGGCCCGGCGCCGTCGTACACGTTTCTGGTGTACTGCTCCCCGGTGGCTTCTTACTTCAAGGGTGGTAAGATGGCGCCGATCGACTTGGTGGTGGAGGAGACTTACCACAGGGCCGCGCCCGGCGGTACCGGCAGCACCAAGTGCATCGGGAACTACTCCCCGGTGCTCAAGGTTCAGCTCGCGGCGAAGAAGGAGGGTTACTCCGACGTCATCTACCTCGACGCCGTGGAGAACAAGTACATCGAGGAAGTTTCCTCGTGCAACTTTTTCTGCGTCAAGGGCAAGACCATCGCCACCCCGGGCCTGGGCGGTAGCATCCTCCCCGGGATCACCCGCAAGTCCGTCATCGACCTCGCGCGTGCGAAGGGGTACACGGTTGAGGAACGGAACGTCTCCGTAGACGAGGTGCTGGAGGCGGATGAGTGCTTCTGCTGCGGCACCGCGGTGGTCGTCGTGCCCGTCGGGTCCATCACCGTCAAGGGTGAGAAGACGCAGTTCTACGAGGGGAAGACTGGGCCGGTGGCGCAGGAGATGTACGATGAGCTCACCGGGATCCAGTCTGGCAAGGTGGAGGGGCCGGATGGATGGTTGGAGGTTGTGCCGGAAAATTACCACCTCTGATTGAACTTTGACGTCCCTTTCAAGTCGGAGAGACTTGAGGTGCGGTGACTGACAGGAGAGGCGCGGGTTTGTTCGGTAGCTGGTCAATTTTTGCGCGGGGGTGCGACGCATAGACAGTGGTGGTGGCCCCCGGGATGTAAACGGAACGTTATTTTCGCAAGCCCAAGCCCGTCTCCTCTGGCGAGCCCGTCCACGCCTCGAGAATACTTTTTTTCACCAAAGCCAAAAAACAGCCGAGATCGCGACCCAAGCCCTAAACCCCCAGAGAATTCGCGATGCAAGCTATGGGCAAACAGTCTCAGAAAATCGACGCGTTTTTGAGGTGGGAAATAAATTCGTGGCCGCGGGCCAGTCTGATCCGGAACTCTCTC
>Ga0209631_10002418_pt1 | contig 22392 bp, 11 predicted proteins | sample COG_08_FD_184752 | JGI IMG/M metagenome (GOLD analysis project Ga0209631, IMG submission 184752) | Pelagic Microbial community sample from North Sea - COGITO 998_met_08 (SPAdes) (version 2) | ecosystem: Environmental > Aquatic > Marine > Neritic zone/Coastal water | place: Helgoland, sampling... | reverse complement strand
TGATTGACTGCCCCTTGGCAAGATCCACGTCTCCAGAATCTTTCTCACCCGCGACTTCTTTTAAGGCAAACGGGTTAGCCGTAAACAAACCATAGTTTCGTACATGCCACGGAGTTGGATAACGGAAGCTATCAGGGTGATTCAACATGGCCACCCCCATTGTTTTACCTTCAACGGGGCCATTGAAATCGACCCAGGATACCCGCTTGCCCCAAGCATCTCCGTTCGCGTCTCCGTTGCTATTAATAATGCAACCTCCTTCACCAGCATCAACACACATACTGTGAGCGACACGAACGGTGAGACCTGAATCTTTCATATCGTGAATCGTGATCTTGTCTTGAATACCTTTCAATACAATTTCTATATCCATCACCCGCGACCCGTTATCAGCAACATGGAAATCCACCGTGCGTGTCTGCAGCATATAGACCTCACCGTTCGGCGTGACGTTTTCACTTTCAACAACAAGTGTTGCTGCGTTTCCCGACGCCTCTGCTTTGCTGACCTTGGTGTGAACCTGATGCCCCAGATGCGCTGCCTTGTGAGGGTCGACCTTCCCTTTTTTTGTAAATGTTAAGACTTCGTGCCATGTATTGAACCCATTGGCACTGTGAAGCCCAAAACAGACTGACCGATGATGCGGATGATCTTGCTTCTCACCCTCGACGTTCTGCATGGGATAGGCACGTGTCATCTTGATGCCTCCCGGACCAACGATTGGCCAGAAGTAGCACTTGTTAGTAACTGTGTCCGAGGTGACGTATCGAGTGAACAGGTGGTCATCGATGTAAATGGCAATATCGCCAGCCGGCTCCTGCTTTATTGAAAACTCAGCTGCCATGGCAGTAACCTGCACACTGTTGAGAACAGTTAAGCTGACGGCCAGAACGAGGCTGACAGACAACCTACTTGTTATTTTCATGCTTTTACCCCCCTCCTTGAAACAGACTGTGCGTCTTTCGAGGCTCTCTTACGACCTCCTTAGATCACACCAACTCATGTCCTTTTCTCCACGTTCCTTATTTTTGTTCGGCAAGACATTATTACCAATACAGCAGCCAAAAATGAGCTTTACACTATGAATTGCTGTATCATTCTGCGTAGAGCAACTAATTTCGTTGTTCCAATCACCTATCGACTGGTCAATCTGCCGCCGTGAATGGTGCATGCCATAATTCGTGGTTTTGAATCGAGTCTTGTTTTCATTTTCAACCTGTTCATTTGCAGGTGTTGAAGCCATTCAAACGCTAACCTTGAGTCCACCTTTCGCTGCTGACTCATAAACTCTTTCCACAATGCGGATATCCCGAAGGCCCATTTCCCCAGGCGTCCGAAACGTCTTGTTACCCTGGTTGATCGCCACGGCAAAGGCATCAAGCAACTCGGCTTGCTGAAGGGTCTGCTTGAGTTCAATTTCTTTCTTGTTCACAAACAGTCTCTTGGGGTTTGGATTTCCTGCGCCGGACTGCCCGAAAACACTTCCTTTTTGCCCGGGAAGAATCTCAACTAATCCTTTCGGCCCTAGCGTCGTGCATTGGTGAAACGATTGGCTATAACTGGCTCGGCAGAGGGCTTGAAAGCCGTCGTCGAATAGCAACTCATAGCTCATTGTTTCTTCGACGCCGTGGGGAAAGAGGTCCGGGTGCCGAGTTGTGGGGAATCCACGCACGGCAACAGGCTCGCGACCTGTGAGATAGCACGCTGCTTGAATGGGATAGACGCCGGTGTCGAACAAAGCGCCCCCACCCGCCATCTTTGGGTCTAGCAGCCACTTCTTCAATTTGTTCTTGTTCGGACCAGTAAGCGCACGGGCGTAACCCCACGAGAATTCATAGTTCCCGTTGGTCAGATCACCAACAGCGCCGCCGGAGAGTCGCTCGGTAGCCATCACATGATGCGGTTCCCAGTGCAGCCGATAGTTCACACCCAGCAGCACACCGGCCTGCTTCGCGGCGGCAATCATTTTTTCGCATTGCTGGCTGGAGACCGCCATCGGCTTTTCCACCATCACATGCTTGCCAGCCTGTGCCGCGCGGATGGCAAATTCCGCGTGCATTGAGTTGGGAAGCGCGATGTGAACCACGTCGATGCGATCGTCGCCTGCAATCGTGTCGAAGTTGTCATAGGAATAGATTGCGTCTTGCTCGAAACCATGTTCCTTCGCCCAGGTTCTTCCTTTTTCTGCATCGCCAGTGACGACACCTGCTAGCCGAACATGCTGACACGCAGCGATCTCAGGCCCAACTGATCGTGTTGCATAGCCGCCGAGGCCGACAACAGCCATACCAAGTTTTTTATTTGGCTCATCGGCTCGTGCATGAGTGACGAATGCAGGAGCCGCGCCAGCTGCGAGCATTGCAGCGACACCGTTGTGGGTAAATGTGCGGCGGGTAACATAATTTAGGCCATACTCTTGTTTCATTCGAAGTGTTCCTCTTTTTTGATCAGTTCATATCAGAAAGTGTCTTACGGACTTGTTTGACAAAGCTGGGAATGGCGTCATATGGCTCTTCCTTTTCTTCATATTCCAAAACGACATAACCCCGATACTTTGCATCGTGTAGGAGTTCCAGCATCCGAGTAAAATCGGCTGGTGTTGGTTTGCCGTTTACCTGAGTCATCACCTTCAGTTGCGCAGTCACTGCATGTGGGGCGATCCTTGCGAGTTCGGCATAGGGATTCGGTGTAGTCATTAGATTTGCTGAGTCCCACGTAACACCAAGCCATGGTGAATCGATCGCACTTATCACGTGCAACAGATTATCGATGTTCTTCATGATGTCATGATTCTCAAGTCCCAACATCACACCACGCTTCTCGGCGTACGTTACGGCCTGCTCGAGATTTGCGATCACATTGGCCATGACTTGGTCTTCCGTTCCGGCTTGGAGCTTTCCGCGGCCGGCGAAAATACGAACGACTGGGGCTCCCAGATCGGCAAAGTGATCGATCCAGAATTGAAAGTATTCCATTTCTTTCCGACCAAGATCACTCTTCGGAGGATGCACAAAGGTATTACCCATTGCTCCGCCCGTGACATCAATCCCAAGCAAATGGGCGCGGCGTTTCACCTGATTGATGTACGTGACCTCCAGTGGCGAAGGAAAGAAGTACGAGGTCAGCTCCGCACCGTCGAGTCCGAGTCTCGCGCAGTACTCCAGAAACCCAAGAATGTCGAGGTGTTCATCAGTTCGATCACCCTTCCACCACTGCATGTGACGCCTGAGCGAATACGCACTCAGTGACACTCCTTTGATTCGAGGATTTACTCGTTGAAAGTGGTCAACGGCCACCGCGGGTGTGGCGAGAACAGCGATCGAAGCTGTACTGCAGGCCTGTAAAAAACGACGTCGATTGCGTGATATCATGAATTTCACTTGTTTGAAAGTAAGATAACGGTTTATGCAATGAGCTTATCAATCACCTTACCGCCAAATTGGCTAAGCTGCTTGAAGCGTCCGGCGTGGTAGTAGGTCAACTTGTTGTCATCGAGTCCGAGGAGTCGTAGCAATGTGACGTGGAAATCTCGAACGTGATGAACGTCTTCCACTGCTGTCATACCGGTTTCATCTGTTGCACCAATCGTGTGCCCCGCATTACTACCGCCACCCGCCAACCAGACAGTCATGGCATCAGGATTATGATCCCGTCCGTATGCCACACCACCACGAACGCCATTGTCCGGCGACCGGCCGAACTCTCCGCACCAGACAACCAGGGTGCTTTCAAGAAGGTTTCGTGCCTTCAAATCTTCAATGAGAGCTGCAATTGGCTGATCAACACTTTGCACACGATTGCCATGTGCTCGCTCGATATAGTCATGACTATCCCAGCCACCGTTATAGAGCTGAACAAAACGAACCCCTTTTTCAACAAGTTTTCGAGCGAGAAGACACTTTCTACCGAATGCATCTGTTTCTGCTTTCCCAACACCGTACGCATCGAGTGTCTTCTGCGATTCTTCCGACATGTCAATCGCGTTCGGTATCTCCGTCTGCATTCGGAAGGCGAGTTCATAGCTCTCGAGCCGTGCAGCAAGTTCATCGTGCTGAGGATGCAGTGCTGCATGGCGTTCGTTCATTGCCTTGAGCAGGTCAAGATTCTGCCGTTGCCGACTTGCGGTCACACCAGGAGGTGGTGACAGGTTCAAGATCGGCGAGCCGGTCGGCCGCAAGGGTGTTCCCTGATAGAACGCAGGAAGATATCCATTTCCCCAATTCGGTGCGCCTCCTTGTGGATCAGACACTTCAGGGAGAACAACGTATCCAGGCAGGTTCGAATTCTCACTACCAAGTCCATACGTCACCCATGCACCAATTGCAGGATCGCCGCCGAAACGATTCCCACAATTCATCTGATACATAGCCGTCGGATGATTCACACTATCGACCTGACACCCACGAAAGAAACACAGGTCATCTGCCACCCGAGCAAGATGCTGCCAGTTGTCAGCCATCGGTGCGCCACTCTCGCCATGCTGGTGAAACGAAAAGGGGCTCTGGACGTAGTATCGCTTCCCACTTTCCATCGCAGACTTCGTTTCACCACTCCGTGTGAATTCCTGTAGATGTAACTTTTTGAGCGTGGGCTTTGGATCAAACGTGTCGATATGCGAAGGGCCACCAGTCATCGTCAGAAAAATACAATTCTTTGCTTTTGCTGGAATGTGCACTGGTTTGGGAGCAAGTGGCCCAGCGGATTCAGTCGACCTTGCCTCACCAGCAAGGAGCGACGCAAACGCCACACTGCCAAGTGAGGTACCAATGCGGAACATGCTTTCTCGACGATTCATATGTGGCATCAGTAAAAACCTTAATAGACGTATACGAATTCATTCGTGTTTAGAAACACGAGACATATGTCACCAAGTGCCCGCACATGACGATCAACATCATTTGGTTGCAAATCAGATTCGAACTCCTGATTCGCGTACAGAACTTCGTCGTACATGAAGCGTTCACCTGAAAGTTCTTCAACTGCTTCACGTGACGCTGTAAGCGGCACCTTTGAATCCGGCCGAGGCTCAGCAGGCAGACTCCCCTCCACAGAACGCCAACTTTCCAATGCCCGATCAAGCTCTTCTTGCTGGGGCTGACGACATAACACCAATTCATAAACGCGTCGCAACGCCTGCAGATCACGATTTCCAATTTCATCAGAACTCTCATCCCAGGCACGTTGCGCCAGCGCAAGGCTTCGATCGTAGGAATTCTTACTGTTGAAAAGATTTAACGCCTGTGGCGTGACTGTTGATGACTCACGTCGTTCACACGAGAAGTCCGGCGCAGGCGTATTAAAAACCTCAAGCATGGGATGCTTCACACCTCGCAATTTCAAGATGTAAAGACTTCGTCGATGACGCTGCTCGGACTTTGGGTTGGGAACCCATGCAGCTGCGAACGCCCCCATCACCTGACGTGGCTGAAGCGCAACCTCCTCATTGATTTCCGGCCGACAGGGCACTCCACCGACATCACAATTTAACTCTCCTGTAATCGCCAGCATTGAGTCACGCATTTCCTCCGCTGAGAGTCGTCGTGGCTCAAACACGGCGAACGAGCGACCTTCCGGGTCTTGCTCAGCGAACATACCTGGATCTGGATGCGTGGATGATCTGCGATATGCCTCCGAAAGCATAATCGTGCGATGCATATCTTTTACTGACCAGCTGTTTTCCATGAACGTTGTCGCGAGGTAATCGAGCAGCTTAGGGTGTGTTGGCAAGCCGCCTGTTGAACCAAAGTTATTTGGGTTCCCGGCGATTGGCTTTCCAAAATGCCATTGCCAGATACGGTTGACCATGACTCGCGACACGAGCGGATTATTCGGATCAGTCACCCATTCAGCAAAGGCTTTCCTGCGGCCTTCTGGTGTTTCAGGGATGGCAACTGCGACCTGGTCCTCGAGCACGCTGAGGACTCCCGGCTTCACACGATCACCCTCTGCAAAAGGGTCACCACCGGTTCGAATATACATCTCTTCAAATGTGGCTTTTGCTGTATCTTCCGGGATACGAAGTGGTGCCAACACTTTTATGTATGTTGGCGTTGGACCGCTGTAGACCGAAAGAGCGAAGGGTTTGTATCGATCCAACTCCCATTTCAATCGCTGAAGACCCTTCGTGGCAACACGCTGCATGCCATTTTGTCGAGGTGTAAAGCCAACACGAACAGGAGGAAGATCACTTTGCGCAATCCCCTGCTGCATCAACCCACTTCGTATTTTTTGAAATGCAATATTCTTCTTATTCTTTTTTGCTTTTGAGACCGCCTTCATCCACTTTAATTTAGAATCACGAATCACCTGTTCTCGATCAGGGTCGGCCTTTTCCAATTCAGTATCGAACCACTCAATCGCATTGTGCTGGAGTACAGCCTCCAATTCTGCCAGCGACTCACGGTACCCTTGCTCCATTTTTTCCAGAAACCGTTCCTCTTCAAAACCATCTCGATTTTCAAGAGACAGAAAATCTGCCTGTCGTTCAGCAAGTTGTGTTGTATTGAATATTGCCTGAATGCTGTAGTAATCACGTGTGGGAACTGGATCAAATTTATGATCATGACACTTCGCGCACTGCAGAGAATGCGCAAGAAATGTCTCACCAACACTATTGGTGACATCATCGAGAAATCGCTGACGGGCAACCCGAGGAACTTCCATACTCGTCAGTTCCCACGGCCCTTGCCGAAGAAAACCAACAGCAACAAGATGCTCTGGGTCTTCTGGCGAAATCTCATCACCAGCTATCTGCTCTCTCACGAATCGGTCATACGGTTTGTCGTCTTGAAAGGCTCGGATGACATAATCACGATATCGCCATGCATTCCCGCGTTCAAAATCATTTGCAAACCCAGAGGAATCGGCATAGCGAACGACATCCAGCCAGTGCTGTGCCATACGCTCACCATAATGTGGCGAAGCAAGCAACCGCTCCACAACATCTTGAAATGCCTCTTTGTCCTCACGCGTATCATCGAGGAAGCCGTTCACTTCATCTGGTGTCGGCGGCAAACCGGTGAGATCAAAGGTTGCTCGACGGATTAGATCACGACGAGAAGCAGGCGGCGCAACTTGAAGACCCTTCGGAAGTGCCGCCTGAAGAAAACCATCAATCGGACTCTCATGGGTATCAGGAACAGCAGCTTCCCGAAGTGGCTGATACGCCCAAAGGCCTTCGGGATCATAGTTTCGATTCGTCCAACTATCCGAGAGTCCTCCCGACGTTCGGACACGAACTCCATCTTCTTGTGCCCATTCAGCTTCGTGTTTGGCACGAAGTGCCGCCTGATCTTTTTCCGATGGCCATTCAGCACCACTGACAATCCAATCGTGTAACCAGTCAATTTCTTCACTCGTGAGACTCTCTGACTCTTTCGGTGGCATTGCAGAAAACGCGTCGTCGTTACGAGTGATTGCCAGGTAAACTGAACTGCGATCAGGATGCATTGGAACAACGCCTGGTTCTTCGCTATCACCACCCCTAGCAACCGCCTGCAACGAACGAAGATCAAGACCACCTTCTCTTGCCTCCACATCATCGCCGTGACAGGCAAGACATTTCTCACGCAGAAGCGGTACGATGCGTCGCACGAATAACTGCTCAGACGTCTCGTTTCTTTCGGTGAAAGCCATGCCTGCCGATGCTGGCAACGAAGATTTGGTCGCAGACAGTTCAGTGATATAGCACGCATCACGTGTTGTTACACAAACCATACGCGATGGTGCAGGCGCAAATGCAATCGACGTCGGCTTGTTGGGCATTTTGATGAGAGCAAGCGTCTCGGCAGAAGGACTCAAGATGACAACGCCACCTTTCGTACAGCACCAAAGCCGTCCTTTTGGATCAAATGCGATCCCATCGTTTCCCACCCCGGTGAACGTGGCAAAGACTTTTCTCTGGCCTAATGCTTTGTTGCTCTCAGTCGGCCACCGATAAAGGTTGTTACTTGCGCTGTCAGTCACGAACAGCCATTTTCCGTCTGGCGACAATGCGATCCCGTTGGGCAGCCTTAAGCCAGTAACGACTTTGCGAAGAGAACTATCTTTGGGATCGAATCGAAAGACAAACTGACCATCGAGTTCCTGCTGTTCTTCGGGCCGTGATCTGAAGAGGTAATTCGGGTCCGTAAACCAGACACTGCCATCTGAATGAACAACACAATCATTAGGGCGATTGAGGCGTTTGCCATTGAATCGATCCGCAAGAATTGCAACACGTTTTCCATCGGCATCCCAGCGGGCGAGTTGTCGCGTCGTTTGTTCGACAACGTAGTAACCGCCTTTGCCGTCTGGCCTGAATGATGTCGCTTCTGGAGAGTCATCTCGCCAGACCGTCAGTCCGTTCGCTTCAGTCCAGCGGTACGCCAGCTGATCGTGGTGGGCGGCGTACATCAGCGTCAGCATGTCATTTCGGATCTCCCATTGCGCTCCTTCGCAGCCAGCGTGTCCACCGCTGAGTTGTTGCCATTGCGAGTTTTCTGCGAACGGAGATTCCCCGCTAATCACTTCGATCGGCAATCTGTTACTGCTGGAAATAGGTGACTGTGCAAGCAGACTTTTCGTGCCAAGGACAAGGGAAAGCGTGAGAGCCAGTACGGTCGACGGAGTGATGCCCCACGTGTCATCGTTCCGGGTGAAATATGAATTCGTATTCATGGCTGGCCCTCCTCGTAGATCGTCAGAATCTCGTCCGGAGTGAGTGCCGCGGAATAGATAGCGAATTCATCGATTCGACCATTCAAGGAACGAATGTCCTTGGCCCAGATCGGGTCCGTCCAATTGCCGAGATCAGCACGCCCAATTCGTAGTTCTGGAATTGAACGGTCCATATTACGACCACCGCTGAACCCAACGGATTGGCCGTTTATGTAGTGAATGACACTCGGCTGCTTTGCACAATCCACCGTTGTTGCCAGAAGGAACCAATTGCCGCTTTGGCTCGCATTCCAGAATTCATTGGAAAAAAACCTGCGGTTCTCAGCTTGAATCTGTTCATTCGTTGCGACTTCCAGACCTGCTGGAGCCGGCGGGACACCAACAGGGCTTGTCGAAAAATGCAACGCTCCTCGAACCGACAGTTGCCAGTGAATTTCGCCAGCATCGTAATGGTCGGTTAGAAACAGTGAATTCAGGCCTCTGTCCAAGGCATCGATGCGAACCCATGCGTAAAGAGTCATCGCATCGAATTCGCCCGGAATGTTGAACCGCACGCGGTCGCCTTCGCCACGGAAATCAAGAGCCGGTTTTTCGGACCATCGACCACCGGACACACGAGCACCAACAATGCCGCCATCCAGTTCGCTACCTTTTCCAACGGCCGCTCGATTCGGCAACCGACGTGACGTATCGTCTAATCCTTCAAAGTCATAGTAAGCGATCAGCCGTGGATCTTTCCGTCTTTCGATTGCAGCCGATTTCCATTGGGCGTAGCGCGACTTGCCGAGGCCGTCCGACCTTTCGATAATTGCTGAAATATCAGGGAATGTCCCGAGGTTATCCGATGGAGACTTCGACGCGTTTCCTCCCGCGAGGTGTGCAGTGTCACCTTCAAGAAGGGATAGCTCTTCACCCCGGTGATCAATTGCCCGTACTTCACCGTCGAACACAGTGACACTCGACTTGCCGTTGTCGCCCGCATCGATCCCGAAGCTTGTGCCAAGGTCTTCGAGTCGCACATCCGCTGTTTGAATCTCAAAGCCACGAGCCGCAGGCGGGACATCCGCTCGCACACGACCTCGATGCAGAACAGCCAGCTTTCTGCTCCTCAATTCAATCTCGGCCGGCCCGGACAGCGTAATGGAAGCGCCGCTAAAGAAGTCAACCTGAGCCAGTCCTTCCACCAGAGTCAGCGTGCCGGGCTCAAGTGCGGTGCCTCTGCCAATTCGTTTGCCACGACTTGTTTTCCACACGGCATCCGCTTCGGCGGATATTACTGCGATACTACGCACAGGCTTTGACGAAGGTGAATCCGTCGTGTCAGCAACCTGATTGCCAACCGGCCTGTCCGGCCCAACCAGCATCCATGCCGGTATCATCAGAACCAGAACAGCGGCAGCAATGACCATCGCCTGAGCAACCCGTGGTATGCGAGACCAGTTTGATAGCTGCGACATTCGTTCATCCGGAGGTTCGTCTACAGCACCGTCGGATTCCCGCAGTTCTGCGTCAAGCCGGGCCAGCTCAACGTATCGCGAACGCGCGGCGGCATCTGACTCCAGCAAGTGCTGCAACTCAGCGAATTCGCTGTCCGAAATGCAGCCGTCGAGGTGGGCCAGCGTGAGTTCGTTCAGGTAATGATTATCCATACAAACAGACTCCCGGCCGCCGAGAGATTGCCCGCAGAAATTTCAAAATCTTTGAAATTTCTGCCGCTACGTTGCATCCAGACGCTGCTGAACACACTGGCGGAGCTTCTCACGTATCCGATTGAGCGTCTTATAAAACGCAGTCGCAGATTGACCGACCTCGTCGGCCACTTCACGAATCGTCCGATCACCGGCGTATGCTGCTTGGATCAGGCGCCCTGACCTCTCCGGAAGTGCCTTTATGCATTCCTGCAACGCATTCCGGTAGTCCTCGCTTCGACCGCTGCCGTCTAACTCTTCCGCGGCCCCCGCCAGCAACTCCATGACGTTTTCACGGAAAACATGCCGGTCCCGCGCCACCTTACGCCGGAACTTGAGTACCTCAAATCGCGTGATCACTCGAGCCCACAGCATGAAATCCGAGCCAACATCGAATTCATGCCACTTCCGCCACATCACCAGACTGACCATCTGCATCACATCATCGACCGCGTTCCAATCCAGCCCCATCGACCGAACGAACCCGCGCAGTTCGCGCTCGTGTCCGGCAAACATCTGTACGAACTTTTCCTCGGCGTTCTCGGGCTTTGCATATTCCATCAAAGAATTCCTGGTTTCACGTCAACAACGTACTGTCACTAGTTTTAATGGGCACCCGCTGCGAGTACTACTGAATGTCGATCACGGGCAGTCGTCGGGTAGTTCTTGCTCCCTCCTGGTCACGGTAGTGAATGTCCTTATCTCCACGTTTCTTATTTTGGCTTGGCAACACGCGCTCCCGGTGCGGGCTTTGAAGTTGCGGTTTTAGGATAAGGCATCTTTGCGTCGACCTGATCTCGCCAATCGTGAAGCATCTTTTTCAGCTTTTTAGTGACAGCGAGGTGTGAGTCTGAAAGATCATTCTGCTCACCGATATCATTTTCGAGATCGAAGAGTTGAACAGTCCCATTCTCGTAATACTCAATCAACTTATACCGACCAAAACGAATAGCACCATTAGGACTTTGAAAACCATGATTGCTGTAATGGGGAAAGTGCCAGTAGACGGCCCCTCGATCGTAGTCTTCAGCTTTCAACACAGGGACAAAACTTTTTCCATCCCGATGTTGATCAGGTAACGCCGGGAGGTTCAACATGTCGAGCAGGGTTGGGTAGTAATCCGTTCCTGTCACGATCGCATGTGAAGTTGAATCAGGCTGAGTCTTCCCAGGCCAATACACAATTAACGGCACGCGAATTCCACCTTCGTAGTTCCAACCTTTCGCACCGCGAAGTGGCAGATTAGAGCTTGCGAAGTATTTATCCAAACCCTCGCGAGGCTGACTGATCCCGCGGTACTGGTTTGAAGCGGCCATACCACCGTTATCAGATGTGAAGATGATAATGGTGTTCTTTTCCAGTCCGAGTTCTTTGAGCTTTGCCCGAATTCGACCAAGGCTCTGGTCTGTTGCCTCGACCATTCCAGCAAACTCGATGTTGTCCTGCTTCTGCTTCACCCACCAGACTCGATCACCCTGGTGTGTTTCACTGGTGTCATCTTCTTCAAGATCACGTAACTCATCTTCTGTAATCGCAGGTCCATCCGGATTCGGTTCGAGGATGAAGTCCGGGCCTTCTTGACGGGGCATAGCGGCGAGTTTCTTTTCATACTTTCGAACCAAGTCCTTCCGGCCTTGAATCGGATCATGAACAGAAAAGTGTTCAAGGTGCACGAAAAACGGCTGGTCTTTGTTTCGCTCGATGAAATCGATGGCGGCATCTGTCAGCTTATCGGTGTAGTAATCGCCCTCGTTCGCCGGCAGTGATTTGTCGTACTCACGACCGAAGGGATGGTAATAGGATTTGACCCACCCTGTGATGGCTTCATCAAACCCATAGGTCTTCGGATCTTTACGCAGATGTGCTTTTCCATAGTTAGCGGTAGCGTATCCATGCTGCTTGAGTGTTTCTGCCAAAGTAATCTCTTCGTCCGGTAGTGACGTCATTTTTTCAGCGTGATGCAGTGTTTCGTACTCTCTCTCCGGACGTCCGGCCAGCCACTCGGTCAGGTTCGTACGCGCTGGATACTTCCCGGTCAGAATGCTCGCGCGACTCGGTGAGCAGACGTGGCATGTCGCGTAGGCATTGTCAAAGAGCATGCCTTCTTTTGCCAATTGGTCAATTGCTGGGGTTTCATAGAACTGGCTGCCGTAGCAGCCCAGGTCTCGCTGCCCAAGATCATCAACAAGAAAAAAGACCACATTGGGTTTTTGCGCCGCGTGCAGTTGGGCGCAGACTATCAGCGATAGCGTTGTACAAATCACACGCATACGGACCGTTTGTTGGATTTTCATCGTTTGTTTGATTCCGAAAGATGCTTCAGTTCTACGATTACGGATTTGTATTGTAAGAGGGAGGGGCTGAAAGGTTGCCCTGAGCGTATAAAACACGAATGAGATAGGCGGTCAGGGCATTCTTAAAGAATGCTCCTTTGTGATAGGCCTCCAGCGGTATCGGAGTAGGCTTTCCGGTGAGCGCATCGACAATATATTGGCCGTGTCGCCTGGCCCATTCGTCAGCCTTGGTGGAGCAACTCGTATCGAGCCCGTAGGTGGCGGCCATGACGTCCTGCTTGAACCAGATATAGTATCGGCCAGCTCGCTCTTTTTCCTTTTCGATCGGCCAGTAGATGTCTCCTTCGGGCCGGTAAATAGTTCCTCCAGGATGCAGGGAGGGAGGTGATGACCAGGCATGATCAACGAACATGCGGTAGATGGGTACGGCATTGTAGAGGCAGGCTTCCGGCGGTTGGACACCTGCCAGGGTACAGAAAAGGATCGTTCGGTTATCAAGATAACTCGCAGCTGTGTAGCCGGGATGGGGATAGGCCCCGTGGTTGCCGACAGCGTAGTCCTCAGTGATGCAATAGCCACGGAGGCGTTCAGAGACTGGTTTGCCGTCCACGATGGTATCGCTCTTGAGGTCGTGGGGCGTGGCAACGGCGTTGAGCAGGTAAACAATGGCCTGCTCACGCCAGACAGCTTCGTTCGGGTGCCCACCCAACATGGTCGCAGTGGTAAAAAGGCAGTTGGCGTTCCAGAAGTTCTCTTCACCCTTGGTATCAACAGTACTCTTTTTGTCGGAGGTCGGGGGTGGGACATCGAGAAAGCGGTTCGACTCATGAATGAGCACTGCAGTGACGAGTTCCCTATCCTCGGGTGCAAGTTGATCCCAGAAAATCCATGCAGCCTGAGCGAGTTGCCCTGCCCACATGGCTGATTGCCAGGAGTCACCCCAGGTCTCTTTCCCGATTCCACCGTGAACGACATGGTCTTTAGCAAGGGAGCGGAGCACAAGAGGAAACAGGGATTCAATTTCGGCAACGCTCGCGCCGGCTTGCGCCTCATCATAGACGCCACCGCGAATGGCCAGAGCGAGGGTTCGGCAGGAGGTGGTGACGGGGCGAATGCAGTCTTCAATAGCGCGTCTACGTCTCTTTTTGGAACGACCGTCGATCCGGGCGAAGTCGAGCAATCCGTCGACGTCCGGGGTGTCGGCAACTTTGTCCAGCCAGTCACGTCCCATGTCCTTCTGCGTGTGCTCGAGTACGGTAGCACACAGATTGACCAGTTCATCGTCGCTGGCACCGCCTTCAATTTTGGACCAGTCGAGCGGGCGGATTTCCTGGCTCGAAGCGAGGGATGCAGTTAACGAAACTGCCAGTACAAGTAGTGGAAATTGATTCATAGATTTTATTCGGCGTGATTTGAGCAAAGGCATTTCGTTGCTCGGTAAATTACCGGCTTCGCCCTCGATTCAATACATCCAACAAATGATCGCTCATTGTTGCGACTCGCTCAGGTTGTCGACTGGCGAGATCGTTCTCTTCACCGGGATCTTTTGATAGATGATAAAGTTCGGGGCCCATCTTCGGGAGGGTCGCCTTGTCGCCGTCCCACACGGTCGGCTTGGAATAACGGATCTTCCAGTTGCCCTGGCGAAACGCCAAAGCTCCCCGACTTGTCTGAAGTATGGTTCCTGGCCGCTTGGGTCCATCCACTGTTTTGCCCAGCATCACCTGACTCAGGTCAAAGGAGTCTACGCCAGCGGATTCAGGAAGGGTTTGGTTCATCAGGCCCGCGACGGTTGCCAGCGTATCTGTCAGGGTGATAATTTGATCGGATTCACTACCAGAAGCGATTCGGTTGGGCCAACGAACGATATAGGGCACCCGGTGTCCGCCTTCATAATTGGAGCCTTTGCCTTTTTTTAAGTCTCCGTTGGTTCGGTGACCGAACTTTTTGTTCGCGATGGTTTTGGCCGTTTTGGCCTTCTCGGCCACTTGCTGGGAGGAATCTCTCAAACTCAGATTCTTACCTGCTGAACTGTGGTCTTTCAGCGCGCCACCGTTATCGCTCGAAAAGAAGACAATGGTGTTCTCCGCCAGACCAAACCCATCGAGTGCACCCATAATTTCACCGACGTGAAAATCGAGCTCATTGATGTAGTCGCCCAGTTGGCCGATCTCACTCGTGCCACGGAACTTCTTGTGCGGCGTGATGTGGGTGTGGGTGGCGGTCAGCGCCAGGTAGATGAAGAAGGGGTTATCCTGGTTCTTCTGCATAAAGTCGATGGCTTTTCCGGTCAGCGTCGAATCGCCTTCATCATCGTATCGGATCCGGGTCAGTTGATCGATGGTCGGCTTATCGGAAATCTCGGAAATACCTTCCTTCAGCCAAAGCAGGTGGTGATTCTCGACGTACGTCTTGAAACCGTCGTTGTGATTACTAGGCAGAGCGAAATGATAATCAAAGCCGATTTCAAGTGCGCCCGGTTTGATTATCCCAGCCCAGTTAGTGATGCCGTTTTCACCAAATCCTAAATGCCATTTCCCGATATGAGCCGTTCGGTAGCCCTGAATCTGAAAGAACTTTGGCAGGGTCAAGGCGTCGACACTAATGGTCAGTGGGCTGGATGATTTTGCCGTGTCACTGCGCAGCGGACCGCGGCAGGGATAGGCACCCGAGATCAGTGCGTAGCGAGACGGTGAGCAGGTGGCTCCTGGCGCGTAGGCCTGAGTGAAGCGCATTCCCTGACTCGCGAGCCGATCGATATTCGGAGTGGTGACTTTCGACGCGGAATAGAAGCATTTAATGTCACCGATTCCGACATCGTCAGCTAGGATGAAAATGATATTAGGGGGCTTGGCGTATGCCGAGGCTCGCCCCACTAATAACATGCACGCAATAATCACCAATGAGCTGAAAATACGTTTATTTATAGTCATATCAATTAATTTTTTAGTTGTTTACGTTGTTATTAAAAAAGCAATCATGGCCATTACTGGTCCTTCGGGCCGGTCAATCCAAGTTCCTTACGCGCCTGATTCTGCCAATCGCGGTGCTCCTTTTTATATTCCTGAATGGCTTGGTACTCATCGGTGTCGATCTTGCCGTCGCTGTTCTTGTCGATGAATGGGAAAATCCACTTCATCGTCGGTTTATCGCGGTTCCATTCCTCCCGGGAATCCCACGAGGTCTTTCGAGATGGGGCAGTTTTTGGCACAGATTTTTTTGGGGCCTCAGCCGCCAATCTCTTGAAGACTTCCATACCGGATTCGCCACGCTCGTTGGTCTTTGGATAGGAACCGTCCGTGTAGGACTTGATCTGCACGTCGAAGACCTCGTATTCGGCTGCGCTGATCTTTCCGTCGTGATCCCAGTCGATAAACGGGAAGAGTACTGTGAAATCAGGCCTGTCTTTTTCCCACGCCTGACGGGAAGACCATTCTTTTTGTGAAGCCGAGCCATGTGCTTTCGGATAGGTGCGCGATTGTGACCTGAACATTTGGTCCGCCAATTCTTCCTTCCAACTCAAGCTGCCATCCCCATCGCGATTGGCTCGTTTCCAATCTGGATGCGGAAACTCACGGTACTGCCAGAGCTTGTCGTGATTCTTATCGAGAGCGGCCCACATCTCCTGTGACTTGGCCAGCTTCTTTTCGCTGAAGGCGGCCTCCATTTGCACAATGTGCGGGTCCGCGTTGGGCTTCGTCTTCGTGACGCCTTTTGATTTCTTCCGCGAGCGATTCTTCGACCGAAGGTCTTCGCGAGTTTGTCCTTTTTGGTTTGTCGTTGGGAAGGACGGATCGTTGTAAGCGTCCAACTGATCATCAAAGGCCGTGTATTCCGCCGAGGTGATCTTTTCATCGCGATCCCAATCGACGAAGTGGAAGATCTGTTCGAAACCGGGGTGAGCGACGCCCCAGGCATAAATCGACGGCCATTGCTTTTGCGAGTCGTTGCCATGCTTCGCTAAAAAGTCTCCCTCCTCAGCCAACTTCTTGAGAACGCGATCCGACACTTCCTCGGCCCAGTCGACGACGTCGTCGTTATTGCGATTGGCTCGCTTCCATTCCGGGTGTGGAAATTCCAAATACTGCCATTTTCCGTCTTTATTCTTGTCTGTTTTCCACCACTCTATCCGGGCTGTGTCCATACTCGCGGTGTCCAAAGCAACCTCGAGGTTCTCAATGCCGATCCATCTGCGCTGCGATTCTGCCCGACGACCTTCTTCGGTGAGCAGATGTTTGAAGTCAGCAAGGAATTCTCGCCTCACCATGAACATCAACCCGTAGTTTCCGCCTGCATTAACAAGCGTGCCACGTGCAGTACGACCATCACCGGCCATGACGGCAGTAAAAGTAGCCCACGTTGGACCATCTACTCGCTGCCGCTCAATTACGACCATGTTGTGTCGTCCTTTTGATGCCTTCTTGAACTGGCCGATGAAATCGCTCACCGCTGCCGATCTTGTGCCAATGGGGCGAATGGTCGCGGGCGGATCGAAAGGGTGTTTGAGCTGTCCACCCTCTCCAACGAGTTTATCCCCGTCTTGTTCGAGTCTGATTTCCATGATGCCCCGGCCCAGTTGACCATTCAGCCGCATGGTCGTGAAGCAGATCCACGTTCCGGAAAACTGGCCTGCCAACTCGTTGTCGGTCATCTTTGCCGGAACCGTCTGGAGCGTCTGAATGCGGTTCTCCAGGTTCATGACCCTCATGATGGCCATTTCTGTTTCCGGTGAGATTGGCTGTTTCTCCGAAACGGTTGAGTCGGGCTCTGTTTCCGGGGATTCCCGTGCGACGGCGGCAAAGTAAAACTTAGCAATTTGCTGGACTTCATCCGGACCGGGGTTGGCGTAGCCTGGGTCGTCCTTCGGCTTCTTCACCTTAACCAACGCGGGGTCGGTGGCGGGATCGTAGTCTTTATTCAGTTCGGGAATCTGGGCATTAATCTCTTTCAAATGCGCGTGCAGAAGGGCTTCAAGCTCCTTGGCCTTTTCTGGCATGGACCGGCTTAGATCCTTTGTTTCCGCCAGGTCGGTCTTGAGGTTGTACAGCTCGGCTTTTCCGGTTTCCCAGAAATAGTGGAGCTTGTAGCCGTCGAGCAGGACGGTGCTATCGGGGATGCTCTTCTTTTGGTGCTGGTAGTGCGGCCAGTGAAATACGAGCTGCGGGCGGGAGCGTTTGACCGAAGCGGCCTTCGCCGCCCAGACCGGCTGAAGGCTGCCACCCTCCACTTGTTCCGGCAGATCGGCAATGCCAAGGATGTCACAGATGGTCGGATAGATGTCGTAGCCAATAGCGGGGGCGTGGCTGACTGTTCCGGATTCGATTCCAGGACCAGCGATAATGAATGGAACGCGGACACCCGCTTCCCAGACCGTGGCCTTGTTGCCGCGCAACGGGCCGTTGATATTGCCCGGCTCCTCCAACGGAAATGTTCCGTTGTCGGCCGTGTAGAAGATATAGGTATTGTCGCCGATTCCCAGCTCCTCGACCTTGGCGAGCAGCTGCCCGATACCATCATCCATATCCTCGATCATCGCCCCGAACTCCGTGTTTTGGTGACGCGTTCCTGATGGGCGTTTGTCCACCCGCTGTTTTGTTTCCGTGCGGGACTGGAGCCCAAGGTGGGTGGCATAGTGTGATACCTGGAGATAGAAGGGCTGCTTAGCTTTGGCCTGCTCCACCATCCAATCGTTCGCCCGCTTGGTTATGCTGAAAATCCGCTTCGGATCGTCGGGCAGGTTGTCCTTGCGACTTCCCTCCCGATTGCCGGTCGGCCCATCGCCCGCATCGAAACCGTGGCCTTCCGGCCCGACTTTGCCGAGGTGCCACTTGCCGAAGTGCGCTGCCTTGTAGGCCGGGAGGTGCTGCTTGATGATTTCCGGCAGCGTAAGCTCCCTTTCCGGCAGAGCATTAATGTGCTGGGGCGGAATTATTTTGTTGCCCACATACAACCCGCCGGCGTTACGTCCGCAAATGTCAGTAAAGTGCAGCGCGGCGGGGCTGCGCCCGGTCAGTAGCGCGGCGCGCGACGGCGAGCAGTTGGGGTGGCCGGAATAGGCCTGCGTGAAACGCAGCCCCTGACTTGCCAGCTTTTCCAGGTTCGGAGTTTTGAAAAAGTCGCTCTTCGATTCCGGTACCGCAGGATCGACCGTGATTGAGGTTGTCCCCCAGCCCTGATCATCCGTCAGAATAACAACAAAGTTTGGTTGGTTTTTCGGAATGCCTTCTTCTGACACCTTCGGTAAGTTGGCGGCATTATCTGGGGAAATATTTTCTCCGGACTCCGTCATCATAGTTCCTGCCACAGGCTTCCACTCCGCCGAAAACGATGTGTGCGCCAGCGCGAACACTCCCGCCGAAATACTACCGATAAAGAGTTTCCCATTCATATCATCTTCTTCTTTCTCTTCTCTTTTATTTACATAGCAACTTGCTTTTGCGTTGTGCGCAGTGAGTTTCATCAGTCTCTTCATGGACAACAAAAAGGCATCAGTTGCGCTACTTCACACCGCCTTAGTTGAGACTATCCCGCAGGGACTTGTACCAGTCCGGACGTTCCTTCTTGTAGGTTTGCCAGGCCTTGTACTCAGCCCGGTCGAGTTGTCCGTTCTTGTCTTTGTCGATGTGGTCAAAGAGCCACTTCCATGTGGGTCTCGCCGAATCCCACTCAGACTTCGATGCCACCCCATCCCCGTCCTTGTCAGCGCTGGCGAAGAATTCCTTCACCACGTCGTTGGGTGCGAACGTTCTGGGTTTGCCGTGCTTTTTTTCATAGGCCATCGGACCTTCGGGATGCTCGAGTGGAATACCTAAATCCAGTAATCGAGCCTGCAGCGATTTGATGTCAATCATCTGCACTGATTTCCCTGACTTGGCGGCCATCGCCGCGGCGATCCCTGCTACCTCACCAAGGTGCATCCAAGTCGGTTCCAACCGGATGGTGCAGAAGGCGACGTGACTGGCAGAGGCGCATACTGGCACCAACAAATTGGAACACTCGCCAGCCTTCGGTGTAATAGCGCGATAGGGAATATCAAACCGTGCCCCCTGTTTCCAAATCCGTCCCTCATTAATGATGTGGCCTGAGTCGACCGCGTAGCGTGCCGCGTGGTGGCAGTCGATGAAGTGAGAACCGATATGAATCACATCTTCTTTATTTCGGTCTTCAATGATGTCTGCTTCGGTGAGGACGACTTCTCCCTGCATCCGACGGGCTGCGCGGATGTAGAGATAGTAGGGCCAATGGTTGTTGTCAGCCCACTCGTCTTTGCAGAACCCGTACGGTGCCATCTCGTCGCGAATGTGTTTGGGCACTCGAGGATCTGTTTTCAGGAACCAGAGCATGCCGTGGGTATAGTCCCGGTATTGTTGGTGGATTGCTTCCCGCTCTTGGAAACTGGCCTCTGCCCATGAGGTTTGTGCGCCCGGGATGCTCATGGATACGATTGAAAACTGGCGGTTGTTCAGTTCTCGCTTGCGGCTTTCACCCATCGAGTAGGTACCGATAATGGACGAAAGATTTTTGAGCAAGCCGGCCTCGAGTGCACGTGCCAGCAATTCGTGCTGCATCGGGTCATAGCTGCTCGGTTTCTCGATCGGGACTCTATTCACCTCATCTGTCGTAATATTCAGGCGGACGTTGTAGCAGATCGGCACCTCGTTGGCAGAGCCGGCTGCCGGCGGCTCACCTGGCATCACGCCAAAGAGCAGATTGCCCTCGTCATCGAAAGGCGAGATGGCGACCTTGTCGTCGAGGTAGCGAACACCGGCAATCGATTCGCCATAGTGCTCCGCAGACTCACGCCCAACGGAGTAGGACACTCCAGCCTTCGCCATCAAATCTCCTTCGTAGGTGGCGTCAATGAAGACATTCGCCTGGTAAATTTCACCGCCCTGCATCCGAAGCTCAGTAATTTGAGTCCCGTCTTTTTTTACTTGATCGAGCAGCTGCTCATATCGCACCTCGACTCCGGCTTCCTTCAGCATTTCGAGGAAAACCCGTTCGGCGATTCCGGACTGCCAGGTGCGGGAATTACCCTCCGTCCACCTGCCATTACTTCGTTTGACAGCCTCTTCAAGAAACTGCTCACAAAGACCACCTAATGTCTGGCGATCGAGGTGGTTGCACTCATCGCGGTTCAAGCCACTTGTGGTCAGCCCGCCCACGTGTCGGGTCTGCTCCAGGAGCACGACCGAAGCTCCTTCCCGCGCAGCGGCGATTGCGGCTGTGATTCCACCCGGTGTGCCGCCGTATACACAGACGTCGGGGTGGACTTCCTCCTGGGATTGCATTCTCAGGTTCCGATTTGTTTCGGCGATTAGTTCAAGTTGCCAGGCACGGCCATTGTCGGTGGTGATATTAAAATCCCGCTGGTTCGAATAATCGAAGACCCACACAGCCGCCAGTGGAATGTCATTGTCTACGACGGCCTTGAGTAGGCGTCGGAACTTGGCAGCTTGCGGTTCGGTCTCGTGTTGCGCGCCGAACTCGCCAATGAAGATAGGCTTGTTCAACTTGCGGGCAACCGCCATGGCGTCATCGAACCGCTGATCATCATCTTCGTAGGCGTGCAAGCCAATGCCGCTGATCGGGTCTGGGTTTGCCTTGGTTAACATTTCAGCAAACTGCTCCATGGTATCGTGCGTCCAACTGTTTTCCTTTTCCTGATGCCACGCTGAGAGGCGAGGAAAGCTGTCACCGGTAAAGATCAGGCGGTGCGGATCATCTTTGCGTACGGCGGTGGCAAAGGCAGTGAAAGCTTTGCCAACCATCTCATAGGTAAGGTCGTCACGCGCGCTGCGGGCATCAGGTGTACCGAGAGAGTGATGCACTTTGGGGCGGTGGTCTTTGGCGTTCGGGAGGTTGGCATGAAGAGAGAATTCGTTGCCAAGTTCCCAAGCCCAGATAGTCGGGTTATCGCGATAGCGAGTCACCACCTCGCGGACATAATTCCGCATCCAGGCCTGCGTTTTACTGTTTGGGTTGGCCCATTGATCCATCGGTTCACCCACGAGGTCGGGAACGCAGGCGTACAGCCAGAACAACGAAGGGATCAAACCAATGCCATGCTTTTGTGCCGAAGCGACCACCCCATCAAGCCGGCGAAAGTATTCTTCGTGGTCTTCGACGTAGAGCTTCATGTCCCGCGGCCAGAAACCAGTTGCGCAGAATCGGGCGAAGGGAATGCCTTTTTCAGCGAGGGCAGCGAAACCCTCGTCGTAGCTGGTGTCATCGCCGTCTTTGAGTGTGCGCAGAAAACAATTGAAGTAGTTAATGCCAATGCCGCGGTAGGGTTTCCCATTGAGCAGAACGGTAGCATTCGGGCCTGGTTGCAATCCAAGTGGCTTCGACGCTGCGAGGGCTTCACCCTGCGTCAATAGAACCACTTCGCTTGCGGCTAGCAGAAAGATACCGGTACCGAATTTCGAAGTGTCTGCTTCCGCAACTTTTCCGGGACCACCGCCAGCTGGCTGACTCCATCCGACCTGGCCATCTTCGTTCACAACCAAAGCAAGTGCAGTCCATGCCTTCTTTGCAACTGGAAGAAAATGCTCTCTGTCCAGAATTCCATTATTAATTCCCCAGGCGATGCCGTAGCAGAAGAACCCGGTTCCACTACTTTCTTTCATTGGATACTGTTCAGGATCATCAAGGTTGCTTCGCCAGAACCCATCGGCTTGTTGTCGTTTTGCCAATGACTCGGCCATTTCTATGTATAGCGATTTGTACTTTGGGTAACTGGGATGCTCGGC
>Ga0209631_10002409_pt1 | contig 22458 bp, 20 predicted proteins | sample COG_08_FD_184752 | JGI IMG/M metagenome (GOLD analysis project Ga0209631, IMG submission 184752) | Pelagic Microbial community sample from North Sea - COGITO 998_met_08 (SPAdes) (version 2) | ecosystem: Environmental > Aquatic > Marine > Neritic zone/Coastal water | place: Helgoland, sampling... | reverse complement strand
ATATTTGCAAAGCCTTCTGCTAGAACTAGAGTATCGTTTGAAACTGGTTTCTATAAATTGGGTGGTCATGCTCTCTATTTAGGTCCAAATGACATTGGTATCGGAAAAAGGGAGGCCGTAAAAGATATTGGAAGAGTTATTAGCAGGTATAATGATATAATAATGGCGCGATTATTTGAGCATAAACATATGCTAGAGCTATCTGAAAGCGCATCAGTTCCTGTTGTAAATGGATTAACTGATTATAATCACCCTTGTCAGATTATGGCGGACCTTTTAACAATATATGAACACACCAACTCTCTAGATAATATTAAAGTTGTTTATGTGGGAGACGGCAATAATATTGTGCATTCTTGGCTAAACCTTGCATCAATCATTCCTTTAAATTTTACATGTTTATGTCCTGAAGGCTTTGAGCCAGATAATAAAACTGTGGAGTTAGCTAAAGATGCACCATTTTCAAATATTGAAATAACGCACAATGTTGAAAATGCTATTGTAGGAGCCGATGTTATTTATACGGACGTTTGGGCTTCTATGGGTCAAAAAGAGGAGGTGGAATCAAGAGGTAAGATTTTTAGCAATTTTCAGGTTAATTCAAAAATGATGAATTCTACAAAAAAGGATACGTTATTTATGCACTGCCTTCCTGCAGAAAGAGGTCGCGAAGTTACTGATGAGGTTATGGAATCTTCAAATTCGATAGTTTTTGATCAGGCGGAAAATAGAATGCATGCGCAAAATGCCATTATGCTAAATATTTTAAATAAATCTTAGATGGTATTATGAATCAAGATTTAAGGATGGTATCAAGAAATGTCTTAATTGGCGAGGCAGAGCAAATGATTTCTGCTGCAGATAGAATTTCTGATAAAATAGTAGAAGCTTGCGAACTTATAAATAACCATTCTGGTAAAATTGTTATAAGTGGCATGGGAAAATCAGGATTAATTGCTCAAAAGATTGCTGCTACTCTATGCAGTATTGGTAATAAGGCTGTTTTTCTTCATCCAGCTGAAGCGGTTCATGGAGATCTAGGAATTTATGCTCCCGGTGATCCGACTATACTCATTTCAAAGAGTGGCGCAACGGACGAAATACTTAGACTCCTACCCATTCTCAAAGAATTCAAGTCACCTCTTATTGGCATCTTGGGAAATATGAATTCAGTTCTATCGAACGAGGTAGATCTCGCAATAGACGCTTCTGTTTCAAGTGAAGTTGATCCACTCGGCATAGTTCCAACAGCAAGCACTACCCTTACACTTGCAATTGGAGATGCTTTAACTGCCGTCTTAATGAGTCATAAAAATTTTAAACGTGAAGACTTTGCAAAACTTCATCCTGCTGGAGATTTAGGTAGGCGTTTAAAGCTTAGGGTGAAAGATATTATGCAACGCATTGAAAAAGTCGCAGTAGTTGCAGCAGATGATAAGCTGCGAAGTGTAGTTATTAAGATGACAGAAAACCCTCAAGGTGCTGCATTGGTTTTAGATGATGAAGGTTCGCTCTTAGGCATTGTCACTGAAGGAGATTTAAGACGATCTCTAGCCGATAACATTGATATTGATAATTCAAAGGCCAAGGAAGTCATGTCTCAAAAACCAATTACTATAAAAATAGGCTCTTTATTATCCGAGGTTTTATCTGTAATGGAAGACAGAGAGTCGCAGATTTCAGTATTACCAGTAGTTAGTGACGAATTAAAATGCGTTGGACTTATTCGAATTCACGATATTTACCAAACTCAATTACTTTAGTTTATTTGTAAGACTCCCACCTTACTTCATAGGTTCTATATGAAACCTTATCTTTACTATCTATCGGTACAGTTATTTTGAATTCAGCTATTGATCCAGATTCTAATGATGTGTTCGATTTTATACCGGTATAATACTTTGTGTTTTGACCTGATACAAAAACTGAATCCTGATAAAGAAGCTGTGTGGTTGGTGACCATAAATTTGCAATAACCCTAACAAAATCAGCTCGCTTAGTTCCAATATTTTTAAGTGTTCCAACAATTTCTTCACGATCAGTATAAATATCTACAAAAGGTTCATCCAGAAGCTCAACTTTTGCTGATGGAGGAAGATCTTCACCAATATCTATAATCTTATCTTTTTCAATTGCTAATTGACCAATGCTAGTTTGAACAATTATCCCTAAATCATCCTCTTCAATGATTTCACCATTAACAACTGTCCCATTTTGTAGTTCAATACGATGTCTTAATTGAGGGATTTTAATTAAATTTAGAAGCTCTTCATTAATATTTGGCATTGCCCCCTTTCCCTCTTCATAAACAGAAATAATCTTTTTTAGGGAATCAACCTGCTGCCGTAAGACGTCAATGCTTGATTTTATCTCAAAAAATGGCTCGCCACTTTCCAGTCTTTCAATACTCTTATTACCTGAACTTCGTACTGTAGGGAGAGCTTTTATGGTATTTAATGAATCACTGCTTCCACTCAATTGTTCATTATTATTTGTATTTATAGGAGTTATGAGTTCTTTTGAAGGTAATGCTAGCAGACTATCAACTTTTAAAGAATCAGTGATTTGAATTTCATCATCTAGTTTATCATTGTTATTGGGTATTGAAGCGTCAATTTCTTGTGAGAAGAGCGTAAAAATTGAAAAAATCGAAATAAGTAATAGTCTAATCATCGATAATAGACGCATTTTTGTGTGCTTCAAATGTTCTTTTGTGAATCTCTTGTTCGTAGGAGGGATAAGCGCCAAGTTTCTTAACGGTCTTAATAACGGGAGCATGAAGCTTATATTGACTATAGTCAGATAAAATAGGTAGCAATGAAGGAACAACTGACTTGTCACTAATATCCGCGATTTTTTCTATTGCCTTACTTCTTATTTCAAGCGGATAACTGTCATTCTTTGCTATTTCAATCACTGCATTTCTTATCTCTGGATCATCAAATTCTCCAAGCGCTTCAAGTAATGTATTTAAAATGTTATAATATTGATCTTTACCTGTTCTGTATGTTTGTAATAGTGCTAGCACCAAGCTCTCTTCTTTAACACCTTTCATTGTATTTAACGCAAAATCTCTTACTTCGAGATTAGTTTCAGGGTCACTCAACAATTCAGCAAAAGCACCTGCAACTTGAGATGGATCTTTTTTACCTAGTATTTCTAATGCTCTATTACGAATCCCTAGCTTGACAAATGGGTCTCTAGATATTTGTGTTAAAATAGGTACAACTTCATCTGTACCAAGAGCACCAAGGGTTTCAGTAAGGAGCTTTTCGGTTCGATTAAAATTACTTCTACTAACTTCATAAAGATCTAATAATGCCATAACCTGGTCTTTAGTACGAACTTTATTTAAATTTTTAACCAATGCAAGTTCAAGTTCATTTGTTTTCTCTTCAACTTTATTCATTGCACTGATCATCGCATCAGCAGCTTTTGGATCATCTCTGAACTCAGCTAAGAGCTCAATTGAACCAATCATAAATGTTACATCAAGAGCAGCGGCCTCACCAACTGCTTCTGAAAGAGCATTTAAAGCAGTAGGGTGTTGAGTCTCAGCTAAGGCTACACCAGCTGCCATTCTAACGTCGTAGGGTTGATTTGTGTCATTGTAAATTGCAATCATTTCTTCAAGCGCTTGGAGCTTTCCTTCGCTAAAAGCTGTGCTTAGATTTTCTATTAATTCATATGATATATCATCATTTGACTTACTTGCTGGAAGAAGCTTTTTAATGGTTGAACATCCATTAATATAGAAAAGACTGAAAGCTAAAATAGCAATAAGGTTAAATTTTTTCATCTTTTTTCCAAAAATGAAGCTTTAAATCGCGTCCATCAAACTTTCCATAGCTAAAGATACTAAGCCAGTCTCCAAGAATCATGAGTTTTCCATTTTTCATATTCAACTCTTTTGCTTGATGATAATGTCCAGAAATAAAATAATCACAATCATTTTCTAAATAAGGTTTTGCTTGAATTTTCATTTCATCAAGAATTTTTTTGTTGTATTCCTTTGTATGTGCATAATGCTCCCCTTTTTTAGATACCCAGTTGGCAAATGCATACCCAATCCTAGGGTGCAAAGCTCTGTAAAACCAGATAAATAAACGTGAGCGTATAAACTTTTTCAAAACCCTGTAGCTTCTATCCCAGGATAGAAATCCATCTCCGTGAGTAATATAAAAAGTTTTTTCATTAATCTCTATCTTCAAGTCATCACTATATACTTTATCAAATAAGGTGTCATTAATGAAATCCATTACCCAGTAATCATGATTACCGAGCATATAATGGACTTTTACCCCTGATTCTCTCAATTTGAGGATTTGGTAGTAAAAAGGTACATAAACCTTAGGGATTACATCCTTATACTCAAAATAAAAATCAAAAAGATCGCCATTAATTACTAGAGTCCCACCATTTTCCTTAACATGGTCAAAAAAACTGAACAAAATTTGCTCACGCTTAACTTCATCCTCTGTCCTGTTTAACATTAAATGAATGTCGGAAATGAAATATATTGGTAAATCCATAGCTGTAAAGTAATATTTTACCTAGAGGACAGTCAATCATCAAACTTTATTATTAATTTTACTAAAAAATCATAAAAATTTATCTATACCTTCGAATTTATGGAACTAAAGTTCTAAATTAAACTTTACTTATATTATGATAAGATTTGCATATACCGCCCTTTTTTTACTTTGCTCTGTTATACAAGCTCAATCTTTTGGGCAAAACAAGGTTCAGTATCGTGATTTCGAATGGAGTTTTATTTCTTCACCTAATTTTGACGTTTATTACTACGGCGATGAGCTAGAATTAGCAACATTTACAATGGAAGCTGCAAATGAAGCTTATGAGCAGATTGGAAAGCACTTAAGATGGAATTTAAAGAAAAGAGTTCCAATTCTGGTTTATCATTCACACAATGAATTTCAACAGAATAATGCTGTAGGCGTCTACATGTCTGAAGGTATTGGAGGAGTCACTGAACTATTTAAGAACAGAGTAGTCATTCCCTTTGAGGGTGATTATAAAGCGTTTCGACATGTAATTCACCATGAACTTGTGCATGCGATGATTAATGATCTTATTTACGGCGGTAGAATGAATAATGTTGCGAGCGGTCAAGTTAGATGGAGTATCCCTCTTTGGGCGAACGAAGGTTTGGCTGAGTATCTTTCATCCAATTGGGATACCGAAGCAGATATGATTATTCGCGACTTAGCTATTAACGAGCGAATCCCTACTGTTAAAGAGCTCGAATATTTTTTGGCCTACAAAGGAGGCCAGTCAGTTTGGAAGTTTATAGCTGAAAAATATGGCAGAGAGAAAATCGGGGAGGTCTTCCAGGATATGAAAAGATTGCGAGGAGCTGAAAAAGGTTTTAAAAGCGCTATTGGTATGGATTATGATGAACTAACTGAACAATGGCATAAATATATAAAAAAAGAATTTTACCCAGATGTAGCGGGCCGCGATGAGGTAGATGATATTGCTAAGAAGCTCACAGACCATAAGAAAGCAAATAATGTATACAATGTTTCCCCGTCAATTTCCCCAGATGGAGGCCAAATTGCATTTTTAACGAATAATCTTAGTTACTTTGACATTGATTTAATTGATGCGGTAACTGGCAAGAAAATCAAAAAATTAATCAAAGGTAGCAGATCGCTAGATTTTGAAGAATTAAAATTTTTACAACCAGGAATTAGCTGGTCACCGGATAGTAAAAAAATAGTATTTGCAGCAAAGTCCGGTTCAGGGGATGCGCTATATATAGTTGATGTGAATAGTGAAGAAAAAGAAAAAATACCATTTGAATTAGACGGCGTTTTCAGTGCAGCCTGGAGTCCTTTAGGTGATAAGTTGGCATTTGTTGGTTATGAAAAAGGTGCAAGCGATATTTATATTTATGATATCAATAATAAAAATCATTACAACCTAACAAAAGATATTTATTCAGACTCTGAGCCTTCATGGAGCCCTGATGGTAGTTCAATAGCATTTATTTCTGATAGAGAGAATGCATTAAATAGCTCGTCAAGCTCAGCCCAGGAAATGCTTGCCATAGATTACGATAAAAAAGATGTTTATATAATTAATGTAGAAACAAGAAGCTTAAAGCAAGTAACAAACACAGCTTATAATGAAAATTACCCAGTTTTTTCCAATACTGAAGAATTCCTATTTTATATAGCAGACTCATCGGGTACATGGAATCTATTCAAATACGATATGAATAAAGAGAGTACTTCGATTGTAACAAATCTTCTTACTGGAGTATTTCAGTTAAGCCTAAATAAGTTTGATGATGCAATGGTTTTTTCTGGGTATTCAAATAGAGGGTGGGACGTTTATAGATTAAATAACCCTCTTGACCTGAATGAGGTTAAAGTTCAACCAACAAGCTTTGTTTTGAATAAAGATCTTGTTGAAAAAGAAGATCTTGTTGATCTGCGTAAAGATAAATGGCGTGGCAGCGATTCAAACCAATCTGATTACTCTAGACATATTTTCGCAATGGAGTATGAAACGTTTAATAACAAAAATCCCCAAACAAATCAACAAACTGCCATAAGAGATACACCGCTAAAAGATGATACCGGAGATTACATACCGCAAGCATACAAGACGCAGTTTAGTTTGGATATTGCGCAGGGACAATATGGATATAACAATGTATTTGGTCATCAAGGATTATTGATTTTCTATTTTAGCGATTTGATGGGAGACCATCAAATATCATTAGCTCTAGAATCTCAAATATCGTTATCAAATAGTGACTATTATTTGAATTATGCTTATTTGAAAAATAGAACTGACTATTATTTTACATTGTTCCACCAAGCTGACTTCTTTTTAACTGGAGGATATTATAATCAGTATGGCTATCCTGTTGACCTTACCGCTAGAATGAGACACTATGGAATTTCTGCAATAGCATCAAGACCATTAAATAAATTTAATAGAATTGATTTTGGAGTCATAACTCATAATCTTGACTATAAACTTTTCGCTATCGATCCTTATGAAACAAGCAATACAGTAGTAAGTAGTGATGGTTTTGTAGCTCTAAACCCTACGATGAGTTACGTTTATGATAATACAGTTTTTGGGTTTCTCGGCCCTATAGATGGATTTAGACAAAACACTACCTTAGAATTGAGTCCTGCTATGGGAAAAAAAGGTATTTCATTTCAAAAATTAAAAATAGATCTAAGAAAATATTTAATGGTTAATAGAAGCTATTCTTTTGCGGGTCGATTATTTTTTGGTAACAGCACTGGAAAAAACCCTCAAAAATACTTTCTTGGAGGAATGCAGAATTGGCTCTATGGAACTGGTACAACTAATGGCGTTGACGATGGATTAACACAAGAATGGCGCTGGCGAAATGTTATTTTAGATAGTCAAAATGAATCACTTTTACAGGATATTTATTTTTCTGAATTTGCATATCCTTTAAGGGGGGCTCGTTTTTCCGAGAGGGTTGGAAAAAACGTTTTGCTTACTAATCTTGAATTTAGATTTCCTTTGATTCAATATCTGCAAATTGGCTTTCCATTTCCAATTACATTAGGCAATATTTTTGGTCATATCTTTATGGATGTTGGAGCAGCATGGGATGATTCACGTGAATTTACTAATTCCTCGTTACTTCAAGCCAAATACGGAAATAACCTTTCACAAGACTTTTCACCTTGGGTTCGTTCAGTTGGGTACGGAATTAAGTTGCCAATTTTTCTTCCATGGAGGATTGAAGCAGCATACGATTGGACTGATAAAGGTTTTTCTAAGCCGCAATGGTATGTTTCTTTAGGGTTAGACTGGTAGTTTTTTTGATTTTATTCACATTACTTTCTTTGTGAATAAAATAATTTTCAGACACAAATTTGGCTAAAAATAAATCTAAAATAGTTTATCTTTGTTCTTCATGTGGGCAGGACTTTCCAAAATGGAACGGTCAGTGTCCGTCCTGCAATGAATGGGGAACACTAAGTGAATATAAAGTTCAAAATAAAAAAAGCTCAAGACTGAACGGAGAGAAAAAGGAAACGCATACGCTTGAAGATATTTTACATAAAGAAGAAGTTAAGCGTGTCTCAATAGGTATAAAGGAGGTTGATAGAGTTTTAGGTGGAGGCGTCCTAAGTGGTTCAATGATTTTACTAGGAGGAAGTCCCGGTATTGGAAAGTCAACCTTAGCTCTTCAAACTTTATCGTCTTTCAAGGAAAATGTATTGTACGCATCTGCTGAAGAGAGTGAAGGGCAAATTGCCTTGCGAGCTAAAAGACTAAATGTTCTTTCTTCAAATATTCACCTCTCCTCAGAAAATAGAATTGATGAAATTTTAAATCAAGTATTTTTACTTAAACCTCAACTTTTAATTATTGATTCAATTCAAACAATTTTTAGCGAAAACTCAGATTCTCTTCCAGGTTCGGTTTCTCAAATTAGAGAATGTGGTCAAAAGTTGCTGCAATTAGCAAAAGAAGAAAAAATTGCAATTCTTGTAATAGGTCATGTTACAAAAGAAGGGATTATTGCCGGACCAAAAATGTTAGAGCATATGGTGGATACTGTTTTATACCTAGAGGGAGACGAAAGAAACGATCATCGTATCTTACGATCTGTTAAGAACCGGTTTGGGACTACAAACGAGGTTGGAATATTTCAAATGACTACTTTTGGTTTAGAAGAAGTCACTAATCCATCAGAGCTATTCTTGGCTGAGCGCAGAAATGATATAACTGGATCAACTATTTTTCCTTCACTTGAAGGAACTAGGCCAATTCTTGTTGAAATTCAATCCTTAGTTTCAAATGCAAATTTTAGCGCACCTCAGCGCAATGTGAATGGATTTGATTTTAAAAGACTGTCTATGCTTTTGGCAGTTCTTGAGAAAAGAATGGGATATAAAATGGGCATGAAAGATGTTTTCGTAAATTTAGTAGGTGGTTTAAAAATAAATGATCCAGCTGCAGATCTGTCTGTTATCACAGCCCTTGCATCAAGTGAAAAAGACCAGCTTATAAAAGACTCATATGTGCTGATAGGCGAAGTAGGACTTGGAGGCGAGATTAGATCAGTTACACGTCTAGAAGAAAGGATAAATGAATCTTCGGCTTTAGGTTTCACCGATGTTATTGCGCCTAAAACGAGCATAAATAGATTAAAAAATAATCCAAAGAAAGTTAATCTTCATCCGATTTCTCATGTAGTAGAGGCATTTAATATAATTTTTAAATGAAATTTTCTGTACTAGCTAATGATACCAAAAGCTCTAGTAGGTATGGAAAAATATCTACAGTGCATAGTACTTTTGAAACACCAGTTTTTATGCCCATTGGTACCTCTGCTGCAGTTAAAACAATAGATCCAAAATTTTTACAAGACCTAGGCATTGGGATTATTTTAGCAAATACCTATCATCTATACATAAGGCCAGGGCATGAAATTATTCATTCAGGAGGAGGACTGCATGATTTTATGAGCTGGAATAATAGTATTCTTACTGATAGCGGAGGTTTTCAGGTGTTTTCTCTCGCTAAATTAAACAAGATTTCTGATGATGGAGTCACATTTCAATCTCATTTAGATGGTAGTACACATTTTTTTTCCCCGGAACTATCAATCGATATTCAACGCTCTCTCGGGACAGATATAATAATGGCATTTGATGAATGCCCACCAGCCAATGTTGAAAAATCGGTAGTAGCAAGTGCGGTTGACCGAACGTATGATTGGATGCAAAAATGTGAAGCCCACTTAAAAAAAAGTAAACCTCTTTATAACTGGAAACAAACACTCTTCCCAATAGTACAGGGCGGCGTTTACCCCGAACTAAGAAAAAAAAGCCTAGAGCAGTTGGTCCCTCTTGCAGATTGCGGCGTAGCTATAGGAGGTCTTGCGGTGGGTGAAGATAAATCAGCTATGTTTGATATTATTGAATTTATGGATGAACTACTTCCTAAAAACCAACCTAGATACCTAATGGGTGTAGGGCGACCAACTGACTTAATAAGAGCTATTCGGTTTGGCGTTGATATGTTCGATTGCGTATTGCCCACTAGGAACGCAAGAAATGGTCAACTTTTTACGAGTGAGGGTATAATAAATATTAGCAACGGAGAGTATAAAAAATCTTTCGAAAAGATCGACAAAGAATGTTTATGCTACACATGCGTAAATTTTTCAAAAGCATATCTAAGGCATTTATTTAATATAGGAGAAGTGCTTGGGTTGCGACTAGCAACAATTCATAACTTGTATTATTACAATAATCTGATGTTAACAGTTAGAAATAAAATCCAATCAGGAGATTTTGATGTTTGGTCAAAATCCTATTTGAAGAAAATGGAGCATCACCGTGGAATGTAGAGCTGCCATATTTTTTCTTTTAATACTTCAAGCTTTAAATGGTCAATCCGATATCAGTTTTATGCGTTTTTACAAAAATGATAAGGACTTTATATCTGATTTGCGTTTGCTCGCAACTGACAGATTTCAACGGTCCCATTTACAAGTTTTTTATGACTCAAATAAAAATCCATTGATAAAGGAATGGGTTAATACTAGCGGTGATGTTGTTAAAAAAGAGATTTTAGAGCATGATAATAAAAAATTAGTTAGAAAATATTATTTTAGCATTGACCAAAGGGTTGATAGCGTAAAATATTTCGGAAAAAACGAACCATGGTCAATTGAGTTTAGAAAAGTACTTTCGAAAAATAATCATGATTATGCTCATGATCAGCAAACAACGTTTACACTAAATGCCTCTAGTCAATTTGAATATATAACGTTCAACAGCGTACAGGGTAATAAATACGGAAAGATTGATTTTATTTATAACCATCTTGGATTTCTAGTCGGAGAAATATGGAGAAAATTTCCTGAAGATAAAATTGTACGAAAATACTCTTATTCTGTTGATATTTTAACGGGTAAAAAAGAGATTCGCGAGTTCAATCAAAATTCAGAACAAATAAGTTATATTGTTTTGTCTCAAGCTCCAGCTGAATCGCTATACAAGACACCTCCGCCTAGGACTGGGAATAACCTTGACGAAATATCTATTCTACTTGAGGATATAAAAAGTAAGAATTTGAGAATACCTTTTGATGTTTTTATTCCAAAAACAGATTACGATTTAATGGTTCTTTCGAATGGAGACAGTTTAATGATTGAGCGCATGCAAATGCGCCAACAGGATGTTATATTTAATATTGCTGGAGAAAAATCTCAATTAACTATACCAAAGAGTCGCGTTAAAAATATATTTTCAAAGTATGGAGAGCTAATTTACCCCTGAGCTTGCTTTCAGTTAACTGTAAAGAGTAAATTGATTTAAATATATGACTCTAAACAAACCAAACTTATTGACTTTAGCATTTTTTTTGATATTACAAATAAATGCGCAATCCTACCCGCCACCAACTAATTTAATTTCCGTTCCATCTGCTGCTACTCTTCAGCGGGGTAGTTATTCACTGCAAATGCATGTTCAAAAAGAAGGAGGCTTAACTAGCTCAATCAGTGTTGGTTTAACAGATAGATTTCAACTAGGCCTTTCTTACGGATCAGCAAATTTAATCGGAGACGATAGCTTGGTAATGCACCCTAAGCCAGAAGCAAATCTTAAGTACTTGCTCATTGATGAGACAGAGTCAATTCCTGGAATATCAATAGGTGTTAATACCCAAGGACAAGGCAAGTTCAATTCTCAAGATTCATTAATGAGATATGATATAAAAGCAATGGGCCTTTATGCTGCTAGTAGCAAAAATTGGGTTACGCCCCTAGGCAACCTTGGATTGCACTTTGGCACAAACTACAATTTTGTTGAAGTAATTGATGGAGATGATGATTTAAATTATTTTATAGGAGCGGATATTGAATTTAATCCCGAACTATCACTTTTAATGGAATATAACGCTGCACTAAATGAAAATGATATGACGGCTCAAAACATTGCTATCAACAAGGGAGGATATTTAAATGCAGCAATACGCTGGACATTTGTCGAAAGGCTGCACATTGAGCTTGACTTTAACAACCTTCTTTTTGATAAAGATAGAGTTGATTATTTTAACCGTGAATTAAAGATTACATATATTGAATATTTTTAATGAAAAACTTTCTCCTCTCCCTTTTCTTTTTTATAAATCCTCTTTTTTCTCAATCTGATTTAGAAAAAGCTAATTCAGCTTATTCCTTAAGAAGCGCTGGAAGCATAAAAAATAAAGCCGATAACTCGCAAATTGATTTGGCTATAAAACATTATAAATACGCCATAAAAAAAAATAATTCCCTTGAAGCTTCTAAAGGAATCCTTAAGAGTTACTATTTTTCGGGTAAATATGCATCTAGCGATATGGATGAAAAAAAGAAGATATTTAGCAAGGCTGTAAAGTTAGGAGAAAAATTTATTCTGGAATATCCTGAAAGCCCTGGAATTAGATATTGGTATCTAGTTAATCTGGGGAGTTGGGCGGAGGCTTTTGGTGTAATTGAAGCAGCAAGGTCAGGATTTGCAGATACTATGAGAGAGCATTCAAGAAAAATTATAGATTTGAACTCTAGGTATAACAATGGTGGAGGATATTTTATGTTAGGAGTAGTTCATCTAAGAGCGCCCTATATTCCTTTTTTTCTTTCTTGGCCAGATAAAGTCAAAGCAGAAAAATTATTAGAATCTGCAACTATAACAGGGGAAAATACTTTGCCGCAGAAATTTCATTATGCTAAGGCTCTTTATAAAAATAATCAAAAAGTGAAAGCATTAAGATTATTAAATGAAGTAATTAAATCAAATCCTTCAGGGGAAAATAAAGTAGAAGAATGGGATCAGATTCTAGAAGCGAAAAATTTTGTTATGAGCATAAAACAGTAAGGCTTATGTCAAACCTTGAAGAAAAAAAAATATCTTCAGCTAAAATATTTGAAGGAAAATTAATTAATCTATTTTTGGATGATGTAAAACTCCCTAATGGGGAAAAAAGTACTCGCGAATGGGTTGATCATCCTGGTGCTGCATGTGTCGTACCCATACTACCAACTGGTGAGATTTGTCTTATCAGGCAATATCGATATGCTCCAAAACAAGAGTTTATTGAAATTCCAGCGGGAAAGCTTGATAAAGGCGAACTTCCTTTAGATTGCGCAAAAAGAGAGCTCGCTGAAGAGATTGGATATGTAGCAAATAAACTCACGTTTCTAACCAAAATTTATCCAGCTATAGGTTTTTCAAATGAGGTAATGTGGATCTATCTTGGTGAAAATTTAGTTAAAACTAAAAGACGATTAGACTCTGATGAGTTTTTAGAATTAGCCCCATTTTCTGTCGAAGAGGCATTTCGCATGGTTAAATCTGGAAAAATAGTTGACGTTAAAACAATGATTGGAATTATGTGGTACCACCAATTAATTAATGTCAAAAAATGAGCGATTTTACCTCTAAAATAAAAGAAAAAGCTATTGAGATTGGTTTTGAAAAAATAGGTATAGCTAGGGTTGAATCAACAAATAAAGCGCAATCGAATCTTGAAACATGGATTTCAAAAGGACGCCACGCATCTATGGAATGGATTGATAAAAGAAAAGAAGAGCGTGGAAATATATATAATTATTTCCCAGAAGCGGTTTCGCTGATATCTGTTGGAATGAACTATTATTCTGGATATAGTCAAAAAGATTTAAATTCAAAATTTAAGTTTAGTAATTATGCTTGGGGAGATGATTACCATAATGTTTTAAAGTCTCGACTTAAAATTCTCTTAGAATGGATTAAGAGCTCATCTGCCGATATTAAAGGAGTGGCTTGTGTTGATACTTCTCCAGTAATGGAAAAGGTATGGGCTGAAAAAGCAGGGCTTGGCTGGCAAGGGAAGCATACTAATTTAATTTCACGAGACTATGGAAGCTGGTTATTTCTTGGAGAGATTATATTAAATATACCCTTGAAATACGATAAACCATTTATGGAAGATTTATGTGGTACTTGCACAGCGTGCATTGACGAATGTCCTCCAGGAGCATTATCGGAATATGAGATTAATTCTAATAAATGTATATCATACCAAACAATCGAACATAAGGGAGAATTTGACAATAATTCTATAGACCTAGATAGTTGGATATATGGATGTGATATTTGCCAAGAGGTATGCCCTTGGAATAAAAAGTTTAGTAAAATAACTCAAGAAAAGTCTTTTTACCCAAGAGATGAAATAGTAGAGCATTCTGAAAAAGAATGGATAAAGTTAAACGGAGAAGATTTTAAAAAAATATTTAAAGGATCTCCAGTTAAAAGAACAAAGCATTCCGGTTTAAAAAGAAATATAAATAAAAATTTATTAAAATAAGGAGTTTTTAATGAAAGTAGGAGTTTTGTTGTCTGGTAGCGGCGTAAATGATGGATCAGAAATTCATGAGTCAGTTTTAACAATGCTATTTTTAGATAGATCTGATACAGAAATAATTTTGATGGCACCAAATATAGATCAAATGCACGTCATTAACCATTATACTGGACAAGAGATGGATGAATTTCGAAATGTTTTAGTTGAGTCAGCACGAATAGCAAGAGGAAATATAAAAGATATGGCAGAAATAAGCGGCGATGATTTAGATGCCTTGATTATCCCCGGTGGATTTGGTGTTGCAAAAAACTTATCTGATTATGCCATGTCAGGAGCAGAATGCTCAATCAACCCAGATGTTTATAGACTGATATCTGAAATGATTTTATTAAAAAAACCTATTGGCGCAATATGTATAGCCCCCGCAATGATGGCCAAAATTTTAGCAGAACAGAATCAGTCAGCTACAATGACAATTGGCAAAGATAAGACCACCGCTAAGGATATTGAAGATATGGGAAGCTCTCATAAAGAATGCCTAGTTGAAGAAATAGTTATTGATGAGGTAAATAATATTGTTACGACACCAGCATACATGGATGCAAAAAATATTTCTGAAGCTGCAGCCGGAATTGAAAAATTAGTTAAGCAGATTATTTTAATGGTTAAATGAAAAAACTAGCCAATGTAAATGACGTTCCTAACGAAGGCAGTAAATTAGTTTTTTTAGATGAAACTCCAATTGCGCTCTTTAAGATTAATGGCAAGATCCATGCTTGGGATAATAGATGCCCCCATAGAGGCGCATCTTTGTCAGATGGCTATATATCTGAAACAACCATCCAATGTAAATATCATTTATGGGAGTTTGATATTGAAAAGAAATGCGCAGTAGAAAATACTAAAATCAAGATAAATGCTTTTCGTATTAAAATAATAAACGAAAATATTTATTTAATTTGAACAAAAAATATTAAAGAATAATTGGTTTCAACTTTTATTGATGGGATTGGCAATTTCATTTTGTAATTTTATGCTATGTTCCAAAAATTTATCAATAAAATATTATAAATGATCTTATCATTCATTAAATGTTAAAAAAATATACAATAAAGTATTCGATAGAGTTCGTTGTTATCATACTTGGTATAACCGTTTCATTCTGGCTAAATGAATTATCCATTGCAAATCAGGATGAAAAAGAAAGACTTAAGGTCTTATCAAGCCTGCAATTAGAAATTAATGAAATTAAGTTTTATTGCGACGAAAAAAAGCAAACATGGGGTAATGATATTCGTCTTCTTAATGAATTCGTCAATCCTTTGAGGGGTGAATTAAATATTGAAAATATTCTTAAGATTACAACAAGCAAAAATAGAATTGAAACATTTATGGTCCTTTATCGCGTTTTTGATCCCCCATTAAATCGATATCAATCTATCATTAATTCGGGATATCTTAAATATGTGAAATCTGAAAAAGTCAAAGAAATCTTAAGCCGACTCCATAACACATCTCTTTCCCATCTTGAAACTGCTGTTGAACACGAAAAACAATTAAAACAAAGTTTTCTCCCATTCATTGCCGTTAATCACCCTAAGGTGATTTTAGCGAGAGGCAATAATCAAATATCAGTGAATCAATATTCTGAGATACTTAATGAAGCCATTTATAATGACGATCGACTGAAAGCAAAACTTGTAATGTTGAAACGATATCTTGAATTCAAGATATCTATTTTACAAATCTATATGATTAACCTTGAGGATCTTGAAGCAGAGATTAATCTGGCATTATATAATTAATTAACGCCTGACTTGGTTTCATCCGCGTTGACATCGCCAGCGGTAAGCTGATTTACCATGGACATCATATCAAAGAAATCTTGCTCTTTAGCAATTTTCCCATCTTTCATTGTTACCATAGTTGTGCCAGATAGATTTAGTTTATTTCCTGAAGGTGGTATGCCAAAAAAGTTTCCCGTGTGTGTTCCCTTAAAGTTCCAATGTTTTACAAGTCGATTTCCTTGACCTACAACTTCAAGTATTGTGAAGCTTCGATCTGAAAAACCAGACAGAAAATTATAATAGTAATTCCTGGCTGCATCTATACCCGTGATATCGCCTTGAGCGGTTACTATCACTACATTCTCTTGGAACCTTTCGGAGTTGACGATTGATGTATCGCCTCTAAAAAAAATACTCCAAGTTTCATCGTACGTTGCAATATTTTGCTCAAGCTGTTCTTTAGCATTTTGTAGTTTAGTAAGTTTTTCATTTTTTTCAGGTGAACCACAACTAGTTAAAATTGCAAAAAAAATTAATAATATTTTTTTCATTTTTTTACTCCTATTGTACTAATTATAATTTTGTTTCAAGAACTGTTTTTTTAACTGCCTCAAGCGTGTCATCAAGTGCTGACTTTTCATCATCGTGTAGTTCAAACTCTAGAATTTTTTCAACACCTTTTTTTCCTATCATAGATGGAACGCCTATAAAATAACCATTAATTCCAAATTCACCTTCACAAAGCGAAGCGCAAGGGATAATTCTTTTTTTATCTCTAAGATATGATTCTGCCATTTCAATAGCAGATTGCGCAGGTGCATAAAATGCAGATCCGTTACCAAAAAGTTTTACAATCTCTCCACCTGCAAATCTTGTTCTATTAACAATTTCTTCTAATTTATCAGGCGATACTAATGATTCAATTGGTACACCCCCAATTGTTCCTAATCTAGTTATTGGAACCATAGTATCTCCATGTCCTCCTAAAACCATACACGTAACATCTTGAACGGAGCATCCAACTTCCATGGCAATGAATGTTCTAAACCTTGCGCTATCAAGCGCACCAGCCATGCCAACAACCATATTCTTTTTAAATCCTGAGGCTTTATAAAATGCATAAACCATTGCATCTAAAGGGTTAGAAACAATTATAACAAAAGAATTTGGTGCAACATTCTTTATATTAGAGGCTACATCTTTCATTATACCTAAATTTATATCAAGCAAATCTTCTCTATTCATTCCAGGTTTTCTTGGGATTCCAGCAGTAACGATAAATACATCTGAATCTTTTAAATCTTCCCAATTAGAAGTACCGGAAATATCTGCATCAAATCCATCGTGAGGACGTAATTGCATAAGATCTAAAGCTTTACCTTTCACCATACCTTCAGCGTTAGGAATATCAAAAATTTTAATGTCCCCTAATTCTTTTTGAGCTGCAAGCAACGCTAAATTGCCTCCAATTTGTCCACCACCAATTAATGAAATTTTTGCACGTGACATCATTTATCCTTTTTATTGATTAATATGAAATAGCTTAAGATTCTTTTTTTATAATAAAAAACCCCAACAATAAATTAATACTATTGGGGTTTTAAAGGTAGCTATGAATACTAGCTAATTTTCTAGAACACTAACTTTTTTTCTATTTTTACCATTGCGTTCAAATTTGACAATACCATTGCTGGTCGCAAAAAGTGTATCATCGCCAGCTCTCTTAACATTTACGCCAGGATGCACCTTGGTTCCTCTTTGTTTTAAGATAATTCCTCCAGCTAAAATGCTCTGACCGTCAGAAATTTTAACTCCCAAGCGCTTGGCATTTGAATCTCTACCGTTTTTGGAACTACCCATTCCTTTTTTATGAGCCATAAGACTAATTCTCCTCTTTACTTACTTTTTTTTCAGCAGGTTTTACTTTTCCAGAAGTTATAGCGCCAATTTTTATTAGAGAAAAATTTTGGCGGTGTCCATTATTTCTGCGATAACCTTTTCGTCTTTTTTTCTTAAAAATTATTATTTTTCTTCCTCTGCCGTGATTAATGACGGTTGCAGAGACAGAAGCGCCATCTAATAATGGTGTACCCATGGCAACTTTTTTACCGTCATTTATCAGTAATATGTTATCAAATTTTAAGGTTTTACCCTCGTCAGTTTCTAGGTGAGGAACTTTTAATTCGTCACCTTCTTCTACTCTAAATTGTTTTCCAGCTATATTTAATATTGCAAACATTATTTCTCCAAAAAAGCCGATGAATCTAAGCAATAATTCATTTGTGTTCAATGCTTACATGTTCAATGACTTTACTATTGTTATTTGAATCTAAAAATTTGAACTCATCGCGGTTTACTTTAGGGTTTCCTTCAACAGTAATATAAGTAAAGTTTTGCCACATGAGACCTCTCAATGCTTTTTTATTATTTTTCATGAAATCAGCAATCTCAGGATGCAGTTCAAGTTTTAATTTTAATTTTCTATTTTTAGATTTATATCTTCTAAGCCAATGGTCAATTCTAGTGATCAGTGTTTCCCGAGACATTATTCTCCCAGCGCCTTTACAGGTAGGACATTCATCGCTCATAGAATCAAGCAGGCTTAAGCGAATTCTTTGTCTCGTCATTTCAAGAAGACCGAATTCAGAAATCGGAGAAACAGCAACTTTTGCCCTGTCCTTTTTTAATTCTTTTCGTAGTTCATAGTAAATTTTTTTTCTATTAGACTCATTCTTCATATCAATAAAATCAATTACTACTAGTCCTGATAGATCTCTCAAGCGAAGTTGTCTAGCAACCTCCCTACATGCTTCTAGATTAATTTTTAGAGAATTGTCTTCATGATTTTTCTTTCCAACAAAGCGTCCACTATTTACATCAACAACAACCATGGCCTCAGTTTTTTCAATGATTAAGTATGCACCACTTTTTAACCATACTTTAGGACGAAGAAGTTTATCGATTTCATTTTCAATTCCTTTGTTTTCAAATAAAGGTTTTTTTGATTTGTAGTATTCTAATCTGCTTGCCATATTGGGTGAAACATCATCAAGATATGCACTTATTTTTTTGAATAGTTTTTTTGAATCAATAATGATTTTGTTGATATCAGGCGTAAATAGATCCCTAATAACACTTGAGGCAGTTTCAAGATCTTCATAGACCAAAGCAACACCCTTTTTTTGGTCACTTTTTTTTAATAGGTCTTGCCAGTTTTTTTCAAGGTTTTGTAAGTCATTTTTGATTAAATCCTCACTTTTTCCCTCAGCAACTGTACGAACAATGATTCCAGCTTCCTTATCTTTTAATGATGACACAAGTTTTTTTAAACGTCTTCTTTCGTATTTGTCCCATATTTTTTTTGAAATACCAATATATTTTGAATTTGGAACAAGAACCAGAAGTCTGCCAGGTATGGCTACTTCTGTAGTAACGCGGGGACCTTTTCCTGCGAAAGCTTCCTTTATAACCTGAACAAAAATGCTTTGACCGGTTTTTAGATCAACATTTACATTATCATTAGATTTGCGGCTAGTTCTTCTTTTAGATTTATTTTTTACGTCTTCGTCATCTGAATCATCAGAATCCATTAAATACGCAGGGTTCTCTATTTCAGAAAAAGGTAAAAAAGCATTTATATCGTAACCGATATCGACAAACGCTGCCTGCATACCTGGGAGAACATTTTCAACCTTACCTTTATAAATATTACCAACCATGCGTTGTTGATCTTGTTTTTCAACGTATACTTCAACAAGCTTTTCATCTTCGATGATTGCAATGCGGGATTCTCCCATGCTTTCATTAATAAAAATTTCTTTTTCCATTTGGACTCCTTCGACTATTGATTAAACCAACAGTGAGTTATAGTTTGCATGGATTGTAGGATAATTTTGAGGTGTGGTTGGCTCTTTAGCCAAGGTAAAATCTTGAAAATTGGTTTACAATTTCAAGAATGAAATTTTAAAATACTCTATAAACAGTGTCTACAAAAAAGACAAAAAACTTTAAGTCACACCAATAGTTTTTATCACAATCCGTTAAAACAATTTATGTAATAATATTCCTTAAGCCAACAAATTAGATTTGTGACTAATTCTTTGAAAGACCTACCTAAAGATCATAAATTAAAGTGTCGAGTTTTGAGCCATATTGCTTCGACATAAAATAATCGCTAAAAAGGATCAAAGCCCCTTTTTTAGCACAAGGGCATTTTATTATGATTAAAGAATTATTAAAAAATAAAATTTTAACGATTGACGGAGCTATGGGAACTATGGTTCAGTCCTTTAAATTAAATGAAATAGATTTTCGAGGTGAGAAATTTGCCGATCATAAATCCGATCTAAAGGGCAATAATGATATTCTGGTATTAACACAGCCTGATATAGTATCAAAAATACATAGCTCCTACTTAGATGCAGGTGCTGATATAATTGAGACGAATACCTTTAACGCAAATGCAATTTCGCAATCTGACTATGATATGGAAAAGGAAGTTTATAATTTGAACTATGAAGCCGCTAAAATCGCTTCTAAAGTTGCTAAATCCTACAAAGACAAGCCTAGGTTTGTTGCTGGCGCCCTAGGTCCTACAAGCAGAACGGCTTCGTTGAGCCCTGACGTAAATGACCCCTCTTATAGAAATACATCATTTGATGAGCTAGTAAGTGTATACTCTGAACAAATTCAAGGACTACTGGCAGGCGGAATTGATCTATTTTTAGTAGAAACAGTTTTTGACACATTGAATTGTAAAGCTGCCTTATTTGCAATAAATCAAATACTCAAAGAAAAAACTCTTGATTTGCCAGTATTTATTTCTGGAACAATTACTGATGCTAGCGGTCGAACTTTATCTGGCCAGACAGTTGAGGCATTTTGGAATTCAATCAAGCATATTCAGCCAATGGCTGTAGGTTTAAATTGCGCGCTTGGAGCTGAACAAATAAGGCCATGGCTCCACGACCTTTCAAATATCGCTGAAACCTTTGTGTTTGTTTATCCAAACGCTGGTCTTCCTAATGAATTAGGTGAATATGATCAATCTCCAGAAGAGATGTCAGCAATTATAAGAGATTTTGCTCGGGATGGATTAGTGAATATCGTGGGTGGATGCTGCGGAACTACACCTGAGCATATTCAGGCTATATCTAATGTTGTTGAGAATCAAAAATCTAGAAAAATACCGCTAGTTGATCCATACACTCGTCTTAGCGGCTTAGAACCTTTCGTGATTCGGCCTGATATCAACTTTATCAATGTTGGTGAACGTACCAATGTTACAGGATCTGCAAGATTTAAAAGATTAATAAAAGAGGGAGATTTTGAGGCAGCCTTATCAGTTGCTAGACAGCAAATACAAAATGGCGCACAGATTATTGATATAAATATGGATGAAGGTCTTTTGGATTCCGAGTATGCTATGGAGAAATTTTTAAAACTAATTGCATCTGAGCCCGATATAGCGAGAGTACCTATAATGATTGATTCTTCAAAATGGTCGGTGATTGAGGTTGGACTTAAGAATCTACAAGGAAAAGGTATAGTTAATTCAATATCACTTAAAGAGGGTGAAGAAATATTTTTAAAGCAGGCTCAAAAAATAAAAAATTATGGTGCAGCTACTGTTATTATGGCCTTTGATGAAGAAGGGCAAGCAGATTCATTTGAACGTAAAGTTGAAATATGCTCCAGAGCATACAAATTGCTTGTTGAAAAAATTAATTTTATTCCTGAGGATATTATTTTTGATCCAAATATTTTTGCTGTTGCAACGGGAATTGATGAGCATAATTCTTATGCAAAACACTATTTAGATGCCGCCAAGGAGTTGAAAAATCGATTTCCTAAAGTTCATATTAGTGGAGGTGTTTCCAATCTATCGTTTTCATTTAGAGGGAATGATATCTTACGAGAGGCTATGCATTCAGTATTTTTATTTCATGCGGTTAAATCTGGAATGGATATGGGTATCGTCAATGCTGGGCAACTGACCTTATATGATGAAATTGATCCAAAGCTTAAAAATTGCATTGAGGATGTAATTTTTGATAGAAGACCTGATTCTACTGAGCGGCTAATCGATATGGCTCAATTACATAAAGGTAAAAAGAAAAGTCAGGTTGCTGATTTAAAGTGGAGAAAACTAAGCATTGAAGATAGGCTCAGCCATTCACTCAAGGAAGGAATTACAGATTTCATCGAAGATGATGCCGAGGAGGCAAGGCAAAAGTATGATCGCCCAATCAGTGTAATTGAAGGACCGCTAATGGATGGTATGAATATTGTAGGGGATCTT
>Ga0209631_10002405_pt1 | contig 22472 bp, 15 predicted proteins | sample COG_08_FD_184752 | JGI IMG/M metagenome (GOLD analysis project Ga0209631, IMG submission 184752) | Pelagic Microbial community sample from North Sea - COGITO 998_met_08 (SPAdes) (version 2) | ecosystem: Environmental > Aquatic > Marine > Neritic zone/Coastal water | place: Helgoland, sampling... | reverse complement strand
CAAGCTGCTCTAAATACACTTCTAATACTTCTTCGGTTGAAGTGACGTGAATCTGTAAATATTGCATCCGAATCGACAGATCTTCGACATCGTTCCAAAGAATACTGACGTCTTGGGTGATCGAACGCCGAAGGGCGATCAATGCCTGCTCCGCCGCGCTGACTCTAGCAGCAGCCTCGTTGAGTCTTGCCCGATCAGCGCCACCCCTGAAAATGTTATAACTCATCCGCAGCACTGCAGACTGATTATTCGCTGCACCGGGAGAGCCTGACATATTATCATTTCTCGTCGCTCCAACCGCCAAATCAACTCTCGGATGAAAAGCACCCCGGATTTGTTTTCGAGCAGCTCTGGAAGCTTCAAGATCAGCCTCTGCTGCTTTAACTTGAGGGTTTTTTTTGAACGCTGTTTGTACAGATGCTTCAAGCGTTTCCGGCAGTGTTTTCGGCCGAGGAGGTAGAATCAAGTCGACCGGACTCTCACCAACAACCTGATAGAACTCCGCCTGACCATTCTGGGCATCTTTCTCACTCAGTAACAATGCACTTTTCGATTGTGCTTGACGACCTTTGGTTTGAACCACGTCCACTTTCGTGCCAACGCCACTCTCAAATCTCTCTTCAATCTTAGTCAGCGTCTCCTCGTGCTGTCTTAAATTCTCTCGCGATAATCTAACCAGCTGATCCCTCTTCAAAACCTCAAGGTAAGCTTGCGCAGCCCTCAAACCCGTATTTTCTTGAGTCGTCGCAAGCCGTGCAGTTGTCGCAACTAACACTGCATCTTGTTGCTTTACAAAATTTGCGGTACCAAAACCATCGTAGATCATCTGATTCAAAGTCAAACTGCGTTCGTACCGGTCAAAGCGTTCGTTAACTAAATCAGTCGCACGAGTAGTGGTATTATCTGATTCTTCGAGCCCACGGGCGAGCACAAGATCGACGGACGGCAAAAAACCGGCAAAGGCTTGACGCCGCAACGACTTTGCAGCCGTCACGTTGTAAGCAGAGGACTGAATACTCGGGTTGGTCAACAAAGTTTGCTGAACCACTTCTACCAAACTCTGCGCAAGCGCAAAGGCTGGTAGCATCCACCCTAATAGACTTAAAAGCACTAATCTATTCAATGAAAGCTCTAGTTGACAGTTAGGCATAAGTTTAACCAAGATCAAGTTTCAGTGATACCCGCAGATTCATAGCTGCCGACCATCATAAAAGCTGACCAAATATAGGGCTGCCCCCAAAGCGGAGACTCCTTCAGCTCGAGCTGGGATTCCCGAAGCGCTTGCCGCGCTGGCATACCCGCTAATATCCTTCGATAAAAACTCGTCATCAAGGCTTGCGTGCCGGCATCACTGACTTCCCACAGTGAGTTCACCACTTCAGAAACTCCCGCTTCCTGAAAGGCTCGACGCAATCCATAGACCCCCTCTCCTTCATGGATCTCGCCAAGTCCTGTTTCACAGGCAGAGAGAACCACCAATTTTGTGCCTGAGAGTTTTAAATCTAATACCTCGAGTGCCGTCAGTACGCCATCGTTACGTGTATCAATATCTCCAAGAAACCTTGCGTTCTGATTGATTCCAGCAAAGGCTAACCCAGCCCGAAGTAACGGATTATCGCCAGGAGGCGGAACTTGCAAATCAGCCCCTCGCTGGAGTTTAAGCAGCCTCTTTTTAAGGTTCTCATCGGCTTTTAGAAAAAAACCATGAGTCGCAATATGAAGGATTCCCGGGATCTCTTCAATTTCACTGATTACTTGTTCTTGGGCCTCCTCCTTGCTGAAAACCGCTCTATCTTCCTTTTGCGCATCAACCTGTTCGACAATGATTTCTCCTTCTTTTTGGGCCCCTGGAAGGGGAAGAAAATTGAGTCCCCTCAACCCACTCCCTGCGCCGCGCAACGTATCCGATTGAACAGCTCGACTCGCAGCGACTTGCCTGATTTGATCTGGATCAGCCACTCCATCGGCATCATAGTCAGGTCCAGCAACGATCATGTAGGGTCCTTCGGACAAACTCAGAAAGCTAGGCAATAGATCTCGACCGGAGGTCAAAAAATGAAAATCAATGGTGTCCACCAAATAGGCTTCGTCATAATCGACTAAAGCAGCAAAAGGTAAAATGTTAAGCAGTCCGTCCGGGATTATGTAGATATAATCAATCGACTCGGTGGCAGACGCGATCGGCTCCCAGATCGCCTCATATGCGATCTGCCCAACCTCTATAAAATCAAAATCTTCGGCAGCCGGATCTTGAATGGTCTCACGGTACTCGGTAATCAGCGCGTCAGCCTCCTCTGCGTTCTCATAATTGACCAGCATGTAGTCGAGCACTCCACCTCGCCGAGAAACCACTGCCGCCAAGTAGTGCGAACCAGATTCAGTTTGGTACGATTGAAAATCAACCAGGGCGCGGCCGTCCGGGATTTGCGCTTCGAGCGCCGCGACGCTGATGGTTGCGATAGAGGTTCGGTACTGCGCGCTAGCGCGCCCCAGACGACCCTGCAGTTCGTTAACTTTTTGCTCGAGATCATAGAGCGCTTCGGGATGGCGGCCCGCGGTCTCAGCGGTCGGCCCGCTCAAAGTAAGTTTTGCCAAGGATTCGCGGCTGACCCGAAGCTCATTCGCAAGGCTCGATAACTCAGGATTTTGAGTCATACGCCCAATTTGCTGAATCTCAGAGGTAATTTTTAGAAGAAGACCTTTTCGATGCATGCTGGCTTCGAGGGCCAATCGGGCGCTCTCAGGACCGCCTACTTCGGCAAGCAGTGCCAGGTAAGACATTAGCTCAGGCCGGTGCAAACGCATATAACCCTCGCGGGCGTTTTCACCGGTCACCCAAAGCATACGGTCAAGGAATGCACTCCGACGCAAAAATCCTGCGCGCTTCAATTCAATGCCCGCCGTGAGCTCCCCAGCAGCGACCAAAGTTTCTGACAGGCTGTTTAATGCTTCAAAAGTATAGGGGTGCTGTTCACCCAATACCGCTTCGGCTTTGGTCAAGGCATCGGCCAACGTCAACTGTGCCTCTGAGAGCCGCCCCAGCAATAGATACGCACCGCCTAAATCGATCAATGATCGAATCACATCAGGATGATCGTCTCCAAGTTTTTCCCTTCGAAGGGTTAATGCCAGCAAAAGGGTCTGCTCTGCCTCAACAAGCGCGCCACGTTTCATCTGAACCCGGCCAAGGTTGTTCAGCGCTTTTAGGCGCAGCGGGTGAGATTCGCCCAATGTACGCGTCCACCGCTCCAATACATCGATAAAAGCTGGCTCTGACTTGTCAAAGTCGTTCATCATAAAGTAAAGAAAAGCGAGGTTATTTTTGGTGGCCACCGTGTCAGTATGGTCATCACCAAAAAGCCCCGACAAAATTGAAATGCTCTTTTGATACAAAGGCTCAGCTTCTCTAAAGCTGCCCTGACTTTCGTAGAGCAGGGCTAAATTATTGCTTTGCCGTGCAGCCTCTGGATCTTGCTGCCCCCGGACGGTTTCAACTAAGGACAGTGCCTGCTTCATCAGGGGTTCGGCCTGATCATACAACCCCATGGTTTCATACAGGTTACCTAAATTATTGGTGAACGCGATCACGATCGGATGTGACTCGCCCACCACGCTCTGCATTCCCTCGAGGGCCTCAATAAAGGCTCGCTCCGCCGCCTTAAACTGACCGAGTCGCTGTAGCAAATCCCCTTTTTTCGCCACCAAACTGTACAGATTGCTCGGCACATTGCCCCACTGAGATCGAGCAGTTGCTTCTATGGTATCCAGCACAGACAGTGCTGAATCATAGTCAGCCGCATCTATCAACACGTCGATCAAGTAGACATTGGCCCTCAGCCACGGATCGGACTGGACAACCGTTAGCGCAAGCGCATCATTCAGCGTTAACCGTGCCTTGACTAACTGGCCATTTTTTCGATGGACGTCAGCCAGCCTCAAACTCATGTTCACCGCATCTCTCGAAGCTGGACCCCCGCTCTGACTTGCCCAATCAATGCCCTGTTCAAGGTGGCCTTGAGCAACTGCCAGCTCGCCAACCCCAATTGACAATTGAGACAAAAAATCCAGACAGGCATGGTAACGCGGATGCCAGGGCGACAAAGCCTGCGACAGCGCCTCGCATAGAGCCTCCTGGGCATCAACAGCCGCCCGAGCCCGGCCGGTTTGATTCAATATTCGCACTCGGTCCTCGATGATTAATTGGTTGTACCGATGGGCAAACGGCAACACAGCGAGCATTTGATCTTGAACAATCTCTAAGATGCTCATCGCCATATCCACATCACCTTGCTGAAGATAGAGCCAATGAGACTGCCCTAGCATTTGAACCGTACTGGGATGCTCACTCCCTAGGGCTTCTGCGTAGGCCCCGTAGACCGCATCAGACATTGCCTCTGCGTAAGGAAGAACCCCCGCCTCGAGCAGCTTCTGATAAAACCGAAATCGTGCATCCGCGGTCAAAAGATGCCCTTCGCCCAACAAATCCGCAGCAAACGATACGACCCCTTCTTGATCCATCAGCCCTTGCTGGAGATTTCCTGCGGCAAAGTTCGACTCCGCCTCCAGGCTCAGAGCTTCGTAAGCGCCTAGCAAATCTTCCATACCCTCCGGTGCGGCTCTCGCGGCCTGAAGGGATAAGCTGGCTTCAAGGGGCAGTTCAGAGAAGGGAGCGGCCCGAGCTTTAAGCAGGCTTGCTATTGTTTCATAATCCTTCTCGGCGACTGCGCGCTCAAGTTCCTCCCTGCCCTCAGCCACCGCAAAGGCGCCAGCCACCGCCAGAAATAGCAATAGAAAATGACGCCCCAACTTCGATAATTGCATTAATCCTCCAAAACCTTTCATCTTGATTATCCCGGGCTTCTCTCACTGATGGTTTAATTGAATTAGGCCTTACCGTCAACGCTCTTTTTACGCACGGGCATGATATAAAGAGGTCCACCGCCGACAACCGGTCGCAATTGAACTCGGAGAATCAATGCATCAGTTTGAGAATTCTTGGCTGGCCAGAACACTGGGTCGGTTCGTCTTAGCACTTTTCGGCTGGCGCGTTGCGGGATCAATCCCAAAATCCAAACACACGGTGATTATTGCAGCGCCTCATACAAGCAATTGGGACTTCATTTTTCTGATCGCTGCGACTTCCGCCATTGGCGTCCGCATTAATTGGCTGGGCAAGCAATCTCTTTTCAACCATCCGTTGGGATTCTTGATGCATGGCCTTGGCGGCATCCCGGTGGACCGCTCACAGCGCAATAATATGGTGGATCAAATCTGCGAACGGTTTTCGAGTCGTGTTTCACTTCATCTCGTTGTGCCCCCTGCCGGGACTCGCGCAAAAACTGATCGATGGCGGTCAGGTTTCTACCACATTGCAAGGCAAGCCGACGTCCCGGTTATCTTCGGTTTTTTAGACTACTCCAAAAAACTCGCAGGTATCAGCAACGTCAATCACCTCTCCGGCATCGTCAAACAGGACATGGACAAAATACGATCTTTCTACGCCGACAAAATCGGAAAGTTTCCTGCGTTGTCGAGTACAGTTAGGCTCGCAGAAGAAATCGATCCGACAGCGCCTTCCCAATCGAATCGGGTTGAATGAACGCCACGAAGGCATCGTCGAATGAAGAACGGAACGGCGGCGCTCTACGTTTAGAACACTCGGACCTGATGAGTAAAGTGACTGTAACCGATCTTTCAGCACTGCCTGATGGGCACTCTTTCGCCGACGCTGACCTGACATCAACGATGGCGGGACATCATCCATGGCCGGTAGATATCGACAATCTTCCTTAACGAAGGCCGAGATTCTCGTTTGAGCACCCCTTTAGGCCCTTTTCAATTCTAAGCGCCCAGCAAGCTAAGACGCCATCAACCACTGACTCGAAGACATTAAACGATAAGACCTGGCGCCAATCACATCCACCGATGACGCCCCATCCTCCAGCAGCCGACCGTCCCAATCGTTTGCTATCACAGCCCACCCATTAACCAGAGCCGAATAAATAGCAGTCATCTGATCAGGATATCGGCCCTTTGAGGCGGCTCATTGCAGGGAGTTCGCTAAGTGCCCACACCATCAAAAACGATCACACTTCTGGCGACAGAACCTGACTTCATATCAACAAATGCCTGATTGATATCGTCAAGTCCAATTCGCTTAGACACCATTTCATCGAGATGCAGCTTTCCTGCCAAATAAAAATCAATAAACCGCGGCATATCGATGCGAAAACGGTTGGATCCCATAAACGATCCTTGAATGCGCTTTTCCTGCAGAAACGCGGCTCCCATCAGCTCAATTTTGACACCAACCGGGATCATACCAATCACTGTGGCGGTACCCCCCGCTCTGAGCATCGCAAAAGCTTGCTCGGCTGTTGCTTTCAGACCGATGGCCTCAAAGCTGTAATGCACGCCGCCTCCAGTGAGCGCCATAATTTGCTCAACGGGATCCCCATCAGCGGCGTTGACTGTATCTGTCGCGCCAAACGTTTTGGCCATTTCCAACTTGGCTGGCATCGTATCAACAGCGATGATTCGACCAGCACCTGCAAGCGCTGCGCCATTGATACACGACAGCCCAACGCCGCCGCAGCCGATCACAGCAACGGTTGTGCCCGGTTCTACCGCCGCAGTATGAAAAACACTGCCAACGCCTGTGGTGACCGCACAACCAATCAATGCCGCCCGATCCAGAGGCATGTCCTCACGAATTTTAACGATCGCATGCTCATGCACGAGCATTTGTTCAGCAAAAGAAGATAAGTTCGCAAATTGTTGGACCGGTTGTGACTCGATGGCCAATCTTGGCGCATCTTCAGCCCCCCGCTTCGTCTCAGGGTTTTGGCACAGCGATAAATGCCCAGTGAGACATTCTTCACAATGACCACAAAAGACCGATAAACAGGTGATCACGTGATCGCCGGGCTTGACGTACGTGACGTCGCTGCCCACCGCTTCAACAACCCCTGCAGATTCGTGGCCAAGCACCATGGGCGTAACTGCTGGATAGAGACCTTCAATAAAGTGGAGGTCGCTGTGGCACACGCCAGCCGCAGCGGTGCGAATTAAAACCTCACGCGGGCCAGGCTTTGATATCGAAATCTCCTCGATGCTCAGCGGGGCTCCGACTTCTCTGAATATTGCAGCTTTCATGCTCTCTCCCTGTCTATTAGGTGACTTTGGTCAAATTCTCACAAACCACTATGCCCTGTTCGAGGGGTGAGGGAAAGATGAATATAGCCTCCCTGCGCCACAACGAAAGGGAATGGTTTGAATGAAAATGATCGGGTTGATCCCCGGCGCTTTATTGAAACAGTTCTAAGGTCTAGCAGTGTTACGCTCTGGCAGTTTTACGCTCTAGCAGTTTTACGCTCTAGCAGTTTTACGCTCTGGCAGTTTTAGCCCAGGCGAGCTCTCACTCAACCTGATGTAGCCTGAAGGCGCGAGATCAATGCGAACCACCATCGACAGCAAGAATCGCACCGGTCGTAAAGCTCGCACCGGAACCCGCAAAATAAAGTGCTGCAGCGACGATTTCACCGGGCTCCCCACCCCGCTGAAGTGGGATAGTCGCCTCTGCGCGGGCATTAAAGGCCTCCATGTCCCACGCATCTGCAATGTCAGTCAAAAATGGACCCGCCATAATACAATTGACTCTAACCTTCGGCCCATAGGCCGCTGCAAAGGAACGCGTTAACGCATTGAGCCCTGATTTGGCAGCACCATAGGGTTCAGAATTGGGGCTCTTAGTTACCGAAGCCGAGCTGCTGATATTAATAATCGACCCGCCGCCGGTGCGCATCATCCGATCCCCGACATTGGCCATCAAGCGAAAGGGGCCTTTTAAATTAACGCTCAAGACTTTATCGAATAAAGCCTCGGAAACTTCCGTGAGTGCAGGATACAAGGGTGACATTCCAGCGTTGTTGATCAATACGTCGATCCGGCCAAAATGCGAAATCACTGCTTCGACCATTGCATCGAGATCATCCCAGTCACCGACGTGAGTGGCTCGAGTAAACACCTCAGTGCCATGCGCCGTTTTCATGGCTTCGGCTACCGCATCGCAGGCTTCAATTTTTCGGCTGACAATCGCCAATTTAGCACCCTCAGCGGCAAAACCCTCTGCCATCGCTCGCCCTAGTCCGCGGCTCCCGCCGGTGATTAACACGACTTGATCCTTAAACAATTCACCCATGCCGTCTCTCCTCTGGTGTTTTTAAATTAATTTGCCCATGCAACCAGAACCTCATGCCCGGTTCAAACAACGAATCGCGCTTCAGCGCTCGGGAATGCCCTCTCTGCCAGAGATGATCCGCACACAGGAAGCGGCCTGAGCTGCGGCGGCTCGTGCCTGGGCTAGATCTTCTGATCGCGCTAACGCGACACCCAGCCTGCGATGCCCATCCATAGAAGGTTTCCCGAACAGCCGAAGGTCCGTCCCGGGTACAGAGAGGGCCTCAGCGGCACCCTCAAAAGCAATTTGATCTGTCGAGCCTTCGCCTAGAATTACCGCAGAAGCCGCAGGCCCTAGCTGCTCGATAAGAGGTATCGGAAGCCCCAGAACAGCCCGGACATGAAGCGCAAACTCAGACAAATTTTGTGAAATTAAAGTCACCAGCCCGGTATCGTGCGGTCGAGGCGAGACTTCGCTAAAAATCACAGTATCGCCTTTTACGAACAGCTCCACACCAAACAATCCAAAACCTCCCAAGTTTTCTGTAATAGTACTAGCAATGTGCTTCGCACCTTCCATCGCTGCAGCACTCATGGGTTGGGGTTGCCAGGATTCACGATAATCACCCCCTTCTTGTCGATGACCAATCGGCGCGCAAAAACTCGTTCCCCCGATGTGTCGCACCGTCAGCAATGTAATCTCATAATCAAAATCGACAAACCCTTCGACGATGACCCGGCCACGACCACTGCGTCCGGCCGACTGTGCATGGGTCCAGGCAGAGCCAATGTCACTTTCTGAGCGAATCATCGACTGCCCTTTTCCCGATGAGGACATAACCGGCTTTATAAAACATGGAAAGCCCATCCGTACAGCGGCGGCCCGGCACGCTTGTTCGGTGTCTGCAAACGCATAGCTTGAAGTTGGCAGTCCCAGAGTCTGAGCAGCGAGATTTCGGATACCCTCGCGATTCATCGTCAACTGTGCTGCACGCGCCGTTGGAATGACCTTAAAACCCTCTTCCTCCAGTTCCGCCAGCGTATCGGTGCTTAACGCCTCAATCTCCGGAATAATTAGATGAGGTTTCTCAAGCTCGATCACGGATCTCAATGCCTTACCGTCGAGCATGCTGAGCGTGTGCGAGCGATGAGCGACTTGCATGGCCGGTGCATTGTCGTAGCGATCAACGGCGATAACCTCGATCCCAAGCCGTTGAAACTCAATTGCGACTTCTTTACCTAACTCACCACTGCCGCACAACAAGACCCGGGTTGCTGTTTCTGAGGTCGCCGTTCCAATTTGTTTCATCTTCTTCTCTCTATCCTTCAAATGCTTTTACTTTGCGCTTGGCGCTTTGCACTTGGCACTTGGCACTTGGCACTTGGCACCTGGCACCTGGCATTTTCACAATGGACTATCGCTCAATCCGATAGCCAGTCGCTCCAGTCAGTCCTGCGCAATTGCATACCCTAACATCCCTCAGGTTACCTTCCCCGACGGCCCTAGGCACTCAACGGAGTTTTTTTCGGGAAATCCACTGTGAGTCAAGCTACTGGATCACTGCCTCCTCCTAACCTTCCGCTTTCTAGGACTTCCATGTTAGGCGCCAACACTTTCATGCTCCAGTTGAGATCCCAAACAAAAGCAGAATGTTAAACCCGCCAGCCCAGCGAGCCCGGCCGCCACCATAAAGGGAACCACATAACTTCCTGACCAGCCAAACAGCCATCCCAAAAGACCAGGTCCAGCGGCAACACCTAGAACGCTAAACAGATTCGCCCAGGAAAAGAGCCGACTGTAACTCCGTAATCCGTAACGTGCCGCAATGATCAAAGGCTGCAGCATTAATAGGTTACCCACGGTGATACCGAGTATCGCCAATCCCAAAAGCATCCCAGCAATCGTTTCGCTCAGACTGAGCAGCCCCAAGGAAAATGCTTGGGCCAACATCATCACCAAAGTGAAACCCTGTACCGGTAGTTTGTCTAACAAAAATCCTCCCGCCAATCGTCCAATGACACTGGCCAGGGGTAACACTGTCAGAGCGATTGCCACCCATTGCTCGGGAAGTCGCTGAGTTATCAGCCCATATTGATGAGCAATGGCGCCAACCTGAGAAGCCATAAGGCAGATGTACGAAAGATTGAACCAAACAAAGAATGGGTCTTTCACGGCGACTGCAAAGTGAACCCCATCCTGCGCAGCGGGAGTCTCCTGCCATGCAGCGCCATCCGGCATGAGCCCCAGGTCAGCGGGGAAAGATCGAAGTAGCCAAAGCGTCACGGGCACCACTCCCAGGAGGTACAGCAATGCTTGGAACGAGGCCGCCCTCGGCAGCCCGAGGTCCCCGACCCAATAGGCCGAGATCGGCGTAATCAACATTCCACCCACCGAAAGCCCGGTTGAGGCAATCGATAACGCTCTGGCGCGCTGAATCACAAACCAGCGAGAGATCAGGGTTGTTGCTGGCAAAAGTCCAGAGGCGCTAAAACCGAGACCGAAGAGCGCATAAACACCGTAGAGTTCCCAAGTTTCGCTGATCGAGCCAATGCACCAAAGACCAAATGCCGCCAGCAAAGCGCCAGGGACAATGATCCAACGGACGTCAAATCGGTCAAGCAGTGGCGCAAGCCCAAGGCCCGCAATACCGCTGACCACGAAAAACACCGATACAGCGGAGGAAGCCACCTCGATGGTATAACGACCGGTCGCCGCCAAGGACTGAATCAGCACCGCATGGTTATAAAATCCCAGCCCTGAACTGAACGCTAATATGACGAACAATCCGGCGACCAGTCTCCAGCCATAAAACATCGGTGCACCGTCCTTTTTGGGCACTGTAACATAGGAATGGCACTGCCTGGGGTCTGGCTATTTGTGATAACCTTTACGCGCACCAAGATTAGGATGTCACTATTTACCGCTGGATTATCCTTTTTGGTGTCTGGAGCTGTTATCTCGCATTTGGACTCACAGCAACCAGCCTCGCGCCGCTCGTTCCCTTGATCGAGGCAGACCTTGGAATCTCACACACTGCGATGGGCAGCATCATGGGGATTTGGCAGCTCACCTATATTGTCTTTGCGGTGCCCGGCGGTATGCTTCTAGATCGTGTCGGATCACGGTACGCATTGACCCTCGGCGTTCTTTTTATTGGCCTATCAGCGCTGCTCCGGGGCGTTGCCGAAGACTACATGAGCATGCTCCTAGCGGTGATGCTCTTTGGCGTGGGAGGACCCATTGTGTCGGCTGGCGCGCCGAAAATCATTACCCGTTGGTTCCACGGACAATCTCGCGGGCTGGCGATGGGAATCTACATGACAGGGCCCGCAATCGGTGGCATTGTTTCGCTGACGCTGACCCACTCTTTTCTACTTCCTATTTTAGGTTCATGGCGTAACCTAATGACTTTAAACGCAATAATAGCGTTATCCATTGCGGTAGGTTGGTACTTGATCGCGACGAATAGCCGAATGCGGGCCTCTGAAACCCTCAGCCAAACAGACCCAACACCGCAGCTTCCAGCGATTAAAGCGCTGCTCCAACAACCCGCGGTGAGAATCATCTTGCTCATGAGCATCGGTGTTTTTCTTGTCAATCATGGTCTCAATAATTGGCTACCCGAAATCCTCAAAAATACCGGTATGACCCTGATCGAAGCAGGATACTGGGCAGCGATTCCAACGGTCATCGGTATTCTGGGGTCACTCACCATTCCCCGACTAGCGACGCCAGGTCGACGGTTTCCCATTTTGCTCGGCCTGACCGCACTCGCGGCTTTGGCCACGCTCCTGCTTCAGTTCAGCGAAACGCCGCTTCAATTCAGCGGGCTGTTGCTTCAGGGCATCGCCCGTTCCAGCATGATGACCGTCCTGATACTGACTTTGGTCGAATTGCCGGGAATCGGAGAGAAAAATGCAGGGTTGGCAAGCGGGTTGTTTTTTTCCGCCGCTGAAGTGGGCGGTGTTTTGGGTCCGGTTACCCTGGGTCTTTTCTACGATGCGACTGGGAACTTCACCCTGGCATTGGCCACACTGACCCTCGTCTGCCTGGTCTTGTTGATCGCAACGGCTCGTTTAAAGAAGATTTCAGAACAACACCCGAATCAAACCAAAAGCGTCGCACCCTAAGCCCTACTATCGGATCGGATTACCCACGTTAAACACCCCGCCTGGGTAATCCCTACCAGAAACCCGCTCCGAGCGCGGCCTCAGCGGCTTGCGATGCCTGCGGACTTTTATTACTGGCTGACCGATCTAAGCTTGCTGCCCCTCAATTTCAAAAAGCGCGATCAAACGCTCGAGTGCCGCCATCATTCTGCGCTCGAGAGATCCAAATCATTGCGTAAGATAAATTTTTGAACCTTTCCCGTCGCGTTGCGGGGTAATGCATCAGTAAACACGACGTATTTGGGCTGTTTAAACCGGGCCAACCGATCACGCGTGAATTGTTTAATCTCTGCCCCAGCCATCCCTTGGTTGGCCTGCAGAGCGACTACAGCACAACCCACTTCGCCCCACTGCTCATCCGGCACACCAATCACCGCAACTTCACGAATCTGAGGAAGCTCATAAAGTACATTTTCCACTTCTGCCGGGTAGACATTTTCGCCGCCGGAGATATACATGTCTTTCAGTCGATCTTCGATAAAAATGTAACCTTCCGCATCGCGACTGGCGATATCCCCCGTTCTCAGCCATCCGTCAACGAATGTCTCATCATTGGCATCCTGTCTGCGCCAATACCCAGGCGTAACAACAGGACCTCGACACCAAAGCTCACCTGACTCCGATGGCGCAGCATCTGAGCCATCTTCTTTCACAATCCGAATCTCCGTGTGACGCAGAGCCTTGCCAGCAGAACCCACTTTCCCGGGAACATCGTCGTAACCGAGAATGCAGCAACTGGCCATGTTTTCGGTCATACCGTAGCCTTCTTGAATGACCAGGCCTCGCTGATACCACCAATTCACCAGCACCTCAGGGACGGCTTCCGCGCCAGCGATGCAGACCTTCAGGCCATCGAATGTCGCCTCAGCGTTGCCCGGGTGATCTCGCAATGCATTGAAAATTGCGGGCACACCCAAGAAATGCGTAATTCCTAGGGCTTCATCTGAAAAAGCGTTCAGCGCTAAGCCAGGATCAAAAGTGCGCATAATCACCGCAGTGCCACCGTAGAACAGCGCAGGGCAGGTAAAAACTTGTAAACCGCCAATGTGGAACAAGGGCATCACTGCTAGGCCCACCATATCTGGGTTGCAGTACATGCTGCTGGCATTCACTTGAGCCCAAACCATCATACCGTGGGTCATGATGACCCCCTTCGGCAATCCAGTGGTTCCTGAAGAATACATCAACATACACTGATCTTCAGGCTTGAGCGGCACCATCTCTAGGATCGGAGTCAACCCAATGATCGCCGATTCAAACTCGGATTCAGCGCCCCTTCCCTCAGTACTGACAAGATGTGGGATATCAACCGTGAGCGCCTCCACAGTCTCTGACAATTCGCCATCGAAAATAACAACAGAGGGTTCTGCATCGCCGATAATAAAATCGAGTTCGGGCGCCGTTAGACGAAAATTAAGCGCCAGATGAACCGCTCCGATGCGCCAAGTTGCAAACACGATGTCCATGGTATCCAATGAATTGAGTGCAAGCACACCCACCCGATCGCCAGGCCCCACGCCCAGACTTTGCAGCCAAGTCGCTACTCTTCCAACCCGATCATGCATCTGCGCATAGGTACAGCGTCGCTGAGAGGGTAATTCGATCATCGCCGTATGCCCTGGTCTACTCGACGCGTTATAACCTATCCAATCAACAATCATTCCTACCATGATATTCTTCGTCTCCTTGCCATCCTTTTAATTTGTTGTGGCAACCATCAATAACAATCATCAATAGCAACCATCAATAACAGTCATCAATTACAACCATCATTAATCGCGTTCGATCATCTGATGTGTCCATCAAGGTTCAATCATCTCTGTTTCAGCACTTCCTGCACGTTGATTTCAGAGACATCAACGCTGGCCGAGTCGATCATGGAACAACGTCAGAACGCCCTATGTTTTACAAAGTCAAAGCGCCGCACCCATGCTGTTTTAACGACACGCTCTAAACCAGGGTAACTGCTTCTCGATCTATGGCAGCTGTCTTTAGACCGGAAAAGGAGTAGTCTACACTACGTCCGTAAAACGCGAAAAACCTCAAAGGCTTCAGTCAATGAAACCGGTTACCCTCCATTACCTCGATCATGATGAATCGATCCTACCCCACCTGGAAACACTTCAGGACGGGCGTCAAGCGCTCGCACAATTGGATTTTTCGGAAGTGGGATTTACCCTTCAGCGCCATCGTTCGAGCATCACAGACTGGCGTGATGAAGAAGCAATCAATCGCACTCACCAACGTGAAATCATGCAACTCGCTCAACGATTCTCCCACTGTGATGCGGTCATTGGATACCCAGCGATCCTCCGAGGACCTGCTGAAGCCAGCCGCCATGACGATCACCTTCCAATCCAAATCGCGCATTCAGATTTCACGGACGATTATCGGCCGATGGTTCTCAATCCGGCTCGGCCTTATGGCACCTTCTTCGCGCCTTGTCTGGAAGCCGCGGGGATCAGCTACAAGGAACTCAATGCTGCAAAACGACTTTTAATGCTCCAATTTTGGCGGAATACAGGCCCTGTAAATCCTGATTTCCCCCTAGCCATTGCGGACGCTCGATCGGTCCCCCACCATGCGCTAGAACGGCGCACCGTCAATGAATACGCTGGAGAGACTCTGGCGTTCGAGACCTTTTTACTGCAGCCGCCGAATCAAAAACAAGCTTACCGGTGGTATACCTTCCCCAATATGACCGAGGAAGAAGTGCTGATTTTTAGGACGTATGACAGCCGCCAGGAGGAGCGCGGACTGCCCTATTGGACACCCCATTGTGCCTTCGCCAATCCTGACCCAGCATCAGCGGAACAATTTCGCACCAGCGTTGAAATGCGGGTGCTTTGTTTATTTTACTGAGTTCGCTCAGCCAGGTCTCTGGCCCCTATTTCGCCATTTAGCTCTGAGTAACATCGCTGACCTGTCCCTAACTCTGATCCGGGTCATTGCCCTGTCTGAGTTCAAATGCGCAACCGATCAAGATCATCCTATCCCGAACCCGTTCGCTTTAATCAGACTGGAATCTCGCAAAAATCGTTCAGGAGAATCTCTTGGGTTACTGCTGCATTGCGGTGGGCGCCGGCGCACCACGACGGCATGACCATCGAATAAAGCCCACTGCCTCCCGCGACCAACACGATGATCTGGCTCGGATCGTGAAAACAGCGTCTAAAGGATTGAGACTTTGACTCCCTTGCAAATCCTGGATTGACTTCGCGTATCGCTTCAGCTGTATGACCACAGCGCTCGAACAATGCTTGACAAATGTCTGACCGAGACATCCCCCCTGCTTCAAGAATGGCCGCATGTTCTGGGTTCAGGATCACAGTCGCTGCACCGCCGGTGAGAATGGCATTATTGGTGGCTAGGTTACCCAAACCAATTGCCAATACAGCAAGTAAGCGCAAATGGTCATCGGGACTGTCCGCATCACCTGAGTACATGACCGAATGCGGCGCCTCCGCACCTAAAACCGTCACAGCACTCTGCTCGGTATCGTACCCAAGCGCGACATGCAGCGGTTCGAAGGGGCTCGATTCCTGATCCTCGGCCAGACAGTAGGTAAATTTTCCCGGATGTCCCAGAAGCGCCATATCCGAGACACCCGGTTTAGCCCCACCAATATTGCGCATCGCGAGTCTCACCGCCCGACCGATACTTGCATTGGCTCTGAATCCAGGCCCAAGCGCACCAAATCCGCTCGCAATGCCGCCGCAAGCAAAGCGCGCTGGACCATTCACAATGATCAGAGGCGCTGTACAGTGAGTGGTGGCCTGCATTTCGGTGAGATCAAATTCCGGCTGTAAGATCGCGTTGATCGCTGCCAAGACAACTGGCATATGGTCTGGTAAACATCCAGCCATCACCGCTGATATCGCGATTTTCTCAACCGTCGCCGCCCCACCCCCAGGACCCATTTCACCTAAAACTTGCGCCCCTTGCAGCCCAGTCGCGAGGACCAAACGATCCACTCGCTCGGCTGTAGGAATCACCACGGGTAAGCCATCCGTCAGACCTTGGGTGTGGAGCATCTCAAGCGCCTCGGTTTCATCCGCGGCCTGCAGCATCTGGGTCATGTGCTCAAAGCCTCTAACATTGAGTCCGTCAGTCTCTCAGCGACTTGCAACATTCGCTCCTGGCCCGTTCCGGCGATGGGATGCGGTAATTTCAGTCTGGGTATATCGGGCATACCCAGGGAGGTCGCCACAAAATCCCCTTGAGGCCAAAATGCCTCTGTGACCAATGCCAGTGCTGGAAGTCCACGTCGCGCCATCGCAATGCCGTCACTCACGGTGCCGGTTGTGCAACTGCCTCAGTGCCCGTAGGCAGCAATTAGCCCGTCACACTGCTCAGAAATGTCATGGAGCAGGGGTTCCGGTGCGCTCACCGAGGCATTACCTTTATCAAACCTTGCAATCTTTAGCTCGGGTTTTCTCTTCTTCAAAACCGTTTCAACCGCATCCAAAAAGGCCACTGAGCCAGGAAAACCATTGGCTAAAAGACCAAGGGTCACTGTCGCATCCCCAGCCAGGTCTAAGGAAAGATCATAGGGCATTGCGGCTTGAAGACGCTCGCCCTCTGGATGATGAAATTCAATCATGACAAATCCATCGATGAAGTGGACTTTCATCATGCCATCGCCTAGGAGTTTTTCCCAGAGAAGGGCTCAGATGTTTTCTTTCTAACTTCATCGCCCCAGGTCCTCTGTGGCAAAACGAGCGAAACCTTTTAAGATGCACGACAAAAAGGCGACCTAATCTATGACTCACGCTGACGACTCAAGACCATGACACATCAAGCACTGAGTGGCACAATTACCCAGTTAATCGCATTGAAATAACCCATCCCATTCACTGGAGCTCGACATGGCCGAATCAACCACCCACAGCACTGAAAGCACGAGCGTGAATTTCTTTCTCGACGGCAACTTCCGCCCCGTGGCTGAAGAAAGGGATGCACAGGATATGACGGTCATCGGCACCCTCCCGGATGATCTTGCGGGCACTTTCCTCCGGATTGGCCCGAACCCAGTACACATTTATTCCGAAGAGAAGTATCACACCTTCGATGGCGATGGCATGATCCACGCCATCGAATTTGAAAGAGGTGCCGCCCGCTATCGGAACCGATTTGTCCAAACCGAGGGCTTCAAACTCGAGCAAAAACGCGGCGACTGGGTCTACAAGGGCATGAATTCCATGATGGATCCCTCTCCGTCCCGGGTTCCTGAAGGCGCGCCATCAAGTAAGAATCTCGCCAATACCGCCTTCGCCTATCACAACAAGACCCTGTATGCGCTACATGAACCCTCTCAACCCACCATTGTTGCACTTCCTGGGCTTGAGACCCTTGGTGCAACAGACTTCGGCGGTAAACTTAAACACCCCTTCTCCGCCCACCCCAAAGTAGACCAACAGTCCGGCGAAATGATGACCTATGGCTACTCATTTCAAGCGCCGTTTGTAAGCTACTCTGTAATCAATCGTGATGGCGAGCTCGTTCACACAACGCCGATCACGATCGAAAAGCCGGTATTCATGCACGACTTTGCGGTCTCTTCGAATTACACGCTGTTTTTGGACTTCCCAATCACCCTCGACATCGAACGCGCCATCGCCGGAGGTCCAGCACTCGGCTATGAGGAAGCCCATGGCTCACGCATCGGAGTGATGCCGCGCTTCGGCACTGATGCGGACGTACGCTGGTTTGAGGTAAAACCTGGCGTGGTCGTCCATACCGCAAACGCATGGGAAGAAGACGATGTGCTTGTGCTGCAAGCTTCACGGTCCAAAACCATCGATATTATTGGTGCGGGGACCCAAGCCGGTGATGCTCTGGCGGAGACTCATGGTCAACTTTATGAATGGCGCATTAACCTCACCACCGGTCAAATCATCGAAGGCCCACTCAGTGAGCTGCACTGTGATTTCACCCGGGTCAATGACGTCCACGCTTGTCACCCCACACGATATGTCTATGGCGCACTCTTTAATCCCACGCGCCCGTTCACTTTCGATGGAGTCATGAAGTATGACAACGCCTTAAAAAAAGAGGACACCTTCTACTACGGTGCAGACCGTTATGGCGGCGAGGCCGTGTTTGCACCCCGGCTGAATGCGAACACAGAAGATGACGGTTACCTCATCAGCTTCGTACAAGATGAAGCGCAGGATCAAAGTGAGTGCGTGATCATAGATGCTCAAGATGTGACGAAGGGGCCAGTCGCAACCATTGTGATGCCCTTCCGAGTGCCTTATGGATTTCATGCGGGCTGGGTAGGACAGTCAGGCTGAAGGCCGAGTTCGCCCTCAGTGAAGATTCTTCCGATTGTGAGTTACCGGCGCATCATTGCTGGCATTGGCCACCTTGGCCAGCGCCAAGGTTCAAGCCAATAGGTAACAATCTGTCCAAGAAAAAAGTTGGCTTGCTGCCAATCAACAAGGTACCGGCGCATTGAGTACAAACCGAACTTTCGAGCAGTGACGACTCATAACCTTCAGGCAACCTAAGGGAAGGGGCTTGATGGTAAGGTTTTAAGGCGATTATACGCCCTACCTGCTTGGCACATCTCAAAAGCGTCAAGGCGTGTATCCTCTGGGGTGACAATGCCGCCCGAGTGCCGTCACCGTTTAGGTCAACGCCAAGGCCAAGCCAATAATCAGTTTAGCCTGACACACTGACACTTTAATCCCGCGCACTTTAATCCAGCGCACTCAATCCGGCGCGCTGGAAACCGCCGACGTTTGCTGCGGCTGACTGGGTTTTCGATAGCGCTCAAACCAGGCCAAAGTGTGCCCAACCTTACTCAGCAAACGCGACGGCCGACCCGCAATGCTATGTGCGCTTCCAGGCAGTCTCACCATAACCGCATCAACGCCCTTAAGTTTCAGCGCTTGATAAAACTGCTCAGTCTCCGATATTGGGGTTCGTCGATCCTTCTCGCCAGTCAGCAACATCGTCGGCGTCACGACGTTACCCATTAGAGACAAGGGCGAACGCTGCCAATACTCATCAAATTTTTCCCAGGGTGGCCCCGAAAACTGATGGTGGGTTTGAAACACATAAGAATCAGCCGTCAGCGTTTTGCTGATCCAGTTAATGACAGGTTTGGCGGCAACGGCCGCATTGAAACGGTCGGTTAATCCAATCGCGTAGGCCGTTCCGATCCCCCCAGCAGACCCACCGCAGATGAACAAATTATCAGCATCCACAAACCCCCGGTCAATCAAATGATCAATCCCAGACATGTGATCCTGAAAATCCTCTCGACTGGCGTATTTGCCCTGAAGCAGCAAGGCAAAATCCTCGCCGTAAGAGGCGCTGCCCCGATAGTTATCATAAAAAACAATATAGCCCTCGGAGGCCATCAGCTGCATTTCAGCTGAGAAAAAATCCCCATAGGCAAGATGGGGGCCGCCATGCAGCTCCAAAATGAGCGGGTACTGCTTACTCGGATCGAAGTCAGGTGGCGTTAGGTAAAATCCATGAATCAGCGTGCCATCAAAGCTCGATGGATAGCGCACGGACTGAACCTGAGCGAGGGTTTTCGTTGCCAATAGATCTTCGTTGAGATGGGTCACCTGTGTGAGTTCCCGATCCCGAATCACCCCAAGATCTGCGGGTCGATTTTTTTTTGCGAGGGTCAAACCGTAGGTACCTGACCGATAGTCAAAGCCTCCGCTAAGGTAAGGCCGCCCGAGACTTGTCCCGCCGACATCTTCAGAGAGCACAGACAGTTTTCCCTTAAGAGAGAGCTCTGCCAAATGCCGCTTAGCTTGACGGTCATACAAAATACTCACTGACCGATCACGGTCGGACCAGACCGCAGCCTGTATCGACACATCAAGATCATTGCCCAATGGCTGGGTCTCTTGTTTTTGCTCATCCAGCAACATCAACCGAGCATGCCGATAGGTCGCGCGCTCACTTGATTCACTCAAGTATAAAATTCTGTTTCCGTCGCGAGCAATTTTGGGAGCGTACTCTCGGCCGGGTTGAGTGGTAACTTGTCGCAGAGCGAGCGAGCTCAAATCGACTTCGTAGAGATCACCCTCAAATGTTTCAAGCGCCCAGCCCTCTCGTCGATTGGCCGAAAACAATAGCGAATCATTGTCCCCCCGCCAGGCAAGGGGGCCAACATGCTGATAGTTGCCCTGGGTTAACTGCCTGGGCGTACCGCCATCTGAGGGAAGCACAAAAACTTGAGAGAAAGATGGCGCGACAATACCGCGACCATCAAATTGGTAGCGAACCGTATCAACAACCTTCGCTGCTGCTGACCATTTTGCACCCTTGGGTTTTTTGGGGGCCTTGTAAAGTGGTGCATCCACTTTCTGAGGAATGCTTTGTGTAAATGCGATCTGTCGATCGTCTGGCGAAAAAGCCAACCATCGAGGCGCATCGGCAAGATCGGCAAGCAGCGCCGTGCGGCCACTGGCAAGATGCAGAATCCGTATTTGATGACGCCTGCCGGATGCGGTCACATAAGCTATTTGTTCTCCACTATGACTCCAGGTGGGCCAGCCATAACTCCCAAAATCGGCAAAGAGTGGCTCGTGGTTACCTGTTCCTAAATCAACCATCCAAAGCGCTGATCGCGTAGCATCGCGCATCACGTTGAAGCTACGGCGCATATAAATCACCTGCTCACCATCATGGGAGACCTGTGGATAGCTCGCGTATTCAAGATCAAAGACGTCCATGGGCTGAAAGTTTGTCGACGTTTCCCCCAATACAGACTGGTTGAGCCCGACCAGACAGCAGAGCAGTAACCCTGCTCTAAAAAGTTGCGCTATGCTAAGACCCACTATCTCAGAGACCTGAAACATTCTGCTTTTAGGCCGAAAACTTTGCTGAAACATCGCCATCTCCTCCGAGGCTAAACTATGATTAAACCCTTTACTGTGAGTGTACCAGACCCTGTTCTTGCAGATTTAAAGGCCAGGTTAGCGAGAACACGTTGGCCTGACAGCATTGGCAAGGCTTGGGATTACGGCACAGATATTACGTTCCTTCGCGAACTCATCGATTATTGGCAGAATCATTTTGACCCCGTCGCGGCGGTTAAACGCCTCAATCAGCTCGATCATTTCACCACAGACATTGATCAGCGCGCACTTCACTTCATCCATGCCAGGAGCTCGCATCGTGACGCTCAACCACTCCTTATGACACATGGCTGGCCAGGATCAATTGTTGAATTTCAGAAAATCCTCCCGATGCTCACTCAACCCGAGCATTATGGGGGCGACCCTTCAGATGCGTTTCACGTGATTTGTCCATCGTTGCCAGGCTACGGGTTTTCTGATGCGCCGACTGTGCCCGGGTTCGATCAGAGGTCAGCAGCCATAGACCATAGGATCTTAATGGAGCGACTGGGGTATGAGCGGTATTTCCTACAAGGCGGCGATTGGGGTTCCGCGGTCAGCAGCTGGCACGCAAAAATTGCTCCTGAGCGTGTTGCAGCCCTGCACCTTACACTGATCTTTGTCTCCAAGCCCAAGCATCTTGAGGATCCGTTTGCGCAGGTTTCACCCGATGAGCTCGAGGCCTTGTCAAGAAGCCAAGCCCGCATGGTCAAAGGCACCGGCTATCAAGCAATTCAAGGATCAAAACCACAAACCTTGGGGTACGGATTGACCGATTCCCCGGTCGGATTAGCCGCCTGGATCAGTGAAAAGTTCCAGCACTGGACTGACCCAAACGTCCCGTTCGAGCAGTCCATATCGATGGATGAGTTGCTCACCAACATTTTGCTGTACTGGGTTAGCGGCAATATCACCGCTTCGACAAGACTCTATTATGAGTCTGCCCACAGTAACGCGAACCTCTTTGAAGGCGGACGAATCCTGACACCGACCGGCCACGCAGTCTTCCCTGGGGAGTTATATTTGCCTCCTAGAGCCTGGGCTGAAATGCTTTACAACATTCAACATTGGGAAATTCAGCCCAAAGGCGGTCATTTTGCAGCCTTGGAGGTCCCCGAACTGCTCGCAACCGACCTTCGAACTTTTTTTCGCCCCTATCGCGTTTCCTGAAACGATTTTTCAGGCATTAATGCGCGAGGTGCGATTATTGGCTACTCAAGCTTGCCTTAAATTGACCGCGACGCTCCGCTGACT
>Ga0209631_10002403_pt1 | contig 22483 bp, 21 predicted proteins | sample COG_08_FD_184752 | JGI IMG/M metagenome (GOLD analysis project Ga0209631, IMG submission 184752) | Pelagic Microbial community sample from North Sea - COGITO 998_met_08 (SPAdes) (version 2) | ecosystem: Environmental > Aquatic > Marine > Neritic zone/Coastal water | place: Helgoland, sampling... | reverse complement strand
ATCTGAGAACTTTCATCGATGGATGAGCCCAAGCGTAAAACATACTTAAGTTTCTTGGAAAGTTCCTCCCAATTAATAAATCCCTTGGTGTGATAGACTGGGTTACCACCAAGGATAATCAATCTCTCAACCTCACCATCCGTAACAAGCTTGGCTAGAGAATCAATAGAACCATCGGTGTAATTAGTCTCGATATAATCAATGGTTTGCCCGATTGAACCGAGGGCTCGGTTCATGGCATAGGAAAGAAGTTGTACCTCCTGTGGTAAATGAGAACCAGCAAGAACCACCGATTGCTTAGGTCGGGAAAGTAAATCGGCAACTGTTTCAGATGCCCAAGCCTGATGTTCTTTTGCACCAGCACCAAGCTTCTTCAGGTGAGTGAGTAAGGCTCCATCAGCAGCCTTTGTTTTTGAAAGTAATTCAGCAGCAACAAGGCTGGCAAAAGCCGTCATTGCAGAAGAGTCAAGCCGTAGACGATGGTCGGCAACCCCGCCCGTACGGGAGAGGTCAGCCTCCACCACATAAAGTCGGTTCATCTTCTTGGCATCACCCGGGTTAAGGACTTTGCGTCCACCCATGAAAGACTTGGAATTTGCTAATTCGTTGGCCTCACGGTTGCCAAGGAAATCGTTATCCAAAGAAAGAACACGCTTGGCCGAACCAAGTTTTGGAACGGCACGCATTCCTAATTTTGCACCTAATGCCTTACCGAGTTGACGCTCAGCAGAACAATAGTCCACAACATCATGTTCAAAAAACTTAATTCCCTTGGCCTTGGCTTTTTGGATTAAAGACTGACGGGTTAAGGAATGTGAATGATTAGCGAGCAGGGCAACCTTACCGTTAGAAACTTCTTCAGTTAATGACTCAAGGATAGATGAGGTGGATACCTTCTTCCATCGATTCACACCACTCTTTAAAGATTGGCGGGAAAAACTTCCCTGAGCCCGATCCGGATCGTATAAATCTAAAACACTTGCTTGAGAGTAAATATCAGTACTTCCGCCATAAGGAAGATAAGAAGGATTACCCTCAACCTTGGTTGGTCGACCTTGATGGCTTTCGACAATTAAAGGAATATAGCCCCGTGAAGATGGTTGAGAGGTAGCGTAATATGCAGGCACTCCAGGAATTAACTCTTCCGGGCTTTTACCATATGGAAGAATTACATGCTCAGGTCGGCGACACCCTGTCATACCTAAGCCCGCCAAACCAAAGGATGCAGCCATTAACTTAACAAAACTACGCCTTTGTACCCCATCAAGCATACTTGCACCTTCGGGGAACTCACGTGATACCCAATCCTCAAAACCTGGGGTTTCAGCCAAGCTATCTAAACTTTTCCAATACTCTTTGCCCACAGGCAATTCCGGCGGATTACTTTCCTTAATCATCGGTGGCACCCCGTACAACTGAGGGGTGGGTGAACACCCCAATTATCTTTTAATTCAAGACCGGCATGGACTTGGGCTATCAAAGGATCAACTCCCTCTTCCTCACTTACCTGCCAGGATAAATTAGTCACTTCATCCAAAGGACGGAGGGCTTTTTCTGGGTTTCGGTGACAATCCAAACAAAAGGCCATACTCAAGTGTTTGTCATGATGGACTTCAACCATTTGATCGACCCGTCCATGGCATTCGACACAACTGATTCCACGATTAACATGAATGGCGTGGTTAAAGTATACATAATCCGGAGCCTTGTGAATACGAACCCAAGGAATGGCCGGGCCTGCATTAAGAATACCGTCCTCATTTAAATCTTCTCCATCCGAAAGTTTACCGTCCTTGTTAGAATCTTCTCCGTAGAAAGAAGCACGAACTGGTTCAAGCAAAGGGGAATCTCCTTTGATGTTTTGGTGGCAGGACATGCATACATTAGCACCAGGAATGTTTGCGTGCGAGGATTTGTCCACACCAGTGTGGCAGTAACGACAATCTAAGCCCAACTCACCAGCATGAAATTCGTGGTTATAAGAAACAGGTTGAGTAGGTTGGTAACCAACACGGGTATATTTTGGAGTCGCGTAATAAGTAATACCAGCTGTTACAACTCCACCCAAAATTCCCAACGATAAAATCAGTTTAACCGGAATGGTATTAGACCAACGTGGGAAGATGTTTCTCATTGGGCGTTTGAGGAGATTGGGTTATAAGTTAATTGAAAATTAGTTCAGAAAAATCGGGCTAATCTTTCTGCTATCGACTGATTGCCTCCGGTACAATATTAAAAAAGCTAACTACAACCTATTAAATTTACTTAATGCCTTTCATTAGGATTCTTTAGCATCGTTTAAGCACAAATTTTGTGTTGGAAGTAGACATTGTTCCGTTAAAAAAATTTGAAACCTAAACCCAAAAGAGCAGATATTGTAATTATCGGAGGAGGTTTATCCGGGATATCTTCTGCAATAGCAGCATCCCGAGAAGGGGCTACAGTAGCTTTGGTAGAGAGACTCAACGAGTGGGGAGGCAGTATTGGTGAGTTTACTCAAATGCCACTTGATTCTCCCAGCACCTCAAATGAAATCTTTTTTAGAGAGTCAGGAATATTTGAGGAAATTATTTCTCACCTTAGGACTAATAACCAAGAAGGTACATATGCTGGGCAATCGCGAGCACTTACGACTTTATTAAAGTCTGAACCCAAGATATCCCCCTACCTTGGCTACCATTGTTTAAACGCAACTCTGAGTCCTACCAAAGATAGAATTGAAACATGCACCGCAATTAACTTACAGGAGGGCAATGAAGTCCTATTTCGCGGGAAATACTTTATCGATGCATCAAACCGTGGTCAGTTCGCTAAACTAGCTGGAGCCCCGGGGGAAACGGGTGTAGATTCAATACCGGATTCACAGGGTCATCATAAAACAATTTTTCGGTCTGCCGCTCTTATAGAAATAGAGAAAAGCCCAGAACCCACCCTCTTCTGCTCCCCCCAATGGATAAATGCGAAGTGGGAAAAAAACTCGCTTTCAGCACGCACAGCCTGGATGGAGTCACTAGAACACCAGCTATGTGGCTTCCATCACTTGGAATGGATTTCTGATGATTCAGTAGCTCCAAATGCTTCGGAACTTTGCTGGGCTGCCTGGGATTATTTAAAGAACCGTTCCCCTTTGCAAGATTTGGCTAAACGACTCTTAGTCAAACGTGTCATCCCACTTCCCACCCCCAAAAATACCTTCCGTGGATTAGGAGATTATACCTTGACCAAGAAGGATTTACTCTCAGGGAGTGCCCACTCTGATTCAGTTGCAGTGGGACGTTCCCCTTTGTGCGAAAATCAATCTTTAATCTATTCATCCACCGGTAAATTTGCCCTCCCCCAAGCCTTTGAAATTCCGCTCCGCTGCCTTTATTCCCAAAAGGTAAAAAATCTTTTATGGACAGGGGGGCACGCATCATGTGACACAGTTATCTCCCCTAATCTTTCCCATCCTCCAACCGCAGCCCAAATGGGCATTGCCACTGGCTTTTGTGCCGCCCAATGTATCGTGCAGAAGAGATTACCAAGGACTTTGGCAAAGGAAGGCTACATACAAAAAATCAGGGAGCAGCTAAGCCAAAGAAATCACCGGACGAGCATTTTACCACTTGCAGACAAAACAAACTTAGCCGTTCGAGGAACCGCTCAAGCATCAACCACCTGGTCAGCACGCAATATTGAAGAACTTCCAACCGAAGACGGTATGGAAACGACAGCTTGCCTGGTTCAATTTCCCATAATCACTGATAAACTGGAGACTGTCCGGTTTCTCGTATCATGCCTCGGTCATCAAAGCTTTGATGTTCGTTTATTGTCAGGTTCTAATCAAAATGAAAATATTCCTGGCCCTTGCTTGGAAGTTGATTCTATTAAAGTAGCCAAACCCGGAAAGCAATGGATCGAATTTAACTTCAATACTCAATTACCTTCAAAAAGCTGGTATTTTTTGGAAATTCGTTCTGTCCAAAATTTTTGTTTAATTGAAGCCCGCAACGCTCCAGTCGGTTACCATGTTCAATACCCACGAAAATTATGCCAGGTCGACGGGGAAAATCAGTATTCTAATTATTGCCCGATCCCCAATTACGATCCATCACCCCACAATTGTCCAGTTATGGAGGTAATTCCGAACCAGAACATTTACCAAGCTAATGAAGTCACAACAGATTCGTCTCGTCCTTACAAAACACCGGGGCTTTGGATTTCGAGACCCACCAGTTTTTCCTATCCCGAATTTATTGAACTTGGTTGGTCAACCCCAGTATCGGCTTCTAGGATAGATTTATATTTTGATCCATCTTTTGGATACAATTCACATCCGCACCCTCAGCCAACAAAATGCGGCCCATCAATTTCCCTAGTCAAAGATTATAAAATTTACTCAACTGACCAAAATGGAAAGTCTAACTGCCTGATTGAAGTCCGGGGAAATCTTAGTGCCCACCGATCCCATCTGTTTGAAGATCAAGTAATAAAATCCCTAGAATTGGAAATTTTATCAACCCACGGACTCGATCGGGCACAGGTCTTTCGGATTGCATTATATGAATAAAATAAAATTTATGTGGCAAAGATTGATTGATTTTCTTTCCAATACAGCTTTAACTTAAATGTAACATGAAAGCCTTCGCTACAGTTTTAAGATTGCTGGCTACTTTTTCCCTCGCTGGCCTCGCTGGTGTTATTTGGTTGAAATGGGATAATTTTACTTCACAAACCCATTCTTTCTTGGACGAAGTTGTCTCAGATGCCTACACCATTCTGCAATCTGAAAGAGACAAGCAATGGGATGACATTGCAGAAAAGAAGAACTCTTTTTTCGAAATATTTGATGCCAATGACCCAGTGGGTCAAAATGATGAAAACCCACTAGCTATCGCATCCGAAACTCTTGATTCTGCTGAAAAAGGAATTTTTAAAAGCCCTGAGTACCGCGATAGCTTGGATAACCTAAACCTTGAATATGGTATAGATTCACTTACTTGGGATTCCGAATCGAAAAGCTGGCAACAAGATTCCAAGTTATCCCCACCCGCAAGCCTCCAGGATCCTTTTGCAGATGACCCCAAGCAGGACCTAAAAAAAGAAGACGGGACCATAATTCGTGGAGTACCTCGAGCCAACCGTTTGAGAACAGTAATTGGAATGTTTTACAAGGAACGCGATAATAATTTTAAAGAAATTTCCAAGCTTAGAAATATGACTGTAGAGAGGGATAAGGATTTAAGAATATTCCAAAACCTCCACGCCAAAGAAAAGGCCCGAAAGGAAGAACTTGAAGAGATCGAAGCAGAATTAACTGTTAAAGTTGCTGGACTCGAAGAAGACCTGAAGAGGGAAAAAGAAGAACGGGAAGGAGAAAGGCAAGCGGCAGAAGAAAAAGAGGCTGAACTTAACCGATTGGTCGCCAATTTAGAAGAGCAGAAACTTATTGTAGAGAAAGAAAACCAAGACTTTATTAATACTCTAAGGAACGAACAAAAAGAACAACTTGCTGTGCTTCAGGATGAGGTTCGCAAAGCTGACGCAGAGGGCTACAAGCGGGGAATTGATGAAATGATATCCAAGCAGCAAGGTGGCGAGGTTGAACAACCAGATGAGGAACTCTCAGTCAATCCCTTCCTCCCAACAGAAGATGGACCACCAAAGTTATCACAATCTGAACTTATGCTCGCGGCACAAGCCAAGGAAATAAGCGAAACGGGGGTACCTTCAACAGTCGGCAGGGTTGATGGTAAATCTGGCATGATCTTACTCCCACTGGGTAGCGAACGAGGCGTTTCTCTAGGTAATGTTTATACCTTGTGGAAAGAAAATAAAAAAGCAGCCCGTATCCGCATTCAAAGCGTCAGTCAAGGCTACTCCCTTGCGTACTTATTACCCCAGTTCGGATCCCCTCAGGACTTACGTCCTGGAGACAGTGTACATGTAGTACCAGAGATAGAAGAAACCCTTTGAGAATTTTTCATGAAAATTATCCTATTACCATTTTTTATCTTTCTTGTTACATCCATGACTGGTTGTTTCACTGCATCACCTGATGATTCAAAGATTCCTCAGAGTCGTCCTGCCAGTTGGGAATACAGTTTGCCAGGTGGCTTTGATCGCGGCGGTTTTAATAGATAAAGCTTCAATTTTTTTATGAGTCCGGATCAAGAATTATCCGGTTGTCTCTTTATCGTTGCCACTCCAATTGGTAATCTTGGCGATTTATCCCAAAGAGCAGCTCTCACCATTGAGAATTCTGACATCATCGCATGTGAGGATACTCGGGTAACTGCCAAACTTTTACAGCATTTAAACCTTCGAATCCCCATGGTTTCATACCGCGAAGAAAATGAGCGGAAAAAATCTCAAGAAATTGCCCTGGATATCGAAAGCGGAAAAAAAGTAGCCCTATTATCAGATGCTGGATACCCGTGCATTAACGACCCAGGGTTTCGGTTGGTAAGAGAATGCCATGCCCGCAAACTCAGGATTATTCCAATCCCTGGACCTAATGCTGCCCTTACTGCCCTTGCGGCATCTGGACTCCCTACTCATCAGTTTGCCTTCATTGGCTTTTTACCCAAAAAAACGGGACAAGTTCAAAAAACGATTGAGTCATGGAAAGATTTCGATGGGTCTGTCGTTCTTTACGAATCAAAATATAAAATTGCAAAAACCTTGAATGCAATTTCTGAAACTCTAGGTTCTGATCGATTTATTTGCCTAGCTAGGGAGCTGACCAAATCATATGAGTCTATTTTATCTGGACCAGTTAATCAGGTTATTGAAGAACAGAGTCAATCAAGTGGCAAAGGCGAGTTCACTATTGTAATTGGTCCTTCAGGCTACTCTTTTAAATAAGCAAACATGAAAGTCGGTGTAATTGACCTTGGTTCAAACACCAGCAAATTACTGATTGCTCAAAAAAATCCTTTATCGGTCAAACTTGATTTTAACATCCTGGAAGAGAAATCCTTACCCTGCCGGATTTTTGCACTAACGGAAGAAAAAGTTTTAAAAATCCCCAAAGAAGGGGCGACCAACCTGGTAAGTTGCATAGATAAATTTCAAAAAATATGTCAGTCCCATCAAACCGACCACTTGATTATTGTTGCCACCGAAGCCTTAAGAAAAGCCGAAAACTCAAAAGAAGTTACACTCTTCATCGAACAACAAACTGGTCTGAGAGTTAAAGTTCTCTCAGGACAAGAAGAAGCAAAAGCTGTGGTTAAAGGTCTTCAAACGGACCCAATTATTAATGATCTTACAGATTATTTCGCCTTGGATATCGGAGGTGGCAGCTTAGAAATAATGGAAGTTGAACAAAAAAGAGTAAGTAAAATAAAAAGCCTACCACTCGGGGCTGTATCGGTGGCTTTAGCAAATTCTTCAAACCTTGCCCTACCCCTAACTCCTGAAATTCAGCTTAAAACAAAGGGTTTCGTCCGAAAAATAGTTCAAAAAGAATTTAAAATTTATTCTGCGCAAAGACCGAACCTGGTCGGCACTGGAGGTATACTAGTATTTTTACGCCTTATTTTAAACAATCCCGACGCTTCCATAAACAACAGGAGACTGAATCTTTCGGAAATTAAACAATTAGCAAAGGAGGTATGCAGCCTCTCTCTGAATGATCGAGTCGATCGTTTTCCCAAACTCCCCAGTGACCGGGCAGATGTATTTCCATTTGGACTCATTACAATCATTGAAACGATGGAATTCTTGGGTACCCAAAACATTACTCATTCTTTTCACAATTTACGCTACGGAATTATTCAGGATTTTTTTGAGTCCTTAGACGCCGGAACATTACCAGCCCAATAAAAAGAAAGTGGGTTTATTACATTAGGGTCAAAAGACTCAAAGCCGTAAGCGGCCAACTGTTGAGCACCAGAACTCCAGGACTCAGGCAACTCAATGGAAGCTATTTCCTGGGAGGGGTTAGCAGAAATCCAAAATTTTTCTTCCGTTTCTTTATGCTCCCAACCATAACAAATTGCAGATTCTGAAAAAACGGGAAAAGAATGTAAGGTCCACTCATCCGAGTGAGGGTACCTTGACCGGTGACCAGCTCCAGACAATCTAATTTCTATTAACTTCCGAACAAAGAGAGCTTCCTTTTCAAAAACCAGAAGACTTTCATAACTTAGTGCGTTTATATCACCATTCAAATAGGTGTTTCTAATACCTTGTTTATGCCTCAAAAAATCTTGGCCGGCACTGAGCATGGGGACACCGGGAGCTGCCATTAACATACCCAAGGCTAGCATCACTCGGTGAACGACTTCCTGAGGTAAAGAATCGTCCTCCCCCCAATCTCCCAAGTCGCGAAATCGATCGACCAAAGCATAATCATCATGAGATTCCAAATAATTGAGAGACTGATAAGACCTATAATTTTGATTTTCTGAATGATCATTCAATAGGTTAATCGCTAGATCTTTCCCCGATTGATTTTTAGCATAACTTAGCCACCCCTCTCTCGATGCATCGTTCCAAAGTGAATAACTGGTTTCATTCATCTCGGCGGGCAACCTTCCCCGAAAACTCCATGGTTCCGCAAACAGTAGGATTCCAGGTTTAATTTTTTTTAATTCATTCTCTATCTCAGTGAGCAATTCAAGACCAAGCAATTCACCTAAATCAAAACGAAATCCATCTACATCAAAAACTTCTATCCAATAAACTAAGCTGTCTATAATTAACTTCTTAACGGGTTCCGACTCACATCTTAAATCATTTCCGCAACCGCTATGATTAGTCAAATTTCCAGTGTTGTCCGTTGAGCAATAAATTTCTCTATCCAAGTTGATGAGATGCTGAGGTATTCCTATATGATTATAAACTACATCCAAAACAACTGCCATACCGGCATCGTGAAAGGCATCGACCAATTGCCTAAACTCGGTAAGAGATGCTTCATTCTTTGAACAACTTGAATAAACTGATGCCGGAGAAAAGAAATTTACCGGCATATATCCCCAATGGTATTGTTCTTTTGTCCTGGCATCAAATTCATGAACTGGTTGAAGTTCCACAACATTTGCACCGAGTTTTCGTAAGTAACAATCCTTGGAAGCCAGCCATTTAGTCAGGCCTTTAAAACCCAACCTTTCCTCCTGACTTAATGTACACGGGGCATTAGCTAACAAGTCTCGAATGTGTACCTCAACCACAACAGCGTCCTCAATTGAAGGTGGATTGAAAGCCTTGCCTTGTGGTTTAAATTCTGGAACCAAGGCAAGCCCTGGTCCGTTCCTACCTACCATTGCACGAGCATAAGGATCTACAATTTCTTTAGAAAACAAATTACTTTGAGCATCTAATTGAGTGATGGAAAATTTATAAAGTACCCCCAGTAATGAAGCTTGCAAAGTTACATACCAACTACCGTCCTCCTTAGCCAACATGGGTATTTTTTGAGACATGATATCAGCTGTTTCCTCAAATAATAAAAGTTCAATTCCCTCAGCCCGTGGAGCAAAGATTCGAAAGGAGGAATATTCTCCATCAAAACTAAACCCAAAACTGCCCTCTGGTCGGTAAGATATCCATTTTTCACTGCCTTTGATTCCTCGGGGCTCGATAACCTTAAATTCAATCAAGTCCTTACCTGTTCTATTTTTATGAAACCAAGCATTCCTAAACTTTCCTTCAGAAACCGGAAAAGCAGGAAAGTTATTGTGCGGATCAATCCATCTCCCCTTTTCGGTACAAAACTTAAATTCAAACTCTTCAAATTTACTCAAGGCTTCATCCTCGACCCAAAGTTCCATCCCACCTTTTCCAGGGGATAATTCCCAACGAGAAGAAATTTGCCAATCATTACAATCTCCCAAAAGAAAAAGTTTCTCATCTTTTATCCCATGAAAATCAATTGATTCATCAGAAAAAAAGAACATCCACTTACTGTTTACCTTTACATAGCCTCCCAAAGAAGCGCGTGTGTAAGGCTCTGCAACTTGAAACCCGCCCCCGAGAATACCAGCTTCCGCCACGAGATCTTGAGGTAAAAGATCTTCTTCCCAGTCTCTTTCCAAGGCGACCCATCCCAATCCTTTTGGCTCTACCCATAGTTTCCCTCCACCTTTATACCCCATGGCATATTTCCTTACAGAGAAAGGCTCTGTGAATCCATCCAAAAACCTTTTGCTTGGACTCCGATCAGTCATTATTGTTCGCCTTACAGTGCAAAGATCACCGAAAGAAAGAATTCTTGTCGCCTTGTCCGGGGGTGTAGACAGTGCGGTTGCCGCCGCTTTGCTTAAACAAGCCGGACATGAAGTAGAAGCCGTTTATGTAAGAACCTGGGAACATGAAGATGATCTCCTGGGTAATTGTCCTGGAGCACAGGACCTCAAAGATGCTGAAACCGTAGCTTTACAGTTGGATGTTCCTTTTCATGTGGTCAATTTCATCGATTTTTACCAGCAAGAAGTGGTCAACCCAATGGTTCATGGCTATGCCGACGGGATAACTCCGAACCCAGATGTATTGTGCAACCGACAGATGAAGTTTGGTGCATTATTGGAATATGCCAAAAAACAATCTTTTGAAGCCTTGGCAACCGGACATTATTGCATCCGTAAATCAAACAAATCCGGAGAGGCAGAACTTTGGGAGGGAAAAGATAAAAACAAAGACCAATCTTATTTCCTTGCCCGATTAAAATCGAACCAACTCATGTATTCCAGATTCCCTCTGGGTTCCCTGGAAAAGCCGGAAGTGCGCAAACTGGCCGATGAATTTTCATTACCCGTTTCCCAGAAGAAAGATAGCCAGGGGATTTGTTTTTTAGGAAAAGTCAAAGTTCCTGAGTTTCTATCTCATTTCATCCAAGATAAAAACGGTGAAATTGTGGATACAAATGGCAAGGTACTGGGAAAACATCAAGGTTTACACCGCTATACTTTAGGTCAAAGAAAAGGGATCGGGGTACCATCCAATACCGACCATGAAAACTTTGTAGTAACCGGTAAAGATAAGGTAACAAATCAATTGATCGTAGCCTTTGATCGTCCAAATGAACCCACTCTATGGGCAAAGCGATTTGGATTAGAGCAGGTGGGCTTTCTTAGTCCCCGTTTTGAACGGCAAACTGAAATCAACCTACTAGGCAAAGCCCGCTACCGAGACCCATCCACTCCAATCAGGCTCATGAAGAAAGCTAATGAAACTTGGTCAGTCGAATTTAAGGTCGCTCAGCGTGCCCTAACTCCTGGTCAAGTTCTCGCATTTTACCAAGGTGAGCAATTGATTGGCTCGGGAATTTATTCGCTTTCAAAATTTGGGCGTGCTGCCCTTTCATCTTGATTTGCCTGCCCTCATCAAGATAAGAATATATAAAATTATGCGACTAAAACTCTCCAAAACAACCCGCAGCAAATTACCGATCGCTGAGGATCAGGCACCGCTCAAAACAAAAGAGAATTTGGAAGAATATCTCCAGGGTGCCATTTCTTTCTTACAAACCCAACAAATTGCCCTGGAAAAAACCATTTCTATTCTTGAAGAGATTGCCCATCTTGCACCGACCATGAAAGCAGATGTTATTCGCAAGGTCAGTAAAGAGAAAGAAATTCAATCACGAAAAAAACTTAAGGTGCTAAGAAAACAGCTTAAGGCGGTGGCAACACTTTCCTTCAACCAGCAACCTCTCTTTAGTTCGGACGATGCCGATACTTCCTTTCCTCTATTCGAAGGTGCCGGTGCTAACGCCCCTCAAATCAAACAGCCCTCCGCACCCCATTACTTCAAGCCGATACAAAAAACCACACATGAAGTGAATTTGGAGTTAGTCCACTCCTCCCTACAAGCCATTCAAGAGATGCTCGGGCAAAACAATTCAACTACCCAGGATTTACAAACTAGTTTTACTGCCCTTGCCAGCGACCCTAAATCACAAGCAAAGCTTCAATTTTTCGAAGAAAGAGTAAAAACATGGGTTTCGGGAATCATCGAGGGACAAGATGGTTTGTCTGTCCAAGCAAATATTTTAACTCAACGCGTTGACGGTTTAGTACGCGGTCTGCAACGCGGACAACCAGAATAAAGGACATGAACGGGGAGCCCCCCTCGCCACAGAGCTCAACGCCAAATCCAGGACGGGCATTTTTGGGCATTCATTATGTTAACTGTGGCACATACGGGCGGATTTACAAAAACAAAGATGGAACAGCTTATGTCGGGCATTGCCCAAAATGCATGCATCGATTGCGTGTATTAATTGGACCAGAAGGAACAGGTCACCGATTCTTCAAGTGCTTTTGTCCTTAATCTAGCAAATCGTACACTGATCAGTTTTACCTCAAAGCTGATTCACTCTGATAATTGGTCAAGTTGAAGCCTTTGGCGAGACTGGTTGGCATCCAACCACCATGCGTCACTTGGAATAAGCTGATATCTTTTGAGTCCGGCATCTGCTTCATTTTCTAAGCCAACCCGGTTCACTTGACCCAAAAAAATAATAAAACCTTGGTTTATGGAACCTAGGCGCAATTCATAATCATTTACCGCAAGAGCAAAACTTTTCTCTAAATTTGGCCAATCTGCTCGTTGAAATTCAAACACGCCATTCTTTCTCACTATATTTATTACCTTCCCCAAGGTTTCTTTACCGGGAAGGAAAATATAACCCTCAGGCATATCCATGACAGTTTTCAACACTTCAGCCTTTGGAAAATTTGTCTGTGCGAAGGTTCCTACGATATTCTTGGTGAAATTAGGCGAATTAGTAAGATCAACATCAGAATCTTCAGAGGCTAAAAAGCTTGGAGAGATCGTGATCTCATCTTCCATTTTCTCAATTTCATCTACCAGCCTATCCTCTAAAATTATGTTGGCTTTTTCTTCAGCAGCAAATTGAGCTAACTGCGTCCAGTTGTGATCGTTGAATGAATGAACCAATTGGTCAGTAACTAGGAGCGGGTCTTTTTGATCTGAACTTACTTGGGGAACATACCCTGTTTTTTCCACCCACCCGAAATAACCTATTAGGCTCGCGAAAAATCCGGTGCAAAGAAAAACCATAAGGGTTTTGCCTTTTTGTTGAAGATTCGAAGATTCATTGGATTTGCTTGGTGTACCTTGCTCTTCCTCCAGTCGCTCCTCAGTGCCTTCGATTAATACTTTATCATGGTTAAAAAGCTCCCATTCCTGAAGCACCCTTTTTTTTCCTTCATCATTTAAAATGATTTCTCGGATGTCAGCCGGTGCGTCAAAAACCTGTAACGCAACCTCCATCCATCCGACTACCTCGCCCATCAATATCTTATCTTTTTGCCAATCCGGATCAAACCGGCATTTCCGTTCAACTTCCATAGCTTCGTTTTCAGCGAGGAAACCGAGTAAATAATTGGCTATCTTTTCATATCGCTCAATGCCTAGAAGGATTGGAATATTATCTTCAACGGAAAGGCTTTCTTCCCTTAATCGAATTGAAAATCCGATAACCAATTCCCGAAAACTTTCATTTGCGAAGATCGGCTTCTTTTGCCAACTCTCAACAACCGCTCTGTCCTCACCACACAAGAGGGCCTGAACACGGGCAACCCGCATATCTTTTTTATTCTCATTTCGAACCTGCCCGCTTGGCTCAATCGTGAAAAGTTCAAGTTGTTTTTCTTTCAAAGAACTCAACTTATTCTTTTCTTCCAAGCAAAGATTTTCCAGCTCCCAAAAAAATTTAGCACGACTTCTCTGCCCATCCCTCAAAATCGGCAAGCGGAGTAGTGTCCGCTCCACTAATTCCTGAGCTAAAGTTTCGTCGCCCAAAAATAATTTGGCAAATCGCAACCCTTCCCCAGTGGGTTCATTGAGAAAAATCAGGTCTTTTTCAATCCGTCCAGTCATTGAATGAGAGGTTTTTTTTCAGGATCACACGAACCAACTGACAAAGTTTGTATAATGCATTGAACCAATCCATTGGTGAAAGGCTTTTTGCCTGAAGGATTTGTCCAAGATAGCTTTTTTGCCCAGTCTCTATATTTTTTCGGACAATCTCCTGCCGGCCAATACATCCAAAGAGAAAAACCATTTTTTCCCCTGGCTGCACAAAGTAAAGGCCATGCGGCATCAATCCATAAAGTATTTGCCTTTCCACGCCCAAAAACTTCGCCCAGTAATTGCCTGATCCAAATACCCGACAATTGAGAAACTTTAGGGCATTCAATTTCACTGCCTGTTTTATCTAGAGCCTGAAAAGCAAAGGTATCCCAAAGCTTGGATAAATCCTCAATCCATTGCGGACATGTTCTCCATAACTCAGCATACTGACATAATCGGGTTAAGGGGTGATTTGCTGGACGGCAACCGCGGAGTTTCCAACCTCCCTGTGATCGATAGATAAGATCGGGGTCAACTTGACCGGACTTCCACAAATCAATCGAAAATTGTTGGGCAATTCTGGCCATTTGCGTCCTATTTCTTCTATAACCAAGAATTTCTAAAAACCATTGATGACAAGCCATCTCCCACCCCTGTACAAGCAAACGGGAGTGAGCAAATCCCTTCTTTGCCATCCATCGGGAACGAGCCCTTTCTTTGCAATCATCCAAACTAATACCTACCAGATTATTCAAAGCAAAATCGGCTAAGCTGTCGTGCCCGGACAAACGATTAAGTGCATGAGCCTCCGCATACTCTTCTATTCCATGAAGCAAACTTGGTAACAAGACCAGGCACGGCACTGCCTTACCATTACTGGTCCTTTCTTGATTAGTCACACCCGAAGCACCTGAAAAAATACAGACATGTAAAATCACTTTGTTATAATTTGAATCAAGGTGATGCTTGTGCGACTTCCAACCTTCGGGGAAAAAATGAATTTCTACATCTCCAATAAAGCTTTCCCCATCGATGACTAATTTAGCATTACGAAAATCAGGACCCTCCATAGAGATATTCCAGTCACCAGCATAATCCACATATACTTTTTTCCCGCAGTTGGTTACTAATGAATCCGTAAAAAAATCCTGCTCCGACCAAATACGCTGAGCAACTGATTCTTCAATTTTAACCGAACCATAATACCCTGGGACTTCCTCTACTAATCCGGTTTCTGTCTTTTCCGGATCACTTATCATCCTCGGGAAATTCAATACGATTATGAAAAGGCTCACGCTCACTGCGCGATCTCGATTGATTGAAGTTTGCCCGACGACTTACCTGATCAATCGAATGATCCAAACGCTTGACAAATTCCTCCACCCGCATGGCAGAAGCCCCATGTGCGTATGCACAGTTTCGAATCAAGTTATCATTAGTAACCACGCAAATTCTACCCGGATGTTTGGCAGCCATAACCATGCGTTCAATTACCCCGTCTGCACCCTCACTGGATGAAGAGTAAACAACATCAAAGGAGTCAAGGTTTCGGTACTTTTGTAAAGAGCCCCTACCCTCCCGTCCATCGAAGACTACGGTCACTCGGTTTCCATCTGCCACCAAAGGTTCAAGCATTCTTAATAAAGTATCTCTTGCGAGGTTTCGATCATGGGCCAATTCCCTGGCGATGTCAGGCATTGCATGCATGGCATTGTTTGCGTCAATCATCAGATGTTCTTGCATTTCTTTCGCTCTTTAATCAAGGAATGTATCTTCGACTTAGGGAGTTCTTCCCTTTCTCGCAACGCAATACCTAATTAACCCATCCAATTTATGAGTCTCGCTTTTTTATTTCCTGGTCAAGGTTCCCAAGTCAAAGGAATGGGTACCGATGTTTTTCATCGATACCCTGAACTTATCGATCAAGCCAATCAAGAATTGGGTTATTCCCTAAGTGATCTTTGCCTTGAAGATACAAAGGAACAACTTTCGCAAACTCAATTTACCCAGCCGGCCCTCTACTTGGTCAGCTATTTAGAAGGTAAAGCCAAAATAGATGATGGGCAGATACCCGGTTTTGCTGCTGGTCATTCTGTTGGAGAATTTGCTGCCCTAGCTCTTGCCGGCTGCGTATCCTTTCTGGACGGCCTCCGTATGGTTTCAAAGCGTGGAAATATCATGTCCCAAGTAACCGGAGGAGGGATGGCTGCAGTAATCGGAATGGAAGCCGAAAAGATTCAAAGCTCGCTTGAACAAATCGGTGCAGACCAAGTAGACCTCGCAAATTTCAATTCCCCCGGTCAGGTGGTAATATCTGGACCTGCTGCCCAAATCAAAACCACACTCGCTCCACTTAAAGAAGCTGGTGCACGGATGGTGGTTCCTTTAAAGGTCAGTGGTGCATTTCATTCGCGAATGATGGAAGAACCAGCTCGAGAATTTGGGGAATTTCTGGAAGAAATTCGTTTTTCCTCCCCCCAATTCCCCGTCTATTCAAATGTGGAGGCTTCCCCTTATTCCGATGGCGATGCCATTGCTCCCTTGCTGGTGCGGCAAATACATAGCTCTGTAAGATGGACTGAATTAATTACGCAGATGCGATTGGATGGAGCGAATGAATTTATTGAGTGTGGACCTGGAAATGTCCTGACCAAACTGCTTAGGCAAATTCCGTAAAGGGAAAGAATCAGCTTGCCCGGGTATCTAAACTGAGCTTGGTCAAATTTCTCTCTTTCAACATATTAACGACATCAATCACCTTTTGATAGGGCAAAGAGCGATCTCCCCGTATGTGAATGGTTGGAGCTAGCCCCTCCCCTAATGAAATTTGGTCAAGTCGGTCCTTTAGCTCCTTTTTCCCGATAGGGACTTTTCCCCAAAAGTAAGCACCTGACTCATCAATCGTGATATATTTGTCCTCCACCGGAGGCGGGGGTTGTTTGGCGGTGCTGGATTGTTCGGGGAGGTTTACCCGATTATATTGCTCAATCACTGGAGTAGTGATCATAAATATAATAAGCAGAGAAAAAGCGAGGTCGATTAATGGGGTAACATTCAGTTCTGAAATTACTGAAAGCTTGTTTCTTCTTGTAAAACTTCTTGCCATTTAATTATCCCAAGTTGTGTGTCGAATACTCGTCGATACTACCTTCAGGCACTCGTCTCCAATTCAATACGGTCAGCAAGGTTGCTCGCAAAATTTTCTAGCTTTGTCATTTCGCCGCGCGTTCGAGCGGAGAGATTATTGTAAGCAAAAACAATAGGTATGGCCACGCACAGAGCAGTAACCGTAGTCAATAATGCCCCTGACACACCTGGGGCAAGGTGTTCAATTGTAGCTCCTCCCGAATCCATCGTACCAAATGCATCCATTACTCCCCATACTGTACCGAGTAATCCAAGAAAGGGGGCACCGGATACGATCGTTGCCAACCAGTACATCTTTTCTTCATACCTGTCTTCATATTCAGTAATTGCCCTGCGAATGGCATTCTCTACATAATTCATCCGTACCCTGCCATCTTTGGAACTTGCCCGAGCGGCTGCCATCGCCCGAGAGCAGACGCGAAGATATGGGCTCGACTGACCAGGGAAATTTGCATCATCGTAATCGACCATATTGGAAAGCTCATTGATCTTCTTTTCGTCCCGAGCATTGGCTCGACGAATTCGTTTCAATTCAGAATTTTTGCTCAGCATGATCGATATGGCCCAGCAATTTAATAAAGCCAACACAAAGATAACGACCTTACCCGCAAAATTAGAATCTGCGAAATAGCTGAATAAGTCAGCCGATCCAAGCAAAGGCACAAAGTTATGTTCGGTTAATAAGTTTCCCATCACATTCATAATATTTCAAAAATCCAACACCAAACTCCAATTTTAGGCGTAAGGATTAAAAATCAACGAAAAACGCATCTTTCGCACAAAGTGCAGTTGAGAAATCGATTAAGTTTGCGCGATTATCCAAAGCATCTTAGGCAAAATCTCTTATGCAGGTAACTCAAAAAATTCTAGATGAAATCAATTCAACGACATTTTCCCTTTCTTCGAAAAATTCGATCGTCGGCTTGGATGGATTTGTCGATAAAATTGTTGCTCCCGTAGAAAAGAGACACGGCCTGGGAGATAACTTTGATCCCGTGCCCACCATTGCAGAAATGGGCGCTAAAATCTCGGCTGCTGCAGGTAAAAGTGCCAACATCGAACTCTACCCAAGGTTCGAAAAATTAGGAGGCAATGGCCCCATCATGGCCAATGCAATGCTCTCCCTCGGTATGGGTGTTCGTTACATTGGTGCCCTGGGTACCCCAAACATCCATCCTGTCTTTGAAGAATTCGCCAGAAAAACCAATGCCATTTCTATAAGCGAGCCAGGAATTACCACCGCGATGGAATTCAAGGACGGAAAAGTAATGCTTGGGAACACACTAAGCCTCGAAGAAATTGATTACTCCCGAATCATCGGGGCATGTGGAGAGGGGGAATTCATAGATCTGTTATCCAAAGCAGATTTAATATCCATCGTAAATTGGACAATGATTCCCAAAATGACTGACTTTCTCGTCGAGTTGGTAGACAAAATTTTGCCAAACTTACCCCCGCGGGATACACGCTCTTATTTCTTTGACCTAGCGGACCCCGCAAAACGTTCGAGCTCAGATATTAAGGGAGTATTAGAGGTTATCTCCCGTTTCCAAGCTCATGCTGAGGTAACTTTGGGTCTCAATTATAACGAAGGTCTTCAAGTGTGTGATGTCCTGGGTTTAAAGAGCGGAGACAAAGACGAAGATTCCCTCAAGAAAATGGCATCTGAAATCCGAAGGGAACTTGGTATATCCACAATTGTTCTGCATCCCGTTGAATCAGCCGCTTGTGCTACTAAAGATGGTGCCTGGTGGACTACGGGTCCTTTTTGCGATAATCCCAAGATTACTACAGGTGCGGGAGATCACTTTAATGCCGGCTTTTGTAGTGCCAGGCTGAGCGGATTTTCCCCCTTAACATCTCTTGCTTTGGCAACTTGTACTTCCGGGCATTATGTTCGTACCGCCCAAAGCCCATCAACATCACAAGTAATCGAACTTCTTAAACAAAACTCTTAAACTATATGAGTCACGAAAAAGGCCTCCTTATCTCCTTCGAAGGATCGGAAGGATGTGGTAAATCTACCCAGATTCGCCGTATTGCTGATCGCTTGGAAGAAATTGATCACCGAGACGTAATTGTCACCCGAGAACCTGGAGGAACTATTATCGGCGAAGATATTCGACATCTTCTAATGCATGCAGATTCCTCCAAAAGCATTTTACCGGAAACCGAGCTTCTACTTTTCGCAGCCAGCCGGGCACAACTCGTCCGCGAAATCATTTTTCCTGCCATTGAAAATGGAAAAGTCGTCCTATGCGATCGCTTCCTTGATTCAACTACAGTTTATCAGGGTGTTGCCAGGCAAATTGCAGATGATCCTGTAACTATGATCAACGAGTTCGCCGTTGGTGAGATTATTCCTGATCTTACCATCGTTATAGACATACCACCAGAAGTTGGCTTTGAGAGGATCAAGCACCGTGTATCTGACATGCCCGACCGCATGGAGCAGGAAAATATTGAATTTTATGGAAAAGTCCGAAAGGGATACCTTCACCTTGCCCGAAGCCTTCCCGAGCGTTTCTTTGTGGTTGACGGAAACGGAGATCCCGAGGAAATCGAGTTAGAAATATGGAATGAAATTCATGCCCGTTTCTACTCCCAGGAATAATTCTTTGTTCACCATTATTTTGCTAGCAATTAGGTAAGAATGCCTAATTCAAACACCGATCCTATCGAGGCACTTCAACACCGATTTGCTGAGGGTCGACTGCATCATGCGGTCCTTATACTTGGACAGTCAGTTGAACAAAACCAAGACGCAGCCTTGGCTCTTGCTCAATGTTTATTATCCCTTGAGAAATCGAGGTTTGATCACCCCGATCTATTTCACCTGCGCCCTACTGGTAAGGCTCGGATCATAACGGTTGAAAAAACGCGTGAATTAATTGCCACCCTTAACCGCACATCCAACCAAGGTGGTAGTAAAGTTGCAATCATTCACGAAGCCGACCGGATGCGCAAAGAATCTGCCAACGCTTTTCTTAAAACCTTGGAAGAACCACCGGCGGGCACCTACCTACTTTTGTTAAGTACAAAACCCTATTCCTTACTCGCAACCATTCGAAGTCGATGCCTTATGGCTCGATTGCCCGCAGTAGCTCCCATTTTAGGTAATGAACAATGGGAAGCATGGAAGTCCAGGTATCAGCAATGGATTATGACCCTATTGGATCGGGAAAGCCTCAGAAAAGATCGGGTTAGCCCACTTTTTGCCTCTTATGGACTTGTTACATCGTTACTGGGTCTAATCAAAGAAGAAGCTGATACTTTAGCCAAGAAAGCTAAAGATGAAGCTCCAAATATGGATGACAAAGAAAAGGATGCTTTAGATGCGGGGGTGCGCCGAGGTGTCCGTTCTCGAATTCTTAAACAATTAGCAGAAGCTACCCGTTCCTTTGTCGTTCAACACGAGAACCGTCATATTCTTCCTCAACTAGGAATTAAACTTTCAAGGGTTTTGGCTTGTTTAGAAAAAAATGTCCGGCTAATGGAGGTAAATTTGAAAGATGAGAATGCGTTGGAGGATTTTTATCTCTCATCTCTGAGAATATGGACATCCAAATGAATTATTTTTATGAATGTTTTTTAAAATGAGCACTCTTTTTGAAAAAATTATTGCTCGGGATATCCCCGCAGAGATCTTGTATGAGGATGAGGTTTGTATCGCTATAAAAGATATTGAGCCCCAAGCCCCAATTCATTTTTTAGTTATCCCCAAACAAGTTATAGCCCGTCTAGGAGAAGCAGAGCAATCCGATCAATCAAGGCTTGGTCATCTTTTACTTACGGTTGCTCAAGTCGCCAGAGAACTAGGCCTGAAAGAGGGTTACCGTACTGTGATAAATAACGGGATCCATGGTGGAGAAACAGTCCCCCACTTGCATGTACATGTGCTTGGGGGTAGACAAATGAAGTGGCCTCCTGGGTAAGTACATACCATGCGATTCACTTTCATATTTTGGACAAGCCTACTTGTCTTTGCCTTTAACTTATTGGCCGATCGTGTGGAAACCAAAGACGGTTCAATCTTTTACGGTAAAATCCTCGAAGTCGTAGATGGCAACCTTACATTCGAGACCACTTATTCAAATGCGATTAACATTCCTTTGACTGCCATTCTAAGTATGTCCTCCTCCTCTTCTCTCACCGTACGCGATGAGGATAACCAAACCCTCTCGGGGCAATCCATTCCTTTACCGGTTGAACAATTAAACCTTAGAGATTCCAATCAATCCCAAAACTTATCCTTTGAAAAGATCCAACATCTTTGGCCCGCATCCGGGGAAGATCCATTAATTATCGAAGAGAAAGAATATAACGAAGGTTTGTTGATGAAATGGAAAAACTCATTGGGCTTTGATTTGGTCGGCTCATCCGGAAACACCGATTCTCTCGGGGCAGGATTTCGCATGGATAGTATTTATTCAAATAACTTTCGTGAACTCGATTTATTCCTTTCTTACAACACTCAAACCACAAATGGAGTAAACGACACCGATGAAACTAAGGGAGGTGCTGAGTACGATTCGATCTTCCATGAACAATTGGCCTGGTATTTAAGGAGCGATTTCGAACACGATACCGTCGAACAGATCAACCTGCGTACCACTACTGCCCTAGGCTTAAAATATCGTTGGATTGAAAAAGAAAATTATCAAGTTTCGACTCGTTTCGGTGGTGCTCTTCGATACGAAGACTCGACCAACAAGACAATTGCTTCAAAAAAAGATCCTGCACTCGATTTGGGTATTGAATACCTTCATGAATTCAATCAATTCATGTCCCTACAAAGTGAACTAAGCTTTCTTCCGAGGGCGGATGATTTAACAGACTATTTACTAAGTCACGATTCAGCTCTGGTCTTTCCCATATCGGAGGATAAAGATTTTTCTATCAGGTCAGGATTATCCGGCACCTATGATTCAATCCCCAATGAAGAATTGGAAAAAATGGATATGAAATATTATCTCCGAGTGGTTTATGATTTTCAATAACTCACTCAGCTAAAAATAACCTAAAAGTTTCAAATAATCCACTTAGCTCAAAAGAAAAGCCCACAATTTGAGAGGAGATAAAGAATAGTACGAAAGCCAATCCGAGGTATATCCAAATTCTTGGGATTGTCTTATTCACTTTTAAAAAAAGGTAAGGACTGCAACCATGCACTTGCTCGGTCCGGCCATTGTAAAAAAAGAGACTTACTTGGGTTCAAACCCTGGCCATATCCCCCGAAGAAATAGGTATGCAATTCGCGATCAAGCACACCGTTTTTTTTGAGAACCAAGTAGCTCAGTACCCTACCCTGTATTTGTATTTGGTCATCTTTGTGGCAGGCAAAAAACATGTGCGGAAAATACTTGGTGATTTTTATAATAGGATAAAACCTGGAATTTGCCTATAACTTAAAGTAAGCCCTAAACGGGGTCTTCTATTCACTCCTTCTGCAAAGGCATTTCATGCCAGGCGAAGCAAAAGTACAACCCCAACCAAAGAGCCTGGCAGTAGCGATACGAAAGAACCG
>Ga0209631_10002399_pt1 | contig 22495 bp, 21 predicted proteins | sample COG_08_FD_184752 | JGI IMG/M metagenome (GOLD analysis project Ga0209631, IMG submission 184752) | Pelagic Microbial community sample from North Sea - COGITO 998_met_08 (SPAdes) (version 2) | ecosystem: Environmental > Aquatic > Marine > Neritic zone/Coastal water | place: Helgoland, sampling... | reverse complement strand
CGCGGCGAACAAAACGCTCGGAGCGAAGATGTTCAGTCAATTTCATAAGGATTCGCGACCGCAGTTCTCAAATCGATGCCTTATTCAGACATTCCCTAGCATGACCATCCTGAACCCTTCGTCAGGACTGCCGAATACCCAACCTGGCATGCTGCTAACCAGCACAACAAGAACCGTCCCGACAATCAGGCCAAGCAGTACGCTGTATTTCGTGTCGAGAGAGAGCTTCACAGTGCGAATCTACCTTGTCTATTTCACCAAAGCGCGCCAGTATCGTTCACAAGCTGACTCTACAGCAAACTCCGCGGACCACGCCCTGCGCCGTCGGTCGGCAGCGAGATCCGGCTGCGTTGCGACCTCAGTCTCGATGTCATTCCGCCCCACGGATCGGCCTGCAGCCCGCCAAGACTCGCTCATCACACCAGTTTGAACGCCGCTGCTTCGTCTCTGACGCCCGCCGTTGTGCCGGCGACCGTTTACCAACCGATCACGAAGCCAGTGCTACCACCTCACCGGGGTTTGGAAGTATCAGGAATGCCACTTTAACCGGCCTCCTGTCAATCTTAGCGGGCTCCGCAGCGGCACGGGTGGCGCCAGTGTGCCAGGCAACCAGAGGTCCATCGCACGCTAGCCGAATGCTGTTCCTCGACGGGCAACCTAGCGGGCAATGAGGTGACAGGAACTTACAAAGGGCGGCGCCATCGTCGGGGCACAACCAAAAGTGATTCAACAACTGAATCTTGAATCCGACACGCACCCCCAACGCAATTGCGAAGAATTAGAAAGTAGCGCTTGGCTCGCCGAGCGGGCTACTCGAGCTGCTGGCCCACCAAGGTATGAGCTGGGTTCAGGGGGGGGGCAATCTCGATGTGCCTGTCCGGCGCTTTTCAGCGCTCAGCTCACTTCGCGTTAACCTGCCTCGAAATGCTTCGAACACCTTGGCCTTTGCGTTAGCATCATACGGAGCAGCCAGAACACACCAATGACAGCATCAACTCATTCGTTTAAGAGCTACAGTGCTGAATTCTGAGTCTGTGCTCGGAGGACGTGAAAAAAACCGCTTCTGGACTTTTGATCCTGCATGTCCCTTTTTTCCAAAGGGCTGCCAGAAATCACCAATTTATTCGGCGTCATGGGCGACCCGAGCTCGTGCGATTCTTGCCCCCAACGTCCAATCGCAGCGTACGCCGTGCGGACACATTGCGGCCTAACTCACTTTGGAAAAACGTGCCGCGGTCGAGATTGCTTCCAGTCGGTCACGCGCCTGTAGTTCGATCATCCAGCCAGGGTACTCGGCCGGCAGCGCACTGGCTTGGTCAAGACGTTCTAACTGCAGCGCGCTCAACTGTAGTTCGGGTGCAGCCAGGTTGTCGCGCAACTGGGCCTCGTCACGCGCGCCGATGATGACACTTGTAGTAACGCGCTGGTGCAGTAGCCAGGCAAGTGCGACCCGCGCTACCGATACCTGATGCTCCTTGGCGACGTCTGCCAAGGCGTCGACAACCGCGTAGCCACGCGCCTCGTCCACAGGCGGAAAATTGAAGCTCGCGCGACGGGCACCCTCTGGGCCCTTCTGGTCGCGTGAGAACTTACCACTTAAGAACCCGCCAGCCAGTGGGCTCCAGATCAGCAAGCCGACCTGTTCGGATTCCATCAACGGGCATAGCTCGCGCTCTACGTCACGCCCCGCAATCGAATAGTACGACTGGATAGTCTCGAATCGGGCCAGTCCCTCTTGTGCACTGATACCAAGCGCTTTCATCAACTGCCAAGCTGCCAGGTTCGATGCGCCGATGTAGCGAACCTTACCGGAGCGCACTAAATCATCGAGCGCGCGCAAGGTTTCGTCCCATGGCGACAATGCGTCGTAGCCGTGGATCTGATACGAATCGATGTAGTCGGTGCCAAGGCGCTGCAAACTACTATCGACCGAGTCCATGATGTGGCCGCGCGACAGACCAACTGCATTCGGCCCCGCCCCGACGCGCCCGCGTACTTTTGTCGCCACAATTGCGTATTTACGACGCGCGCCGAGTGCCTTGCCCAGGATCTGCTCCGATAATCCTCCAGAATACGTATCGGCCGAATCGAAGAAATTGATGCCCTCATCGAGGCACACCCCAACCAGGCGATCGGCTTCGGCCTGCGCGGTCTCGCCAATCACCTTGTACATCCCTTCGCCACCGAAGGTCATCGTCCCGAAGCATAGTTCCGAGACACGCAGGCCGGTTCTGCCCAATTGTCGATAGTTCATCTGCGTCTCCCGGTCTGGCCCGACCTGCTGTGTACGATAATTGTGAACCTCAAGTATAGGGCGAATACCTGGCCGGTTCGGCGCAGTTGTTGCTGGAGCGTGCCCTACGTGTTCTAAGAAAACCCGCCACGTTGAGACCTCAAACTCCGCACGCGCTTTTCTCGGCACAGGCCGTGCAGGCCCAGCCAACGCCTTCCGCGCTATGATTTAACACAGCGCTACGCTTCGCGCCGACGCCATTACGGCGACATCAGCCGTTTCCATCACGCCGCGCCCAGCGCTGGCAGTGCAATCCGCAGGGAGGATATATGTCACTTCATTACTTCGAGGATTTCCCACCAGGCCTCCAATACAAGACTCCGGCGCGTTCGGTGTTCGAGGCGGACATCGTTAATTTCGTCGCCATCTCAGGCCTCTATGAGGACTTGTTTTGCAACATCGAATGGATTCAGAACGAGAGTCCTATCAAGGGTGGGCGGTACGCACCGATTGCGTTGCTGTGGGCCTTCGCACAGGGCCTCACTGTTCGCACCGGGCTCTACGAGAAAACCTTCGTCGCGATTCTCGGCGTCGACAACATGCGCATCACCGCGCCGTGTCTGGTGGGTGACACCATGCATGTCGAAGTCACGGTAAATGAAGCACGTGTCACCTCTAAGGGCGACAAAGGTGTGCTTAACTCTCGCTTCGAACTGGTCAATCAACGCGATGAGACTTTTATGTATTACGACATGCAACAGATGGTGTTGTGCCGAGAGCAATGACAGATATTTCGGCCGCAACGCAATTCTCCGCATTGCGTTGCGGCCGCGCATAGCGTGCCGGAACACGCTACTGGCGCGATGCCCGTTTCGAATCCCAGCGTTTGACGCAGCACCCCGCGTCCAGTTCCCGTTCAAGTTGCCCGGAAATTACGGCGCGTTATGCGGACCCTGCTTTGCTAACGCCAGTTTTGGGGATCGCTTTATCCGCAAAAACTCTGACGCTCGCGAGTACCTGTTCGGATGTGAATCCGGACACGAAAGCTATGCCGACACACAGCGCAACAGAGGCCGGCGCAAACAGTTCGAATGCGACAACTGCGATAACCGGAGCGGATGCCACCTGGAGAATTTGAAAGACGAATCGTTCGCGAGCGATTTCCGGAGAAATTGCGCTTTCTCCTGCGTGCAGGATCGCGGCGCCTGGTGAGTGAAGGATGACGTCATCGTTGTCAGCAGTGGGTTGTTCCGGACTGTTTTCGCTGACCAACAAGTTACGTCGGTGGTCTTCGATAAAAATATAAGCTGTTGCCAGTCGTTGAATCTCGGGCACGCGCCTCGTCATGCTGACCGCTCCGCCAAGAAGTGAAATCACGATCAGATATAACGGCACCGTAAGGCCTGCGGATAATTTAAATATTTGACCACGGCTCGCCGGGCGGTTACTCGCCACAGACGGGTTACTAGCGCTCCCGTCGGTTGGTACTGCGGTGAAAGTCGCCGGTTTAAGGCCGGCCCCGATACTCACGAGCCACTGATAGCGGTCATCCTCACAAGCAATAATTACCGGCACGTCCGTGCGTGTCGCAGGCTCTACGCATCCGCGAACCAGAATGAAGGAGCCTTCATGGTAGCTCGCGGAATTCGAGAAACTGGAGAAAAAGGGAATCACAGTGATGACTAAGGCGCCGAGTGCGATGCAATAGGAGAAGCGGACCATTCGCCGAAGTTTGGCACTTGCGACTCGCATTTCTTCATCGACCGGCGGGTGTCGAAGGTTGCCCGTGAAGAACCGGATGAACAATAGAAAGAATGCAGCAACTGCGAGTGCGAGGACGGTATGACTGACAATCGTGTGCGTAAAATTCTGCACGCACTCCGCTAGTGACCCGACACCCGAACCGACATCTATAACGCAGGAAAGAAAACTCTCGCGAATCTGAAGAGCTATTGAGTCAGATGTGCACAAGCCATCTGTAATGCTGGCGTCCTGCAGGCATACAGGGGCAGGTAAATTTGGCACTAATCAGACTCCTTAACGAAGCAACCACAATGTTCGACGATGGAAAATGCTGCGTTAGCCAAAATCCCCCGCTTTCAACGCCGGGCCACCGCATCCGAAACGGTTCACGGACCTGCCCGACTGGACCTTGTTTAGCGCACCCGGCAGGCGTCGAACCAATTTCGGCACGGGCTACTTCGGGTGCTGATAATCATATAGTCAAAGAATCCTAAGTTCCTGCTATTTTCAGTCAAGGCCAAGCGAGATAGCGGCTGAGTTTGACGACTGTTCTAATTCGGGCACATGCTGACGTTTGATTAACCAACGCGCTCAATTGCCATGTCCCTGTATCCCGTACCCAAAGACATCCCGACTGAAGTTTTTGCCCGCCTGCCGGATAAGTTGCGCCGCACCGGTCAACGCCCGGCCTGGGCCGGCGCGAATATGCCAGGCCGCGATGTCGATTGCTTTCTAGAAGGTCCGGCATTCGATCGCCATGGCAATCTTTATGTCGTCAATATTCCATTTGGGGAAATCCTGAGAATTTCGCCAGGCGGCGAATTCGAAGTTGTCGCGGGAACTGATGGCTGGCCAAACGGATTGAAGATCCATCAGGACGGTACGCTCTATATAGCGGACTACAAACGCGGCATTCTCAAAATCGACCCATCCTCAGGTGCAGTTGAGACACTCGTTGATCATCGTTGGTCAGAGAGCTTTCGCGGTTGCAACGATTTGCATTTCGCGCGTAACGGCGACTTGTATTTCACTGATCAAGGTCAAACCGGCATGCACGACCCGAGCGGCCACGTGTATCGCCTCACCTGCTCTGGTGATCTTCAGCGGCTTATCGATAACGGTCCCAGTCCTAATGGCCTGGTTCTCAGTCCCGATGAGCGCGTGCTCTATGTCGCGATGACGCGCGGCAATGCGGCGTGGCGAATCCCGCTGTTGCCGGATGGCGGTACCACCAAGGTCAGCATCTACATTCAGCTTTCTGGCGGCCATGGTGGGCCGGACGGTTTAGCCATGGACGTCGACGGTGGATTGCTGATCTGCCATGCCGGACTCGGCTCTGTGTGGCACTTCGATCACCTCGGGCAGCCGGTACATCGCATTCGGTCTTGTGAGGGCCTGATGACAACGAATATGGCCTTTGGCGATGCTGACAATAAAGCCCTGTACATCACCGAGTCTGCGTCGGGCACGATTTTACGCGCCGAGCTGCCGGTTGCAGGACAACCCATGTTCGCGCATCGATAAAGTACCCCGGGCGGACATAGATACGGGGTTTCGCCGCTCGCGCTCGCTCGGTCTCTTTAGCTTCTTTCGGTGCTTTTGAGAAGTCCAAGGGGACACGCCGACCCAGCTTAGGGGCTAGCACTCAAAGCACAACAGCCTCGCTCCCGATCGGTGCCCAGGCCAGCAGCGACGCGTCGTCCGTAAACGTATTGCGGACCAGTGTTGCACCGCTGGAATCGGCCATTTTTTTGTATTGCATCCACGACAGCACCGCCGCAATCGGTGTGCCCGCGCCTTGATCAAATTGCAGCGGTCCGTAGACGTTGGCCGTGTAGATCAAATCATCCTGGCCGATCCGCTGAGTGGCGTCGTGGCGTGCGCCGGCGGGTTCGAAAAACCATACACCGGGCCCGTAACCTTCGGCAGGCCCGGCGCGGTAGCCGATGCGCCCGGACAGGATCAGAAAATCTGACGCGCCCAGGTGGTAATGCGGACCGGCAACACCGTTATGCTTAACGATGAGCGAGCAGATGCCAGTTTCTTCGCTGACGCGCAGAACTTTGATACCCATGTCCGGCGTCTTCGGATTTACGCACCACGGCACGCTGCGGGTATCGACGAAATGCGGATGCACCGCACGGCTGGCGTGGCCGGCAACATCCTCAGCAGACCCGACCAGCTTGCGCGTGTCGGAGGTCGCGATGGCGAGCGGCTCGGCAGTACCCTGATAAGCCGGCGGGCGCTCGCGCATGCACTCAGCCAACGTGTTAGGAACCAGTGTTAGCCCTCGTTCGCGAGCAGCGGAAAGAATATCGAGGCTCGTTAAGATGCTAACAACCGATCGCCCGTCGGTGCCCAAAAAGGCTAACGGACCGTAGAAGTTAATCAGGATCTCAACGTCCGCATTTGCACTCAGGCCCGCGATCCTCGCATTGGCCGGAACGTACCCCCAAGTGCCTGGATGCAGAGTCCCGGCCATCGGCCCTTGCGCATAGGTCATAGAACCTGAAAGCACCAGCATATCCATAGCGCCGAGATGAACGAGTTCGCCGAGCCGCGTGCCCTTTTTCACCCGCGCGACGACCGTAAACATGCCCGACTCGCTGCTTGCGCGCAGCGGCTTGATCGACATTCCCGGTGCTTGGGAAAGTTCGATCCAGGGCACAAGATTCGTGTCGATGCCGCCCTCTATGCCAGTCGGATTAAAGTCCGGGTTGTAGCCGATAGTCACAATCGCGTTCCTCCTTTGACTCGATGTCAGGCTAACGTTAACGGCTGCCGCACGGCGTACGTAAACATTACTTGGTTGTCCCGGTACAACGTTTGGCCACCGCGTTTGGCAACGCGGCACTGGGACAACTCAATTGAGAGTCCCCGCCCGCGCCCCTAATTGTGAGCTGCGGTGAAGCGGCAATCCGAATCTGACTGAACTTAGTGGCCATCTGTAGCTTGCTCGGCCGTACGAAAGCCCATTCGTCGCACCAGTATCACTGCACCAACGTCGATAACGAAGTCAGTATCCAACTATTGAAGTGATCCTGATTGGGCTCCCGCGCTGAAATCGCGACTGCTCCCTTCAACGCGACGCCCCCCAGCCGCTCAAAGGTTCGAAATATCGAAACCTGTTCAGGGATGGTGCACCTACTCAATCGAACAGGGCGATTTCGGAACACAATCAATAAGTCGAGTACGCCTCGAGTCCGAGAAAAGTAGCACCCCAATTCTCCGCGCAGCGATCAACATCGAAAAAATAATGCGTTCGGATCGTCGCCAAGTCGCGGTAGAGGCGTTCCATCAGCTGGCCGCTCTGGACTGCGCTGGTACCGCTGGCGTCAAACAGCAGGTCGACTGCTTCGCCGATATTGCGGGCGATTTGCTGGGTCAGCATGAGGATCCTCCGGCGCCGCTCAGCAGAAAACTCGAGCGTCCCTTCGGCCGCTTGAACGGCGTACTCAGCCTGGTGGTTAACGATGTAGTCGTGGATCGCCGACGCCGCGTCAACCCGGGCCCGCGCGTACCCCAGACGCCGTTGGGCACTGCGCTCCTCGCGTAGCAAGTCGAATGGTGGGAACGGATTCTGTTTGGTCATGACGCGATCGTAATACGCATCGATGGCCGCTTCACCCAGACCGATGCAGACACAACCCACTTCTGCGCAGAACACTTCCAATGGCGGGGTGCGGTAAAACGGATCCTCGTGCACACCGTAACCCGGCGCATCGCCGGCAAACCACCCCGGTTGGGAAATCGTTCGATGCTGCGGCACGAACACGTCGTTCACGATGGCCTGCTTCGGCCCTGTACCGCGCATACCGACCACGTTCCAATTGTCGAAAATTTCGTAGTCTTCGCGGCGAATCCAGGTCATGAGGAAATCTTCAGGTGGGCCTTCAGGCGAATCTCCCGGCACTGCTGCGTTAACCGCCAGCCAGTTGGCGTGTTCGCCACCGGAGTTGTAGTTCCAGCGTCCGGTCAGTCGATAGCCGCCGTCAGCGGGCGTCGCCGTACCCTGCGGCGCGAAGATCAACGGCGAACGAAAATCACCGTCCTCGCCATATATTTCCTCCTGACCCGCCTCGGGAAAGGCGCCGAGGTGAAAAGTGTGTGCAGAGGTCAGCGTGAGGACCCAGCCTGTCGACGTGCAACCGCGCGAAAGATGCTTCATCACATCGCAAAATGTGCGCAGCCCGAACTCGTACCCGCCAAAGCGCCGCGGCTGGAGAATGCGATAAAAACCGGCATCGACACAATCCTGAACGGTTTGCTGCGGGAGCGTGCGTAACTGTTCGGTTTCCGCAGAACGCTCGCGCAGCACCGGGACCATCGCGCGGGCGCGATCGACGATCTCATCCGGCGTTAGATTGGGTTCGGGTTGCGGTATCGAAGCGTTCATGGTCGTAGTTGCTCGTCTTTTTTCAAGAGTCTATCGCAGGGCTAGAAGCCGAGCACGACACCAAACACCGTGGACCTGCACCGACTTCCTAGCCGAGGTGCTTCGCGTACTTATCCAACATCGGTAAAACTTTATCCGCACCTTCGGACGGCAACGGCAAAATGGCGCGAATCGCACCCTTGTCCGCGTCCTGGGCGAGCATCTCGGGTTTGAATCCGCCCGCGTAAAACATGCTGATCTGCAGCGATGCTGGATCCCGTTCGATATTCGCGCATGCCTCGCTGATTGCTTTCCAGCCGGCGGAGAAATCATGCGTGCCGCCGAGCGGTAGCCAGCCGTCGCAAAACTCGGCGATATGCGCCGCAGTCTTCGGTCCCGCCGCCCCACCCATGACGATCGGGGGATGCGGCTTCTGAATCGGTTTGGGCCACGCCCAGCTCTTTTCGAAGTTGACATGCTTACCAGAAAAGCTTGCTTCGTCTTGCGTCCACAATTCCTTCATAGCGAGAATTTTCTCGCGCAGGATACCGCGCCGTTTGCTGTAGTCGAGACCATGATTTCGCATCTCTTCGACACACCAGCCGTAGCCGATACCGAGTTCGAATCGGCCACCGGAAATCATGTCGAGACTCGCCACCTCTTTGGCGAGCCACAGGGGATCGCGTTGGGCAACGAGGGTGATGCCGGTGCCGAGTCGAATTTTTGAAGTCGCGCCGGCGCAGGCGGCAAGCGCAACAAATTGATCGTGAGCGCGCCAATAAATTTCCGGGAGCGGCGGCGAGCCTTTGCGCCCGCCCCAGGGCGTTTCGCGACTAACCGGGATATGGCTGTGTTCCGGAAACCACAGCGACTCGAAACCGCGCGCCTCGCATTCGCGGGCAAGTTCGACTGGCTGAATTGATTTATCGGTCGGGAAAATGACGAGTCCTATATCCATTTTTGGTGCCCTCTCGGCGCTTGCTGAAAATCGTAACGTTTAAGGCGCATGGCCCTGCACTGGTAGCTCTTTCTGCCAAACCCTGCTGTGTGATTCAGTATAGCGGTGCCAGGACGCACGCAGCCACGCCAGGCGAGTGGGTTGCGTAGACCGCAATCGAGCCCGCGATATTGCCTTGGCGTGTGGCAGAATCATGTGCTTGTTCAAGTCGGCGCCACGCCCGCCCCGACATCTACCCGGAGAAAACAATGGCTTCAAATCTACCCGCCCTCGGTCTGGTCGCTGTGCCTGGCCGCCGTCAGCGCACGTTGGAACTCGCTCGCGAAATCGAAGCGGCGGGCTACAGCGGTATTTATTGCCCTAGCATCGGCGATGGCCTGGCGCTATGTGAAGCAGTGGCGTTGGCAACGGACAGCATTCCGTTCGGCACCGCAATATCGCCAATTTATTTTCGCCAGGTTGAAGACTATGCGCATACGGTGAGTTTTATTAACGAAGTCGCACCTGACCGATTTCGTTTCGGAATCGGGGTGGCGCATGCGCCGTCGCTGGACAGCCGCGGGTTGAAAGCCGGAAAGCCACTGGCAGACACGCGCGATTTCGTCGAACGCCTGCGCGCCGTACCGCGCGCCGGGGAGCTGCCGCCAATTATTCTCGCGACGCTTCGCGCGAAAATGATTCGCCTCGCGGCTGAGATCGGCGATGGCCTGATATTCGCGAATGCAGCTCGCAGTCACATGCCTTCGGCACTCGCCGACGTGCCTCTGAACCGCAAAGGAAAAGAATTTTTTATGGCCAACATGATTCCCACGTGTGTCCATGACGACCTCGAAGTGGCGCGCGCAGTGAATCGAAAAACCTTGTCCGGCTACGCCATGTTGCCGAACTATCGCAATTACTGGCGCGCGGCCGGGTATGCGGCAGAGATGGACGCGGTCGAGCGCTGCATTGCTGACAACGCGCGCGAGAAAATCGGCGCCTGTTTGTCGGATAAGTGGCTCGACGACACCACTATCGCCGGCCCCGCGTCGCGTGTACGCGACGAAGTGGAGCGCTGGTATAAGGCGGGTATTTCCACACCAATTCTCGTACCCAGTTCGGCCAACGGTGGGCAGATGCAGGCCTTTGAAGAAATTTTTGCCGCATTCGCCTGACAGCGCCCCGTCAGCGTGTGACCGGATTTGGCTTGCGTCGCCGAGGAATCGATTACGGCGCGACCGCTTGCATCGCTTGAATGTCCGTACTAATCAGTTAGAACGCTTAATGCGATAGAACGATGGATGTGGACATCCTGCCGACGCAATAGGGTTATTTAGGGCTGGGCGTCAGCGACCTTGGCACCTGGGCGGATTTCGCAATCAACAGGCTTAGTCTTGAAGCGCGGTGTAAACGACTAGAGGCAGCGGGCATCACCTGCCGCTATGGCGACGCGGCGGCTCTCGAGCGACACCGAGGGCAACCTGATCCAGTTCAACGTGTTCAAAAGTGCTCTGGCCAGGTCGGCTCCCTGAGACCAGCGTGCCGCCTCCGGCCTAGCAGGCAGCCATGCGGAGACAAGAACCCCGTTCAGACGCCACCGAGGCCGAGCGCCGCCCGGAAACGATACTTCACCATAATGCCGTCGCGCGGCGGCAATACCATCGTCGGATTACCCGCCTGCACCTTGATCGCTGCGAAGCAGCTATCACCGCCGGCGTGCAAACGCTCTCGGTAGGTCGTGACGCCATCGAAATCGGTGATCTCACGGCTGTCTGAAATACCGTTGGCAAGCGCAATCGCGGCGAGGTCCGTTGTGCCAGCGGTGTGGGTTAACTGCTCGCCCGTCTCTCCGTAGCGTTCGTTGTCGATCACAGCGATGGCGAGATTGGTCGGTCCCCGATTCGCCACTGTCGCAAGTGAGCCCATCCCCATCAGCATCTCACCGTCACCGGTGATCACCAGCACCTGGCGCTGCGGTTGCGCGAGAGCGAGGCCGAGGCCGGTCGCTACCGCAAGCCCCATGCCGCCCCACAGATAAAAGTTATTGTCGTGGTCGGCTACGGCCGCCGCATCCCAGGTAGTGCCGCCGAGGCCGGTCACCAGTAGCAAATCGCCGCGTTCACGGAGTAACTCAGCGACTACGGCGCGACGTTCAAGTGGGCCGCTCATTCGACGAAGGCCTTGGCGCCAATCAAGCGCTGGCTTATGAGCAAAGCTGCCGGCCCGCCGCCAGCGAAACATTGCGTGCCGGCCGCGTGCAGGGTCGCGTAGGCCGCGCCTGGATCTTCGAGACGATTCAAATGCACGCCCATCGTATCCAGCACAGGCGCGAGCGCCGTCCCCATTGGCACTTGCCAGGGATTTCCCTCGCCCCACTCGCCGCGCATGGTGATCAGCATCAGTAAGGGAAACTGGCAGGCGCGCGTGATGGAGGCGATTGCATTCACGCAGTTCCCAAGTCCACTCGATTGCATTAACACCGCCGCACGCTGCCCGCCCAGCCACGCGCCAGCGGCAAGTGCTACGCCCTCTTGTTCGGTCGTCAGCGCGATCGCCTCAATTGACGGTTCGGCGAGTGCTTGATTCAGCAGTTGCTTGTGCCCTGCATCGGGGACGTAGGCAATCTGGCGAACGTCCAGCGCACGCAGCGCGCGAAACAGTTCGTCGGGCCAGGCCGGGGTACTTTGTGAATTCATAGTTCCATTACAATCGCGTATTCAAGTCCTGTCGTTGTCAGCCTGCCAAAACGCGAAATCGTATGTTTATCGTTGTGCCCCATTGGCGTCTACTCACCTGCGACCGCGCCAGTTTACACGTTGCCTGGCCGTACGCGCTTGGCGTACGGGCCTACATCAAGCGGCGACGCACTGTGGCGCGATAATCATGAACGCAACGCATGCAGGCCACGATCAGGGTCGTGGCACCGTAGTCGTCGCGCTGCTCGCGACGACTTCCGTGCAGGCGCTCGTCACAATGGTGACGCTCACCGTATCCGTGATGGCTCCGCAACTCGCCGTTGAGCTCGACCTGGATCGATCGTTGATCGGGGTCTACGCCTCGCTGTGTTATGTCGGCGCTATGATCGGGACACTGACTGCCGGCGGTTTTGTGGCGCGTTTGGGAGCTATCCGCTTCAGCCAATTGTTGATGGTGTCCTGCGCACTGGCTTTACTCATTTGTCTGGGTGCACATTGGTCGTTGTTTCTATTGTCAGCGGTGCTCTGTGGCCTCGCCTACGGGCCGACTACACCTGCCAGTAGTCATCTTCTCGCGCGCCACACGCCGGCGCGCTTTCTGTCGCTCAGTTTTTCGATCAAGCAAACGGGCGTGCCGCTCGGTGGGCTGCTCGCCGGCCTGCTGGTGCCGTGGTTTCTGAGCGTGGTCAGCTGGCAAATGACACTTATCCTGGTGGCAGTTATCGTCGCCAGCGCGAGCATCTTATTGCAGCCCATTCGCGCGCGCTTTGACAGTGGCCTGCAGCGCAGCGCACCCCTATTACGCGGCAATATTCTGGGGCCGTTACGCCTGATCTTCTCGCGCCCGGAGTTACGCCTACTCGCGATTGCTACGTTCTTCTTCTCGGCCACGCAGCAGAGCTACATCTATTTTCTGGTGACCTTTCTTGAAACCGGTAATGGTTGGACCAACCAGCAAGCCGGGCTCGCATTGTCCGTGCTCGGTGCCGCGGCAGTCTGCGGCCGAATCTTCTGGGGACGGCTGGCCGATACGAGCGGACGTAGCCAACATCTTCTTGGCCTCCTCGCGCTGGGAATGGCGGTTGCGACGGCGTTAACCGGGCAGGTCACGGAGGCGTGGCCGGCGTGGTCCGTTTATGCGCTGTGTGCGCTATTTGGTGCCACCGGCGCTTCGTGGAACGGGGTCTATCTGGCCGAGATCACCCGTCGCGTGCGCCCGGAAGATGTCAGCCGTGCTACCGGAGGCGGGCTTTTCGTCACCTTTTTCGGAGTCGTGGTGGCACCGCCATTATTCGGTCTCATGCTGGCCATAAGTGGTAGTTTCTCGCCTGCTTACGCCATCCTTGCCGTCGCGACGACCGTCATCGGGGCGGTCATGCTGCGCCCCGCGAAACATCACTGAGATGGGGTAAGACGTCGAGATTTTGGTTATCGTTGCCGCACTTATGCGCCCACTTCACCACCTAAAACTGCCCGCACTCGCGCTCTTGTTTACCCTGCTCGTGGTGCAACTCGCAGCACTCGCGAGCGAAGCGCAGCCAATTGATGTGCTGCGCGCCCACGTTAGCGCCGGTATTGCGGTACTCAACAACGACGGCGAGGACAGTGCCGAAGACTACACCAACCAACAACAGCAACTGTGCGCGATCGCCCACGAAATGTTCGACATCTATGCGTTCTCACGGCTCGTGCTGGCTGACAATTGGAGCGCGTTCTCAAGCGTTGAGCAAAATGATTTCGTCGCCACGTTTGGTGAGTTTCTGTGCCGCTACTATCTCAGCCGACTACAGGCGCATTACAGTAACGAGCAAGTCAGTTTCACCAGCCAGTCCATTAAGTCCCCCAATCGCGCCGTCGTTTCGGTGACAGTGCGCTGGCGTAACACCGATGTTCCGATCGAAGTGCGCATGGCGCTCCGCGATAACCGTTGGCGTGCTTACGACATCGTTATGGCGGGGATAAGTGGTGTGATGATTTATCGGGCGGAATTCCAATCGTTGTTCGCGAGGTCGAGTCCCCAGGGGGTGCTCGACGAACTGCGCTCGCGCATCAACCGGCACGGTTTGGCGACCGCGCCATGACGCCAAGGAACAGCGTGGTGTGCACAGCTACGTCGCGGGTTGCCGGCAGTCAAGCAGCGAGGCGTATAGCAATTGGCCGATTAGATTGAAAATTTTGTGACGTGATGGGTCGTGCAAGAGCGGCATTGGGGATGAGGATTTGGTCCCTGCGAAACCGCGCTAACGCCCAACATCGCCAACGCCGCAACCGGTGGTGCTGGGGACTGTTGTGCCCCCATAATTTCGCAGCCTGCTAGCCGGTTGCCACACTCGCCTTTTCCTCGGCGTCATCGGATTCGTCTTCTTCAGTTTCAGTCAGACTGTCCAACAATTCTTCATCCAGCTCTGGAATCTCCAACAAGTCGCTTTCGTGTTCGCTCAACGACTTGATTTTCTCATTGGCCTTCACGCAGAGGTCACGCATGTCACGCAGCGTCTCCAGTAGTGGCGTGACCTTCTCCATCTCGGCCTTTTGCACTTCAAGTTTCTGCTCGATCTTCGTTTTGTCTTTACGCGTGGTACGCAGCTGGGTCTCGACAAGGCCTCGAATCCGCGCTTCGTCGAGTTTCTGTTTTTTCAGAGCCTTGAGCTTCTTGATGACGTTATCAGGCGTGTCAGCGAGTGCTTTGGATATGGCTTTCAGCTCATTCTGCTTGGCAGCAACTTCGGCTTTGGCCTTTTTAATCGATTCGGCGTTTTCGGTTTTGCCGATCTCGGCGCGTCGTTCGGCAGCTTCCCGGGCGGTTGACGATTCGGTAACTTGCGCTTCAGCCGCTGTCAGCGCCTTCTGCATGGTTTCCACCTGTGCAGTCATGTCGGCGATTTGAGTGGCAGTTTCCTCACGCGTACGTTCGATGTTGGCGTCGGCTTCTTTGGACCGCTTGATCGAGCTGGTCAGGGCGGTGCGGAGTTCTTCGGAACTGCATTCGGGATCCAGTCCCAGGGCCTCTGTGGCGGCGCCCATCAAGATTTGTTTGCTGATTGCCAGGTCCTTCCAGACCTTTAACTGAATCTCGATATCTGTGTGCAACACTAAGAATTTGACCTCTGTAATATAAAAATTGGCGGGCAGACTAACATATTAGGGCCCTGAGTCGTCGTTTTGGCGCCCTGGCTGCAGCCGAACCACCAGAGTAATGCCGGCACAAACCAGTACGCCGCCAACCAGATGATAAAGCTGCAAATGCTCTCCGAGCAGGCCAACGGCCATTAAAGTGGCGAAAATTGGCAGCAAATTAATGAATACGGACGCCCGCCCTGGTCCCACGACGCCAACACTGATATTCCACATGGTGGTTGCCAACATGGTCGGGATCAGGGCCATGAAAAGCAATCCTGCGACCACCGGCGCGCTCCATTGGAACGTTTGCACGGTGAAACTCTCCACCACGTAGAACGGCAGCAATACCAGCATCCCACCTATCGCAGTCAGATACATGGTCAGTAGCGGCGGCAAACCAGCGATCCAGCGATGGAGGTTGATCGAGTACAGCGCGTAGAAAACCACGGCGAGTAGAACCAGCAGATCCCCAGGATTGAAAGCGAGCCCCACAATCACCGCCATATCCATCCGCGCGACCATCACCACGATGCCCATCGCAGCTGCTGCGATACCGATTTGCTGGCCGTAGGACACGCGCTCGCGCAGTACCAGCCACGCAATCACCACCGTGATCATCGGCTGGGCGGCACTAACGAGACCCACATTGGTCGCCGTGGTGTGTTGAACTGCGGCGACCAGCAAGGTGCTGCCACCCGCCATAAACAGACCAAGCAACAAAAACTGCACAGCACGGGTGCGAATGTAGGACCAATGGAGCAGCGCTTGGCGGGCCGCCAATGGCGTCAGCAATGACACCGCGCACAACCAGCGCCAGAACGAAAATCCGATCGGCGGGACCAACTCCGCAACACTCTTGGCGACGATCACGCCCGAGGCCCACAGCATCATCACGGTGACCAGCATCACGTACGCGACATGCACACTCACTGTTCCGTGCCGCTGGTCTGAACTCACGCATTCCCCCTTTCTCGCGTCACGGCGTCTCGCGGCCTCATGCGACTTGACTCTGCGCTCGCCTGCGGCAATAAATGCCTCCCATCTGTCCGCATCGGCAGCATGCCGAAATACGGGGCGGCGATTGTAATCTTAAAGTCTGGCAAAGGAGCCGTGATGATCACCAAAGGCATAAAACAACTGTGCGCAGAGGCCGAACAGGAAATTGAGACCATGACCGTCGAGCAGGTGATGGCGGCCCGCAACGATCCGGACGTGCAGTTAATCGATATTCGGGATATCCGCGAGTTGTGGCGTGACGGCACGATTCCAGGTGCCAGTCATGCACCGCGCGGCATGCTGGAATTCTGGGTTGATCCGGCCAGCCCTTACCATCGCGAAGAGTTTGCTTCGGGCAAGAAATTCATTTTTTACTGCGCTGGTGGCATGCGTTCGGCGCTGGCCGCACAGTCGGTACACCGCATGGGGCTGGCGCCAGTGGCACACATGGCCGGCGGCTTCGGCGCATGGGTTAAGGCCGAGGGTGAAGTCGAAGCCAAAGAGGCGAAACTACCGCAAGCCAAGTAAAGCACGCTCGCAATGGGGCCGCGCCCGACGCGGCCCTGACCGCAAACCCGTGCGCGCTATTCAGATAGCGAGGCCGGTACCTTCCGCGAATTGGCGCATACAAAAGTAATCCCGCCACGCCGTAATTTTGCCATTAGTGACTTCGAACACACCCGCAACAGGAAGGCCAAAGGCCTTGCCGGTCGGTGGTGTAAAGTGATCGAGGCGCTCGTTCATCACCAGATTGCCAACCGCCACCTGCTCGAGCGTTTCTACGCGCACCGGGCCGGTAATTTCAAAAAAGCCGGCCAGAGTTGAACGCACCCCTTCCGGTCCGACGACAGCCGGGAATGGCATGTTTTGGTAGACACAATCGTCAGCGATGTAGGCCAGGCAGCTATTCAGGTCTTGAGTCAGGGCCGCGCAGAATGCGTCGACAGTTTCTTCCGGTGTCATGATTTACTCCTGTTTCTGATTACCGAACCGCAGAGCAACTGGCTGCACCGTGAAATTGCCACTTCGCACGGCGTTCTGCAGTGCTCTTAATAATCTTGTACCAGGCACACTCTTTGCTCGCCGGTATGCTCGTGCACTTTTGCACCGGTTTATTAAGCGTGCCGAAGCGCCCGTTCCGTTTAGCTCCATTGTCCGCCGCGCGCCGGATTGCTGCGCGAGCGACGCGGATTCGCTCGAGAGCGTTTGGCGACCGAGCGGGTCCGCGGGGCAGCCGGAATTAACTGGTGTTCACCGTCGCCAACCAGATCGTTGCGTCCCATCTGTTTTAGGGCGTCGCGCAACAGTTCCCAATTCGCTTCGTCGTGCGAGCGCAGGAACGCCTTGTGCAAACGCCGTTGCTTAATATCCTTCGCCGTAGACAGCCGTTCGCCTTTGTAGCTGAGTTTCTTCAGTGGGTTGCGGCCGGAGTGATACATCGCCGTCGCCAGTGCCATGGGTGAAGGGTAGAAAGTTTGCACCTGGTCAACACGAAATTTATTACGCTTCAACCACAACGCAAGCTTGACCATGTCGCTGTCCTCACAGCCGGGATGGGCAGCGATGAAGTATGGGATCAGGTATTGCTTCTTGCCGGCGTCACGGGAAAAACGCTCGAAGAGTTTCTTGAATTTGTAGTAGCTGCCCATGCCGGGCTTCATCATTTTGCTGAGCGTCGCGTCTTCGCTGTGTTCCGGGGCGATCTTCAGGTATCCCCCAACATGATGGGTGACCAGTTCCCGCACATACTCTTCGTCCAGCACCGCGAGGTCGTAGCGCAGGCCAGACGCGATTAGGATGCGCTTCACGCCGGGCAATTCACGCGCTTTGCGATAGAGCGCCGTAGTTGGTGCATGACTGGTTTCCAGGTTGCTGCACACGCTCGGATAGACGCACGACAAACGCCGACAACTGGCCTGAATTTCATCGTCCTTGCAGTTAAGTTGATACATGTTGGCGGTCGGGCCACCGAGATCGGAAATCACTCCCGTGAAGCCCGGCACTTTGTCGCGGATATCTTCTATCTCGCGCAGAATCGACTCCTCCGACCGACTCTGAATCACGCGCCCCTCGTGCTCGGTAATCGAACAAAAAGTACACCCGCCAAAACACCCGCGCATAATATTGACCGAGGTTTTGATCATCTCGTAAGCGGGAATTTTCGCGTCGCCATAGCTTGGATGAGGACGCCGCTGATACTGGAGATCGAACACGCCGTCCATTTCATCAGTTAACAGAGGAATAGGCGGCGGATTAACCCACACCTCGCGCCGACCATGCCGCTGAACCAGAGTGCGCGCATTATGCGGATTGGATTCCTGGTGCAGCACGCGCGCCGCGTGTGCATAGAGCGCCGAGTCGTTGCTAACCTTCTCGAATGACGGCAAGCGAATACAGACGTGTTCGCGATCTTTCCGAACCTGCCTCTGCAAGGGCATCGGAATGACTCGCACGGTTTTTGCATCGTCCTTCTCATTCTCCGCGCAGGCACTGCTACCGTCCTTGTAGTCGTAGGGATTTGGCATTTTGTCGATTTGCTTCGGCCAGTCGATGCGGGTTGAGTCGATCTCGGTCCAACCCGCGGGCGTGGCCTCGCGCACCACGACACTGCCGCGAATGTCGGTCAGTTCCGCAATCTTGTGACCCCGCCCGAGCTTGTGCGCGATCTCTGCAATCGCCCGTTCGGCGTTGCCGTACAACAACATGTCGGCATCTGAATCAATCAACACGGAGCGGCGCACTTTGTCACTCCAGTAATCGTACTGCGCGATACGGCGCAGACTGGCTTCGATACCGCCAATGACGATCGGTGTTTCCCGAAAGACCTCCCGACACCGTTGAGCGTAGACAATCACGGCACGCTCAGGTCGTTTGCCGGCGGCGCCATGAGGCGTATAGGCGTCATCACTACGCAGGCGCAGATCAGCGGTATAGCGGTTGATTAATGAATCCATATTGCCGGCCGTGACACCGAAAAAAAGATTCGGTTGGCCAAGCGCGGTGAACGCGGCAGTACTGTTCCAATCCGGTTGCGCGATGATGCCGACCCGAAATCCCTGCGCCTCCAGAAACCGCCCCATGACGGCCATGCCGAAGCTCGGATGGTCCACGTAGGCATCCCCGGTCACCAGGATGACGTCACAACTGTCCCACCCCAACTCGTCCATTTCTGCTCGTGAGGTGGGCAGCCACGGTGCCGTGCCATAGCACTCGGCCCAGTAACGCGGATGTTCAAAAAGATGGGGGGCGCTGAGATGCATGCGGCTATTGTAGTGCACTGCGGCAAACGTTCCTTACAACGAGTCAGCGGACGCACACGCCACCAATTCAGGAAGGTTTCAGCTTTCGCGCAGACTCACCAACATGCGAAACAACTGGCGCGCAGCTTTAGGCGCCTGGCCGCGCTCGCTTTCCTGCCGCGCGCTGCGCAGCAGCTGCACCAGCTGTTGACGGTCCAATTGTGCGAAGCGCTCGCCGAGCGTATCGATCAATTCGGTCTCGCCGGCTAGCAAACGGTCCCGCCAGTCCTCAACGTCATGAAAGACGCGCACTGCATCACCGTGCGGACGGAGTAACTTTTCCAGTGCTTCAGTTACCGCGTCGACGTCTTCGCGGGCCAGTAAGCCACTGGTAAAGCGCAGCTGACGCTGGCGTGCCCGGCGCTCCAAATCACGTGTCGCGAGCAGTGCCTCACGGGTTTCGTCGAGCAGCGGTATCTGCGCGAGTTGTTTTACCGACAGGTTTAATAAGCGTAGCGCCAGGTCCTGGACCGCCGCGAGATCACGCTTGACCTGGGATTTACTTTTCGGCCCGCCATCCTGTTCGTCGCCAGGCTCACTGTTCTGTTCGTCCTGATGCCACGCTGGGCGGCGTTTACGCGCCATATTGATAACCCAAGCGGCATTGCGCAGACGCTATCGCGAGCGCCGCGCGGCCCGGGCACGGTAAACTTACGCATATGCCACTCACTCGCATCATCCTTATTGCCCGCATTCTGGAACGCGCAGTCATCGCTCTCGGCATCCTCGCTCTGCTCTATCGCGCGACACTATACGCCTTGATCGATAAACCTGTTGGCGCTGCGTGGGGCACCGGCGACGTCATCGATTTTGCCCTCGGCATGCTGCTATTCATGCTCGGTGGCCTTTGCGCACTCAGTGGCGTCATGTGGTACTCGCAGGCAGCGATGCAGGACAAGGGGCGTGCGTATCGGCCAGTGTTGATCGGGATGACGACCTTCGTGGCCTATTATTTGATTCACCCGCACGTACCGGTGCTGTTTTCAGCGCCGCCGTAAACTGAGGAACACACAATGAAGCAGCGCCATTTCGAAATGATCGAGACCAACGGGGTCACGCTCAATACGGTCGTCGAGGGCGATGGCCCATTGTTGATATTGCTGCACGGCTGGCCGCAGTGCTGGTACCTGTGGCGGCATCAGATTGACCCACTCATCGCCGCCGGCTATCGAGTCGCGGTTCCTGACCAACGGGGTTATGGCGCAAGCAGCAAACCGGCGGCTGTCGAGGCGTACAACATTCGCGCGCTCGCCGACGACGTCGATGGCATCGCAGCCGCGCTCGGCCACGAAACTTACACCCTGATTGGACATGATTGGGGCTGCCTAGTCGCGTGGAACACGGCGCTGCTACACCCGCGGACCTGCACAGCGGTGATGGGGCTTTCGGTGCCCTTCTGGCGCCCCACCGATGCGACGGTTAATCCGCCGGGCATGGACGATAAATTCTGGTACATCCGCTATTTCCAGGCACCTGACGTTGTTGAAGCGGAGCTTGAGGCCGATCTCGAGTCGAGCCTGTTGCAGCTCTACTACGGCCTTGCTGCCGACTCGCCGTTCGGTGCGTGGATGAAGCAACTCGAACGTCCGGCGAGCGCGACTCTGCTCGAAGCGCTGCCCAAAACCGACCACCTGCCAACCTGGCTATCAGCAGAAGATTTTGAAGTTTATCTGGCGTCTTACCGCGAGAGTGGATTTCGTGGGCCGTGCAACTGGTATCGCAACATTCCCACCAACAATGCCGCGACGCCGGAGCTGGAAGGCGCACGCTTCACCCAACCTGCGGCGTTTGTAGCTGGCGCGGAAGACGATGTCCTGCTTTACGACCCTGAATGGCGGACACACTTTCCTGCGCACTTCGATGATCTGCGTTTTATCGACATCATCGACGGGGCCGGACATTGGTTGCAGGTTGAAAAGCCGGACGAAACGACGGCTCAGATACTACGCTTTCTGGATGGTCTCGCGACGCCGTGACGTAAGCGGTCACCATGCGTCCAGGTACGAAGCATTTGAACGCCAGCTAAGGCGGTTGGTTTTAGTGCGCTCGTTGCGGTTTTAGTGTGTACAGGCCGTCTTCAAGCTTACCGAAGTACTCGCCAACGTCCGGATGATTCACCGGCGTTCCGCTTTCGTCGTGGAGCAGATTCTGCTCCGAGACATAAGCCACATAGCTGGTCTCGGCGTTTTCTGCGAGCAAGTGATAGAAGGGCTGGTCCTTGCGCGGGCGGACATCAACCGGAATCGAATTCCACCATTCCTCGGAATTGCTGAAGGTCGGGTCGACATCGTAAATCACCCCGCGAAACTCGTAGATCCGGTGGCGGACCACCTGTCCGATGGGGAATTTAGCGTTGCGAACAATTTCAGTCATGCTGGCCCAATGGCGGCGTCAAGGTGGCGGCAGTCTAACCCAGAACTCTCACGAGGGATTTCGACCACTACGGCAGTGTCCGCACTCAGCGGTCATTGTAGTCACTAATAGCGGTCATCTCGGGAAGTCCAGGCCGGAGTAAGATGAAGTATGAAACACACGACTAAAATGCGTAACCTCGGGCGGTTTTGAATTCCGTCTGGCCGATTGACGACGCCACATCCACCCCTCGACGGTGCTATTGAGCCCATGCTTGCAGACTTACACACCCATACAAATGCGTCGGACGGCAGCTTGAGTCCGGACGACCTGCTGGATAGGGCAAGCGCCGCCGGCGTGACTTTGCTCGCCATTACCGACCACGACACAACGGCCGCCTATGCGACGCTGACCGCTCCCAAACGCGCCGCTCTGCGTTTGATTGGCGGCATCGAATTTTCGACTTTCTGGCAACGGCAAGGGGTACATATTGTTGGTCTGAACATCGACCCCGACCATGCGGCTATGCATGCTGCTTGCACCAGCCAGCGTGCTGCCCGGCAGCAACGTGCCGAAGCTATTGCCGAGCGCCTGCGCAAGCAGGGTGTCAGCGGAGCCTACGAGGGCGCGGCCAGCTTCGCTGCGAATGACAACATCGGTCGGCCGCACTTCGCCGCCTATCTCGTCAGCATCGGTGCCGTGACGACTGCGCAGCAGGCGTTCCGAAAATATCTCGGCGGGCGG
>Ga0209631_10002397_pt1 | contig 22495 bp, 23 predicted proteins | sample COG_08_FD_184752 | JGI IMG/M metagenome (GOLD analysis project Ga0209631, IMG submission 184752) | Pelagic Microbial community sample from North Sea - COGITO 998_met_08 (SPAdes) (version 2) | ecosystem: Environmental > Aquatic > Marine > Neritic zone/Coastal water | place: Helgoland, sampling... | reverse complement strand
CTCTTTGGTTGTTGCGGAAAAGACCGCTGTCCACCGCCGCCAAAGGTAGAAGTTTGCCTGATGATCTGTAGCCCTTGTGACGGCTGCCCGGTGCCAGTCACACTTTGTGTGCCAGAGTGCTGTGTGTGCGAAGCACCAGATGTAACGACTCGATGTGCTTTGATTGGCAGTGGCGTGACCCATGTCGACTACTGTTGCTGTGGCTTCAGTGCAACAATTCGTTGGGATCGTTGCGGAGAGCCGCATGTTGTTCGGACAAGAGATTGATCGAACCACCAAAAGTCATAAGTAATAAAACGATAAAGAACAGTTTCTTCAGTAGTTTAAGGCTGAGGAAACTGTTTTTTTTTAAAGATCGTTTTCCATGCGGTATTGAATCCGGTCAGCCATGGAGCTTGCTTCTCGGTCGAGTTCCTCGAGTGAAGCAAGGTCTTGATTCGTACTTGCACGGCAAGCAAGCCAGAGAAGCTCCTCAGCGTCCTCGCGAGCATTTTTCAGCCATTGCGGCCGTGAACTGACCGGAATGTGAATAAGTTTCTCAAGACGATCTAGATTTAGATATTCCATAAACCGTACGCCTCTCCAGAAAACACATGAGTCCGTAGTTTGATCAGGAATTTTCCGAAGGCAATTATTGCAAGAAACCGTAGAATTAAAAGTTCCCTTACTCCCAAGTTTCTACTTTCTGCTGTTTTAAAAAATGCGTGTACTTCTTCTTGTGCTCATTTATTTTGTTCTCTGTCCGCTGGCGGGACATTATCTTGGGCTGTTTATGATTCAGACAGCTCTTTCTGGAGGTCCGGCAAATCTTATAACTATGTATATTGTCCGTATCGTCGCAATGATTCTCTCATATCTGATCGTAGGCTCACTCTTGAAAAGCCTTTTTGTTCCGCGTCGTACACAGTAAGAGAAGGATGAAGTGTTCCGATGGACTTATTCATGCAAACAAAAAGAGTGCTTCAAAAGACAGCACGGAGTGTTTTCCTCTTTGCAGCAGTGAGTGCCGGATCTCTTGGAGCTACAGAGGTGCAGGACATTGCTTTTGAAGAGATATATGCAGTGGTTCGTATTGAATCAGTTAGGAAACCGGTAGAGCACTCCATTACGCTAGGCGACGCTCAGGATGGTCGCCTCAGGATGCGATCATTGATCGGGCCTACGCAACTTGGAGTATCAGTCATAAGTGATAACTGTTTGGTGGGATATGATCTTGCTTCTCCTGATGAACCCACCAATCGGCATCGAATCAAAGTCTGGCTTACGAAGGAATCGAAGCCCATTGAGATAGTGGTTGGGCCAGTCCAATCAGCTTTTCTTCCTGGAAAAATGTTACGCGATGGGCCCCCAGAAGGTGAGGACATCAGGGTAGTGTATGAAGTTCGAGAGGTATTGAAAGAATCTGATACACGTAACTCTACAGTCAAAAAAATCTGTCTTCCTGTTGAGTACCGTCATCACTTTGAACGATCAGTTCCGCCTTCACGGGCCAATCCCTACGTATATCTCGAAGAGAAAAGTGAAGATCAGGCAGAACCGAATAAAAGTATTGTTGATGATTTTGGCGTGCACTCGCTTTCGTGCGAAATGTCTTCACAAGTCATGCAAATAGTTTCAAGATATGAATTCTGCAAATAAAAGATTAGAAAAAAAGGCTGCCAACTCTCGCTGGCAGCCTTTTCGATTTTGTGAGCACTCTTCCAGAACAGCCTAGTTCTTCGGAAGAATTACTGTGTCAATAACATGAATGACTCCATTACTGGAATTCACATCAGTTTTAATTACCTTTGCATTGTCGACAGTAACAACACCACCGTTTACGGCGATTGCAACGTCGGAACCTTCGACAGTTTTGGCCTTGCTGAGTTTGACGACATCCTTTGCCATGACCTTTCCAGGTACCACATGATATGTCAAAACTTTCACAAGTTTATCTTTGTTCTCTGGCTTTAAAAGATTTTCAACAGTGCCAGCAGGCAATTTTTCAAACGCAGCATTCGTTGGAGCAAAAACCGTAAATGGCCCGCTTCCAGAAAGTGTTTCAGCGAGCCCCGCTGCCTTCACGGCTGCAACCAGAGTGCTAAAGCTTTCATTGTTTGCAGCATTTTCAACAACTGTTTTGTCACAGGTGCCACAACCGGCTGTTGCAGTGCGAGCACCGATTAGTGCACAAGCGACTGCTAAAACGATACCGAGTGATCGGTAGGACATAGGAGTTTCCTTCTACGAGTAGGGGCTGTTTTTGGCAGCCCAAAAATTGAACAGACCCTAGTATAGTCTTTGTTCTATTGATGGGGAGTGGTTTCGTATATAGGTGACCAGAAGAGCAACCAGCGTGGATTCTCACCCATGAATGAGAACGTTGGTACAACGTTTATTGTCATTTTGAGGAAACTTGAATTATCTATAACAAAACGGCCGCCAAGACATCTGTCCAGTGGCCGCTTTGCTTTTTCTGACAATGATCTAACGATGCAAAAATCTGTGGGATTAGAACAGTATCAACAGCATGCATGATACCGTTGCTAGAGGTAATGTCTGTGGCACGTATCTTCGCATCTCCGACGACGGAGGAACCATTCCCCACGCTGAATAGTATGTCACTACCATTGGCTGTCATGGCTTTTGGTTTGCTGACAAGCTGATTTGCCTTAAGCACATTTGGAAAAACATAGTGTTTTAATATGGCAACCAATATATCTCTATTTTCTGTCTTAAGCAGGTCATCAACAGTTCCTTCTGGCAGTTTTTTAAATGCTTCATTGGATGGACCAAGTATCGTGAAGGGACCATTCCCTGAAAGGGTCTCTGCAAGCCCTGCTGCATTTTCAACAGTCCTTCTGTCATATGTTCCGCAACCAGCTCGGCCCGACGGTAATCAAACGGTGAGGCTCAAAACGAGAATCAGTAATCCATAACCGTACTTTGATATAAATAATTTCTTTAGTTCGCGACATGGTAGTCATGAAAAGACAGCGTCTTCTCGATTGGCAGTACGAGTGCACGGAAGTCTCAGGTACTTGAAACTTATTAGACTTTAGTGAAGGCCTGAATCAATAATTTTCAGTCAGAATGACTTCTAGGATGAATTGTCACCGTGTCGTGCGACAACAGAGCAGATATGAAAATAAGTATGGGAGAGAAGGAAGTGCATTCTTAATGCCCTGAATGGCCACAGTGCAGAAGTTTGGTAGATACCATTTATGTAACCTAAGCAGGCGGGCATCAAATGTCTTAATGAGCCTTCATGTGCTGCCTTAATTGCGCAGGCGTATTTGTCGTCACTGCAAAAGCTCCTTCACGAATAAAAAAATTCGCATCATCTGGATTATCGACAGTCCAGACATGAAATTCCGTGACACCTTCGTTCCGCAGTTGGCTAAGAAAGCTTTGTGTCACTACATCACGACGTGCTTGAAGACCAACCCCGTCTGCACCGACCTGTTCGATTGTTGACGCAATCTGTTCAGCAGAGGGGCTCCACCTGTCTGCTTGAGTTTTATGACGTTGAAAATATGTAAGCCAATGAATCCGGATATTTGGAAAAGTCATTCGGCATTTTTTTGCAGTGTTTTCATTAAATGTAATAAGTGTAATTTGGCTCATTGGGAGTGATGATTTTTGAAGGCACTCAGCAAGGGGTTCTACAATTTCCGGCCCCGTCTTTAATTCAACAAAGAGTTGTCCGTGAGATGGAACAGTTAACAGAACCTGGCCCAGAGTTGGGCATGTTTCCCCGGCATAACGCACATCTTTCCAGGTGCCAAAATCAAGTGTTTGTAGCGATCGGAGTGATGTCTTAGAGACATCTTTATCAATACCGGTAGTCCTTTGTGTATTCGAATCATGTATGCAGACAATTTTTTTATCAGCTGTAAGCCGAAAGTCACCTTCAATAGCATCACAGCCAACTTCCCAAGCTTTATGAAAGGCGGCCAAGGTGTTTTCAGGCGCGACAGAAGAGGCTCCTCTATGTCCGGTAATGAGGCTGTGTGGTGAAGTCACTTGTGCATCTATAAGCCGAGTTGAAGCCAGAAGGAAAACAATATAAGAACTAACAAACGTTTGTACTACAAACTTCAGTAACATTATGAAGAGCCCTTGCTGTGGTCGCCATCGTATGGCATCTATACCCTACTTTATTTCCTAAAAGGAGTTCGCGATGCCATCGCAAACAGATGGTCAAGGACCGATCTTTCTTTCCGCCACGGACTATGCACTTCCGAGGGTAATTCCTGAGGGGGTTGATAAATACACTGGTTATCGAGAAATGGCTCGGGGAGGGTCTGCTGTTTTACGGACCTGCTTTGATCAAATGACAGGTCGAACCGTTGTGATGAAGTCGTTACTCACGAAGTATCTTCTTGATAAGCAAGAAAATCAGCGACTCCTTCGAGAAGCACGGATAACAGCTCAACTCCAGCACCCAAACACTGTTCCGGTCTATGACATTGGGCGGGATCACCGCCAGGGTCTTTATTTTACGATGAAACGTATTTCCGGGGAAAACCTGTTTACGATACTGTCACGCGTTGCTCAGAAAGATCCTGTCACAGTGGCAGAGTTTGATCTTCGCCGGCGAGTAGAGATTGTTATGACCGCTGGACTTGCTCTTCTCTATGCTCACGCCAGAGGGGTCATTCACCGGGATGTGAAGCCCGAAAACATCTGGGTGGGTAACTTTGGCGAGGTCATATTACTTGATTGGGGTGTAGCTAAAGTATGGGGTCAGCCGGATGATGGACCTGGTCGTCCACAAGTCATTCAGCAAGAGGAGGCAGACCAGTCCCTAACCATGGCAGGAGATCGACCGGGTACGCCACTCTATATGTCGCCTGAACAAGTGAATACGAATCGGGCAACAATCGATGAACGGAGTGATATTTTCAGCATGGGTGTCGTGCTATACGAGGCAATTGCTCTTCGGGAGCCATTTCGAGGCCGTGTGATTCAAGAAACATTTGAGAATATTATTCACAATGACCCGTGCCCACCATCAACGCTTGCTCCTGAAAAAAACATCCCAAAAGAACTTGATGACATTGTCATGAAAGCGCTTGAGAAAAAACCAGCAAACCGATTCCAAACAATGCAGGAGATGCTTGATGCAGTGCGACTTCTTGACTCGGCGTACACACTTCAGGTGCTTCGCAAGCTCGAAAATCAGGATCAGTAAAAGAAAGGGTCTCCCGAAATGAAATTCCGGGAGACCCTTTATCGTGTGAAACAAAATCTTTCTTGAGAATCAGACTGCAGCTCCGGCAGCACCTTTGACAGTCTTGATGATTGCAGCAGCGACCTTGTATGGGTCAGCATTCGAAGCAGGTCGGCGATCTTCAAGACGGCCTTTCCAGCCGTCATCAATCGTGCCAACGGGAATACGAATGGATGCACCACGGTCAGAAACACCGTAACTAAATTGGTCAATGCTTTGCGTCTCGTGTTGACCAGTCAAGCGTTGATCATTGTCGGCACCATAAACCGAAATGTGTCGTTCAACAACACCACCAAAACCTTCACAAATTGTCGTGAAGACTTCTTTATCACCACATGTACGCATCAATTCATTTGAGAAGTTTGCATGCATGCCAGACCCGTTCCAGTCAGTTTTGCCAAGTGGTTTCGGATGCCAATCAATTGCGTAGCCATACTTTTCACCAATGCGTTCAAGCAGGTATCGAGCAACCCATATTTCATCACCAGCACGTTTTGCACCCTTGGCAAAAACTTGGAATTCCCACTGGCCGGCAGCTACTTCAGCGTTGATTCCTTCAACGTTGATTCCTGCTTCAAGACAGGCGTCAAGATGTTCATCGACACAGTCTCGGCCGTGGGCATTTGCTGCACCTACGGAACAGTAGTACGGACCCTGGGGAGCAGGATAACCACCAAGAGGGAAACCTGGTGGATTATTGTTGGCTGTACACCATAGGAAGTACTCTTGCTCAAACCCAAACCAGAAGTCTTCGTCATCATCTTCAATAGTCGCCCGACCATTGGATTCGTGAGGTGAGCCATCGGCATTGAGAACCTCAGTCATGACGAGGTACCCATTCTTTCGGCCCGGATCTGGGAAAACAGCCACTGGCTTCAGAAGACAGTCGGAATCACCACCAGTTGCCTGTTCGGTACTACTGCCATCAAAAGACCACATTGGACACTCTTCAAGAGTGCCACCAAAATCCGACTCGACTCGAGTCTTTGATCGAAGGCTTTGGGTTGGCTTGTAACCATCAAGCCAGATGTATTCCAGTTTGGATTTCGTGCTCATAACTGAAGTTCGTCCTTAGTTTTGAGGAGGGATGAGAAAACATTGAAGCCTGTCGACTGCAGGACGACGCGACATCGATCTGCATCTCCGGCAGGGCCGAGAATAGCCGAGGAGTTCCGTTTGGATGCAGCCGCCTGTTCGGTGTCGAAAATGGTCGCAGACCAAGACTTACAAAACTGCAAATGACATGCCATCCGGAAACAACCATCTGTATCTTAAAAAATGGGCTTCCTTCTGCAACTCGCCTGTGCAAGTCGCCTGAAAAGTTAGCATTCCTTGTCGACTTTGCTAAAAGAAATAGCAATCTTCACCTCGTTCTGTGAGGAGTCAGTAGTATTCAGTTACTCAGTCGGCTTTGAATGTACTGTTGATAGTCACCACTCGCAATCAAAACCCCGGACTCTGTTCGACCACTAAACAAGTAGATCCAGGCAGCAATCGAAGTGCCTGTACACGACTGAGCAGTGATAACTGAACGAGTAAAAAGTGGTGAGCGACCATTACACTCCTCATATGCATCCAGAGGATGTAATTGTTTAGTACTCGTGAGACGAAGTAAGTCTCCAAACACAATTCCCTTCTCATGCTTGACCCCAGGATACGCACCAAAATCATATAGCTTCCCCTGAACGGTAGCCGATCCAACTATTTCAAGGTCGGTAATCAGGGTTCTTGCTTCACCATGTGCCAGTTGTGGCCGGAGTGTTCCATAAACAAAAAGGTGTTGCGGCATCATTTTGTCTTAAAGGAAAAGAACATCTGAGAATGTACTATTTGGATGGACCAATTTAGAATTTTAAATGAATAGAACGTATATGCGAATCAGCCCAACGCCTTCAGAATCTCTATGCTAGAACAAGAATAAGTTTTGATGGTGTTTTTGTGGAAGATGTCTTTTGCTTGATTAAGTTAAATACTCGTCTTCTTGTTCGAAGTGTATTATGAAATTGGTGAACAAAATGGATGATCTGAAATGTGGTCGCTATCGCCACTACAAGGGAAATGACTACGTTGTACTCGGCGTTGCTTCACATAGTGAAACTCTTGAAAAACTTGTTATCTACCGAGCAGATTATGGAGACCGAGGGCTCTGGGTGCGACCGTTGGCAATGTTTTTGGAAACGGTCTTGATATCTGGTGAGCGCAAGAGGCGGTTTGAATGTTTGGACGACTAATCTGATGGATGGATACTTCAAACCCTTATATTTCGAAATAATAACAAAAAAGGCGAAACTCCTGCTCTGGGAGAACCATCCGTTTATCCATCACTCTACTACTTGAAGAAAATATTGTGACGATCCAAAAAAAGTCAGATGCAGGATGGTGTTTCGATAATTCTTTTACGCATCTTCCAGAAGTTTTCTTCTCTTCAACAAAGCCCGAGCCAGTACGACATGCGGGGCAGATTCTTTTGAACGATACGTTAGCAGAGGATCTTGGCCTGAATGTAGAGATTCTCCGATCAACCGGAGCTCAGGTCTTTGCAGGCAATGAAATGCCGCCCGGGGCAATGCCATTAGCACAGGCATATGCCGGTCATCAGTTCGGACACTTCACGAATCTTGGTGATGGCCGGGCCATTCTACTCGGTGAGCATCTGACACCTGATAAACAACGTGTGGATGTTCAACTTAAAGGATCGGGCCGTACACCTTATTCACGCAGTGGTGATGGTCGAGCAGCACTCGGTCCAATGATCCGAGAATATATCATCAGTGAAGGTATGGAGTCGTTAGGTATACCGACGACACGAAGCTTGTCGGTTGCAGCGACTGGTGAAAGTGTATTGAGAACTACTCCATTGCCAGGGGCAATTTTGACGCGAATTGCAACGAGCCACATTCGTGTTGGTACATTCCAATATGCTGCTGCATTGGGTGATAAAGAGAACCTCTCACGACTGCTTGCTTACACGGTTGATCGGCATTATCCAGAGTTACAGGACTCAGATGATTTGCCCTTTGTATTTTTTGAGGCGGTACTCGATCGACAAGCAGACTTGGTGTCACAGTGGATGCTTGTCGGCTTTGTGCATGGCGTAATGAATACTGACAATGTTTCTATTGCCGGTGAAACAATTGATTATGGCCCTTGTGCATTTCTTGATACCTATCATCCGGAGACGGTTTTTAGCTCAATCGATCATCAAGGGCGGTATGCTTTCCAGAACCAGCCATCGATTACCCAATGGAACTTGGCACGTTTAGCAGAAAGCCTTGTTCAGATAGCCCCAGGAAACCCAGAGGATGCGGTTGGGAAATTTGTTGAAATTCTAGAAACGTTCTCATCTCGCTATGAGAAGTACTTTCAGATTGGTGCAAACGCAAAACTTGGTCTTACCACGCTGGAGAAAGAAGACTCTGTAATCTACCTTGACTTACTTAAAATTATGGAAGAGTCACAATTAGACTTTACGGAAACATTCGTCATATTAGCGAATAGCATCGAGCAATCTGAGGTGGATCCGGAGTTTTCCAAGGTTGTCGGCAAGGTTGTCGGATTGAGTGATTGGATCGAGCGATGGTATCAACGGGTGGCTCGAGAGCCGGGCTCATTTGTTGATGCTGCAAAACGCATGCGAACAGTAAACCCGGTCATTATCCCAAGAAATTTGAAAGTTGAAGAAGCCCTTGTCGCGGCAGAATCAGGAGACCTTGAGCCAACACATCGTCTACTTGAAGCACTCAAATCACCTTTTTCAAAAACAAAAGAAAATGAGCCGTATCAAAAAGGGGCGTTACCCGGAAGTCAGCCGTACTGTACGTTTTGTGGAACGTAGTGGTTGTTGAAAGACACCTTGTCAGTTTGAGAAAGTTTCAATTAGGTTGTTGAGCCATCTAAATTAAGTCTTCGGGCAGACGTATGTTTCCAAAAAAGTTTTATGGGCTTGTGTTTTCTTTTGTGATGTCTGTTCTGATGTCTGGCCTCATGTCACTGGTGATAACTCTGCTCCATGTCGGTATCAGGCCTGGAGTTGTTATAGATTGGCTCAAGGCATGGGGACTTTCATGGATGATTGCCTGGCCGACAATTGTGATTGTGTCTCCACTTGTGAATAGAATCGTTGCGATGTTAGTAAGGACGTCGAAAGAGAATTGACTGCCGCATGGCACGAACTGTACGACCTGGAAAACGATCCGAGTGAATCCAACAACCTGGCGGCGGACAACAAGGCGAAACTCAGGTCGATGCTCAAGACGATGGCCGGGGAACTCGAAGCGAAGGCCGCGCAGTATCCGGAGAGAAATGGACGTCGCCGAATGTGCCGACACCGCAGGACTGGGTGCTGGTGATGGCAAAGGCCACAACGAAACAACATTCAGAATCCAAGGACTAAAAGATGACGAAACGATGGACAGCCTATGCCGCGGTCTTGGCGACGGCGCTGCTGCTGGCGGGGTGTGGAGGCACAAGTGATGAGAAGACGATCACCTTGGGGCTTTCCTATGACTCCCTTAAGTCCGCTTGGTTGGTCATGAATCACCAAGCCGTGATCGAGGAGGACAGTGAAAAACATGTATTATGTTGATTTCATGTCATCTCTGTGTCGGTGACGAACAATTTCTCCTTCCACCATATAAATTACATCCTCTGCGATATTTGTTGCCATGTCGGCTATTCGCTCAAGATGTTTCGATACAGAATTAATTTGAAGCAGACTTTCTACCTTTTCTGGATTCTTCTTAATTTGCTGCATGACTAATGTGCGGACTGCCTGTCGACCAGCGTCAACGACATCATCATCATCTCGTACCTGCCGGGCCAAGTCTGGATCGGCCTGAACCACAGCATCGAGGCTGTTTTTCACCATCTCTTCGGCCTGCTTGGCCATAATGGAAATTTCTTCAGGTAGGTTAAACGGTCCTGAGGTTGTGAGTTGAGAGACAGTTTTTGCAATGTTGCTCGCAAGATCCCCGATTCGTTCTAAGTCATTGTTGATTTTCAGTACCGCAACAACAAAACGTAGATCAGCCGCTACGGGTTGATATAGTGCAAGGACTTTGAGGCACTCTTCTTCTAATTCGACCTCGAGACGATCGATCTCGCCGTCATTTGCCATGACTTTCTGGGCGAGGTCTACGTCTTGTTTGAAAAGCGCAGTATTAGAACGACTAATGGCTTCTTCAACAATTGTTCCAAAGCGGAGAATTGAATCCTTCAGTTGTGCAATCTGGTGTTCAATGTGACGTGTCATAACGAAATACCATGGTCAGGTAGTGTTAAATGTTTCTGTAAATTATCCAAACCGACCAGTAACGTAGGATTCGGTTTCCTGTAAGACAGGATTAGTGAAGATATCCGACGTCGGTCCGTACTCAATCAGCCGTCCAAGATACATAAAAGCGGTATAGTCACTGGCACGGCTGGCCTGCTGCATATTATGCGTCACCATAAGGACCGAGTACCGCCCTCGCAGTTCTTGAATGAGATCTTCAATTTTTCCGGTTGCTATGGGGTCAAGAGCAGAGCATGGTTCGTCAAGCAAAAGGACTTCTGGTTCAGCGGCTACCGCACGAGCGATACAAAGGCGTTGTTGTTGGCCTCCGGAAAGTTTCAGGGCACTATCATTCAAGCAGTCTTTTACTTCATCCCATAATGCTGCACCACGAAGACTGATTTCACAAACTTCTTCCAGCACACTACGATTTTTTTCCCCATCAATCCTCAGCGCATAAACTACATTTTCAAAGATACTCATTGGAAAAGGATTTGGTTTCTGAAAAACCATTCCCATTCTCTTACGAAGGTCGATGACATCCATACGAGAGTCATAAATTGAATCACCATTGAGTTGCATATCACCGGTAACTTGTACATTCTGAATAAGATCATTCATCCGATTGACGCTTCTTAGAAGCGTTGATTTTCCACAGCCACTTGGTCCGACTAGTGCCGTAACCTGATTTCTGGGGATGGGCATTGAAATGTTGTGAATGACCTGTTTTGTTCCGTACCAGAGACTGAATGCATTGATCTTGAGGACTGGTCTTGCCTCAAAAACACTTTGGTGTACCTCAGTAGGAACGTTATCTCCTCGAGCAACGGCTTGGAGGCGGTCAGAAGAAATTCCTGATCCACCGTCGCTTGGAAGGGCTGGAGTTAGGTTTTCTTTTTGTGCAGGCATCATCATATTTTACCAAAGAATGATTGGAAGGAAGTAATCATCCTGAGCTTTTAAAAGTGTTGAGGTACATAGCGTCGCTTCAGGTGTGATCGAATATAAATTGCAGTGATATTGAGCGCAGCAATAAGAGTCACAAGCAACAATGTAATTGTGAAGACCATGGGTTTTGCTGCCTGGCTGTTTGGGCTTTGGAATCCAACATCATATACCAGGTAGGCAAGGTGCATGAATTCTCGCTCGGGATGAATGTATGGGAACGATGTATCGATAGGAAGATCAAGCGCGACCTTTTTCACACCCACAAGCATGAGCGGTGCAACCTCACCAGCTGCACGAGCCATAGCTAAAATCAATCCGGTCATTATTCCCGGTAATGCTCTTGGCAGGACGATACGGTAAATAGTTTGCCATTTACTTGCACCGCATGCGTAAGATCCTTCTCTCATTGAATTTGGCACAGCTACCAGAGCTTCTTCAGTCGCTATGATAACGACAGGTAGCGTCAGTAAGGCCAATGTCAGTGATGCCCATAAAAGACCACCTGTGCCATACGTTGGCTGATTGTCTGCAAGCAAACTTGCACTAAAAAACAATTCGTCAATCCATCCGCCGACGCCATAACAGAAAAAACCAATTCCAAAAGCACCGTAAACAATACTTGGAACACCAGCCAAGTTATTGATTGCAATTCTAACCGTAGCAGTAAGAGGGCCATCGGCGGCATATTCACGCAGGTAGAGTGCCGCAAGAACTCCAAATGGTGCAACGAGAAGGGCCATGAATAGAGTCATGCTCACTGTTCCACAAATAGCAGGGAAAACTCCACCGGCACTATTTGCTTCACGTGGATCATCAGAAAGAAACTCCCACCAACGTGCTCCATAAACACGGAGCGTGCGCCACAATCCAATGTTGTTGGGCTGCCATGCTTGAACGATCTCTTCTATGGGAAGAATGACTGAATGACCTTCTGCAGTTTCAAATTCAAAGTTCCACGCTTGATTAGCCTTTCGTAGCGATGCCAACTTTTTGTCAAGCCGACTTGAGAGTATGGAAACTTCTTTTGCAATTCGTTTTTCTTTATCTTGTGCGGCCTCTGTAAATGAGTTTTCCTCGGTACCATACTTGAGGCGGGTATCGAACAAGGCAAGCCGAGCACGTCGAAGGCTTTGTTGCAATTTCCCCCGCTCGTGTTTGTCTAAATAGTTTGCATCACGGAATTGTTGGCGAATAGCCGGAGCAATTTCTTCATACTTTGCCCACGCCATTTCTGGACCAATGCTTACTGCAAGGTCATTTTTCAAGACACGTACAGGAAAGCCATGAAAGCGGCCACCTTCGAGCCGTTCAACTACGGTTGCAAATCTGGGTTGTTGCGTAGTAGCGATATCACTTTCATTGATCCATCTGTAGTGCGTCCCCGTCAATTCAAAGTTAGCAATATGTACAAGGCGACGGTCGGAGAATGTTTCATTCTCCAGAAGGTTGTTTGCTCGCGTCTCACGAGACGTTACTTCACCGAGACAAGTCTCGCCATTATGCAGTGTAATTTCGTAAAGTGGACGCGGCCAGAAATGAAGAGAACCGCGTACTGTAATAAACAACAGGAGGCCCACAATCATCGTTACTGCGACTGCAAGAGACCCTGACATTAGCCATACCCATGGTTCACCATGTGCCATGAGCCCTGAATATGGTGAACGGATATTGTGCCTCTGAATCCGACTAGAGTTCATGTGCCCTCCTTCGGAATCTTTGTCGTATCAATTCGGCTACTGTATTGATAAAAAATGTCAGAACAAACAAAAGTACTGCTGCTAAAAAAAGAATGCGATAATGAGTTGACCCCTGTGTAGCCTCCGGCAGTTCTGTTGCGATTGTGGCAGACAATGTCTGAAACCCACTGAAAATATTCCAATTCATAATTGGTGTATTTCCCGCAGCCATTAAGACAATCATTGTCTCCCCAATGGCTCTTCCTAAACCAATCATGACAGCTGAAAAGAGTCCACTTGCTGCGGTTGGTAAAATAATTCGAATGGTTGTCTGCCACGGGGTTGCACCAGTCCCTAGTGAACCACTCCGAAGGTGATCAGGAACACTAGACAAAGCATCATCTGCAATTGTGAATATCAGCGGAATGATCGCGAAACTCATGCCAATGGCAACAATCATGGTATTCCGCTGCACGTAGGTGCCAAAAATGCCACTTCGAGTCTCTAATCGTAAAGCATCAAGAAACATCGCAGCAGCTGTTGAGATCGCGCCAGCAAGAAAAAAGCCAATAATAAAAAGAAAAAAGGCTGTGAAAACAGTCTTCCAGTGTCCCCATTTCCTGCTTCGTTGCCGAATCCATGGATTAATAAATCGACTGATTACGAGAGCGGCGACCATCGCTGAGAGAGGAAACAAAGCAAGGGTCCAACCTCCCCAACCGCTTGCGCCTCGACCATTCAGCCAGGCAAAAAAGTCGCCATCAAAAAGAAGTGATTCTGTCGGTTTTGCGACGACCGATCCTAAAAGAATACCAAGAGGCAATGCAACAACGAGCACAACAGGGAATCGCCAGCTTGATACTCGACCGCGTAATCCGGGTGGCCATAATTGCCACAAGAAAGCACCAACCAAGAGCATAATCGGAACAGTGAAAAGGCTTGTGACAAAAACCATCGCCCGGCTTTCGATAAGCGGAGCGAGAATGAGACCGGCAATGAACCCGAGTACAACACTTGGGAGGCTTGCCATCATTTCAATTATTGGTTTTATTCGAGACTTCCATGACGGAGTCATAAACTGACTTACATAGATTGCTGCAAAAATAGCAATTGGTGTCGCAAATAACATTGAGTAGATAGTTGCTTTGATAGTTCCAAACAGAAGCGGCACCAAGCTATATTTCGGCTCGAAGGATTCGTGTCCTGTTGTTTCCCAAGCATAGTCCCTGCCCGGATAGTTTTCGTACCAGATTTTTCCAAAGAGCGCACCGAAAGAAACCTCTGGATAGCCAGGGGTGATATCCCAAGAAGCTAGATTCCTTCCATCATATGCAACAAGAGTTTGTTCGCGTGAGCCAAGTAGAAGGACGCGAGGTTTTTCGGTTAGAACCGATTCTTTCATCGAATTAATCTCAGCGACGATTGAGTGATTCGTAGCTTGTAGGAGTCGAATAAAGCCGTCTGCTGAAGCTACGGCAAAAAGCCGTGATCTCGGTGAGGAAGAAATAGCTGTAATTCGTGCATCTCTTCTTTGCTGGTGAGAACCGTTTGGTTGAGAGGCAAACGTTGCAGTGATTTTTGTTTCTAAACCATCTTTTGTTGTGGGGCCGGTGTCTCTGGAGGTGAATAGTATTCTTATCGTGCCACTATTGTCACCGAGTACGAAAGAAGCCCCCCCGAAAAGTCGAGTGATGTGAGTAATTAATTGGTTTTTCTGAAGCAATTGATACTGCTCCATTAATTCCGGATTTGTTACATCTCGAATGACGAAACGCTTGAAGACTCCAGATGGAGTAAACACAAAAAGTTGATCTCCAAGTCCAGAAACCCGAACAAAGCGAAAGTCTGAGTCGTCTTGCTCTCCCTTGATAGTAGTTTCTAACGTGCTTACAGAACCTTCATCAGTGATCAGATTTTTTTGAAAAGAGCTTTTTTTAACATGTATATTTCCTTGATCATCAATCGCCGCAACACAGAAACCGTTTGAAGTCATCGTAAAGTCAATATTGATGATTGGTCGTGTTAGGCCAGCGGATATAGGCTCATCCAAGTCTGCCAGAAGCTCAATTTTTTTTGTTATATCTTTTGATGACCGAAGATAAATCACATTATCGACAGTGATAAGTTCGCCAACATTTAGAGTGTCTGCCTGCCGTGGAATTTTTGTTTGAGGAACATACGAAGTAATAAGCCCAATTCGTCCGGTGCGAATTGTGCCATCGTTAAAACCAAAAGCCGACCGCAGATTGCCTTGAGGATGGGAAATAGCAGAAGTTTGCTGGAGCCCACAACTCTCTGTTGAACGTGAAAGAAGTTTGTTGCCAGTCTTAATTTCAATAACAGCAATTTCATCTGCATTACAAAACCACGCCAGAGAGCCTGATTCATCAAGGCCGGAAGCAAGCAATTGATCGTTCGGCAGATTGAAAGCAATAGATTGTTTCAGTTCAGTGGTAGCAGAACGAAATAGCGGAAGTGCTACAACGAACAGGAAAACACCAACAAGGAGAACTGCAGCGATTGTTGCAAGGCCACCCAGCGTAATAACGAAGAGGGCAAGTTTGTCACTGAGTAAAACTGCAGCGCGTGTCGCGGTGCTTTTTTTGCGCCCAGTATATGATGCCGGCTGATTCATAGATCACGGCTGAAAAATAAATTGAGTGAAGCCAATTAAAACAACTCGGTCTTCTAGTGACGAACAGTTAAAAAATTGAAGAAACATGTTCTTCTTTACAACTGGTTTCAATAGTCTGCTGACAGACGGTTTACTGTATTTGTAGGGTTTCGTCAAAACGTGTGATTTCATTCAGTTCACACCAATACGTCGAAGGCTTCTTTCAGAGATTCTGTGTGTTACTGGTAGGTAGCCAACTTTCAAAACATCTGCTTGACCACTTGCGCTTAGAACATACTTCAAGAATTCTCGACGAAGTGGTTCGAGTTCACTTCCGGGCTTGTAATTCATACTCAAATAGAGAAAGTGAATGAGGGGGTATTCTCCAGAGTAGGCATTCTTTGCATTCGGAGTAACCTTCTTACCGTGATTGGTGGAGCTCAAGGGGAGTGCTCTGACATCGGCGGTTTTATAGCCAATACCGCTGTAGCCAATCCCATAACAATCATTCGCAATTGACTGAACAACAGAAGAACTACCTGGTTGCTCCTTGACGCTTGGTTTAAAGTCTCCCTTGAAAAGAGCATGCTCTTTAAAATATCCATATGTACCGCTTGCAGAATTTCGGCCATACAGTCGTATCGGTTTGTCTCGCCAAGTACCGGTGAGACCCAGCTGGCCCCATGTTACAACAGACTTTCTCATTCCACCGTTTCGATTTTTTGAAAAGATGGCATCTACTTGCTGAAGTGAAAGACCGTTGATGGGATTATCTTTATGGACATACACAGTGAGCATGTCGATTGCAGTTGGGATGACGGTTGGTGCATAACCAAAATGGTCTTTGAAGGAATCAATTTCATGTGCTTTCCAAGGCCGACTCATTGGGCCAAAAGTGCTTGTGCCTTCCATGAGAGCTGGGGGTGCAGATGAGGACCCCTTACCCTCGATACCCTCACGAACACTTGGGTAAAATTTCTTAAAACCTTCCGTCCACAACGCAACCAGATTATTCATCGTGTCAGAGCCGATGTACTTCAGAGAGCCGGCTACTTCACCACTGACGGAGTGATAAGGCTGTAACTCAGGATCAATTTCTTGCGCAAGTGATTTCGAGGAGACAAAAGATTGAAGGCCTCCTGCAGGGAAGACAAATAAAAGAAAAAACAAAAGGGTCCGGAGAGGTGTTTTACAAGTAAGAAAGTTCATACAGCCATCTCCTTGAAATGAATTGTAGAAAAGTGACAAAGTCTCACTCTTTAGCAATTCCTTAACGTACTCATTTGTGTGTGGTTTTCGTGAGTATTTGCAGTCTTCTTCAAGGATCATTTGCTTCAGTATGAAGGAGATAGAACAAGATTATTTTTCATTTGAGAGAAGAGCTTTTATTTCGCGGTACCTTCGGCGGTAATACCACCGCTCCCAGAGTGTTGCTTTTCGGAGATTTGGATCATGTGGGTGAATCGCGTGTTGCTTTCCAGTACGCGTGACTAGAAGCAGTTGCCCGTCTTCGAGCAGTTTCTTAATGACCCAAAACTTGTCTACGGTATACGAATAGGTTTCCCCTCGTGTGGCGGCATCAACTTCACGAGCCCGCGGGCCGGGAGAAACGCTATGTTTCTGTTTACTGTAGACAACAAGATCGTGCGATTCCCACTTCATGAAATGTGCCAAAATGTTGTCTCTGTAAAGACAACTATGAAAAGTTTTCTTTGCCTCTAGACTGTATGGCACCAGTATACTCCTATTCAGATCACGAAATAGCCATCTGGAATGCTCCTGTGAATCTCACGTCTTTAGCTCACCTCGTTGGCGAACTCATTGGAGGTCTCGGCATCTTTTTGCTCGGCATGAAGTTCATGTCCGAGGGTATGCAAGCTGTCGCTGGAAATAGCTTGCGTCGGCTTATCAGCACCGTGACCGGCAATCGTTTTTTTGCGATTATCGTTGGGGTCATTGTGACCTGCATTGTTCAGTCAAGTTCTATTACCACCGTTATGGTTGTTGGCTTTGTGAACAGTGGCGTGATGAGCCTAGTGCAGGCGGTAGGTGTCATCATGGGAGCAAATATTGGGACAACAATCACTGGATGGATACTGGTTCTTAAAATCGGAAAGTATGGCTTGCCACTTCTTGGTTGCTCGGCTTTTGTGTACCTGTTTTCACGAAAAGACCGCTGGCGGTACTACGCGATGGGACTCATGGGAACCGGAATGGTGTTTTTCGGTTTGGAGCTCATGAAAGATGCGTGTGGCATCATTAAAGAAACACCTGACTTTGCAACGTGGTTTCAAGCCTTTCAGGCCGATAGCTACCTCGGTGTACTCAAGTGTTGCATGGTGGGCTGTATTCTTACGACCATGGTGCAGTCTTCTTCGGCAACCTTGGGGATTACGATATCTCTTGCTTACCAAGGGGTTATATCTTACGAGACTGCAGCTGCACTTGTTATTGGTGAGAATGTCGGCACAACGATTACGGCCTTGCTCGCATCATTAGGCGCAACAACAAATGCCCGCAGGGCAGCCTACTTTCATGTCCTCTTTAATCTCACCGGAGTATTTTGGATTACCCTTATTTTTCAATGGTATATCCAACTTGTGCAGTGGATTATCCACGTCGATGTTTTGAAAGAAGTGATAGTAGACGGTTTCGCGACGTTTCCAAATACAACACCAGCAATTGCTGCAACCCACAGTATTTTTAACATAGCGAATGTCGTGTTATTCATTCCCTTTGTTGGAATGCTCGTGCGAGTCCTCGAGCGGATTGTTCCATCAAAAGAATTGAAAGAGAAGCCACGTCTTACCGGATTAGATATGCGGATGTTAGATAATTCCGTGTTGGCGATTGAGCAATCAAAAAAAGAACTAGAACGAATGGGAAACAGTTGCGAAAAGATGCTCGATATTTTGTCAGAATTGAGACAAAAAAACACTCCAGATAGTCGTCTCAGGAGCCAGCTAAGAGAGCACGAGAAATCTCTAGATACTATTCAGGAAGAAATAACGACATTTATGACAAAGCTCTTTGCGAGCGCGTTGCCACATGATGTTGCGGATGAAATACGTAGACAATTGCGGATAGCCCACGAGTATGAATCGATCAGTGACTGCATAGATAATCTTGAGCGATTGGATGAAAAGATGAGACAGTATGGATCCGATGTCTCATCAAATTTCTATAACTGCATCACAGAATTGACTGACTGCACCCAGTCAGTTTTGAAAGAAATAAATACGGCACTTCGTACAAAAAACCTCGATGTTCTCAGAGAATTTTCCTCTATCAGGGAACGTGTTCGATCCCTGGTCAAAGAATTTCGATCGAAGCAACTTGAAGAACTGACCAATGCCGATATGCCACCCACAGTTACGTCTATCGTGCTGTCCGTGCTGAATAGCCATGCACACCTATTCAGTCATTTTGAAAATATTGTGGAAGCCTTGGCAGGAGAGGCATGACAGCGTGTTCAAGCGGGTAACGCTGAAGCAATCATGCATGCAGCCCATCATAAATCGAAGCGATCAAGGTTCATAACCTTGGTCCAGGCGATGACGAAATCATCGACAAATTGTTGTTGGCCATCTTTGCTTGCATACATTTCACTTATGGCACGCAGTTGGGCGTTTGATCCAAAAATCAAATCAACACGTGACGCATACCATTCAACGGTGCCTGTTGAACAATTTTTCCCAGCAAAAATGGTGCTGCACTCTGCCGTCTTGTGCCACTCGATATCTTGGCGAAGCAGGGTCGTAAAAAAATCATTGGATAAGGTTCCACAACGCTTTGTGAAAACGCCAAGCTGGGCTTGATCACCTGCGATACTATTGGCTCCGAGAACTCGAAGCCCCCCAACTAGCACTGTCATTTCTTTCGCAGTGAGCGTCAAAAGGTCGGCTTTGTCAAGCAAGAGTTCCTCGGCAGGACGATCGATATGTTTGGCAACGTAATTCCGAAACCCATCAGTCTTTGGTTCGAGCACAGCAAAAGACTCGATGTCAGTCATTTCAACAGTTGCATCAGTCCGTCCAGGATGAAAGGAAACAGAGGCTTCACATCCAGCCCGACGTGCAGCTTCTTCAACTGCTGCGCAGCCTCCGAGAACAATCAGATCTGCGAGTGATACCTGTTTGTTACTGTGAGCCGTGGTGTTAAATTCCTGTTGGATATCTTCAAGAGCAGCGAGAACCTGTGCTAATTGAGTTGGGTCATTTACTTCCCAGTCTTTTTGTGGAGAGAGCCGAATGCGTGCGCCGTTGGCACCTCCTCGTTTGTCACTCCCACGAAATGTTGATGCGGCCGCCCATGCCGTACGTACAAGATCTGTGATGGATAAATCTGATGACAGAATACGTTGCTTCAAAACTGAAACATCGTGTTGATCAATTGTTTCATAATCACCATTGGGCACAGGATCTTGCCAGAGTTGAGCTTCGGGAACCTCTGGTCCAAGGAGCCGTGTGACAGGTCCCATATCCCGGTGAGTCAGTTTGTACCAGGCTTTTGCAAATGCATCAGCAAATGCAGCCGGGTTTTCAAGGAAGCGGCGAGAAATCACTTCGTAATCGGGATCAACTCGGAGAGCCAGATCTGTTGTGAACATCATGGGTGCATGGGAACGATTGGGATCGTGTGCATCCGGTACTGTGTTTTGTGCCGACGTTTCCTTGGGTGTCCACTGCCAGGCACCTGCAGGGCTTTTCGTTAATTCCCATTCGTATTGAAACAGGTTTTGCAAATATCCATGTGACCAACGAGCAGGCGTTGAAGTCCATGCACCTTCAAGCCCACTTGTAATTGTGTCGCCGGCGTTCCCTGAACCAAAACTATTTTTCCAACCAAGTCCCTGCTCTTCAATTGACGCACCTTCAGGTGGTGGCCCGAGATGATCTGCAGGTGCAGCACCGTGCGATTTTCCAAAGCTGTGCCCACCTGCGATGAGTGCGACCGTTTCTTCATCATTCATTGCCATGCGATAGAAGGTCTCTCGAATATCGATTGCTGCTGCCAGCGGATCTGGTTTTCCATTTGGACCTTCGGGATTCACATAAATAAGGCCCATCTGTACTGCGGCAAGAGGATTCTCAAGTTGCCGTTCACCGCTGTACCGATTATCACCGAGCCATTCGCTCTCAGGGCCCCAGTAGATATCTTCCGGTGGCTCCCACGCGTCTTCACGACCGCCAGCAAATCCAAAGGTCGAGAATCCCATTGATTCAAGTGCAACGTTTGCAGCAAGAATCATTAGATCAGCCCATGAGATTCTTTTCCCGTACTGTTGTTTGATGGGCCACAGCAATCGACGAGCTTTATCAAGGTTTGTATTGTCTGGCCAGCTATTGAGAGGTGCAAACCGTTGCGTACCAGCACCTGCACCGCCACGGCCATCAGCCGTTCTATACGTTCCGGCACTATGCCAAGCCATACGTATAAACAGTGGTCCGTAGTGACCATAGTCAGCTGGCCACCATTCTTGCGAAGTTGTCATGACTGTCTGGAGATCATTCTTGAGTGCTTGAAAATCAAGACTTTTAAATGCTTCTGCATAATCGAACTCGTGTCCGATCGGTGGAGGTGCTCCAGCATGTGCTTTCAATATTCGGAGATTCAGTTGGTCTGGCCACCAGTCGGCATTCGATAGCGACCCTGCCGCGGTATGACGAGCTTTGGAAGAAGCCACTGGTCCAATGACTGGGCAGCGTGCAGGCATGTTCATCCTCTTTTTACTGGTCCTTCAGAACTTTCGGGTCTCTCGAACGTTCAATATAACACTCTCAGTACGACTTGTAGGGCATATGTGCGTGAACGTGTATCGTTTCAAATCAATTTGCAGCAAAAAGATAATGTGTCTGGTAAAATCGATGGAATCGTGCCAATGCCATGTGCTCTATCGGATCTCGAAATAGGTTCGGTCGTACGTGTTTCAGGCTCATGCTGATAGTGAGTGGTGGATGCTCAGATAATCTTCAACGAACCCATTTGAAATATGAAGAAAATAAAAAAAGTAGAAGCGAAGACGAAGAGCACGAGTCGTTTGCGATGGATTGTCGGAGGAACGGCATGCGTTGTCACTGTCGTGACCCTGAGTTGGACACTGGGCATGTTTGGCACTGCCGAAGATCCGCGTGTCACTGAAATCAAAAATCTACAGCAAGATTTAGCAAAGAAATTCAAGCCGACGCAGGGGCCTTCGAGTGCCTCGGATGCAGTTGAGCGTGTTGCAGCAATCACAACTGTGATGACAAAGGTTGCTGCGTTACCAGAGGACCTGAGATCAGAAGCGATGCAGCCAGGCAAGAAAATGATGATGGAATCAATGGAGGCAACAGTTAATAACTACTTTGAATTGCCTCAATCTGAAAGAGAGGCCTATCTCGATAATCAAATCCGTCAAATGGAGTTTATGCGACAGGCATTTGAGGCGGGCAAGAGTGTGATGGGTGCCATAGGTTGGTCGAAGAAAAAGCCAGATGCAGACGCTTCAAAAACCTCTACCGCGGCAAAAAATGAAGGTGAGAAAGAAGGCCCTCCCTGGATAAAAAATCGTTCAGAAGATGAGCGTAATGCCTGGCGGAAAAAAATGATCGATCGAACAACGCCTGAACAACGAGCCAAGTTTGGTGAATATTTTTCTGCAATGAAAAGGCGACGAGAAGAACTGGGTCTTCCCTCTTGGGGCTCGAAGTAGACCCGTGCAAACAATCTAAGTAAATGTTTTTCTTGGCTGTGCTATCGGATCCAGTCCATTCGAAATTCGATCCGAG
>Ga0209631_10002396_pt1 | contig 22496 bp, 18 predicted proteins | sample COG_08_FD_184752 | JGI IMG/M metagenome (GOLD analysis project Ga0209631, IMG submission 184752) | Pelagic Microbial community sample from North Sea - COGITO 998_met_08 (SPAdes) (version 2) | ecosystem: Environmental > Aquatic > Marine > Neritic zone/Coastal water | place: Helgoland, sampling... | reverse complement strand
CTTAATCCTTTTCTTTTACAATAATCAAATATCTGTTGATTCTCCTCATCCAAAAAGTGACCAATTTTTTCAAGAATTGTTACCGTATCCGATTTTTCTTTTGGGTGTTGACCAATGTTGACCAGTATATCAAATAACTCATCAACATTTGTCATGTTGAAATTGCCAGCAACAGCAAGATTTCTTGTCATCCAGTTACTTTGACGTAAAAAAGGATGGCAATTTTCAATACTATTCTTTCCAAATGTTCCGTAACGTAAATGTCCTAAAAACACTTCTCCTGTGAAAGCCTCATTTTGTTTTAGCCACTCAGTATCCTTCAATTTCTCCGGATCAGTTTCTTCTAAAGTTTTAAAGCGACTATTTACATAAGTAAATAAGTCCTGAATTGGTTTATCTTCAACACTTCGATATCTACTAATATACCGCATGCCTGGCTCCATGTCCAACTTAATATTTACCAAACCAGCACCATCTTGCCCGCGATTGTGCTGTTTCTCCATTAGGAGATACATTTTCTTCAATCCAAAAAAGGCAGATCCATATTTTTTTAAGTAAAAGTCTAACGGTTTTTTTAACCTTAAAAAGGCAATTCCGCATTCATGTTGTATGGCATCACTCATGTTTGCAAAGTTAATTTAATTAGTTAATTAATCACTTTATTTAACAGAATCAAATGACCAATAAATTAACAACATTTGTTTTATTCGTTTTTTGTTCCAAAATAGATACAACCATTTGACTATTTTATCGTTATAGAGTAACTTTGTAAACATGCAAAAGTCTTTAGTCCCTTGTGATTTTTAGAATTGTGAAAAAATAAATGCAACATTGCATTCGGCATATCATTAAAGGAGTTATACTCTTTACGGTTATTTTGTCATCTATGGTTTCATGGGGCCAAGATAAATCAACTATACGGTTCATTGAGAACAAAGGTCAATTTAATAATAAAGCTGATTTTCAACTTAAAACGAACGCGGGTGATATTTATCTAGAAGGTTCTACAATTACATATTCCCTATACGACAAAAGCCTTTTTACTGATATCCACCATAAAAAAACAACAATTGAAGATGCTGTTTTTGAAGGTCATGCATACAAGGTTCATTTTCTTAATACAAACAAAGGAAGCATTGTTAAAGAATTAAAATCAAAAGAATACTATAATTATTATATCGGAAATGATCAATCAAAATGGGCTTCAAACGTTTATGGTTATGGGCAAGTTCAATATTCCAATCTTTACGAAGGGATTGATTTAAAATATTATGAATACCATGGGCAATTAAAATATGATTTTATTGTAGAACCTGGAGGTAATACTAATGACATATTAATTGAGTATGAAGGAGTTGAAAATTTAAAAATAAAAAAAGGCCATTTATATATCCCTACTAGTCTTGGATATGTCATTGAACAAAGTCCCTATGCATTTCAACATATCGATGGTATAGAAACGTCTGTAAAATGTAATTACAAATTGGATGGAAATAATTTATTATTTGATTTTCCAGAAGGTTATGATAGTTCTATAGAGCTTATTATTGATCCTATCTTAACATTTGCAACTTATACCGGATCAACTGCAGATAACTGGGGATATACGGCCACATATGACGAAAATGAAAACATGTATATTGCTGGTGTTGCTTTTGCAATAGGGTATCCTCTTTCAGTTGGGGCATTTCAGACATCCTACAATGGTGGAAATGGAGTTAATTACCCTGGAACGGATGTTTCTATTTCAAAATTTTCAGCCGATGGAACTAACCTAATTTATTCAACTTATTACGGAGGAACGGGAAATGAAAATCCGCATAGTATTGTCTGCAATACCGCTGGCGAATTATATGTTTTTGGATCTACTAGCTCATTAGACCTTCCAACTTCCGCTTTAACCTATGACAATAGTTTTAATGGAGGAACTAATGTTCAAAATGGAGTACTTAATTATGTTGATGGCACTGACGCTTACGTGGCAAAATTTAACCCTTCAGGAACAACTTTAATTGGAGGAACATACATTGGTGGCTCAGGAAATGATGCCCTCAATTCGGACTTATTAATAAAAAACTATGGAGATGAATTTCGTGGAGAAATAATAGTTGACACGAATGATAATTGTTGGATTGCTAGTACAACAGCATCAAATGATTTTCCGGTCATAAACCCATTTCAGGCAACAAATAGCGGCAGTAATGACGCTATATTATTTAAGTTTAATTCTAATTTATCCAATCTTTTGTGGAGTAGCTATTACGGTGGAGCAAGCGATGATGCAGCGTATTCCATTCAATTGAATTCATTAAACCAACCCATCATTACCGGAGGTTCTTTAAGTTCTGATTTAACGATGTCCTCTGGGCAAAACTTGAATCAATTTGGGGATACCGATGGTTTTATCATTAAATTAAATACTACTGGAAGCACTTTAATAAACTCAACTTACGTAGGAACTTCAGCATACGACCAGTGCTATTTCGTGCAAGTAGATTTAAATGATGACATCTATGTTTTTGGGCAATCTCAAGGAACATATAATATTACTCCAAGTACCGTTTTCTCAAATCCGGGAAGCGGTCAGTTTATACATAAGTTTGATGCCAATTTAGAAACTACAATCTTTTCAACTGTTTTTGGTTCAGGTAATGGTATTAACATCTCTCCTTCTGCATTTCTTGTATCAGATTGTGGTTTAATATATACTTCAGGGTGGGGAGGAAATACAAATGCACTTTATGCTGGAGGGAGTACAACTGGAATGCCTCTTACAGGCGATGCTTTTCAATCCACAACAGATGGAAGTGATTTTTATTTAGGTGTCTTTGATCCAGATGCTACTAATTTAGTTTATGGAACCTTTTTTGGGGGAGGAATTAGCGCTGAACATGTAGATGGTGGCACAAGTAGATTTGACAAAAACGGAAATGTTTACCAAGCGGTTTGTGCTGGTTGTGGTGGAAGTTCAGACTTTCCAACATCAACAGGAGTGTGGTCAACCACAAACAATAGTACTAACTGTAATTTAGGTGCATTTAAATTTGATTTAGGAAATATTACACCAGCTATAAGTATTCCGCAACCATGGGTATGTATTCCAAGTTCATACCAGTTTGACAATCTTTCATCTGGAGGAAACATTTACGAATGGAATTTTGGAGACGGAAACTTCTCCAACGATTTTGCCCCAGCGCATACTTACACTAATGTTGGGGAATACGATGTTACTCTGGTTGTTTCCGATTCTTTAGAGTGTTTGTCATCAGACACCTCCACAATAACAATAGAAGTTTTTGCTGTTGACAATGCAGTAATTCAGCAAATAGACACTATTTGTCCAGGGGATAGTATCCTTTTGGAAGCTTCAGGTGGAACATCTTATTCTTGGACACCTACTATGTATTTATCTGACCCTACTGTTGCAAATCCCCTTGCCTTTCCTCCTGTTGCTACTACGTACCAAGTAATAGCAACCGACAATTGCGGAATAGATACAGCAACCGCCACTATTTTTGTTCATATCGCTTCTACTTCAACAATTCCAGATGCAACAATTTGTGGTGGCGCAATTACAACTCTGGAAGCTTTTGGAGGAGTAAGTTATTCATGGTACCCAACAACAGCAATGATTAACCCCTCTTCCCAAACACCAAATGTTGCTCCGCTCTCATCCATAACTTATTACGTAGATATCACTACAGCTGAAGGATGTATAATTACTGATTCTGTTTTAGTAACAGCGGTCAATTCAGTCCCTCTGCCAAATGTATCGCCGGACACAACTGTTTGTCAAGGTGATTTATTTGAGATTTATGCTTATGGAGCATCCACTGTTTTATGGTCTCCTGCTAATCTGGTTGCCGACCCAACAGATTCTATTACTACTGCTCAATTATCTTCAGATGCAACAATATATGTGAATTTAACGAACATTTGCGGCACCGTTATCGACTCCATTCAGGTTTCTGTTATAATTATCAACCCTAGTATTGTGAGTGATACGTCAATATGCCCGGGTGGTTATGCAAACCTCTGGGCAGCGGGAGGTGATTTTTACAATTGGTATCCTGCAGGTACATTATCAAACCCTTCAGAAAGCACTACAACAGCTGCTCCAGTATCCAATACAACATACTTTGTTGACATTACCAACCTTGCGGGTTGCATAAAAACATTAGATGTTACAGTTAATATTCACCCTATCCCTTTGGCAGATGCTGGAGATGATATATTTATCGAGTTTGGTGATGTGATTTTTTTAAATGGAACAGCTTATGGGAATTATTTTTGGGATTCTCAAGATAGCCTGAGCTGCACATACTGTTTAAACCCTTCAATTAGTCCGATAGAAACATCTTCATACATTCTATATACGATGGATCAAAATGGGTGTGAGAATTCGGATACAGTAATGGTTTTTTTAGACGGTGCTTTGTATATTCCTAACACATTTACTCCAAACAGTGATGGGATAAACGATTACTTTGTAATTAAAGGTGAAGAAATAAAATCATTTCAGTTATATGTATTTAATCGGTGGGGGCAATTAATTTACACTTCTGAAAAAATGGACGAATACTGGGACGGAAGGCACAAAGGTTTATTAGTTCAAAATGACACCTACATATGGAAAGTAACCTATGAAGACTCTCAAAATAAACTTATTAATTTAATAGGTCATGTGAATGTTTTGCGATAATTAATTCGTGAATTTTGGGTCTGTTTCCATAATATGATTGCACTTTTCGCAAGTTCTATTTTCTTCCGAATTATAGAACTTTCTAAACACCTCTAGGAAGTCATTAACAATATCATCCAAAGTAAAACGTTCTTCATATAATTTGTGATTGCATTTATCACAAAACCACATTAAACCATCTCTATAATCAGTACCCTTTCTAACCCTTTCAATTACCAGTCCAATTGAATTTTCGGGTCTAACTGGAGAATGAGGAGTTTTGGCCGGAAGCAAAAACATGTCTCCTTCTTTAATAGGAATTTTTACAGCTTTCCCATCCGTTTGAACCGTTACTTCTATATCTCCTTTTAGCTGATAAAATAGCTCTTCTGTTTCATTATAATGGAAATCTTTTCGGGCATTTGGACCACCAACAACCATAACAATATAATCCTTAGATAATGGATAAATACTTTTGTTTGCAACAGGTGGTTTCAATTTATCTTTATTGTCTTCGATCCATTGATTGAAATTAAAAGGCATACCTAATGACATAACAGCTTTTTTATTATTAAGCTGTAAATGTACGAACTCTAAGCCACTTTTTACAACGAAAAAAATCAGTTAATATTAATTCTATGAAATTGACTAGTGTTTACTACATTTGATTTTTATAAAATTTAATCTTAATGAACTTAGACTTATCAGGGAAAACAGCAATTGTTTGCGGTAGCACACAAGGCATAGGAAAAGCAACGGCTCTGCAGCTTGCAAAAATGGGAGCAAACATCGTTCTAGTTGCTAGAGATGATGTTAAGCTTGCTTCGGTTATGGATGAATTGGACATCTCTAGCGGGCAAAAACATAACTACATTAAAGCTGATTTTACCTTGCCTGCAGAATTAAAATTGAGAGTTGAAACTTTTATAAAGGAAAATGGACCTGCCCATATTTTGGTAAACAATACTGGGGGACCTCCTGGTGGTCCAGCCATAGGAGCAAAAACGGATGAATATACAAGCGCATTCAATATGCATCTTATTAGTAATCAATGCTTAGCTCAAGCTGTAGTAGAAGGAATGAAGTCTGAAGGTTATGGAAGAATAATAAATGTAATTTCAACTTCTGTGAAACAACCCTTAAATGGCCTTGGAGTATCAAACACTATAAGAGGAGCTGTGGCAAGCTGGGCTAAAACATTAGCAAATGAACTAGGGGAGTTTAATATAACTGTAAATAATGTTTTACCTGGAGCAACCAATACTGTTCGCTTGCAATCGATTATTGAAACTAAAGCTTCAAAAACAGGAAGAAACATTGAGGATATTAGTAATGAAATGACGAATCAAGTTCCTATGAAGAGGTTTGCTGAGGCGGCTGAAATAGCAAATGCAATTTCGTTTTTAGCATCTCCTGCAGCAAGTTATATTAATGGAATTAATGTTCCTGTAGATGGCGGAAGAACAAAAAGCTTGTAAATTAAAAAAGGAAAATAAATGAGAGCCCTCTTTCATCAGCAGTAATTATTACGTTATTTTAATCTAGTACAAATCGCACTGGAAGCGTATAACTAACGCGAACTCGTTTTCCTCCTTGTTCTCCTGGTTTCCATTTAGGCATAGATTCTACTACTCTGGCAGCTTCCTTTTTACATCTCTTATCTGCAGATCCTCCTAAAATTTTCACATCTGTAATCTTCCCATTTTTTTCAATTGTAAAATTAACATACGCTTGACCTTGAGAACCAGCTTCAGCAGAAACTGTTGGATAGTTAATATTATCTCCCATAAATTTATACATTGCTGATAATCCACCTGGAAATTCTGGCATTTCTTGCACGAAAATATAAACAGAGTCCATTGCTTCAATAACAATAGGTTCATCTGGATCTCCCTTATCAAAAACATCCCAATTAATTGGAGGCTCATTACCTGCACTAGGGTCAATAATTACAGGACCTGCAACAACAATTGGTTTTTTAACAATTACAACTGTATTAGTCTTTGTCTTTTTTGGGGGTATAATCACCTTTTTCTTAGGCTTTATTATGTCAAATTCAATAATGGTCTCAGGGACAAGTTCTGCGTTTAAATTGCTTTCTATACCAGTTCCGAGATGTTCGGAATCTAGCCATTCGAATGCAACTAATGTAAATGAAATTGCAACTATAAAACCCAATTGTAAAAAAGTACTTTTTTTCTTCTCAAGGTTGGCTATTTTTGATTTTTTTGGTGTCATGACGTTTGATTTTTGTTTTCTAAAAAGAAACAAACACCTTGCCTTTATTGACATTTAAAGGGTTTTACTGCCTAACGTAAATAAACATTGTAGTAACGGTAGAAATATTAAGTAACAGGCTATGCTTTATTTTACAAATAGCTTAAAACCCTTACCATGAACGTTTACTATTTCCACATTTTCATCTTTTTTAAGGTATTTTCTCAATTTTGCAATGTAAACATCCATGCTTCTTCCATTAAAATAATTATCATCACCCCATACAGCATTTAGTGCATGATTTCGCTCTAAAACTCCATTGATATTCTTGCATAGTAATTTAAGAAGTGCATTTTCCTTAGTCGTTAACTTTTGTTCATCGCCTCCATTGATCAACAATCGTTGATTAAAATCAAATTGATACCTACCAACATTATAAGTCCCTTGATCTTGCTCTTCATTCCCCTGAGTTCGTCTTAGAATTGCGCCCATTCGAACTAACAACTCTTCCATACTAAATGGTTTGGTCATATAGTCATCACCACCAACATTAAACCCCTGAAGCGTATCTTCTTTAAGGGATTTTGCGGTTAAAAATAAAATTGGGACATCCTTATCAATTCCTCTAATTTCCTTAGCCATTGTAAAGCCATCTTTTACTGGCATCATTACGTCTAGAATTAGAAAGTCGAAAGTTCCTTTAACAAATGTTTCAAAACCTTCTTGTCCGTTTGTTCTTAGCGTGCATTCGTTACCTTTAGCAACAAGATACTCTGACAACAACGTTCCTAAATTTGGATCGTCTTCAACGAGTAATATTTTGGTCTTTTTATTCATGTTCTTTTTCTTTTTGAATAGGTAATGTCATCACAAAAGTACTTCCTTTCCCTAATGTGCTTTCAACGTTAATGGTCCCACCGTGTTTTTCTACAATTGCTTTTACATAACTCAATCCCAGACCAAACCCTTTAACATCATGCACGTTTCCGGTTGGTACTCGGTATAATTTTTCAAATATTTTCTTTTGATTTTCTTTACTAATACCAACTCCATTATCCTTTACTTTAATTACGATTCCTCCAACAATATCCTCGGTCGTTATCTCTATCGAAGGCTGAATTGCAATATATTTATTCGCATTGTCAAGTAAATTATAAATCACATTCGTAATATGAACATTATCTGCATAAACCTGCACTTTTGTGGCTAGTTTAGACACTATAATTTGGCCATTTTTTTTCTCCACTTGTATTTTCACATTCTTTACTGCTCGATCAATAACCTCATGAATATTAAAAATTTCTTCCTGGAGTTTTAATTCGCCTTTGTCAATAACTGCACTTTGCAATACATTTTCTACTAATACACCCAGCCGCTTGTTCTCTTCGTTAATCATATTGACGAAGCGACCTTGAGTTTCTTTCGAATTCTTAATTTCTGAATCATTTAAAGCTTCACATGCTAATGATATAGTAGAAATAGGTGTTTTCAGTTCATGTGTCATATTATTAATAAAATCATTTTTAATAATAGAGAGTTTCTTTTGTTTAAATATTGTAGATATGGAATAGTAAAAAGCAAATATTATAATTAGAACAAAAATGGCAGAGATTGCCAACATCATCCACATTGACTTTAATATGAAGGCATTTTCATTCGGAAAATACATACTCAAATATACTGGACTTCCAAAAATATCATTTGGAAACAAGGAAATCTTAAAAGGGCTTTCATACAAGTCATTTTGACTATCACTATCACCCTCATAAATAGAATGATTCATTATATCAAAGACACCCATTTGATATTTTGTATTAATCCCATTTTTCTTCAACACAGATTCTATTATACTATCCAAATCTGGCTGAGTTATTCTCTCTGCAGTTGACCCGAAGAAATCAAATGAAAAAATATCTGATACCAACTCTTCTACTATATTCGTTTTTTGATTCCATAAACCTTTGTTTAGAGCATTAAACTTGGACGGTGTGCTATCCATTATTTCAATTGTAACCGTATCACCCCCATACTTTTGAGAAATAATTTTATGATTCGTTTCAAATACAGATTCTTTATTAAATATATGTTTTTCAAATATTTGAACATTAAATTTATCATGAATAGCGTTAAAAACTGTATCTAATTCATCCAAATAAGTAGCGTGATTATGCAGTACTTTTCCTCCCTTTTGAAGTATTTGATTAAGAAGGTCTTTACTATCTAAGTTTTTATTCATACGAGAAATTGCTTCAAACCTATCTACATCATAAACAACTTCTACCAATGATTTTTTAACATTATCTTCAAATTGAGATTTTCGCTGTTCAATAGCACTCTGTATCCAATAAACTTGAATAAAAACTAAACCTATAAGCGCAATACCGCTTAGGAAGGATATACCTAATATAAATTTTTTATTTAACAACTACTTATTCGCTTTAAACAAATGTAGTTGATGTATTTCAATCATTTTTCTGTTTAACAGTATTTAACACTGATTAACTCTCAGGAAGACAAATTGATACTAGTTCTAAATATGCGTATAAATATTCAAAATGAGAAAGACGCGAACAATAATAACCACCATTAAAAAATTGAAAAAAACGATTAATTGTGAAAGCCGCATTAGTTCCAATTCTATTTCTTGAATTTGCTATTGTTAGTAAGTAGGACAATATTGACCTTTCATGAACCTTTCTTTTTAATTACATTCGCACCCAAACTAAACACTTGACAATGAAATTACTTAATAGATTCTCCCTACTTATCCTGGTAATTGTTGCAATCAGCTCTTGCAATTTAGACAATGGTTTTATACAAAAAAGAAAATACCAGAAAGGATATCACGTCTCTTGGAAAAATAACTTAATAACTAAAGTAAACAAGGAAACAGGGACCGCTTCATTGTCTATTGAAAATACTGAATATGAGTTAATTAATATAGATGAAAATCTTATTTTGACAGCTTCAATCGAAAATGGAATTGAGTATTCTACTCCTTTAATTCGAAGCAACGCGGCTAAAAAAGTTATTCAAACCAAAATGATTAGTTCAACACCATGTGATATAATCATTTTTGAGAATGGAGAAGAAGTAGAAGCAAAAGTTTTAGAAATAAATGAGAATGAAGTAAAATACAGAAAATGTAATAATCTGGATGGCCCTTTATTAGTCGTCAGCAAAAGTAAAATATTTGCTATAAAACATGCAAATGGCACTAAAACAATGATTAACGAGCCTGCTAATCAATATTCTTCCTATGTAAGTTCTGAAGATGAACATGGCCCCCAAGATAAAAGTCAAGTCATTGCAATAGGGCTTTGGTTTTTTTTAGGAATACTTGGTCTTCATCGTTTTTATCTTGGACATGTTGGAATTGGAGTACTTTATCTGCTTACAGGAAGTTTATGCGGCATTGGTTGGATAATTGATGGAATACTATTTTTAACCGGTGGCCTAAAACCCAAAAATGGGAAATATTACGATAAGGTGATATAACAGATCAATTAACGTTTTGATTATTGAAACTATTGTGCTTACAATTTATTGGATTGGACCACTAATTGGCCTAGTTATTTTATTCGTTTTACAAGTTATCCATGCCGAAATTACAGTAACTCTGAATTAAATAACTTAGCTCCTTGGTTTTGGTGATTCTGATAGTATAGTGGATACGAAATGAAAAAATTATATCGAAAAAGATTTCAAAAAGAAGACGCTCTATCCATCTCATATTAGTTGTTTATTTTGTCATTTTAAAACTTAATTGTTAGTAATTTGAATATCTAAAACGCTACTCACAGGTTAAATTGCATAGATTTGAATTGGAAATATAAACCCAAATTATGACATTATTTAATAGGTTCTCACTGTTCATTCTGCTAGTTGTTGCAATCAGCTCGTGCAACGTAAATAATGGTTTTATTCAAAAAAGAAAATACCAGAAAGGGTATCACCTTTCATTGAATAAGAAAATTAACAATTCGGATAACATAAAATCAGACGAATTGGAACTATTTAAAAACCAGGAATTAACTGAGGCTATTGCTTCCAAAACTGAACTTAGCGAGGGATTACCTGCTACTTTTAAAACGGATTCTAGTATTGCGAAGAAAAGCCAAAATCCACCTACAAAGGTTGTAACTAAAAATGAAATGATTCAAGTTTTGAAACAAAACACCAAAGAGAATCCCTTTGTTAACAATAGAATAAAAAAAATCGCGAACACTAATTTCAAGAATCATTCAAACACAACAAGTCATAATCCTAATGACGATGACATGTTATTATTGCTGTATATTTTGGCCATTTTAATTCCATTTGTTGCAGTTGGAATTGTAACAGACTGGGATGTAACAGATGTAATCATTAATCTGCTGCTTTGCATATTATGTTATATACCTGGTATTATTCATGCATTCATTAAGATAAGAGACAATTATTAATGCTAGTTAAAATCAAACTAGTCGTTTTATTAATAGTACCTCTAGTATTGTTAATACTTCCTGCTGATTTTTTTGATAATGGACAATCTCTTTGCCTATCGCAGTTACTTTTAGAAAAAGAATGCCCTGGATGTGGACTTACAAGAGGCTTACAACACCTAGGACACTTTGATTTTCAAACAGCTTGGGAATTCAATAAATTATCATTTGTGATTTTCCCAGTAGCGACATACTATTGGGCCAGGGAAATTATTAGTACATATAAAAAAATTAAGTAGATTACAGGAGCGTCTTTTCTACTATTTACTTTTGATCTATTTCTTCTTATATCCCCAATGGTGTATAAACAGACTGTTATACTTTTTAATCCAAGAAAGTTGTTCTCCTCCTCTAGTAGAATTAATTTTTTGACTCAATACACTCTTTAGCTCTAACTGTCTATTAAACGATTTGTTTAATATTTTAATTAATTCATCTTTGGGAGTATGATGATTCAATACTATAACCATACAAACATAATTATTTGATTTAACAGTAATTTAGAACTCTTATTTCGGATTAAGAAAATATTAAAATTCGTATTATCATTTACCCTACAAACATCTGAAAAACTAAATCTATGTCTTCAACCTACCTAGAAAGATTGTTAAGCCTTAAGAGTTAACAAAATAATCCAAACGTAAGCTTATTAATGAATGTTTCTCTTTAACAATTTTATTAACTTATTGTGTTTAGAGCGGGATATTACCATGTTTCTTTTTGGGTAATGTAGCGACCTTATTCTCCAGCATTTTAAATGCTCTTATCAGCTTCTCCCTAGTTTGATGTGGCTTTATAACCTCATCAACATATCCTCTGGCTGCTGCATTATAAGGATTGGCAAACATTTCAGCGTATTCCGCTTCTTTTTCTTTCCACTTTTCCTCTGGGTTACTCGCTTCCTTTATATCCTTCTTAAAAATAATTTCTGCAGCTCCTTTTGCTCCCATAACAGCAATTTCTGCGTTAGGCCAAGCATAGTTAATATCTGCACCAATGTGTTTAGAGTTCATCACATCGTAAGCACCACCATAAGCTTTACGCGTAATTACCGTAATTCTTGGAACCGTTGCTTCACAAAATGCATATAATAACTTTGCACCATTCGAGATAATTGCATTCCATTCTTGATCTGTTCCTGGTAGAAATCCGGGAACATCTTCAAATACCAATAAAGGAATGTTAAATGAATCACAAAAACGCACAAAACGTGCAGCTTTCTTGGAAGATTCAACATCCAGCACTCCTGCTAAAAAAGCAGGTTGATTGGCTACAATTCCGATTGATCTTCCGGCTAACCGGGCAAACCCAACTACAATGTTTTCTGCATAATCTTTATGGACTTCCATAAAAGAACCTTCATCAACCGTTCCTTCAATAACCTCTTTTATGTCATAAGGAGTACCTGAACTTTCTGGAATAATTTTATCCAAACCTGCTCTCGTTTCATCTTTACCATGCTCGTAATCTAAAACAGAAGGTTTCTCTTCGCAATTTTGAGGAACATAAGAAAGTAACCTCTTTAAATGATTAATTGCTTCAATTTCATTTTCACATGAAAAATGCGTAACTCCAGACTTAGTAGAATGCGTTGACGCACCTCCCAATTCTTCTGCTGTAACCACTTCATTGGTTACCGTTTTCACAACGTTTGGACCAGTTACAAACATATAAGAAGTATTCTCCACCATTAATATAAAATCTGTCAAGGCCGGAGAATAAACCGCTCCTCCAGCGCAAGGCCCCATGATAGCCGACAATTGCGGAATTACTCCAGAGGATAAAGTATTGCGATAAAAAATATCTGCATATCCTCCAAGAGAAACTACACCTTCTTGGATTCTTGCACCACCTGAATCATTTAAGCCAATAACAGGAGCTCCATTTTCTATAGCAAGGTCCATTATTTTACAAATTTTCTCAGCATGGGCTTCAGCCAATGACCCTCCTAATACCGTAAAATCTTGAGAAAAAGCATAGGTTAACCGTCCATTAATGGTGCCGTAACCAGTAACCGCACCATCTCCTAAAAACTTAGTCTTATCCAAACCAAAATTTACAGAACGGTGCATCACCATTGCTCCTATTTCTTCAAAAGATCCTTTGTCAAATAAAAAGTGAATGCGCTCTCGAGCAGTTAGCTTTCCTTTTTTATGTTGCGCTTCAATTCTAGCTTCTCCGCCTCCTACTTTCGACTCAGCAATCTTTTTATCTAAAACTTTATCCTTTGACTCCATATAATACTTCTCTTTTAAACTTCTGTTAAGTAATATCGTTTCACACTTATTGATTCATCAAAGCTTCTATTTCATCCGCTTCAATAGGAATATTTCCCATTAAGTTAATTGGCTCTCCTGATTCTTGAACAACCACATCATCTTCTAGTCTGACCCCTAAATTTTCCTCTGGAATATAGATTCCAGGCTCTACCGTAAAAGCCATTCCAGATCTCATTGGCTTTGTCCACAATCCTAAATCATGTGTGTCCAAACCAATATAATGAGAAGTACCGTGCATAAAATACTTTTTATACGCTGGCCAAGCAGGATCTTCGTTTTGAACATCTTCCTGAGAAATTAAACCTAAAGATATCAATTCTGTCTCCATCAATTTACCTACAGCAACATGATATTCGTTTAAATAAGTTCCAGGTACTAGTAGTTTAGTAGCTGCCTTTTTTACTCGTAATACAGCGTTATAAACATCCTTTTGACGCGGAGTGAATTTTCCATTAACGGGAAAACATCTAGTCAAATCCGATGCGTAATTTCCATATTCTGCTCCAAAATCCATTAAGATTACATCTCCATCCTTACACTCTTTATTGTTTTCAATATAATGTAATACACATGCGCTGTAGCCAGACGCAATTATAGGCGTATATGCAAACCCTTTAGAACGATTATTCAAAAATTCATGCATTAACTCAGCTTCGATGTTATATTCCATGACTCCCGGCTTAATAAACTCTAATAATCTTCGAACACCTTTTTCAGTAATGTCGCATGCTTTCTGCATTAGTTCAATTTCTATTGGATGCTTTATAGAACGAATTTCGTGCATGATGGGGGCGCTTCGCTGATAAGTATGAGCAGAATATTTCTTTTTTAATTTCTTAACAAATCGGTCTTCCCTAGTTTGCGCTTCCGTATTTGCTCGCGTATGCTCGTTTGTGTTAATGTATACATTCTCAGCTTCTGACATTAGTGCATTAAATACTGTATCGAATTGACTTAACCAGTAAACTGTTTTAATTCCTGAAGTTTCAAACGCTTGCTCTTTATCCAGTTTCGCTCCTTCCCATATAGCAATTAAATCGCTTGTTTCTTTTAAAAAGATAATTTCTCTATTTTTCTGTTCAAAACAATCAGGAAATAGCACCAAAATACTTTCTTCCTGATCTACTCCACTTAGGTGCAGTATATCTCTGTGCTGCACAAACGGAGCTGAACTATCTGCACTTGTGGTAACAATATCATTTGAATTGAAAACAGCTAAAGAATTAGGTTTTAAATGGGCAACAAATCTTTTTCTATTATGAATATATAAATTACTGTCTATTCTTTGATATTTCATAAATACTAATTTTAAGAACGAGTAAAAGTACTAATTTTATAGCTTAGTACAACTCATCTGCAACATTTAACTTTACACTTTAAATTAGGCTTATATAGTGTAATTTATTAAAACAAATTTCCTTTATAGTCTTTTTCACATAGCAGAAAATCAGATTGACTTTTGGCTTTTATAGACACAAAACATGCATTATCCTTTCATATGTTGCGACAATGTTTTATGTTTACCTTTTAATTTTTTTCATTAAAAATGACTTCCATTAACGATAGCGCAAATTCGAACACAATTGTTCTTGTACCGCATTACAATAATCTACAAGGGTTAATGAACTCGTTAAGATCCATTAAACACTCGAATAGTATAGATGTACTTGTCGTTGATGATGGAAGTGATAATAATCAATTACCTAATATCCCTGAAATCAACAACATTTTAAATAAAAATGTAAATGTCAAAATTATTGAAATTTCAACCAACGGGGGAATAACCAATGCTTTAAATGTAGGATTAGATTATATTTTAAAAAAGAAGACACACAGGTTTGTGGCTCGACTAGATTGTGGTGATGTTTGCGTTGCTAATAGATTTAGTATTCAAGAAAATTTTTTACTCAATAATAATAGCATAGACATTGTTGGTTCTTGGGTCAAATGGGTTGATAATAAATCGAAAAAGGACATTTTTTGTTACAAACCTCCAACGAATCATAAAAAGATACGAAGAATGATGGCTGTTCGTTGCAATATTATCCACCCATCCGTTATGTATCGATTATCAGTTGTTGAGGCATTAGGGAAGTACCCTCTCAACTTTGAAGCTGCAGAAGATTATGCCTATTTTTTTAATATGGCAAACAAATCACAAACAGCAAACATTGCAAAATTCCTGACTAAAGTTGAATATAATCCAAAGGGCATTTCTTATGACAAAAGAAAAGAGCAAAACAAAAGCAAATTAAAGATTGTTCTCAAATACGGTAAATTTAATTTCCATACGGCTTATGGTATAGCATACAATATTGGACTCATGGCAGTTCCTTCAAAAATTGTTTTAAAGATGAAAAAACAACTATTTAAAGCTCCATGAAAATAGTACATGTTGTTGAACCTTTCGCTACAGGAGTAAATACTTTCATTCATGAACTCGTTTTTGGAATGCCTGGTCATGAGCACATTATTGTTCATGGGGAAAGAGATGACAATAGGGAATTAGAACAAATAAAATTAGAGTACAATGAAAAGGCAACATTTATTAAATGGCAAAATGCTCAAAGAGAAATCAACTTAAGATTAGATTACAAAGCATATTTCGAATTAAAAAAAATATTAAAACAAATAGATTTTGATATTTTACATTTACATTCATCAAAAGCTGGAATTATAGGTCGTTACATTGGCTTAACCTGCGGATTTAAAAAAATTATTTACACCCCTAATGCAGCTTCATTTTTACGAACTGATATTTCTCCTAAAAAACAAAGAGCATATCAATTAATTGAACAATTAGCAAATAAGTTTCATTCAAAAATAATAAGTTCCTCCAGGTCAGAATTTAATGCCTATAAAGGTTTGGGAATTAAATCCAAAATTATTCAAAATGGAGTTACAATCTCAAGAGAAGAAAAGAAAAAACCTTTAATAAAGAACACTTTCAATATTGTTATATGTGGTAAAATCACCATTCAAAAAAATCCTGCTTTTTTTAATCGTATTGCTAAATTTTTTGAGAACGACGATAATGTCTCTTTCACATGGATTGGTGATGGAGAGCTAAGGCATTTGCTGACAAGTAAAAACATTACAATAACTGGATGGTGCTCTAAAAAAGAAGTTTTTGAACATTTAGAAGAGTCAGACATCTATTTATCTTCATCATCATGGGAAGGATTACCCTTAGCGTCCATTGAGGCTCTAGCTTTTGGCCTGCCGTTAGTTATGAATAGGTGTTTTGGAAACACAGACCTTGTAACCCCAAATGTAAATGGCTTTCTTTTTGACTCCAAAGAACAAGCTATTGAATACATTGAACACCTCAAAGACAATAAGGAAAAATATGACTTACTTTCAAATACATCTTTAAAAATGTACCGTAGGCATTATGATAATTATAGATGTGCGTTAGAATATGAACAACTTTATATAGCTATTTCCAGAATACCCGTTAAGAAGAAAAAACTTAAAACTGTAAATGGATAGGTCGAGAATATTAGCATTATTGAGCTTGGGGGTTCTTTTCTTTCACCTTATTTCTATTCCATTAATTACAAATATAGGCATAGGCTTGATGCTGTCAGTGACTCTTTTTGATAAAACAATATTAAACAAACTAAAAACATTGATGTCTAATAAAACCTTTTGGTTTTTAATTTCACCATTTTTAATTTTTAGTGTGTCTACCCTTTATTCAGAAAATATTTTAGCAGGCTGGAAACTATTGGAAATAAGACTTTCTCTTTTTATTTTCCCATTGGTTTTTGCTTTGATTGAAATAAAAAGAAAAGATTTTGTTTTCTTTTTGAAAAGCGCTATTGTAATGATAGCATCGATACTTATTGTTGGTTTTATTAATCAAATAGGTCTTTATAATCAAACTGGTGATTCTGGCTATTTTTACAATGATAATTTAGTATCAATAGTGGAGAAACAAGCTGTTTATTACGCTTTATTTATCAATGTGGCTTTGGTTGGTCTTTTCTCGTTGTGGAACCTTGGAGAAATAAAAAAGCCTACCCAAAAATTGACAAGCATTTTATTGTTTGTTGTTTTTATTGGAGCACAATATCTATTGGCTTGCCGCACGGCTATGTTGACAACTGTTTTTATTTTTCTGGGATTTGTTTTGATAATCCTTTTAGGTAAGGTCAGCAAAAAGCAAGTAGCTTTATTAATGAGTGGTATTCTCCTCTTTATTTTAACCATGACAGCTGTGTTCCCTAAAGTTTTAAAGCGGTTTAATAGCATTACGAACCTGGAATACAAGTATGACAACCCTAACCCTATTAATCATTTTAATGGCGAAATAAAGGATGAAAATTGGAATGGATTAAATACAAGATTAGCTATTTGGAATTGTGCTATTGAAGAGATTAAGAAGAAACCAATTTTCGGAGATGGACTGGGAGATGTTCAGGAAAGTTTAATGAAGAATTATGAAGAAAAAAACTTCATCCTGGCGCGCGAAAGAAATCACAATACACATAATCAATATTTAGATATTTTAATGTCGAATGGGATATTAGGGTTCATTATTTTTTTCACATTTTTAGTATTTTTATTTTTAAAAGCCATAAAAGAAAGAAATTGGCTATTACTTGGGATAGTATGTACATTTGCATTAGCTTGCTTAACCGAGAATATATTGAATAGAAATCAAGGGGTTTTATTTATCAGTTTTGTGATATCTATCAATATGATTAACATAAAGAAAACAAATGAAGTTTTTAATAAATAAAGTAAAGTATATAGCTCTGGTTCTAACTTTAATTAACCTTTGTTTAGGCATTTTTGGTCTGTATGAAGGGATATCGAAATTTTTAATCGGGGGAGTGTTTATTGCAGTCGAATTAGCTGTGCTAGTAATGTATTTAATAATGGTAACTCATAATTGGACAAATGACCAAACTGAGAGAGTAAATAAAGAGTATAAACAAGGAGCTGAAAAGTTGGCGAAACGATTGAGCATTCTAGAATCATCGCTAAGTGAAGTGAAATATTGGGCCGATGGAGAATTGAAAAAAAATTCGTTGGGGGCTTCTTTGCGGTTTGAATCTATGGAAAGAATTACGAAAGACTCATTTGCTGAATTATCTAATGAGATTTCTGAAGTAGGTATTAATCTTAAATTGTCTTTAAATAAGTTAAATTCAGGAACCGTAAAAACCCATCAGGAGATCACAGATTCATTAGAAAAAACAAAATCTGGAATTAATCAAGATCAAGAGAAGATTATAAAATCCTTGAGGGAAATAAATTCAGAAGTTGTAAAAGGTCAAGAGAGAGTTATAGAATCCTTGGGGAAAACAAAATCTGGAATTAATCAAGATCAAGAGAAGGTTATAAAATCCTTGGGGGAGATAAAATCAGAAGTTGTAAAAGGTCAAGAGAGAGTTATAGAATCCTTGGGGGAAATAAATTCAGAAGTTGTAAAAGGTCAAGAGGAGATTAGACAAGAAATAGCCGAAAAATATTTAGCCCATGAAGAATTATTTAATAGTATTTCATCCACCACATTGGATAATCAACAAGACCTTAACAAAACTCTAGAAGCTAACTCTCAAAAAACAACACAGCTTTCATCACGAATTTTAAACCATATTGATTCTAAAACAAATAATATTAATTTCAATGTAGCTAAACAATTAAATATTACCTACGATAGAATTGATGCGCTAATGTCCATTCATAATATTATTGAATTAAATGCTCCTTTACCTATCATGCACGACTGGAGGGTTAGTTCCGATTATGCACATGCAACATTATCTTCTTTGATAGAAAAGGGCGAGGGTTCTGTAATTGATGTTGGTAGTGGAATCACCTCTTTATTGTTTGGGTATGGAGTAAAGAAAAATGGAAGTGGTAAAGTGATTGCTTTAGAACATTCTAAAGAGTATTTTGAAAAATCAAAGGCAATGATTAAATTACATCAATTAGAAGATTATTGTGAATTGTACTATTGCCCTCTTAAAGAATATGATTTAAATGGAAAAAAATGGCTTTGGTACGATATTGCTAATGTTGATTTTCCTGATAACATCACTTTAATTTCTGTTGATGGACCTCCTGGAGGAACACAATATATGGCAAGGTATCCTGTAATCCCTATAATGGAAAAGTATCTAAATAAAAACACACTTATTTATTTAGATGATTCTAATCGGGAAGAAGAAAAATTATCAGTAGAGAAATGGGTTCGTGAATTTTCTCTAAAAAATGATTTTTTCAAATCAGATAGAGGTTATTTTGTTCTAAGTAAGTAACTATTATTTTATTAACTAAAGCACATGTTGAACTGATTTACTCAGATTGAAAAATATAATTTAAAAAAAGCAAAAATTGGTTTTAAAATGAAGTACACATTAAATGAAGTTTTTGATAAAATATATGTAATTAATCTTGATAAGAGACGGGATAGGCTTATTGAAATTAATCAAAAATTTAATCGGCTAGGAATTGACTTTGAAAGGGTTGCAGCTGTTAATGGGTCTGATAAAGAAAATCTGGCACAATTCGAGGAGTATTTAAATCGACCCTTTGATCATGAAGATACACACGAATTAGAGCGAAAAAGACAGCAAAAGACACTTAAAGGGCCTGGAGCTATTGGAATATTAAAGTCCTATAGAGATGTAATTTTGGATGCTAAAAAATTAGGCCTTAAAAAGATACTAATTTTTGAAGATGATGCTATTTTCATTAAAGGATTTAATGAGAAATTTGACTTGTTTTATAAGAACATATCTAATTTAGATTGGAAAGTATTAGGTTTGGGAGCTACGCAGCATGTGTGGAATTTTCCAAATTGTTTAAGTTACCCATCTGGAGGAACAGTATATTCTGAGGAGGAACCATATTATTACCCTAAAGTTACAGATGGTGCATTCTCATTAGGTATTGATCATTCAATTTTTGATGAATTACTAGAGCATATTGAAAAATATAATTCGCCATTAGATTCTGGACCAATAAGAGAAATCTATACAAAATATAACAAAAAATGTGTTGTTGCTCAACCAAACCTTGTTATAGCTGACGTGAGCACTAGTGATATTTGGAATTCAAGAAATCAGATAGAATTAGGCATTAAATTAAAGTGGGAAATGGAAAAGTATGATTTCCCATTTAAACATGACTTAGTCAGCATAATTATTCCGACATATAATGCAGGTAAAACATTACAAAAAAGTGTTGGGTCTTTAATTCATCAAACTTACCCGAATATTGAAATTATTATTCAAGATGATTTTAGTACTGACAATACAAGCGATGTCGGAAAAAAGTTAGCTAAAGAAAATACCAATGTTTTCTATTATAGAAATCCTGAAAATTTAGGATGTTATGATACCAGAAATAATGCAATTAGAGCATCTAAAGGTCGCTATATTGCTATTCAAGATCCTGACGACATTTCCTTAACGAATAGAATACAATTACAAGTATTGTCCTTAATAGAGTCTGACGCTTTAGTTAGCATAGGTAATATCCTTCGAAGTAAATGTGATATAGAAGAACTAGATTTTAAAGATGAAGATAAAATGATGGCCTTAGTTAATTCTAAGAGAGTGCCCAATGAAAATGGTATATACCCATGGCTAGATCGGAAAATATTAGGATTTGCTGCATCTTTGTTTAAAAGAGAGGTTTTTGTAAATTATGGATTATTTTGGTCTGAAAGATTTTCTAGTGATGCAGAAATAATGGAAAGAATTTTAGCCGAAAAACTAGGTCTTTTTTTTCCAATAAATTCGATGAACATTCATTCCTACTTAATGGATTTAGATGAAATTCCTGGAATATATTGTCAGATTAGAGATGTTGTTTATGTCTGTTCTAAAATGGATGGAGAAAATCTTACGAATAAGTATAAAGGAAACTTAAGGGTAGAGTTTGAAGAGAAATGGAGAAAAAGATTACGAGGTGAGTATTTTTATGAATATCCAAGGTTAACAATCCAAGAAATTGGTGGTGGGAGCTTGTATTCAGAAAGAAGAGTTTCGGAGAAGACTGACAAATCATTAAAGATTAATCTGTTAAGACTCAATTCAGAAAATGCTTTATTGAATAAAGAATTACTTCAAAAAGAGAATGATATAAAAGAATTTGAGAAAGGTTTCTTTTGGTACTCAAATACCTATGATCATCTTCCTAAATGGTTTTTGAAACTAGGGGGGATATTCAGAAGAATAAAATAAAAAAGCTTTTAACTTTATATAAAATGACAAATATCAATACACCTAATAAATTATATTTATCTATAGGAGAAAATTGTTTGACTGATGGAATACTTAAACGTCATAATTTTAAAGGTTTTAGTACTATTTATTCACACTGTAGATCTAATATGGATTATGTAATTTCTTTAGAAAAGACGTCATATGCAAGCTTATTAGATATAAATGAATTAGAATATAGTTATGTAGGTGAAACAAAAGTAGTACGACATAAAAAGATCAATGAAGCTGACATGATCTATTCATCTATGCATACTAAAGGTTTCGAATTTACTCATCATGATGTCATATCTAATGAAATACATAGGGATAGTTTTCTACGAAAAATACAAAGGTTAAAAGACATTAAAGGGAAAAAGGATATTTGTTTTTTTTACCATTATAGATTAGATAAAAATAATGATGTTAAATCTCTTTTAGATAAAGCTGAAAACTTCATTAAATTTTATTCCATTAATGGTGCCTCTATTCAATTAATAATTTTTACTCAAGAGATAATTGGAGAAGATAAATCTAGAGAATTAATTCACCACAGCTATAATGAGGAGATTGAATTTTTCACATTTAAAACTAGGGCTGTATAGGGGGG
>Ga0209631_10002392_pt1 | contig 22514 bp, 18 predicted proteins | sample COG_08_FD_184752 | JGI IMG/M metagenome (GOLD analysis project Ga0209631, IMG submission 184752) | Pelagic Microbial community sample from North Sea - COGITO 998_met_08 (SPAdes) (version 2) | ecosystem: Environmental > Aquatic > Marine > Neritic zone/Coastal water | place: Helgoland, sampling... | reverse complement strand
GATCAGCTTGCAAGGGTCGTCATTGACGAACAATCCGGCACCATCGTCATGGGCGAGAACGTTCGCATCTCCACTGTCGCTATCGCTCAGGGTTCACTTACGATCCGGATCACTGAAACTGAGCAAGTATCTCAGCCCGGCCCCTTTGCCGAAGTTGGCGAGACATCCACCGTTGCTCGAACAAACATTGAAGTTGATGAAGGCGAAGACAAACGCCTCACAGTGTTACAGCCTGGCGTCTCCTTGCAAGAGCTTGTTAATGGCTTGAACTCTCTTGGGATTGGCCCCCGCGACATGATCACAATACTGCAGGCGATTAAAACTGCCGGCGCACTTCAAGCTGAAATAGAGGTGATGTAATGAACGTCTTGGACTCATCCCCAGCAGCAGCACAACTGAGCGCAGCACGCCTTTCGCAGGAACCGAACCTACCTAACCTTAACGGCGTCGATATGAAACGCATGCGGGAAACTGCAGAAGATTTCGAGTCTGTATTTCTATCAGAAATGCTGCGCCCAATGTTTCAAAACATCGAAGCCTCCGCACCTTTTGGTGGTGGCGCTGGTGAAAAAATTTACCGCGATATGCAGGTGGACGAATACGGCAAAGCACTTTCAAGATCCGGTGGTATTGGTCTAGCCGACTCCATCATGCGTGAAATGATCAAGATGCAAGAGGGAAAATAATGGACGTTTCAAAAAGAATGGCAGACCTGGTTAACGTGACAACACGCTTGATCGCTGTACTCGAACGAGAGAACGAGATTCTGACAGAACGCCGTCATAGTGAGTTGACCATAATTCTCGATGAAAAAGAGACAATAGCCCGGGTGTATCAGGCGCGCATTATGGGGCTAGAGGAAAATCCTGAACTCCTCGACAACGCTTCAGACGAGGAGCGACAGGTTTTGGTTGATCTTGCAAACAAGGCTGACACGTTGATGGCGAAGAATGCGCAAATGCTTGAGATCGCGATTTCAGTAAGCCGCCGTGTAGTAGATTTGGTTGCTGAAGCCGTTGCTGAAGCTGCACCAAAAGCAGGCGTTTATTCGGCAAAAGGTAATACAGTTAAACCCCGCAATGATAGCGGCAACATGACACTTTCTTTTAATGAAACGTTGTAGAACGCAGCACTAACGCCATGAAAGGCGATTGATATGGGTACGATCACGCTCGCACTGAGGACCGCACAAAGCGGATTGCTCGCGAACCAACAGGCTCTTGATGTCACGGCGAGAAATATCTCGAATGTGAACACCGAGGGCTATTCACGAAAGGTTGTCAGGTTTGAAAACTCTTCCCTAGTCGGTGCCGGTTCTGGCGTCAATATCTCGCAGATTTCAAGGCAAATTGACGAAGGTCTCTTAAAAAGTACGCGTACCGAAAAATCAGAACTCACCGAGCTCACATCTCAGTCAACATTTTGGAACCGTTTGCAAGATTTATTTGGTTCACCTGAGTCCAACACCTCAATTAGTCATACAATGGCAGAATTTGGCGAATCTATTGAATCACTCGCAGTCTCTCCAAACAATGCACTTGAAGCAACAGAAACTGTTCGCAGCGCAGAAAACCTGACCAAGCAATTACAACAAATGTCCATCACCATACAGGACTTGCGGTTACAAGCAGACCAGCAACTCAGTGATGTCGCAACAGAATTAAATACACTAGTAAACGAGATCGACACGCTTAACGATGACATCATAGCGTCGGGATCAGTGAACCGTGAAACATCCGACCTTAGGGACCAAAGAGACCTTAAAGTTACGCGAATGGCTGAGCTTATTGATATTCGGTATTTTGCCCGATCTGACGGAGACCTTGTGGTCTTCACAGCAAACGGTCGAACACTCGTAGACACGGTTCCACCAGCTATTACGCATACATCTGCTGCGGCAATTACTCCAACGACAACACATGCCGAAGGCGATTTAGGTGGTTTTTTTATTGGCAGCAGTGAAAATCCTGCAAATGATGCGACCACCGAAATACGAGATGGTCAAGCCAAGGGCTTGATCGATATCCGCGATACCGTGCTCCCAAATTTACAAAGCCAATTAGATGATCTTTCTGCAAAGTTACGGGATGCAATGAACCAAGCACATAACCGTGGTGTCTCGTTTCCTGGAGCCCAAGAATACAATGGCACGCGTACCTTCGTTGAGCCAACAACGCAACTATTTCAACTTGATCCAACAAATTCGTCAGATGATGTCGCGATCACTTTATTTGATGCCTCGGGAGATCAAAGTGCAACAACAACACTCAATTCGATTATGACCAGTGCTGGTTTATCTGCACGCGGTTCGGGTGATGATTGGACTATCAGCAGTGTCGCAACAAACTTACAAAGTTGGCTTCGAAATAATGGTGCAACAAGTGCAACAGCAACAATTACCGATGGAAATTTTGATATTGCGCTGAATACAACAACATTGAATTTAGCATTTCGCGATGAAACAGCAACTTCTGCTGGTTCTGCGGCAGCTGACGCAGAAATCGCTTACGATTCGAATGGAGATTCAGAAGTTGATGAAACTGTACAAGGATTTTCTAATTTTTTTGGGTTAAATGATTTCTTTGTCGACAATCAGGCTGACAACATATGGGAATCCGATGTTCTTTCTAATGGAGCAACAACCCCAAGCACCGCACAAACACTGACATTCAGAAGTGCGAATGGATCACTTGGCACATTGACGATCCCTGCAAGTAGCACTTTAGCTAATATTGTCACACAAGTTTCAAATGATACTACATTAAGCCAGACAATAACCGCAGCCGTTATATCAGACGGGTCCGGTTCCAGGCTGAGATTTTCACATAACTCCGGATCGAGCTTTCAAATTACACAAGCATCAACCGATACTTTCTTATCTAACAGTGGCATTGATATCGCCGATGTAGGGGTATCTGGGTCGTTACAAGTTCGTGACGATATTTTGACAACACCTCAAAAAATATCGACAGCTCAAATGCAGTGGGATTCCACACGCGGTGTTGCCGGTGAATATTTAATGAGTATCGCTGATGATACTGTTGCTCAGAGTCTGGCGACAACACTTAATGGTTCAACAGCATTCAGCACAGCTGGAGGACTACCAATCGTTAGTATCTCTTTCGTTGAACGAGCTGCAGCAATCGTTGCAACAAATGCGACTTTGGCGAGCCAGCATGAACGCAACACAGATGCCCAAAGATCACTTAGTGAGGCGTTGAGCCATCAATTTGAATCTGAGCGTGGGGTTAACCTTGATGAAGAGATGGCTAATTTGATCGTTTTTGAACAAGCATTTTCAGCGTCAGCGCGTATCATCTCAACAATACAAAAAATGTTCGAGGCCCTCGAACGGGTCCTGTGAAGGAGACATGATTAATGTCACGTATTTCTAATTTTTCGTCGAACACAACTTTAGTTAATCAGTTGCTTCGTACCCAAGGCAGATTATTTGATTTAGAAACACAGGTCTCCAGTCAAAAAAAATCACAGGATTATTTAGGTATTTCTGTTAACTCTCAGCGCCTTTTAAACTTGGAGAATACTAAGTCTCAACTTGATCGGTTTATAAACAATAACACCCAGCAATCAGTGCGTCTGAGTATTGAAGAAACTGTCATCGATGGCTTACAAACAGCCGTTAAGGATTTTAAGCAGATACTTGCAAACTACGAGACAGGCAATGAACGCGACCAAGAAGCAGTTACACTAGTACAGTCTCAAGCCCAACAGGCCCTTCTCAACATCCAAAACTTCTTAAATACAGATGTTGCTGGACGTTTTATATTCAGTGGGAGCCGCGTCACTAACGAGCCTGTTGAGTTTGGCGTCAATACACTCTCAACCTTCCAAGCATTGTATGATGGTGTAAATGTCACAGTACCGACGACAAGGGATGCTCATTTAGAGAGGTTTTCATACACGCAGGATGAAAATAATAAGGCTGTGGAATTCGTTGATCCTACTAATTTCTTGTCTTTCGCACAGGATGCTGACGGAAATGCTGCAACAGGTGGGAACGGCTCTATTACAGCAACATCCGCACTTTTCGCAAATGTTGCTGTTGGCGCTACAATCACAGTTGCTGACACTACTTCTAATGATGGCACTTACACAGTCTCTAGCATCTCAAGTGACGGTCGGACAGTAGAAGTGAAAACAACTATGCTGACTGATGAAGCGAATGCACTTTTAACAAACATAGGATATCGTGACAGCACAAGTCCGACTGAAGAGCTCTCAATTGATTCTTCAGATTACGGCGACCTTACTTTTGATCGCGCAGCAAATACTATTGTTGCGTCAACTGCTGATGGTTTGACAAATCTAGCCGTAGGCGCACGCTTCACGGTAACCGGTACTTCACTGAACGATGGTGACTTTACCGTGGTAAGCAACGATGGGACAACCGTCACCGTTGCTTCAAATAAGCTGACCGACGAAGGTATAGGTTCTGGCAATACGTTCTTCGATTCTTTCGCAGGGTCACAAGTTGTATTTACTGATAACGGTTCCGGCACAGATACCATCGCCGTTGAACAATTTGGCGGGGCTGGTGCTGTGCCTGATGTCTTTAATGGCCTAGCAGTCGGCGACACTGTGACATTGACGAATACGGCTTCAAACAACATAACATTTACGATTAACGCAATCTCTGCGGATGGCTCAACCATAACCGTGGACGAGGGTGTCACGAACGAAACTGACCTTAATACTAATTTCTCAGGCTCCAACAGCTTCAGCTATAATGCAGGTACCCAACTTGCCTTTACCGGGTCCACAAAGAGTATTGTTATGGAGGACCTTAGCGGAACTGCTATTCCGGGTGCATTTTCTGCGCTTCAAGTTGGAATGAGTATTACCACAACTGGAACTACATCCAACAACGGAACGTTTACTATTGCGACAGTTAGCAGTGATGGATCAAGCGTAACAGTTACAGAAACAATTACTGATGAAGACGATGTTAACGGTGCAAGAGTTCAGTCTTTTGCCGCATCAGGAAATATTTCAGCAACGCCATATTATTCAGGTGATAGTTCATCTACGTCACACAGAACTAGCGAGCTTCGCAGCTTTGATACCGGTTTAACCGGCATTGATCCGGCATTCGAAAAGGCTATTCGGGCAATGAAAATTATTCTGCAAGGTGAATTTGGATCAGACGGTGGTTTAGACGAAAATCCAGAACGCATTGCCCAAGCCCAATATCTCCTAGAATCATCACTGGAATTAACTGTTAGTGGGACCCCTCCATTCGGGACCGAATTGACAAGTAACATCCAACAACTTCAGCAGAACAACGGTTTCAATCAAGCTCTATTGAATGATCAAAATGATCTTCACAAGGATTTTATCGGATTTATTGATAGTGCTGTAGCAGATATTGAAAACTCAGATCCGCTGGAAGCAATTACTCGGCTCCTCGATGATTCTCGAGCCCTAGAAGCATCATATCAGACATTCTCAAGGATCCGCCAACTAAGCTTAGTTAACTTTTTGTAAACTATTAGAAACCGTCTGAGAGCTATCCAATTTCAAGAAGTTTACACTGTTTTATATAATTGATAATGTTAGTGTATTTGGAGAATATTAGCTATGAATGAAAACGAGATGACTTCACAAGAAAATAAATTAAAAAATTATGAGCGCGTTCCAATAGCAGGACAACCAGCGGAAACAGAAGGTTGGGCACTTCTTGAAGCTGCGAAACGTATGGCTAGTGCAATTGTCAGTGGTCCCCAAGATGATAAAACAACGATAGAAAATATGAAGCAGGCTCTTCGTCTCAATTGGCGTTTATGGACAATATTTCAAGCTGAACTTTTAGATGAAACGTCTGCTGTACCTGACGAAATCCGCATTAATATGCTTACTCTTTGTCAATTTGTTGACAAAAAAACTGTCCAAATACTGGCGAAAATATCCGCTGATGCCATGGTGCCTTTGATCGATATTAATCGCAATATCGCAGCTGGCCTTATGAACATTACTCAGCCTGAAGACCAAGCACTAGGATCTGCAGAAGATACAAAAAACAAGCCTGAAGATCAGCCCCGGATTAACATTGACACCTGAGCTTGGACGAGCAACCACTAGTTCCGCACTGCTGAGATAGAGTTTTATAATCGATGAATGAAAAATCTATATACGAACATTATCTCCAAGTTATTCAAGATATCATCGATGAAATTCGAGATCAGAATACTGAAGAGGCTATCAACCTTATACAACTAGGTATGGTAGATTATCCGGATAATGCTGAATTATATTTGCTGACGGCTCTTTGTAGTTATCATCAGAACGATGTTGGTCGAGCAATTCAGCTATGCGAAAGTGCGCACAAATTTGCACCAGACTGCCAAGAGGTCGTTGATAGCCTTGCGGTTTTGCATACCGTTAATGGCAATCTCCATGAAGGCGTTTATTTTGCGAAACTGGCAACAACACTTGAACCACATGCTGACATTCCAGATTTATTACCATATGAGTTTTCAAATTTCTTTGCTGCATTGAAAAATGCAAAACCATCGCGACATTACCTCAATGGTTTATATCGCTTCAATTTCCAAAAATTTGACGAAGCAGCCAGTGAGTTTAAAAAAGAATTACGCCGGAATCCTGATAATCTTATGGCACTCAAAAAACTTGCCCATTCGTTCGTGCATCTAAGGCAACCTACAGATGCTATTCAAGCATTTGAGACCTATCAGAATAAAGTAACTGATGACGCTGAGACTATCGCTCTAAAAGCCATGGCTCACTGCCAACTTGCTAATTTTGAAGCCGCTTTAAAACTATGCAAGACTGCAATGTCGAGAGCTCCAAGCTCTATTGACGTAGCCTTAAAGGTGTTAGAAGTCTCATTATACTTTGGTAACCCTCTTATGCTACAACATAACAAATTTCTCGATGAACTACAAAAACGTGTCAAACACAGCTTTGTAAAAGATGAATACGAAGCGCCATTACCAATTATAAAATGTAATGATAAAATCCACATTGCTGTCATTTCTAACCAATTGTTCAGCGGTGACGTTGCTGATTTTTTAATGCCACTTCTAGAACGCATAGATTCAACAAAATTTGATTTAACAGTTTATCAACAATCAGCTGCAGGTGGGCCTGTTTTTGAAGTGCTCAAAAGCACGGCGCCAAACTGGCGGCGTATTGTGGATTTAGATAATGATGTTGTTGAATTGATCCTTGAGCGTGAAGGGACTGACCTCGTCATAGACTTATGCGGGTTTTCAGAAAATGGCCGGCCGGCGTTATTTGCAGCTCTCGGCAAGAGGAAACCTGTAATCAATATGTTTTGCCATCCATTTGGCATTGGAACACCAGGTGCGAATGTAGTGCTTTCCGATGCAGTAACGGTGGATTTTGACCGTGAAAATTTGCGGGTAGGACAATCTTTGGCAGAATGCGAAAATGGGCTGTTTGCAATCAACGAACCAAGCGTGATGGGCGAAGTTAGTGAACTTCCTGCGATTACACGAGATTATATTACATTTGGCGGCACCGCCTCGTTAACACATTTATCTTCGCATACAGCAGGCTTATGGGCAAAAACTCTTCACGCCCACCCAAATTCAAAACTACACTTAGGTTATATTGAAAATGCCTCAAATGACGTAAAACAACGTATTCAAGAAATATTTGCAGCTTATGAAGTTAACGAGCGCGTGTCAGTCTGGAACACAGATCATGATCATCGCGCCAATCCTTCGTATTTTAATCAGATTGATATTTTCCTCGATAGTGCCACTGTAAATAACACAATTACCCTATGCCATGCCCTATGGATGGGGGTTCCAGTAATCACACTAAAAGGACAATCTCGGAATTCTGTAATAGGTTCCAGCATCCTTAATTCTGCAGGTAAATCAGAATGGATTGCATTGGACGATGATGGTTTCGTGCAAATAGCCAAAAGTCTATCAGTAAACCTCAATTTTTTATCTCAAACACGTGCTGAATTACGCAATATACTCATAGAATCTAAACTCTTGGATACAAAAAGCTATGTAATAAGCATGGAGAACACTTTTGAATTAATTGTAAAAAAATTTAAGGCGGAAACCCAATAATATCAATCAGCTTCTTTGACGCTTTGTAACTCGTATTCGCTTTCAATATCTTCATTCATGCGCTTAAAAACCTCTATCTCATGGCCAATCAATTTTTGTGTAAGCTTAAGTGCGTTATAGATGCGTTTCTTGTCAATCTGCACCAGAATTTGGCTTCCAATTTCCTTACCACTAGGAGCGGCTTCAAGATAATCATTCAAAAGTTCACGAAAAACAGAAATATAATGCTCTTTTTTGTCTGGGAACATGTATGCACATTGCAAAGAGAAATATATTCGTGAAGCTGGTGTTGCTGTTTCCGCTTCAGAAATAATTTCTTTCTCACGTAAAATCGCAGCTTCATTATGTATTAGTAAACTGGAGTTGTTACCGATATTTTCAATAACGGCACCGTTTATGATCATCTTATCTCCTGCTTTAAAGTCTAATTTCAAAGGCATGGATTTCTTCCTTTTTAAGCCAATAATAATAGATTGAAGTATAACTAGAAATTTAAACGCAGTTAAGGGCTAGAGGCCCAATCACGCAGTTGTTTCAACAATCTTTAAGATCAATCAAAGCATCAGTTAATTCAACGAAAACATCATCCCAATTACCTAATGTAGATTGACGAAATAAACGCATTGATGAATACCATGCTGTCTTGCTCCCTTCACGTCCCCATCTCCAATCTGCATTAGTTGGCAGTAATAGCCATGTGGTCTTTCCCAATGCACCAGCCAAATGAGCAACAGACGTATCAACAGAAATCACAAGATCAAGTTTCGCAATAACATCTGCAGTATTTGCATAATTTTTCAACTCTGAGTTTCGCATACATAGGCGCGCTTCCCATTCAAGCAACTCTGTCTGTTCTTCACCAGGGCCAACTTGAAGGGCATGAAATTGCACACCCTCTAAATCAAGCAATGTATCAAAAAGATACAACGGCACGCTTCGATTGGCATCATTTTTTAATGTCGGATTACCTTGCCATACAATACCCACTTGAAGGTCTGTAGATCTCTCTAGGTCACTTGCAGGGAGTTCGATATACCCCTCTGTGAGCGGCACATTGTCATAAGACGACGTAAACATTTTAGGCAAATCCATTATAGAAACCTGATAGTCAGTAACAGGAATAGGTGCCCCCACAGGTATTACTTCCTCTATACCTCTCACCATTTGGAAAAGATCAGACAAGTCAGGACGACAATAACAAAAAACTGTTGCGCCCCACTCATTCGCAATTGTTGCATAACGTATAAAGTTTATACTATCACCCATTCCTTGTTCTGGATAAATAAGAAGCGACTTCCCTGTAATTTTCTCACCCTTCCAGATAGGCACATTAAGAGGTTTCACAACATTTTTAAATGCACACATTTCTTTTCGCCACTCATACTCCTCCCAACCTCTTGCAAGCTCACCCTTTGTCAACAATGCCAGACCATAATTAAAATGTGCTTCAGGATGATCAGGCGCCAACAAGACCGCCTTTTTCAATGCAATGATTGCCTCCCCAATACGCCCTAATGCTTGTAATGATTCACCCGAGGTGATCAATGCCGGGACATTTTCTGGCTCTTTCTCTAGTGTCAGCTCTATGATTGACAAAGCTTCTTCAAACTTACCTGACATGTTGAGAGAAAACGCTAGATTATATGCACGATCATAATTATCTGGCTCCAATTCAAGAGCACGGTATCGTAGTTTGCAAGCCTCTTCCAAGTAGCCAAGCTCAATCAAACAAACGCTAATATTATTCAAAGTTATAGGATCATTAGGCTTTGCAGCATCTCTAAGCTTATAGGTTTCCATAGCATCTTTAGGGTTCCCTAGCGCAAATTGAGCTTCTGCAATCGGCATAAGAGCTGACAACAAATTTGAGTTGAGCGATAGAGCCCGCTGTCCTGCTTCGATAGCATCAGTATATTTTTCTTGAGCAATATACACCTTTGCCAGGCTCTCAAATCCAGGAGCGAATTCTGGGCGAATATAAAGAGATTTATCGATCATAATTTTGGCTTTTTTGCTATTGCCAAGATGGTTTTCAACAACGCCCAAGAGATGCAAAGTGTCTGGATCGTCACGGTCGATTCTCAGCGCAGTGCGATAGGAATTGCGCGCAGCATCAAACTTACCTTGCTCATGTAAAGCTATACCAGCCTTGATGTGTCGTTCGACATCTATTCGCTTATGTGCCAATTGTTTTTCGTTATCTGACATGGTTGAATATAATGCTTTTATCTAAGTTTCTTATTTACATCGGTTTTTTTCATTCAGGAAATCTCTAATATGTTAACACGCCGAATTGGAATTACTTGGCAATTAACAGATCTACATGGATGGGGTATTTTTGGCCTCAATATTGCCAAAGAGCTTATACTTAACGGACCCGTACCACCCCTCATCTTATCTAAACCATATATTTCCACATCTAACTCTAAACAAGAAAAAATGTTCGGCCCTTTTTTTTCAGAACAAGCTTCAATTATGGACCAGATCAAAAGGTCTGGTAAACAAGCAACTTTAAATGAAGTCGTTATGTTACACAGTCTTGGTAATTCTTTCATGCACTCACCGATCAGCGATCAGGTTCTAGGACATACAAATATTGGATTTGTCTTTTTTGAAAATCCAAAGATGGATAATCAAGCTCTCGCGCGCGCAAAGCGATATGATAAAATAATTGCAGGATCGAGCTGGAATAGAAATCTCATGATAGATATGGGATTAGCCAATGCATCATTCGTATCTCAAGGCGTAGATCTTGAGAGGTTTCAACCCCGGCCAAAAGCCGGAATGTTTGAAGATAAATTTGTTGTTTTCTCTGGTGGCAAGCTAGAACTACGCAAAGGTCAGGACATTGTCCTCGCGGCATTCAAACAATTTCATGAACGCCATACTGACACTATTTTAATCACAAATTGGCATAATGCATGGGCTCAGACCGCGAGAAATATGTCTAAATCCCCTCATTTCAGCCATGAACCAAAAATTAACGCCGATGGTACATTAAATTTCAAATTATGGGTAAGCGAAGCCGGTATACCAGATGGAGCACATATAGACGTTGGCGCAATTTCAAATTCTTGCATTCCATCAATTATGAACGAAGCAAACGTTGCTGTTTTCCCAAACAGATGTGAAGGAGGTACTAATTTAGTTGCTATGGAAGCAATGGCATGTGGTATTCCATGTATTTTATCCGCTAATACAGGACACCTCGACATTATAAGTGAAGATAACTGCTACCCGCTTTATCAGCAAAAACATTCCCCTCCTGAAATTGAGATGACAGGTTTATGGGGAGAGTCGGATATTGATGAGATTGTTGCTCATCTTGAAAGTATTTATGAGGACCGTAAAAGTGCAAGGCGACGGGGCAGAGCAGGTGTCGCGTTTATGCGTAAATTATCATGGAAAATTCAGACAAAACATCTAGTGAGTGCAATTCAAGAATACATGAATTAATCTCTGATTTTTTGATCAAGATCTAGACACATACTATCAATTGGATGATACCAGTTATATCGTTCTTGAGCTCGGTATAAACGTGATGCCGGATACCAGGGGCTCACATCTGTATCCATCATCCAGCGCCAATCAGGTATTTTGCTTATCAAAATCCAGGCCGGTACACCTAAAGCTCCTGCGAGATGTGCTATTGATGTGTCAACAGTTATGACTAAATCTAAACAACTTATCAAAGCTGCCGTTTTTAGCATTTTATCCTCAATAGCGTTTATACTTTCCGAAATTTCATTAAACACAGTGATGTTTATTGGCGAAGGTATCTCAGATATTTGAGTTTCGGCTTCGCCAACCTGAAGACTGTAAAAATTACATTTTCTCTGCATTATCGGATTAAAATCCATCAATTGAGCTGAACGCTCTTGATCACGAGAGTGGAGAGGATTTCCTTGCCATGCCAAACCAACATTTAATCTATTATTAGACAATCTTCTAATCCAAGGCTCTCGGTCACGAGAATTTATCTTCAGACATACCGGATCCGTAATATTCTTCAATGTCTTGTTGAGTAAAGCCGGAATACTAAATAAATCTGCGTGAACGTCAAATTCAGGCAACACTTCACCGTATTCCAAAATTGTAACTTCGTGGGTAAGAGATGCAAATAATGAGCGATAGCCTTTAAAAACAAGGAAGACGACACGTTGGAACCTCGCATTTAGTTCCGATAGGAAGCGTGCACACATCAACGCATCACCTATGCCCTGATCAGCATAAACAAGAATTGTACGCATCTCATCAATTTGGTTAATTCGCCCATCCCAATAAGGTGCTTTAAGAAATGCCGCAGTGCGTTCACGGTAAACAGGCATTTCTAGACGCCGCATAAAATGCGGCCACGCCTTCTGATACTCACCTTTGCGCAGAAGAAATTTTGCATATTGATAGTGTGCTGTTTCGCCCCCACTAGATTGGCGTGCTAATTGTATGTAAAGACGCTCAGCTTCGAAAAAAAACCCGTCATTTTCGAGTCCAACGGCACGATGTAATGCTTGAATGTTTTGATGAGAAGTCACGAAGTATACGCTTTTATTTACAAGAAATTTTTAAATTTAAAATTGAACAATACTGCAATATTCAGAAATGATATTTTGTTTTTGAATTCAATCATGTAAAAAAATTAAGGACAGAACCTGAAGGAGGTTTTTGCTTGGTCAGACTGTTATTGATAGCCGTTGCAAGGTCTCCGCTGATTTCAAAAGATAATGAGATCGCGCGCAATGTATTACCTAAATCAACTTTTAGACTGTCAATCTCACTATTCCGAAGCTCTTGTTCTTCATAGGTTAATTCTAATAATTCGGTGTCTAAGTTCGTAAACCGAGATTGTACATTAGTTTCCATAAACAAAACCGACGAAATAGTATTCGACGTAGTCAATATTGAGGACGCAACTTTATTATCAATTTCAGTTAAGAACGCTGAAATATCAGCATTGTTTCCACTCAAGGTCCCAACAATAGGTGTTAGTGATTCCAACTCAGCAAGTGATTCTTTTAATTTAAGAATGACCTGACCATCATTAAAATTTGGATGAACTAGTATATAAAGATTATTTAATCGTTTTGCCACTGAATCCCGTTTTGTTGTAAAGTTCGTAATTTCACTGGCAGTCACATTATTATCATCACTTATAGTTGCTCGTAAATCTGTTAGTTCCTCTTGCAGTGCTTCTAGCTGACCGTAATTATTTCGATTAGCCTCACGATAAGCTTCGAGAATAGGTAACGATTGAACAAGCTCAGAGGACTCTTTCTGAAGCTTCACAACTTTGTGAACACTCGAAGGGTTTCTACTAGTAATAACATCAACTTGATTATTAAAACGCTTCATCAAGGTGTTTTGAAGATTATTGAATTGAACTTCGAAGCCTACGCGTGATGTTGCTTGAGCAATAGACGCAAGTGATGAGGCTACAGATGGAACATTCATTACTCTAACTCCGAATTAAAGCATTCTCCCTTTTTTATAGCAAATATTAACAAAAAAAGCTATTTATTCCTTATTTGAAATCTGAATAAAATTCTTAGCGTCAATGTGATATTAATTTTTATTGATTATGATTTATGAGATGATTAATGCTTAATCTTAACTGCTATCCAAATCCAATATTTTGAAGAAAAAATGAAAAAAAAATCACCTCCATCCCAAAAACATCGTGATGAACTCAGAGCGCGTAATATGGATGCGTTCAAGAGCCATTATTTGCAACTAGCTAATCGTCTTGCTTCACATATACCAGCATCGAAAATAGTATTTGATAAAAATGGTCAGCCCGATATCGAATTTGAAGGGCAGAAATTTTATAACGGCGATCACGATGATTTTATTAAAAAGCAATTAATTAAACAAAAATCCAATCCTTTTCGCCTCGGCCTAGCACCCCCACAACCTGCTAAGTTTGATACAGTTAACAAAATATTTTTAGAAAGTATTCTTACGAAATCAATTAAAGATGCAGACATTACTTTCAGTAAAAACAAAGATACAATCGAAAGTTTTTTTGTAACTATTTTAGGCATCGGGCTTGGAATGCATATCGATCGGATTGTTGAGTTTTCAAAATGCAATACGATAATATTTGTAGATCCTAACATTGAAAACCTTTACCACTCTCTTGAGATTTACGATTGGGCACAATTATTTGAACAGCAAAAAGACAAGCGCGGGTCTGTTAAATTTCTAATCACTAATGATCCTGTTGAAGTCTTTCAAAAACTTATTTTTTCTATTCGCACCATCAATGCTCCATGCGTTGATGGAATGCTTGTTTACCTTCATTACAATCATGCTTTATTTAATGCGACTTATGAACAGATAAGACAAAAAGGTAATTTATGCTTAGCAGGTCTTGGTTTTATGGCCGATGAAGTTAAGATGATAGAAAATACACATGAGAACCTATCTAGAGGCACGGCACATATTTATGAGCAGAGACAGTCTAGGTTAATCACAACACCATGCTTTATTGTTGGATGTGGACCATCGCTTGATCAAGATTTACCTTACATAAAGAAGCATGCAGACAACGCCATAGTATTCTCAAGTGGCTCAGCACTAGGCCCATTGTTAAATGCAGGTGTGATCCCAGATTTTCAAATTGAAGTTGAAAACGAGGGCATTCTGCCAATTATGCAACATGTTTCAGAATTGCATGATATTTCTAATATTTGCCTTGTGACATCAACTACCGTTGAATGTGAAATCGTCAATTATTTTAAGAACATCATATATCACTTCCGCCCTGCTCTAAGCCCTTATGCTATTTTTTCAAATGATTGGAAAAACACTATTCCATTTCACGATCCATCTGTGGTTAATTCCAGTTTGGGGTTTGCACAAGACTTGGGATTTCGAGAATTTTTTATGTTTGGTTGCGACATGGGGACGCGTGATGCAGAACAACATCACGCTAAGAATTCATATCACTTCAGCCCAAATGCAAAACTTCCAAGTAACGATTTTTGCATTCCAATCCCTGCTAATTTTGGCGGCAATACACATACAAGTAACGGACTATTTGAAGTTAAGACAGCAATTGAAAATGCGATTAGTGCCAACCGGGAAGGTCGCACTTATAACAATTGTACAGATGGCGCATACATCAAAGGCACACTGCCAAAATTTTCAAATAAAATTCAGCTTCTTAAATTGAAACAAGGCAAAAAAGCCGAATTGGTTGCTGATGTTATGTCACATTGCCCAATAATGAGCCGTGACAAATTTGAATCGCACTGGAAAACAGATAAAATTCAAGACACAATTGATGAATATATAAATGAGATGAAGGCAATCGTTGAGTATGCTGATTTTTTACATGAAGATTCACATATGATTGACTTCAATGATTTGTTTTTTAAACCAACATCAGCTCTAAAAGCAGGTGTGATAACTATCTTCCGTGGCTCTATGCAGATGATATTGATTGCTGGATTATATTATGCACATCGTGTCAAATCTCTTAAAAAACAGGATGAATTCGAAGAAATTCTGCGTGAGGAATTGTTACTGTCATTAGAAGTGATGCGCGAGACCACATCAGACCTCGTTTTAAGATTAGCTTCTCCCTCGCCTTGACGTATAACTATTTTTTAGGAAACAAACGTATCTAGCGCTTGACCAACTTCATCTATAACGGCGTGCCAATTTCCTATATTTGGTTGACGGAATAATCGCATAGATGGATACCATGGGCTGTCTGATCGATTAAGCATCCATCGCCAGTCGGGATAGAAACTTATCAATGTCCATACAGGTATAGACAAAGCCCCAGCTAGGTGCGCCAATGACGTATCTACTGATATTACAAGGTCAAGGTGCTGCATAGCGGAGCCAACTTCAGTAAGTGGTCTTTTGTTTGGAAAAATTTTAGAAGGGCGTAAGGCTTTTTCCAAAAGATCAATCTCAGCAGTGCTCTCACCTGCTTGTAGACTGTAGAATTTAATGTCCTTTCGCGCGAGGAGTGGCGTAAAGAATTTTAGATCTATTGATCGTGTTCGGTCTGACTTATGTTTTGCATTGCCTGCCCAAACCAAACCAATTCTATGTTTAATTAACTCAGATTTTTTATCTAAGACTGCCATCTTGGGAAGCTCGGCTGGAACAGAAATATATGGGCATCTACCAGGAATACTTTCAGATTTTGTTTGAAATACTTTCGGCAAGCTTAGCAAAGACGTATAATAATCTATATCCTTTATAAAATTATTTGGTAATCCTGCTTGGGCCACACCATCAATAGTCAACATTAAATCTGCAAGTGCATCATCACATTGGATAATAACTTCTGCCCCAAATGATGCTAATTCTGCAGCATATCTCGCAAATTGAATTGTGTCCCCTAAACCTTGTTCTGAATACAAGAAAATTCTGCATCCATCGACACACTCACCCTGCCAACGCTTGACATTTGGCATGTTAAAATCTGCGATACCTTTTGCAGCGTTTCGAAGTTCAAATCCCTGCCAACCTTGCATAAAATTACCTTTAAGTAACTTTAGTAAGCCAAGGTTATATTGTGATACAAGATTGTCGGGTCGACGCCGTAGAGATGTCTTATAAATCCGCTCTGCCTCATCAAATCTACCTAGTTCATTGAGTACGGCAGCCAGATTGCTTAGCGTAAAATCGTCACCTCCACCAAATCGGATTAATTTTCGAAAATATTTTTCAGCATTTATGAAATCCCCAGTTTGACTTAAAGATAGTCCCATAAAGTTCAAAAGTATCTTGTCGTTAGGATGGTCCTTCAATGCATCAATAAGAAATTTTAGTGCTTCCTCAAATTTACCATGCTGGGCAAGGCTTATACCGATTTTAGAACAAATGTTCTTATTATCCGGTATCTCTTCATAGATTTTCTGATACCAATCCGCCGCATCATCATATGCACCCTGCGCGAATGCTGCTTCAGCAAGTTTCAGCAACACATTAATACTATTTTTTGAACTCAGGTGACCTCTCCAAATAAAGACTAGCGTACCTAATTCAAAGTTTTCTTTAATAGCTTAAAAAAACGACCGTCACTTTGCAGTGACGGTCGTATATTCTTTTCTTAAATTGCCAGATTAAACCAGCAAATTTTTAGAGTTTTTTAAAATTAACGGAATAAGCCTAGAATACCCTGTTCAGCCTGGCCCGCAAAGGCAAGAGCTGATATGCCTAACTGTTGACGAGTTTGAAGAGCCAACAAGTTAGCACCTTCCTCGTTCAAGTCAGCCAAGGTTAATTTAGACGCACCAGCATCAAGTGTATTAACGTAATCTTCAGTGAAGTCGAGGCGAGTTTGAAGTAACGCAACATTCGAACCCAGTGTTTGTGTTTGCGAGCGAAGCGTTACCAAAGCAGCATCCAACTCAGTGATAATTGGATCAATGGTTGAAGTATCACCCTCTGCAACAAAGTTGTTTTGAAAATAATCAGCATCAGTGGTGAAGGCTGCAGTAGCAGATACATGGACAAAATCAGTTGTACCAAGACCAGTACCAGCAGCAGAGAGACCATCAATTGTTAGAATTTGACCATTTGTTAGCGTTGCAAGGTCACCCGTTGTTGTACTATCATTTTTTGCGAATACAGTAAGAGACGTGGTGCCGTAAGCAACAGTAATACCAGTTGTATCATTGACAGCAAGTCCGCCTGTACCCTGATAAGTCACAGTGATAAGATTTGAGGTGTCACTACCAAGACTAGCTGCAGTTCGTGCATCAAATGTGAATGCTGTATCACCAGCCAAAGAAACAATATCAATACCCAAACCGGTCTCACCAGACATGGTTGAAGAAATTGTTAAAGTCGCTGATGTTTGATCCGAGAACGAAACCGAGAGTGATTGGCTCGTATTGTCAATCAGGCTAACTCCCTGATACGCGGTGTCGTTTGCTAGCTCGCCAATCTGAGTGCGAACAGTTGCATACTGAGTTACCAAGTCTGTAAATTGTGTGCCTGTTGCTGATTTCATAGAATTAGCAATACCTTTAAGCTGGCGAACAATTTCCTCGATACCTTCAAGACCATTAACAGCGGCGCTAACAGTACTTACTCCTTGATCAATACCATCTTTCTTTTCATTAAAATCGTATGCGCGATCGCTAAGTGATTTAGCTTGGAAGAACAAAACTGGATCATCAATAGCTGAAGCTACCGAAAGGCCTGTGGATAAGCGGCCTTGAGTACGCTCAACAAGATTAGTTGTATTCTGTAATGAAAGAAGGCTACCTCGAACGGCAGCCGAGAGTGTAACATCACTCATAATATAACTCCTTTCTAGAGTTCTATATAATTAAACAAGATATTTTATCTTGTTACACTGGGAAAATTATTTCCGCCTATATTTAACGAAAATATACTAAATGATCTAAAGAGTCAAAGAATATTTAAATTTTTTTACATTTTCAATTCTTGTTATATTCTAAAAATTTGACAGAAACGGATTTAAGACACATACAAAATATAGTTACATTTCAGTTTTTTTTAAACAAAAAATGTATCAATTGACGGCCAGCTTTTTAATGGCATGTGTCTCCAGAAGCGGGACCGAACAAGGATCAGAACGATGAGTGATAGAGATAAAGTCGAACATATTCAGTCTGTTAAATATACAGACGTTGAGCAGGTCCTGACCGATGAGTTTGGCGACCGCTTTAGTGACTACCGGGTCAATTACCGAAAAAGCCTGAATTATGACACGAATGGCTTTATTCCACCTTTTCCCTTAACGCTATCTATTGAATTTGTGAACCGCTGCAATCTCAGTTGCCAGATGTGCTACACAATCAACCATAGCGACAAGAAAGCCACTTTATCAGTTAGTGACATCGAAACTATGATGCAAGAATGCGCCAAATACGGCCTGCCTGCAGCAGTCGTCGGGATGGGCTCTGAAGCCCTTATCTATAAGGGCGCTCAAGACGCTATTAAAAGCATTCGTGCCTCGGGTGTCATGGACGTATTTCTTGGTACGAACGGCGTCTTACTCAACAATCAGTTATGTAATTTCCTGGTTGAACAACGCGTCGCGCGTATCGAAGTGTCACTGGATGCGGCGACACCTGAGACATTTAAAAAAATACGTGGCAAGGACGAGCTTTTAAGGGTTGAAGCCAATCTGGAAACACTCATTCAAGCTAAGAAAGACGCCGACTCCAAACTTCCCGTGATCCGGCTTTGCTTCTGCGTTCAAGAAGACAACATCATGGAACAAAAAGCATTCTTGGAAAAATGGCGGGACCGTGTCGACTACATTGATTTCCAGGAAATGGTCGATTTTGATGATGTTGATGACCTTAGAGGTATGGGCGAAGACGCATTCCGCGCTGGAGACCTGCCCCCACCCGAGAGCACATATTGCGCGTATCCTTTCAATAGCTTGCATGTCTGGTCAAATGGTGATGTGACACCTTGTTGCACATTCTTTGGCAAGGCTCTCGTTATTGGCGATGCGACGAAACAATCACTTAAAGAAATTTGGGATGGTGAAAAAATGGCTGAAATTCGGGATCAATTGTTGACCGGACGCCTGAATAAAGTATGTCATGTCTGCCTTTCAAGCCGAGACAAAGAGAATTTTGCCACGGCGACTGAAACTGCAGATATGGAAGCAAACCAGGAATAGCTCGCGCTTAGGAGATTTGAAATGGGTGCATACACTGAAGAAATCATCAGCGTCATCAATGATACTTGTGGCGATGGGACCTGTGACGCATCAAAAACCGAGACTCCCCTTGTAGAAATTGGACTCGACTCACTGGACTATGTGACTGTCGTCATGGCCCTGGAAGACAAGTATGAGCTAGAAATTCCCCAAACGTCGGACCAAAACCTTTGGTCAATCGACGATTTGGATAAATTCTTAGCAGGTAAGCTTAGTTAACAACTTCGCTTGTATAATCCTGCTGTCGCTTCTGGATTATCGGATCAAATGCCCTAGGATCATGTCTCATGTCGAAGTCAGCCATCGACACATTACTCACACGAATGCAGGAGTTTGCTGAACGCCCAGCGATGCATTGGCGTGGCCAGGAAATCAGCTATAGCGATTTAATTCAACGTATCGACGGCTGGCATCGCGAGCTCAAAGGGAAGTCCCTTGAAAAAGGCGCTATCATTGTAGTCCATGGAGATTATTCCCCGACCACATGCAGTCTGATTTTTGCTTTGGCGAGGTCTCAGGCCATCGTCCATTTGATTACCCCCGCAAACACCAGTGAATTTGAAAGCCAAGTTTCCGAGAGCGGTGCAGATCATATTATCCGTATAGATGAAGATGATAACTGGGACTATGGCACATTGGACACCCCTGCCCCGCCAGAGCTAATCCAAAATTTCGTATCCGAGCAACAAAGTGGGCTTATTTTGTTTACCTCTGGCTCGACCGGCAAAGCCAAAGGAATCTTGCATGACATGGATCGTGTCATGCAGAAGTTCGTACTTGAACGCCAATCCTGGCGCACCGTGCTATTTCTAGTGCTTGATCATTTTGGCGGCTTCAACACTTTACTCAGCGTCTTCGCATATGGCGGCCTCGCTATTTGCATTAAGAGCCGGTCCGTCGAGGAAGTCTGCCAAGCGATCGAGAACTCAAGTGCCGATTTGCTACCAACGACGCCGACATTTCTGAACTTTCTGCTCGGCTCTAAAATTATCCAAACTTCGGATCTGTCCAGTATCAAGCGCATCAGCTATGGCACAGAAATGATGCTTGAAGGCACTCTCGCCCGATTGAACCGACGCTTCCCCAATGCCACCATCGTTAACACGTACGGCTTATCAGAACTCGGTGTGCTGAGAACAAAATCGAAATCCAGTTCATCCCCATGGGTAAAAATCGGCGGACAGGGCTTTGAGACTAAAATCATCGACGATATTCTTTGGGTGCGCTCAACATCTCGGATGGTCGGGTATTTCAACGCCCCCAGTCAATTCGACGAAGACGGTTGGATGAGCACCGGAGACCGTGTCGAGGTTGACGGAGAATACGTCCGCTTCTTAGGCCGACGCACAGATATCATCAACGTTGGCGGCCAAAAAGTTTCTTCACATGAAGTCGAAGAGGTCATCTTCAACGATGAGAACGTCCTTGAAGTCTCAGCCTATGGCGTTGCTAATGAGCTGTTGGGCGAAGTCATCGTTGCTGAAATTTCATTAAAGCAGCCCGAAGATAAAGGTGTCGCGACAAAACGCATAAAGACGCTTTGCAAAGAGAAGCTGAGCCGTTTGAAAATCCCGGCTCGCTTTAAGATCGTCGACCCCAAAGACCAGCATAACTTACGATTTAAAAAAATTCGCCCGACTTCGGGCTAATACGACATTTGAAGGAAAGTTAACCGTGCCACGCCAGCCTTATACATATGCCGAGACCCTTGAGGCCTATAAAGCCATTGGCGTCTCTAAAGGACGGACGGTCGTAGTTCATTCTGACCTTACCCATCTCCGCGCCTATACCGAGCCTGGCAAAGATGCCCTGCTTGAAGCCCATTACAATGCCCTGCTTGAATTACTGGGCGCCGACGGCACGCTTTGCGTTCATACTGGCGATCAAAGTCTTTGCAATACGGACCGGGTGTTCAATCTCGACACCTCGCCCAGCTATCAAATGGGCATGTTCTCTGAGCATGTGCGTTTGAAGGATGTGTCCCTTCGAAGCTTCCACCCATTTATCAATTACTCAGCCGTCGGCAAAGATGCCTGCGCCATCACCGAGAATGTATCCCGTCATGTCTGGGGTGCAGAAACGCCGAAAGCGCGCCTGATTGATAGCGATGCCATTTGCGTCAGTGTTGGCAGTCACCCTCGCCTAACCTGTAGCACCATACATCACGTTGAGATGGTTATGGGCGTACCTTACCGATATACAAAAGAGTTTTTACAGCCCGTTGAGCGGGCAGGAAAAGTAACGGTTGAGCCGTTCTATTCGTTTGTCTGCTATATGGCATGTGAAATTGATCGCAACAAAAATCAGAAGATTTTTGGCACGTTCCAAGAAGGCTATGACGTCCGTGAAGCGGCTTTGGGCCGTGGCTCAGTCTTTGGTTACTCGGTGCGCGACTTTTATAAAAGTGCCACTGCAAGTTTACGTGATAATATCTTTGAATGGCTCAATCAACCACCTGAGACAAGGCCCTACAGATCATGATTTTGGTTCTGACCGACGCGAGGATAAAATAAATGAGCACACAAAACATAAACGATAAACTCGTTATGGTCAGTGGAGGAAGCCGGGGGCTTGGCTTGAGTATTTGCGAATACTTGCTGGGTTGCGGCTACGACGTCGTGTCATTCAGCCGCAAAAAGACTGCTGAAACGACACAGCTCAAATCAACTCATGGCGATCAGTATAATTTTTTTGAGGCTGATATGTCGGATCAGGATGCATTGCAATCTCTGACCCAGCGCGTTGAAAAAGACATC
>Ga0209631_10002391_pt1 | contig 22517 bp, 21 predicted proteins | sample COG_08_FD_184752 | JGI IMG/M metagenome (GOLD analysis project Ga0209631, IMG submission 184752) | Pelagic Microbial community sample from North Sea - COGITO 998_met_08 (SPAdes) (version 2) | ecosystem: Environmental > Aquatic > Marine > Neritic zone/Coastal water | place: Helgoland, sampling... | reverse complement strand
AAGGAAGCGAAGATCATGATCGAGAGGTGGCGTGTTCATTAAAATACCAAAAGGCCACATACGAGTCTGGGGTATCGACCGCCAGCACCGGAAACAATACAAATTCCAAATACTATTATGACTTATGAAAACTGAATTCTAAATCTGGTATAAATAGTGGGGTCTGGCTATGGCAAAGGTGAGTGGGTAAAGTTTATTAGTGTTTTCGCATGAATATTGCGGGATTATATTATTCTATTGACTGTCTTATTTCTCATTCGCAAATCGATATGATCCATATTCTTTCCAAATGGATACTCAAGAATTTTCTGAACCCTAATCAATATAATAAGGAAGGACATAATTAAGAATGATGTGAAAACACCATAAATACCGATCTCTGCAAATTGGGGGGTTAGAATTAAAACACCAATTACTAAAGCCCAGTCAAGAAATATTGTCAATGTTTTTGGAGTTCGAGATTCTTTAATCGCTAATAATTTTTCAAAACTTGAATACATTTTTTCCAACCAACCCAAAAGACAAGCAAGCTCTGGATCGCTAATATTTTGTTTTTTTCTAAATTGCTCAATAGTCAAACTTATACTATTAAAGAAAATATCTATATCGGCAAGTTTATTTTGAGCATCTTTACCAATTACATCAATATGAAAAAGAAATCTTAATTTTTCAAAAAACTCCCTTAATTCAAATTGTAAATTTTCTTTTTCTTTTTCAGATAAATGCTTTTTCGCGGTTTGCCAAAGGCTCATTGTTAAGGCCCATAAACTTGCCAACTCTTCAATAGCTTGAAAACGTCTAGTATTAGCTGTGCTTATACAAATTGCAAAAACGAAAAACAAACCACCAAAAAATATTAAGTCTACACCTCTGAGGTTAAAAACAAAGTCATGTTCTATGCAAACATAAGTTAAAAAGCTGGCTAATGGAGGAAGAATTACAGCTCTAAATAGGAAGTATGGGCTTAAATTATTCATTAAAGCTCTAAATAATATTGTATTTTGATATTATATCGACAATATTTTAAGCTTGTTACTTCTAGCAGGCAAGGTAAATAATATTTAGTTCACCCCTACTCAACTAACAAAGCTATTGCTACATAATTATCTTCCCGGTATTGGGGAATAATATTACTTACTAAAATTTGAGTCTTATATTTTATATCGAAGAAATACTTGAAGGGTTAACAGTGCATAAAAACTACATTTCTTCGGCAATGATGGCTTTCAACTTTGAACGTAATCTAAAAACGGCCTTGGAGTGGATTTGAGAAACTCGGGATTCTGTAATACCAAGAACCTCACCGATTTCTTTCATGGTTAGTTCTTCGTAATAATAAAGGGATATCATCAAACGTTCTTTTTCAGGAAGCGTATCAATGGCCTTGGCAATAATTTCTTTCAGTTCGTTCAGACGGAGAGATGTTTGTGGATCGTTGTCGCCCTTACCAGCCAGACAATCCAGAAGACTTTGTTGTTCGCCGGACTCCTTGGCGATGCCTAAATCCTCCAGGCTAAGAATGGGCATGCTTTTCGTTTCATTCATGGTATTGAAAAGTTCATCCATGCTAACGCCCATTTCACCGGCGACTTCATCATCTTCAGGAGGACGACCTAATTGGTTCTGTAGTTTCTGAACGACTCCATTCAAAGCAGAAGCTTTCTGCCGTACTGACCGTGGAACCCAATCCATTGACCTCAGTTCATCAAGAATAGCACCGCGCACCCTGAATTCAGCATAGGTTTTAAACTTGGCGCCACGTGATGCATCGTATTTGTCAATCGCGTCAATCAAGCCAAGCACGCCGACACTGATCAAATCATCTACTTCGATATGTGGAGGAAGGCGCATAGCGATCCGGTTCGCAACGTATTTGATCATCGGCGCGTATTCCGTAATAACCTCTTCGCGGTTCTCTACCGAAATCTCAATCTGATTTATTGCATGTCCTTTAGTAGCCATTATTTTCCCTCATTACGCCGTTTGATCCAATTGAGTGCCCTTATCTTCTTCCTGATCTTCATCATCGACCTTATCTTCTTCATCTTCTTGCATCAACAACGAACCTACTCCCCAAGCCAGCAGCCCAAAAAGTATCGCACCACCAATCCCGCGAGAAATTCCCGTGAAAAACGTCGCCCCCATTAAAACGCTTCCTATGGATAGGATTCCGAAGGACAACAGGCCAAAGGAAGCGGCCATCTTTTGTATATTATTGGAACTCATTGGGCTTGAAAAGCACTCCTCCAAAAATAAGGTTGATTTCCTTCACCCGAAAGAGATTTCGGTTTCTCTTTTACAATCTTTTCTGCAAGTTCATTGATGCAACCGCTGAATTTTGAAAAAGGATAAAGTTCCAGAAAAGCTTTTTGCTGGCGGATCGCTTTCGGAACACTAGGGTCGTGTAATATATAACCCATATACTCAACGGAAACACCGCTAAGAAAGCGGTCGGTAACTGCTGTCAAGTTTCTATAAACTCCTTGCGCTTCTCCTTCCGACGCAACGGAATTGACAACCAACCTGAAGTTTTTTTGCGAATGGTTGTTATGTAAGATCTTCATCAATGCATAGACATCGGTCAACGACGTAGGCTCTGTTGTGGCAATAAGAAGAGTTTCATGAGCGGCACTGCAAAAGAAAGTTACATTAGCTGAAATACCTGCGCCCGTATCGAAAATCAGAAAATCATATCCACGACTGACTCGATCTAACTCGTCCATGAGCATCATTTTCTTTTCGGTCTCCAGTTGTGTCAACTCTTGAAGTCCGTCACCTGCTGGCAAAACATGAATGCCTTCCGGGCCGTGTAAGATAATGTCTTCGACATTGGATTCTCCCGACAGAACATGGCCAATATGTTTTTTGGAAGCCAAGCCTAAAAGAATATCGATATTGTTCAGGCCAAGATCCGCATCGACCACCAGAACTTTTTTACCCCGTTTAGACAAGGCATAAGCAAGGTTAGCCACGATATTGGTTTTACCAACACCGCCCTTACCACTACTGACTGCTAGAACCCTCAAACCTGATTCGTTCATGTCACCGTATGTCATTCTTTTTAAAGTAGTTGCTTGTCCGTCCAATATCATATCTTAATGCCTCAATCTATCTTGAAATCAGTTAAAAATCAAACTTATTACCTTATCTGGTGCCGCAACCTCCAAGTCTTCAGGCACATTCTGGCCTGCAGTAAAATAAGACAGAGGAACTCGGTTTCTTACTGAAAAGTTGAATAAAGAACCAAAGTTCAATCCTTCATCTAATTTAGTAAAAAGCACGCGGTCCACGCCAACCGGTGAAAACTGTTGATAAGTTTTCGAAAACAGCTTTTCCTGGGAAGTGACACTGAGAACCAGATGCGTTTCTACTCCACCGATCGCATCAAAAATTTCTTTAAGCTGTCGCGAGTAATCTTTATCCCGATGCGACCGTCCTGTGGTATCTATTAGAATGAGATCTTTATCAGAATGCTTGTTTACAATTTCGCGTAGCTCGTTTTTGCCCCCTGCTACCTCAACAGGCAGTTGCATAATATCCCCATAAATTTGTAGTTGATCAACAGCACCCAACCTATAAGTATCCAGAGAAACCAGAGCCACTTTCTTATTTTTACGAATCGCGTAGTCTGCTGCAATCTTGGCAATAGTTGTCGTTTTGCCAACGCCTGTCGGACCCACGAATGCAACCATTTTTGGACCCTCCGTTTGCAGGTTAATTTCACCTTCAAAGGGAATGACCTTTTTCATAAGATTCATTGCGCGCATTTTTTCTTTCGCTGGTTTTTCATCATTCTCACTAATCGACTTTTTCAGTATTTTGGATGCCAGTTGCTCATCCAATCCGTTTTCCACCAGATGAGAAAAAGTTTTAAACTGACTGGGCTTTAATCCCAAAGTCTGAGCTTGCCCCTTCTCGCTTAAAAGATTAAAGATGAGAGATTTCATATCTAACCCATCGTCTTCATTAATAATCAATTCATCTTCAATATTTGTAGCAACTGGTTCTTCGAATTCAATGGCCGCTGTTATTTCCACCTTATTGGCAACACTGCGACCCGACAAAGGTGATTCTGGCTTGATTGAACGAGTGCTCATTATGAGCGCATCTTCTCCCAACTCTCGTTTCACCTGCTCTAGAGCATCGGCATAGTTTTTGGCAGTAAATTTTTTAATTCGCATTCAAGTCCACCACACCTATCGTTTTTATCTGCACTGAAGGAGCAACCTCGCTGTGCGAAATGATTGCAAGATCAGGTAAAAAGCGTTCCGTAAATTTTCGTATATGCATTCTCAATCCCGGAGAAGCCAGCAATACCGGTGATGTCTCAAGAGTCGGTGTAATTGTTTCAATCATCGATCTTAATTTTGTAAGAAATTTTTCCGCCGTATTCGGCTCCAATGCCAGATAAGCACTGGTTTCAGATTTTTGTATCGAGCCTTCTATAATATCTTCAATGCCTCGATCCAAAGTCAAAACAGACAGCGTTCCATCCGCAGATTGGTATTGCTTGGTGATAGGCCGAGCCAGGGATTGACGTACATACTCTGTTAGCACATCTGCATCCTGAGTTAATGAAGCATAATCAGAGAGCTGTTCAAGAATAGTTCTGAGATCTCGAATAGAAATCTTTTCTTTAAGCAGGTTTTGAAGAACTTTCTGAACCTTACCAAGAGGCAACAAGTTCGGAATTAACTCTTCAACCACTTTCGGGTTCGTTTCTTTAAACTTATCCAATAACGCCTGCGTTTCTTGACGACCTAGCAATTCGGGTGCATGCCTCTTGATCGTTTCTTTAATATGTGTGGTGATTACAGTTGCGGGGTCTACAACTGTGAATCCTGCCATCTGCGCTTCCTGTTTTTTATTACTCGGAATCCATACAGCAGGTAGTCCAAAAGTCGGCTCCGTTGTTTGAATACCATCCAATTCTCGTTCCGTTGTTCCAGGGTTCATAGCAAGTATCCGTCCCATCATTATAGAATCGCGTGCCACACCCACGCCCTTGATAACTACCGAATATTCATTAGACTTGAGTTGCAGGTTATCTCGAATATGCAATGGAGGAACAATGAAACCCATCTCCAAAGCAAATTGTCTGCGAATAGATTTAATTCTTTCCAGAAGTTCTCCGTTACGGTCTGCATCCACCAGCGGGATCAATTCATATCCCACTTCCAACTCCATGATATCGAGGGGAAGAATAGATTCTACTTTTTCAGGTAGCGGTGCTTTCGCTTCATCGTCTTTCTTCATTAAGGCTAACTGCTCGGTTTTCGTGTCCGATTTAATTTTGTTGTAGGCAATGACCCCAGCTAACAACGACATTAAGAAGAATGGGAAATGGGGTAGTCCCGGAATCATACCGAAAAAGAAAAGAATGGCAGAAGCAATGATAAATGCATAAGGTTGATTGAGAAGCTGACTCATCAATTCGCCTGGTAGGTTTTTATCAGACTGCGCTCGTGTAACTACCAAACCAGCCGCTGTTGAAACAACCAACGCAGGCAACTGAGAAACCAATCCATCACCAATCGTAAGCAAAGTATAAATTTGAGCCGCTTCCGAAGCTTCCATGCCCTGTTGAAAAACACCAATGGCGAATCCGCCTAGAATGTTCACTAGAGTGATGAGAATACCGGCGATGGCATCACCACGAACAAAGCGGATGGAACCGTCCATGGAACCATAAAAATCAGCTTCGCGTTCCAGGTTTCGTCTTCGAGTGCGAGCATCTTGTTCAGTAATGAGTCCGGCGTTTAAGTCGGCATCAATACTCATTTGCTTTCCGGGGATGGCATCCAACGTAAAACGTGCGGCAACTTCCGAAGTTCTTACCGAACCTTTGGTGATAACAATGAAATTAATCATTACCAAGATAATGAAAACAACGGTTCCGACAATGAAGTTTCCGCCAACTACAAAGTTACCGAAAGATTCGATAACCTCGCCTGCGGCACTGGCCCCCTGATCTCCGTTCAATAAAATGATTCGAGTAGAAGCAATATTCAGCGAAAGCCGAAGAAGAGTTATCACTAAAAGGAGAGAAGGAAAAACAGAAAACTCTAAAGGCGACAACATAAAAACCGCCACCATCAAAATGATCAACGCAAAAGTAATACTGAAAGAAATCAGAACATCCAGCAAGAAAGTAGGGATAGGCATCACCATGACACCAAGAATCACAATGATTCCCGTTGCGACCATTAACTCCTGAGGTCTTTGCTTGATTAAACTTAAAACGTCATTTTGCGCCATAGTCTACACCTTCGATCCACCAAAAAATTGACAGTTTGAAATTCGATCCGCTTTCCAAGAAACCTCTTTAAACATAAGGCTTTTATCCGGCTTTCCAGTTATCGAGCGGGTTCAGGAATCAGCCCAAAACCCTTGATATAGCTAATATTGCAAGTGCCATGCCGCCCCCTAGAGAGGAAAGCAATATGACAATAGATTTTTGAGGTGAATAAAAGGTAAACTTTGAACGAGAGGTCGTTGCCCGATCTATTCATTTGAATTCACGCTAAATTACCTTAAGAGTTGTATGTAGTAATCCCTGAAAAACCCTGTTTCCAAGCTGACGATCACGAGGTTTTGCTTGCATAAAATTATCAGGTTTTGAGAGGTGTTCAACAACTTCCGGCAATTTCACAACACTCAAAAGCAACCTTCACCCTTTATCTATAGGCTCTATTCACTTTTTCAGGGACGACTATGTAGTATTGCGTCGATCCTTTGAGGTTGCAGCCGAAACTCGACATTTATATTACCTGCATAAAAGGGGCAGCTGTTAGGCTAACTTATCAGGCATTGATTAGTTGCCTCGGGCGGCACGCCGGTTACCGGGGTTGGAATGGGTTTTTGAGTTTGTAGACATAGGCTAGAATTTCAGCGACAGCTTTAAAAAGTTCGTCGGGGATTTGTTGTCCTATTTCTACGGTTTTGTTCAGTACTCTAGCCAAAGGCTTGTCTTCGACAATGGGGATATCGTGTTCTCTGGCAATTTCTCGAATTTTCATAGCTACATCCCCCGCTCCTTTAGCTACAACGATTGGAGCTGCGTGGTTCAGCACATCGTATTTGATCGCTACAGAAATATGAGTCGGGTTGGTAACAATAACATCGGCTTCGGGGACAGAAGACATCATCCGTTTGCGGGACATTTCCATTTGCGCTGTTCGGATCCGTTGTTTGATTTGCGGATTCCCGTCTGTGTCCTTCCTTTCCTCTTTCACTTCCTGCTTGGTCATGCGCAGGTTTTCTTTATAAGTGAACTTTTGGAACGAAAAATCAATAAGTGAGAGAAAAATCATTATCACCAGAACTTCAAAAATGATCTCTAGAGCGACTTGACCCATGAAAGACAATATCCCCCCTACTCCTAATCCCATTAGAGGTGGAATTTCTGTCCAATGCGATTTAATCGTATAATAGGAAGCGACCGAGATAATAGAAACTTTGAAAAGGGATTTGAATAATTCCATCACCGAGTTCTTGGAAAATATTCGCCCAAACCCTTTCATTGGATTCAGTTTATTGAACTTCGGGATCAGAGGATGACCAGAAAAGCGAAGACCCCCAATTTGAACTAAATTAGAAGCGATACCTGCAAACATAATCATCAATAGAAACGGGCCAACGATTTTAAAAAAGGCCTTCATCGTGTTGACTGCAACCTTATATAGTTCTTCTGTACTGAGTTGAAGATAGCTGGCTTCAGAAATCATGGTGTGCCATGCTTCCAGAACATTACGTGTACTTTGCTCGCCCGTTATCATAAAACCCGAAAGAGCAGCCAATAGAATAAATGCGGAGTTGATTTCTTTACTGTGGGCAAAGTTACCCTTTTCCTCGGTATCAGTAATTCGCTTGGAGGAGGGTTCCTCTGTTTTCTGATCTTTATTATCTTCTGCCATCGCGTTCTTTCAACTTCAAGTTTTGGAAACTAATATCCGCTTGCGGGCTAAATCCCGCGCATGAATCCCATAAACTTTTCAGGTAAGGTATGTATTTCCTGCTGAACTAGTATGCTAAAGAAAGATACCGATATCCCCACCATTAAAAGACCGACACCGATCTGTAAAGGGAAACCCACAATAAAAACGTTCATTTGCGGAACCGTTCTAGCCACTAAACCCAAACCAACACTTAAAAAGAAAAGAATAGCCATGATGGGGGCCGCGATTTTAATAGCCGTCGTAAAGGTTGCAGTAAACAGGTGCAACATATATTCCGGCGTAATGCTGGCAAAGTTTATTTCAAAAGGATTAATGACAAAGAAACTTTCAACAATCGCCTGAATTATGTAGTGGTGCGCATCGAGTGCCAAAAAAATCAGTATCGCTAGAATATTATGCAACTGCGCCGTTACCGAGACCTGAGTATCTGTCTGCGGATCGATTACGTTTACAACTCCGAATCCCATTTGAAAATCCACTACGGTTCCAGCTATCTGAACCGCAGTAAAAATGAGCCTGGCAATATAAGCAATACCCAACCCTATCGTGACATCGGCCATCAAAAATTTCACTAACTCAAACATTCCCTTCGGCTCTGGCATAGGCCTATCCTGAACCAATGGAAAAATTGCCATCGAAAGAAAGAGAATCAGCCCAATTTTCATAACACTCGGAATCTGCTTACTACCCAGAATGGGAACAAAGATGATCATTGCCCCAACACGAAACAATACGAAAAGGAATCTTTCGAATTCTGCGTAATTGAGATTTAAGATATCCATTACTGGATATACTCAGGGAAGTTGGTGAAAATTTTCGAAGTGAAGGTGAGCATCAACTGCATCAACCATGGAAAAAAAAGCAGGATGGAAAGAAAAACCGCCAGAATTTTTGGGATAAAGGTCAAGGTGATTTCTTGAATGGAAGTTACCGCCTGAAAAATAGAAACCGCAAGACCGGTCACCAACCCAAAACCCAACATAGGGGCGGATAAAAGCAAGGTCGTCTTAATGCTTTCCATAGCAAAATCTATAATGAATGCCTGATCCATAACTTAGTTATCCTCCAAAACTTCGCATGAGTGATCCCACCGTCAAATACCATCCATCAACCATAACGAACAGCATCAGTTTAAAAGGCAACGAAATTAAAACCGGAGGCAACATCATCATACCCATCGACAGCAAAATACTCGCGACCACCATATCTAAAATCAAGAATGGAATATAAATTAGAAACCCAATCTGAAATGCCGTTTTCAATTCACTAATAATAAAAGCAGGAATCAATGAACGGATATCAATCTCTTCATTAGTCGTCGGGTTCTCCCCAGAGATTTCAATAAACAATGACAAGTCTTTTTCACGGGTTTGCTTTAGCATAAATGTCTTGAGAGGCATCTCTGCTTTTTTAAGTGCATCCGTCTGAGAAATTTCTTCATTCAAAAATGGTTGCAAAGCCTTGTCGTTAATCTCATTCCAGGTAGGCCCCATAACAAAAAGGGTTAAAAACAAACCCAGACCAATCAAAATCTGCGTCGGTGGAGTTTGCTGTGTGCCCATCGCCTGTCGGAGAAATGAAAGGACAATGATGATCCGCGCAAATGAAGTGGTCAAAATAAGAATCGATGGGGCCAGAGTCAGAATCGTCAGCAGAAAAAGAATTTGTAAAGCACTGGACACTTTTTCCGGATCTTCTACATCATCCATTCCCAGTTGAATGGAGGGTAGAGATACAGCCTCTGCAAAGGGTACTGTTCCGCCCCAAATAAAGGTCGCTGTAAGAATCAGCAATATGAATATAATTTTTCTTGTCATGCTCTTGCCGTTTTCAACTTCCCAATTTTTTGCAAAATTTGATCTTTCGCATCTGTAACCGTTTGCTTTTTAGCTTCTTTAGATGATGAATATTTACTCAAGTAACTCGAAAACTGGGCCGCCGCCTGTGCCGCTACGGAACGGGTACTTTTCTCTCCTACGGGTGCAGTTTTCCAACCTAAGCCACTCTTGCCTTTACCGCTGGTATTCTTTATTTCTTCAATTTTTTCTTCATCGATAATGCTACTGAGAAGTGTGATGTTATCTTGCGACATACCCAGCACAAGAATTTCGCCAGCTACCTCTACCAAAGCAATATTCTTTTTAGGACCCAAAAACCATGTACCCAAAACATTCACTAGCTTATTTCCACCACCGAAGGCTGTATTTTTCAGGACATACTTTTTGAATCCGAAAAAAATCAGGAACATCAGTCCCAGCACCACGGCAAACATTGATATCATTTTCATACCCGATGGAATCATCTCCATCGGTTTCCCTGTTGGGCGCGAGTCTTTTAAGGAAAAACTCGTATTATCTTTCGTTGTGATTTTTGTTTTGGATTTATTTAAAACTACATCTTTTTTATCTTCATCAGAATTGGACAAGGCCGCTTTTTTGATTTGGTCGACCAGAGGGGCAACTCCCATCCCCGCGCGTTTGACTTTTATTTCGGAGGATTGAGTTTCTACTTCTTGGATAGTCTGTTCTTCTTTATTAACAGCAGACGCCAAAATTTCTTCCTGCCTTTTCATTTTTTCTGATGCACGAGAAAGAAAATCGGCTAATTCTTTATCTCCCATAACATCTGTATTTTGAGTTTTCTGTGAAACTGCTTTTGAAGAAGCTATGACGGGCTCTACATAATCCGTATCGAACCGAACAATTATGAACCGGCCTTGTGATACCAGTTTGAATCTCTCTTCGATATCATCGGTGCCCGGTTTAATATGAAAACGCACTCGCAAAGTCTCACCATCGAACTGACTGGCAAAAACTTTCGTGACCATAGAGCTATCTGCAGAAAAACTTTTTTTCGCAGGTTCAATAAAAGCTCCAGGAAAATCAAGTTGCACCGATTTTTCATAAAAAATCGGCTCTGCCCAATTCTCAACTGGATTTTTAAATTCCAAGCGAACGATATGGCCATTACTCATTAAATGGGAATGAACCTTTTTTAGCGGATTCAAAGAACCCCATTTTGCTTCTGGCTGGTTACTGGCCCCGGCCAAGCTGGCAAAAATGAGTAAAATGAGCTGTGAAATAGTCAGGAGTTTTAAAAATAGTTTCATTTGCTGCACCTTTGATCATGGTAAATACGTCAAAAAAACCAACGCTTTTGATTTAATTAACTAAGATTGCAAAGGCTGTACCTAAACGCTTAAAAAACAAAACTTTTTGGTATTTTTTTATCAGGAGAGGTTGTTGAGCAGAAAAACGGCAGATAACCAGGAAGGAAGTCTGCATAAGAAAAGCGGTCCTCTTGCATAAACCGATCTGATTTATGCTAGGGACTGAACGCGTTCCATAGGTGAAACGATATCGGTGAGCCTAACACCAAACTTTTCATTTACAACAACGACTTCACCACGGGCCACCAGCTTTTGATTAACCAATACTTCCAGAGGTTCACCCACCAGTTTTGTCAACTCGATTACCGAGCCCTGCCCTAACTGTAGAAGGTCGTTGATCAACATTTTGCTGCGACCCAATTCAACAGCCACTGTGAGAGGAATGTCTAGAATAAGATCAAGACTTTTGGTTTCGCCACCCGTTGCCGGGGCAACCCCATCATGATCTAAATCAACACCACCTTCTTCGCCCCCCGCATCAATATCACCAATGTCATCTAGGGCATCAAAATCTTCTTTTGCAGCTTCATCTTCCATGAGCTTATCCTTCCCTTTCAATTGTTTCTGTTAACTGGACTGCTTTATTCCCACGAGAAACACCCGGGAACCCTTTAAATTTGGGGATCTGTTCTACCTTCAAGGTCAACGGATCCGTTACATCATTTCCCAACATAAGTGTATCACCGACTTTGAATTTCATTAGGTCCTGCGCAGTTATTGTGCTTGCTCCAAGCTCGGCAACCATCTCTACCTCTGTTGCCAATAACTCTGTACGTAAACGACGAATCCAAACCTGATCCACTTCCAACTCTTCACTCTGGAATTGTGCTTTAAGCTTGGGGATAACGGGTTCAATAGCCGCATAGGGGAGACAAATGGTTAGAGTCCCCGATATGCTTTCCATCTCAATTTCAAAAAGTATGACCAAAACAATGTCAGTAGGAGGAACGATAGCCGCAAACTGCGGGTTCACCTCTGATCGAACAAAGTTGGTTGTCACGGCATGCACCGGACGCCAGGCCTTTTCCAGATCTTCCAGCGCACTCAAAACAACGCTCTTGGTCATCCGGATTTCAATGGAGCTGAAATCTCGACCGGTGATCTTGGCTTCTTTTGTACCGGAGCCGCCGAAAAAAGTATCGACCACTGCAAAAACCAGTTTGCTTTCCACAACCATCAGGCCATGGCCACGCAAAGGTTCCATACGAAAAATATGCAAACTAGAAGGAACAGCTAATGAACGCAGGAAATCGCCAAATTTGATGGTATCGGTTGAAACGGTGCTGACTTCGACCGACTTTCGCATCAACATAGAAAAGGTATTTCGAAATAACCTGGAAAACATCTGGTTAATGATGTCCAGAGTTGGCAGGCGACCCCGAATGATCTTTTCCTGACTGGTCAGGTCATAGGGAACGACACCCGATTTTTCTTCTGGAGCTTCATCGGTTTCAGTCTCAACCTCACCATCACCGACACCTCTCAACAACGCATCGACTTCTCCCTGTGATAAAACCTCACTCATAATTCTAGCCTTGTTTAAAAATCAATTTTATCACTGAATAATGAATTCAGTAAAGTATGCGTCTTTCACATGCCCCACCACCAGAAAGCGGTTTACGCGCGTGGTGACTTCATCTTTGAGTTTGAACTTGCCCTGCACCGAATATACATCTTCAAAAGATTTGCTACTCAATAAAACAAGAATCGAGTCTGTGATTTTCTGAATATTTCCTTTTAAGTCAGCGTGAACTTCAGGGGTACTCAACTCTAATGAAACAGTAACTTTCAGGAACCGTTTTCCTTCACTGCCTGCAAGGTTTACGATGAAAGGGTCGAGAGGAAACATGACACCTAAATTGACGTCTTCTTCAACCTTTTCTGCCGCACCTTCCTCACCTTCAGCGGGGACCTCTTCAACCGGTTTTTCCTGGAAAAATGTAATATAGGCATAATATCCGCCTCCACCCAGTACTAGCAAACCAACAATAATGCCAATGATCATTACCATTGGATTTTTTTTACCCTTAGCCTCAGCGGCCTCCAGATCTTCTAGTATCTCCTCTTCTTCAGCCATAAACCTTTCTCCCGCCCTGTTTCCACCAATGAAAAACTACACATTAAAAATCAGTGACTTAATTTGTCTTTTTCATTATCTATAAGCAATCTATATGCCAAATCCATCTTCTTGCGACAAAAACTGGGTAACTACAAATATCTAAAAGCTTTTCGGTATATCCGTCTAAGCTTTTAACGAACAATTTAATGGAAATATTCTTCCCTATGGTCATTATTTTGACGAAAAGTCAGTATAATTCCCCTCTTCCACCGTAACGAAATCTGTATCCTATTTTCAAATAAATTGATGCATTTTGTTGCAAAAATTCAGAGAGATTGCTTTTAAACCAAGCACCCCTAGATACCTTATCGGCTAACCATTCTACCTTATTGAGAAAAATATTCCACTTAACTTATTGTTTTTTAGTAAATTACATATGTATTCAAGGGTTTTTTCGTGAAACCTTTAACTTGGTACAAGAATTGAAATCTACTCCGAGGTAAAAGGCCATTGGCCTGGTTAAAGTTTCTAATATGTACTTATTTTACTTGGAGCATGGGTTTTATGAAAATCAAGATTCCAAACCACAGGCCTAAAAAATCTTGGGCAATAATGGCTTTAATATTCCTCGTTATATTTCCTTCAATGGCACTGGCCGAAGAAGCAGCTGTTTTAAGCTCAGGTGATACAGCCTGGATGCTGACAGCCACAGCCTTGGTTCTATTCATGACCATACCCGGTCTTTCACTATTTTACGGGGGCATGGTGCGCAGCAAAAACATATTATCTGTGCTCATGCAGTGCTTCGCCATCACCTCACTCATGACTCTATTATGGGTTCTATACGCATACAGCATCGCATTTGGCGGTGACGGCCCCTTCTGGGGAGGGTTGAGCAAAATGTTTCTCGCTGGCGTGGGTGTTGATACACTTAGTGGCACCATCCCGGAAACCGTGTTTATGACCTTCCAAATGACCTTCGCCATTATCACTCCTGCCTTGATGGTTGGAGCCTTTGCCGAGCGCATGAAGTTCTCGGCGATGCTGATCTTCATGACAATATGGATGACTCTCGTTTACGCTCCGATTTGTCATTGGGTCTGGGGCGGCGGCGGCTGGCTCGGCAATAAAGGAATTCTCGATTTTGCTGGCGGTACAGTTGTACATATCAATGCTGGCATTGCAGGTTTGGTCGCGGCTATCGTTTTAGGTAAACGTAAGGGTTATCCTACTACCGCCATGCCTCCACACAACCTCGGTTACACGCTGATGGGAGCTTCCATGCTCTGGGTCGGGTGGTTTGGGTTCAATGCCGGCAGTGAACTGGCAGCCGATGGAGTCGCAGGAATGGCCATGGCCGTGACACAGATTGCCACAGCTGCTGCGGCTTTGAGTTGGATGTTCATCGAATGGGCAAAACATGGCAAGCCAAGTGTGTTGGGAATTGCCTCCGGTGCAGTGGCAGGTCTCGTCGCCATCACCCCTGCCTCAGGAGCGGTTGGCCCCATGGGAGCTATTGCAATTGGCCTTGCATCAGGCGCGGGGTGTTTCATCACATCCACAACACTCAAACGTGCCATGGGTTATGACGACTCCTTGGATGTTTTCGGAATCCACGCAGTTGGTGGAATCATCGGTGCCATTTTAACCGGGGTGTTTTGCGCAGAGTTTCTTGGTGGTGCAGGTTTCGGCGGGGATATCACCAGCATCAGCGCTCAGATTAAGGTACAAGCTGTCGGCGTTGGCGCAACCATTGTCTATACAGGGATCGTCAGCTTTATTATCCTGAAAGTCCTCGATGGAATTATGGGTCTCAGAGTCACCGATGATGAGGAAAGCGAAGGTCTGGATCTCTCGCAACACGGTGAACGAGGGTATATTATCTGATTAATAAGCAAGCAATTGGTTGATTAAAAAAATAAGCTATTGCTTTGAATGTAATTATAAGTAAAATGTTCACCATTTATTATTAGTCAAATGAGCTTTTTGATTTAAAAGGCTTTTAATCCTTTGGAGGAGGTCCCCTATGTGGAAAATGAGAAGATTTTTGATTGATGGGGTTATTACCATTTCCCTAATGTTTGGACTCGTAAGCACAGCTTATGCAGATTCAGCTTTGGAGTTGATAAAAGATATTGAGGTGCATGGCTTTTCATCTTCATCCTATTCTCAAAACTTTGCAAATCCTACAGGAACAAGACAAAACGCCCTGCGCGTTTATGACTTTGACGCAAACACTTTCAAGTTTGACGTTGCGGAACTTGTTCTTAAAAAAGATGCCGCCGAAATAGGTGATGTCGGATTCCGTACGGACTTGACCTACGGTTTCAGCGGGCCCCAAGCAAATAAAGTCGGTGGGCCTAATGTAACTTTGAGTGACGGCACAACCGCTGATGTCAGCGATGATGATTTTGATTTGCAGATTGCATACGTTCAATACAACGCTCCCATTGGCAATGGATTGTTGATTGATGTAGGGAAATTCGGCACAAATATCGGTTCAGAAGTCATGGACGGGTACGATGGGTTCAATTATACGTTTTCCAGATCTTTCCTATTCTTTCTGGGGCCATTCACTCATAACGGAGTACGCGTGCAATATCAATTGAGTGATACCGTGGGTCTTTTAGGCATACTATCTAACGGTCACGATACCACAACAGATACGAACGATTCAAAGGGGTTTGGAGGACAAATCTCATGGGCGGTAAGTGATTCGGCAGTTGTTTATTTGAATTATTTTGGCTCCGCTGAACCACAAACCGGCGTACCCAATAATGCAGACGAACTCAGAAACTTTTTCGACACGGTCATTGAGATCAGCCTCAGCAACAAACTGTTATTGAATTTGAATGCGGTCTACGGCTCGGAAGATGATGCCACGGGACCCAACACTGGGGATCACACTTGGTGGGGATTTTCTGGAATAGCTCGTTATGATGTCAATAACTGGTTCTCTCTAAATTATCGTGCTCAGGTTTTTCATGATCAAGATGGAGCTCGTTCAGGATCAAGACAGAAGTTATGGGCTATGTCTCTTACACCCGAAGTTAGAATCAATAGCAACATGGTTGTTCGGGCGGAGTATCGGCATGATGAATCAGATCACTATGTATTTTCAAACAGAGATGGAGCTGGAACGGCATCGACTCAAGATACCCTTGCGCTTAACGCCTTGTTCTATTTTTAGTAAAAACTTATCTTTATCTCTCCGGAGCAACCTGCTCCGGAGAGTCTTCACTACACACAATCAAAATCCATGGCCTTGTTCATATTACTTTAGCAATCGGCCTATCCAATTATCTCCACTATTCCATCTTTAATAATATTGCGCCAGGTGTTAGAAACGAAAGGTGAGCATGGACCCTAGGTAAGTCGTATCAAAACCATGGGAAGTTTGTTTGAGAAATTTACCCGCACGAAAAAAAACAAATGTTCCTTTTAGATCAAGGTGTCGATTGAAACTGTATTTAACTTCCAACTCGGGTTGTGTGCCGACATAACGCGCTTGGCTAGATTGACCGCTACGCAATACTCCGTTGCCAATCGAGTAAACACCGTCATTCAAACTATCACGCCAAATAAACAAAGTGCTTGCGGTGAGAGACCAATGCTCATCCAGAATCAAATTTATTCTAGGGTGTAAATCACGTTGATTGATAAGTCCACTGGCCGCAAGCTGACTGATGTGTTTTCCTTTTGGGAAAAACGGATTGAATGAGTTTAAATCGGCATCATTAGGATCATCATCTCCTGAATACACATCCGCACGAAGACTAAAACGCACCTTGGCCGAGCCGCCAAGTGGAATGCTGTAACCGGTATCTGATGCAAGGGCATAGGCATAAATATCACCGTGACCAAACTTGCCAAACTGATATAAGAATTCAAAATTATAATCTAGGTTTTTCTTCTTGCCCCAAATTCGAGTTCCAAAACTATGGCGCGTTTCTTCTGCCTGCCCCTGATCGTAAGTGGCACTGCGGCTGTGTAATCCAAGATAATAAAGATCGGCATTAAAAGAAAAGGGCAAATTTTGACGTACCCCATAAAGCCCCCAAACCGTCTTTGCCGGTCCTGAGTCGTTGTCTAAGATATCAGGATTGAGAGTTACAGGGCGAGCCCCAAAGGCACGCACATCCCATTCACCTTTGCGGTATATACCGGTTACGGCATCTTGGCTTAGACGTATATTGGGCCGTTCACGATAATTGAAAAAACGTCTACTCCCAAAAACAATTTCCTGTCGTCCTACACGAAGGGTCAGGGACTGCTCGGATTTATTCCACAACTCAAAATCAACGAATCCCTGGTTCACGGCAAACGAGTCTTTATCCACACCTCGCGGCCCTCCGTTTCTCCCTGTTTCGACACCGCTCATAAACTGAACAAAAAAACGAGTACGCTCTCCCGCATGAAAGTCTCCATGAAGCAAATAGCGTTGCAGGTAATATCCATTGTTGTCCTGAAAACCTTTGCCCCAGTTGTTATTATCAATGAACTCATAATGCTGGCGGGTTTCTCCACCCAACGTCAAATAGAGGGATTCCGATTTATTGAGTGGGATATATTTTACGGAATCAAAAAAATTGACCCTCTGTTTGGGATCACGCAGAAATTGGTAGTTTTCTTCGTATCTTAACGAATGGAATGAAGGGCGTTCGTCGTTAGCCAAAACAGACAATGGAGGACAAGTCATTATTAGCAATAACACCAAAATCTTTGCAAACCTATGATGTGATATCAGGAGCATTTTTTTGTTCAAAATTTTTTAAAATCAATAAAGAGATTTTTGTTGGTCGGATCGGTTGAAACATGAATTTTCTCAGTAGAGATGCCCATATTCGAATAAAATTAAAAGGTAATTTCCTCTAGAGCAAGACATTCTCTCCTTCCCTGCTATAGAGTTTGTTCAAATATTTCATGTGGAGTTGTACTAATGTTTTTTTGGTGTTTTTCTAAGTTCCTGATTTTCTACAAACAATATCGATGCTTCCTCCGCACAGGGCTCTCTTTATACCAGAATCCCATCCCTAAATTTCAGTTTATATCGCCTTATATAACCGCTAAAATAAGAACATAACTTTAAATAGGAAAACTTTGTTCACACAAGCACAGAATCAAATTATCTACCTTATGTTTTTGAATGGTCTTCTTTTTCTCGGGCTTAACTTTGTTGCCTATTCAATAATTTTTCCCGGCCCAAAAGGTTCCAAACGTATGGGCTATATGTTTATCACCTGCGGTCTACTCGCTTATCTCGTGCAACAACTCCACCAGGGTATGATCGCTCTCGATTACCCACAAGAAAAAGTAAGCGGATTAATTTTAAGTGGTTTTGTGATACCCATTTTTTTCGTATCTCTATTTTATTATCGAATCAAACGGAACCGAATAGAAAAAAAGACAAAAATTGAGGAAAACAATGATTGACCTTAGAAGTGATACGCTCACTAACCCAACCCAATCCATGCGCGACGCTATGGCAACTGCTGAAGTTGGAGATGATGTGTTTCAAGAAGACCCCACCGTCCAAAAACTTGAAACTTTATCCGCAGAAATAATGGGCAAAGAGGCCGCCCTTTTTGTTCCCAGTGGCTGCATGGGTAACTTGATAAGCATACTCAGCCACTGTGGCAGAGGCGATGAAATCTTACTGGGTGATAGAAGCCATATCTCCCTTTATGAGGTGGGGGGAGTTGCCGCATTGGGAGGCGTTCATCCACGCCCCCTTCCCAACAACAATGATGGCACGATCTCTATCGACCTGCTGGAAAAAGGCATCCGTCATTCTGATATACACTGCCCCCCAACCCGTCTGATTTGTTTAGAAAATACACACAACTTTTGCCAAGGGTCGCCGATTACTCCCGAGTACATGACTGAGGTTAGGAAAATCGCAAACAAATTTGGACTCAAAATTCATCTCGATGGGGCAAGAATCTTTAATGCCGCAGTTGCTCTTGGAGTCCCTGTTGCTAAACTAACTGAAAAAGTAGACTCAGTAATGTTTTGTCTTTCAAAAGGACTTTCTGCACCGGTAGGTTCTCTAGTATGCGGATCATCCGAGTTTATTGTTAAAGCAAGAAAAGCCAGAAAAATGGTGGGTGGAGGAATGAGGCAGGTAGGCCATATTGCCGCCGCAGGACTGATTGCTATTACTGAGCAGGTAGACCGACTTCAAGAAGACCACGATAACGCAAAATTTCTCGCCAGCCAACTTTCTGACCTAGATGGGATTGAAGTGGACGTTACCCGAATTAAAACCAATATCATTTTCTTCAAATTGACTGGAATAGACGGGGAAGTCCTTCTCAATCAGTTAGAACAAAATCAAATCAAAATTTTGATGACCGATGCAGACGTTTTCCGTGCTGTCTTACACCGCGAGGTTTCCAAGGAACAAGTTCAAACAGTCGTTAAGACCTTCCAATCCATATTGGGGAAACAATGATATTTGACAGTTTTGCAGATTGCTCTATAATTAAGATTAAATTTTAACCAACAGGACAATCATGATAGAACTGGAAATGCAGGACAGAATGGAATTGGTGAAAGAGGCACAGGATGTCGTAAAAAGTCGATATCTTTTATGTATTTTGGTCACTCAGCGTATTCACCAATTGGAAAATGGAGCACAACCCACCATCGAAGTGGATCCCGATGACCTTACTAATCCAAAAATATTTTTTGAATTAGCCTTAAGAGAAATTATCGAAGGCAATATGGATATGGAACAGGTTACCGAAGAAGAATAATATCCGGGCCTCGCCCGGTGGAAATTGGACAACCTCCCCTAAACTTACAAATAAGTACATCCTTCACTACTAATCATTAGAACTGCTTTGCCAGCTAGAAGGCTAACCTGCCAAGTTTATATCTCGCAATTTAATAAGATCAATACTTCTGGACAACTTATCCCTTTCCCTGCCTATTAATCTCTATAAACTATGAAGGGTTAAAACTCTCTTATTATGCTCTTCTAAATTTATCATTTCGAAGTAAAGCAATACTCTTGCCCCAATCCCTAAACCAAAAAAGTACAAAAAAAAACCCGCCGGAAATCCGGCGGGCTTTCTTATAAAACATCTAATGACTACTTAGGAAGCTCGTCACGACGCATTTTCCCTTCGTCATACATTTTACGTGTACGCTTGGTCATCCATACCAACCACCCTTGAAAGCAGACGAAAATCGCTGCAATAATAGGAGGCATGTAGTACAAAGACGCAGGCAATGCTGGTTTCAAAATGGTGTAATACCATGTAGAGATGGCCATATGCTCATCATGCTCTTTATCTCTACCCGACCATTGAAAGAAACTGACAGGAATGAATTGTTCAGATGGAATCTGAACATCAAACTCACCTTCCGTCGTCAAAGCACGCTTGAACATGACTTTGACACGTCCCTGATGGAAAATGGAGTCAACAATTTCCACTTTGCCTTCAGACTCTTTGTCAGCAACTGCGTCAAAACCATTAGCAACGTATTCTTTAACGTTTACATCCAATTGATAACCTTTTTCATTCGGTGCATTGGTCGCACTATAATCTTTGGCCATAAAACTGGCTTTCCAAACATCAACCGGTTTTTTGGAATCACCATAGATAAAATACGGTTTTTCTGCTCCAAATAAGTCCTGCAACTTTGCTGGCCACTGAATGGCTACTGCATCGGGAAACTCAGGGTCTTGTGACATAAATCTGGTGTCATATTCCACTAAGTAATAAACCGCCTGCTCTTCTGCACTCCAGCGCGAACTTACATAAAGGTTATCTGCTTTAGGATCAAAGTTTCGTTTACCACGTGTGATTTGACCCGCCATTGCGATGTAATGCTTCTTTGGATTTTCAGCTTGCTCTTCAGACAAATCAACTATTCTGTAATCAGTGTCTGGAGAAGCCCAGCTAGGATCATCAATTTTAGGAACTACATTCCCTTCCGTATAAACAGATTGAATCAAGAAGTCAGGAACCGGCTTATTTGTTAATTTATCAATGTTCTTTCTAGGACAAAGAGAATTAACAAATGCAGCCACTTGCCATCTTTCAGGTCCAGTCAACTGCTCACGAAAGTTCGGCATCGGTGTACCATTTAAACCAGTAGATATAGTACGAGCTATAACAAATGGATCGTATGGCTCACGTCGAGCTCCGCGATGATTCCAGCATTGTTGCCAGTTTGCAGCAACTATTGGAAAACCCCAATCATCTTTCATAGTTGGGTTACCGTCACCACGGCCTTCACCACCATGACATTCCCAACACTTATTTTTCATAAAGAGCTCTTTACCTGCATCAACATGCTCTTGAGGAATTCCTAGATGATAAGGACCTGCAGTTTTAGCCCAAGGTGGGTCCCCAAGTGGCCCTTTGCCTATATCAGCTCCAATTCCTGGTCTTGAGCTTGCGGACGTTGCTGATCCACCTATCACATTATTAACTTCCTCATCTTCATCGTCCCACTCGCGATCCTGAACTAAACTTTTTACGAATTGGACAACCGCAAGTATTTCATCTTCAGATAAAAATTCACCCCAAGCTGGCATTGCAGAGCCTTGAAGTCCATTTTTAAGTGTATTTACTAGATTTATATCTAAAGGTAATTCACCCGAATCCGTCCAGCGGATTTTAAAAGTTCCTTGGATAAAATTTCGGGGTCTAGTGAACAGTCGGTCCGCAGAAGGTCCATCACCACCACCTTCAACACCGTGACACCAGACACAACGTTTAAAATATACCTTTTTTCCCTTTTCTAACAGTTCTGTTTTGATCGGATCCGGCATACCAGCCAAGGCTGTTCCCGGTACCGCAATCAACACCACTGCGAGAAAAGATAAAAACAGGTGTTTGATATAGTTATGATTCTTTGTCATGGTCATTTCCATATGTTTAGGTTTAGTAACCGTTAAGTTCAAGTTATTCTCCACCACCAGCGGTAGAGCCTTCTGTTCCAAATGTTCGTGGATGCCAGCCCGTATACCAATACTCAAACAGAATGACTTTCCAGATTTCTTCGGTTTTCAAATGCTCTTCCCAAGGAGGCATTGCTGAAGACCAGGGGGTAGATTCATTAGGTAGACCAGGTCCACCCTTAGATACCCTCCAGAATAGAAATGCTTCCTGTAACATAGCGATAGTACCTGGATCAATGAAGTTTGCTGGAGTGGGGTTGAAAACATGCGAAAACATTCCCAATCCATTTAACTGATCACCATGACAGTAATGACAGTTCTGAAAGAAAATTGTGCCACCTTCCGTCACATACTTCATATACTCATGCTTTTCCGCATCTAAGAATGGAAAACTATCTTTATAGTTATCCTGTT